>VFQP010005932.1_pt1 | contig 10325 bp, 9 predicted proteins | sample 3512351 | NCBI WGS metagenome assembly VFQP01 (sample SAMN10412372, study PRJNA504923) | tailings metagenome | isolation source: Relicate 1 Philex TSF1 revegetated site | place: Philippines: Tuba, Benguet | collected 2017-08-29
GCCCGGCAGGCGTTTTGTGTATAACTTGTGACCAGCCATCCCCAAAAGTTGCTGCAATGCGACACCACGCGAGCCGAGGACGTAACCTCGCCTCATTAACGCTTGTCCTTGCCGAGATATTTTGGGCTTTATGACACCCAGGTTGCACCAACCGAGCGGCACTTCATTCCGGGCCATGTTTCACCAGCATGGTCCACCACGATCGGAAGCGTGGGGCCGCAGTGAGCTTTCCTTTTGGTGTGGGTTCAATTGGGGGTTAAAGGTACGATGACAATGTCATTCACGAAATCGATCGGAGCTGCGAGCATCGCGCTTCTCACGTTTGCAGCGCCGGCTCTTGCCAGCGACATCACCCCGGCGCCGGAAGGTCGGACGTTCAGCTGGTCGGTCAACGCTGCCGTCACCTCGGACTACGTGTTCCGCGGCGTCTCGCAGTCGGACAGCGATCCGGCGGTCTCCGCTGGCTTCGACGCCTCTTACGGCATCCTCTATGCAGGTTTCTGGGCCTCGTCGGTCGACGAAGATTTCGTCGGTGGCAACCTCGAAATCGACTACTACGCCGGCATCAAGCCGACCCTTGGCCCGGCAACGTTCGACTTCGGCGTCCTCTACTACACCTATCCTGGCGCAACCGATCCGGTTGACGGCGATTCCGAAGTGTTCGAACTCAAGGCTGGTGTCAGCGGCGAGATCCTGCCGAAGTTGAGCGGCAACGCTGTTGTCTACTGGAGCCCCGAGGCTGCTGGCGATCTCGGCGAATACTGGGTCTACGAAGGCACTTTGGCCTATTCGCTGCCGCAAGTTTGGGTCTTCACTCCGACCATTAGCGGTACTTACGGCTACGTCGACAACCTCGATTTCGACGACTCTGACTACGAATACTGGAACGCCGGTATTGCGCTCGGCTACGACAAGTTCACTTTCGACTTCCGTTATTGGGACACCGACGTGGACAGCTCGATCAGCGACGAGCGCTTCGTCTTCACCGCCAAGGTCGCGTTCCCGTAGTCTGGGACAACTCGATCGACGCTTGATACTCGGAAACGGGGCCTTGCTTGGCCCCGTTTCTTTCCCAGCCCGGGCGCTATATTTCCCACACGCCCACGCTAGGCCGCTCTCGCTAAGTTTCGAATTTGATTCCGTTTCCCGAAGCCTGCATCTGCACCTCGCCACGACGAATTTGAGTCGCGACAGCAGAAGCCAGACCAATTGTTAGGCAGGCAATCGCCCGCGATCTGCTATTTCCCGGCCACCAATTGAACCAAATTTATGCAAAACGTGGCCGATTAGCGCCCAACGTTGCTGAGATGCGACACTCCCCCGACTAGAACAGGTCTAGACCTTCATAAAGCTTGTGCTTGAGCGAGGGTTTCTGTCTTCTTTGCCTAAGTCGTGCCGGTTATTGGGCCCGCGAGCATCGTTCAGAACGAACTGCTCCAGACCCGCAGAGTTTTGGCGCAAAGACTTCAGGTGTGGGATCTTTGGGGGTTAAACGTACGATGTCGATGACAACATCATTCACGAAAACGGTCGGAGCAGCGGGCATCGCGCTTTTGGCTCTTACCGGCGTCGCTGCGGCAGAGGATCGCGAGTTCTCGTGGTCGGTCACCGGCACCGGCACCAGCGACTACATCTTCCGCGGTATCTCTCTCTCGGATGAGAAGCCGGTTTTCCAGGCTTCGGTCGATGGATCGTACGGCATCTGGTATTTCGGCGCTTGGGGCTCGATCCTGAATGAGCAGGCTGGCGACCCCGTTGAAATCGACTTCTACACCGGCATCAAGCCTGTGCTCGGCCCGCTAACGTTCGATTTCGGCGTCATCTACTACACCTACTTCTGGGCTGATGAGCCGAGCGATCTTGATTACTACGAGTTGAAGGCTGGTTTCTCGTACGAGCCGGTCAAGAACCTGACCGTCAAGCCGGTCTTCTGGTGGGTCCCCGATCAGGCGAACGCACCTCAGCAGTGGGCCATTGAAGGCACTCTGGCTTATGCGCTCCCGCAAGTCGGTATCTTCACCCCGACGGTCAGCGGCCTCGTTGGTTATCAGGAAGCTGATACCAACAACGGCTTCTACTTCGGTGACGACGACTACAGCTACTGGAATGCTGGCCTTGCGCTCGGCGTCGAGAAGTTCACCTTCGACTTCCGTTATTGGGATACGACGCTCGACACTGGCGTGGCCGACGAGCGCTTCGTGTTCACCGCAAGCATCACGCTGCCCTAATCCGGCAAGCGAGAAAAAGCTAATCGGAACGGGACCCCTTGCGGGTCCCGTTTTCGTTTTGGGTTATCGTTTCAGTTGCGCACGAGACACAAGCGTGTGGAGACCGGTAGCAAGTCCCGCTTTGTTATTGTGCCGTAAACAAACGTGCGCTTTTCTTGTCGTTGAATGATTTGAAAGTTCGGCCTGCATTCGCCGGGCGTTTCAGTTGTGTGCTGGGGGATCACTATGTCGATGTTGAAGCTGTCAGTGCGTGCGTTGGTTACCGGGTTTGGCCTGCTCGCGCTCTCTGGAGCAGCATTGGCCGATGGTTACGGCGGCAGCGTCAAGGACGCGCCCGCGCCTGAAGGCCGCCAGTTCGGCTGGTCGGTCACTCTGGGTGGCACCAGTGACTACGTCTTCCGTGGCATCACACAGACCGACGAGAACCCGGCAGCCCAGGGCTCGCTCGATCTCAGCTACGGCATCCTTTACGCCGGCATCTGGGGCTCGAACATCGATTTCGCAGCCGGCGGCAGCGCCGAAATCGATCTCTACGCTGGCGTCAAACCTGTCTGGGGTCCGGTTACCTTTGACCTCGGCGTGATCTATTACGCCTATCCCGGCGGAGACAGTGACGCCGACCTCGATTACGTCGAGCTTAAGGCCGGTTACAGCATCGTATCGCCCTGGATCAAGGGCCTGACCAGCGGCACCACCATCTACTGGTCGCCGGAATACACGGGCAACACCGGCGAGGTCTTCACGGTCGAAAGCGTCGCCTCGTACGCGCTTCCGCAGGTTGGCATCTTCTCGCCGTCGATCTCCGGCGCCTACGGCACGCTGTACGGCGATGCCGGCGAAGGCTTCTCCATCGACGGAGACGACAAGTACTCTTACTGGAACGCCGGTTTGGTGCTCGCTGTCGAGAAGTTCACCTTCGATTTCCGCTACTGGGATACCGACATCAAGGACGGTCTCGATGGCACCGCCGACGAGCGCTTTGTGTTCTCGGCCAAGGTCACGTTGCCCTAATCGGCACATCTTCCCTCGGGGAAGGTTGGAGATTTGAACCGAGGCCATTGCTTGGCCTCGGTTTTTTTGTGCCGCACGTCCACTGACATGCTGCCATGCGCCCGTTACGTGCGCTTCATCGTGCTGTCACCCACACTCGTTAGATTGCCCGCCAAGTCGCCCCATTTGAACTGATCCTCTCGCCCTTCTCCCGCAACAGGGCGCGAGCAGCCACACGATGCGAAGCTTAGGCTGTTCGTTCGAGAGGAACAGGAGAGGGATGCGCGTCGCCCTCGTAGCGCGTCCGTCTTACGACCGCCACGCCCGACCTGCGGGTTTGCGGCGGAGCAGACCATGATCTGCCTCGGACCCTATCGATCCGAAGCGTAAATCATCGGTCCGTCTAAGAGGCCAGCTTGGCTGAACTTCCGGCCACCCCGCGGTCGGTGAAGGAAAGACAAGCTGGCCTCGTTTGACACCGGGCTTCTGTCACCCAACGTGCTCAGGCCTCGCCCTCGATTGTCCCCAGCTCTTACGGCCCACCGCTTGATCATGGCCCCGCGCTCAATCTAAGAAGCTCTGAGGCGGGATATTGAGCAGATGCCGTGATTCTGACGATTGCCATCATGGTCGCCCTCACGATCGCGGTCGCGGCGCACACGCTCGCGCCGCGCATGGCAAAGGGGCGCGTGATCTACGGGCAGAGCCCGGATCACCCCGCGGGCTTCGGCTACAGAATGGCCTGGCTCGCGGTTCGCACCCGCGACACGGAAGCCGTCGTTGAAGAGCTGGGTCTGCTCGCCGCAGAGCCGTGCAATTGGAAATCGGGGATCGGCTCCGTCTATGACGATCAGCTCGGCAACGACCACGTCTTCGTTTCCCCGCCGGTCAACGGCTGGACGTTCGTCGTCGGCTTAGCACTTCCCTTGCCCGCCGGCGGCCGCCCGTTTGCGGACAAATGCACGCCGCTCCTGCAGCGCCTCGGGCGCCGCTTTGTCGAAGTGCAGTACTTCTTCGCTTATCCGCCGATCGATTGCTTCGCGTGGGCGCGCCTCCTCGAAGGCCGCATCGTCCGCGCCTTCGCCATCACCGATTCAGGCGTCGTCTGGAACAAGGGCCGCACGACCAAGGAAGAGCGCGCACTCGGCCTCAAGTTGTTCGATTTTCGCGGCGTGCGCGGTCGCAAAGGCGACGCGGGCGGCGAGATCATTCTCTATCCCACCGAGGAGCATGTGCTGAGCCTCGCACGCAGGTGGAGCCAGGATCCGACCGAGCTCGATCGTTCCAACGTTCCGACGCTTGCGCTCGGCTACATTGCGCTCGCTCCGGCAGCTTGGCGACCGGAGCGCCTGCGCAAAGCAGGCTGACCGCGAAACGAAAGGGCCGGTCGCACGACACTGCCGACCGCAATCGAAACGTTATGCCGCAAGACGCTCGGACGCGAGTGCGGGCAGTTCGCGCGGCGAGCGCTTCAGGCCAGCATTCAGGCTCACGATATTCCCCGCGCGCGAAGGTGGCAGTGACGGTCCCTGACGCCGCCATGCCGCAGCCCCCGATGCCGCGGCCTCCTGCTTGTAGCGTTTGAGAACGCGCGGCGCCTTCTTGGGAATAGCCTTTTGAGCGGCCTGAGCGGCCGAGCGGCGTGGCCCCTTGCGCGATCTCGGAACGGTCTGGGCCGCCACAGATGTGAGACGGGTCGCAAGCTGTTGCCTCAAGCCGCTGACAGCCGCGAAGGCCCAGGCATCGACTGTCGGGCGCGCCGGAAATACCGGACGTGCGACGAACAGAGAAGGCAGCGAAAAGGAAAGATCAGAGGCCGGCTTTGCAACCTTGGAAGCCGGAAACTTTCGAACGATCCAACCAAAAAGTCTTTGAAAAATATAAATATTTGCCGAGGCCGGCATATCACTCCTCCTACTTCCGCCATCGGACGGGATATAGGAGAAACGATTACATCCTTTAGTTAAGTAACTGATAAATTGCTTTTATTTCGAAACAAGTTGCGACGGGAGCCTGACGTAGAGCCGCAACTTATCATCCAATTAGCTTTGAAATCGCGCCAGAAAACGGTGCAACTATGCCGCCGAAAGACCCGCAACGTCCGCCGCCTGATCCGCGATCAAGTGATCGAGAAATCCATCGAAACCGACCGTGAAGGATGCGAGCCCCTTGGGATCGTTGCGCCACTCCTCAAGCTTCTCGGCAAAGCCCTCGGGCAAATCCGCCGGCACATCGTCGAGCGCGATAACGCTCGCGCGAAAGGCTGCTTCCGTCATCGGCAGGAAAGGGATCGTCACCATTTCGAGATGGCCGTCCGCATGACGGCTCGGCGCGTGAACCGCAGCCGCCAGCACGATCTTCCGATGTCCACCAAACGATGCGATCGCACCGATCAGCAGCCGCGACGTCTCGAAACCCTGCGGCGCCCGATAGGTCCAGCTCTGTCCAGCGGCAAATCCCATAGTCACAACTCCACAGAAATTTCTGATGAGCCAAGGCGTTGCGCCATAAGTTAGCGCCGTAGCGATTTAACAGGGCAGGTTTCGGGCGACAATGGTACGAAACTTCACACAACATCTGCGCCGTCAGACACAGCGTCTTGTTTTGAAAAGAAGTTGAAGGCCTTGCCACACCCGAGGCAAAAATGCGCGCATCCTGCGGGCTGTGCATAACTTTAGGGCACACGCACCGTCGAGCTGTCAGGGTGTCGAAAGCTGCTCGCGATCTCCTCGCACCGCCGGCTCTCCGCCGGACGTCACCATGCGATCCTCACGCCCCTCGAAAGAATCCGCTGGCAACGGCGGGTGATCGCTCTCGCAAGCATGAGCCGACGTAAGACCGGTCTGGCGATCGAGAAACAGCATCGTGCAAGCGGCAGGCGCCGTCGCCGAAGCCTCAGCTACCCGAATCCAATCGGCGCGGTGTTCGACGTGAACCGGATGAGCGGACGAAGCGGGAGCCGCGATCCCGCCCGCAAGTACCACGTTGGCGACGAACCCCCAGAAGCCGACGAAGTGCCAGAACACGGCGCCGACGACGAAACCGATGACGCTCCATCCAAGCCCGCCGATACCGTCGAGCGTACGCCGAACGGCATCGAGGCGACGGCCCTGAGCGTTGGGAGAAGCAAGAGTAACGGGAGCGCGTAAAGCGCTCGGCTGCCCAAACCCGCTGGCAGTGCCTAGCTCTTCGGACAGCGCCCCCTCGAACAGGGGCGTCAGCTTGTGTTCGTTCGTAATTCCCGGCATGCCTCTAGCCTGCGCAGCGAAAACCAAACGCAACACGACTCAGAGCTTGCGGTCAGAGCCGCCGGACGGCAAGCCTCAACGTGGCGAACACGAGGCATCGCGCAGATATCCACACCCATGCGTGATTTGAAAACCGCAAGGTCAGGCGGGCAGGGTGTCACCGCACCGGCGGCACATGCATACGCGACGAACGGCAGAGATCGCCCTGGTCCTCGTTGCTACCGCAGCTGCGGAACTCGCCGCCCTTGGTAAAGCAGATGCGAACCTCGCGGAACCGGCTGCCCGGCCCCCGGCAGGCAACCGCCATCATGTCGGGCTTGAGCCCGGGATTTACCGCGACGAAATCGCGAACCACTTGGCCCGGATCGAGAAATTGCGGCTCGCTCGGATTGCGGAATCGCTCGGGCAGCTTCACGCGACCATAGAACTGGCGCGCCGCCTGATAGTACGCCTCGGGCGAAAGCCCCGAGCACGTCCCGTGCTTGCGATATTCGTGAATGATGAGCCCCTTGCTCGGCATGATGTCGAACATGCGATCGATCACCGACTGAGGCACATAGGGCCGCTCGCGTGTATGGCAATCCTCGGGATATCCGCGCTCGTATTGCGGCCATAGCCCATGCAGGATGAACGCATAGCGCCGTCCGTCGCGGCGCGCGCATTGCGTATCGTCGTCCTGGCCTTCGGGGCTCGCGCAATGCGTGGGGCTCCACGACAGCACCAGCGAGTAGTAGTCGAAGTTGCCCGGCTGATCGCGCCCGCCACCGTTCGAAGCATAGCGGCTGCCGTCACCGCCTGCGCTGTTCCCGCGCTCACCTCTAGAGATCGGCGCAGGGGAATCGATGCTGCCGCCACCTCCACCCTGCCGTTCGAAGTAGGCAACGACCGCCAGAACGGCAATCAGCGCCAGGAGAGCAGGCCAGGTCAGTTGAGGAGGGCGAGACGGCATGACGATCGGCAATGTCCGGAATTCGAGAAAAGGAGGAGCGCGCGCTATGAAATCAGGCTTCGCGCCGCGCGAGTGCGTCGAGGATGCGCACCCAGCTCCGCGCGCCCTTCTTGAAGCTCTTCAAGTTGTATTTCTCGTTCGGAGAGTGGATGCGATCGTCCTCGACGCCGAAGCCGATCAGCAGGCTATCCATGCCGAGCGCGGCTTTGAACGAGGTCACGATCGGGATTGAGGCACCGCATCCCATCAGCACGGTCTTGGCACCCCACTCCTCCTGGAGCGCTGCCGCGGCCGCTTGCATAGCCGGCGCCGACGTGTCGAAGCCGATCGCCGCACTGCCGTGCCCGCCGATGAACTCCGCTTTGCAGTCGGACGGCAGGTTGTCGACGACGAATTTCCGGATCGTATCGAGCACGTGCTCCGGGTCTTGTCCCGGCACCAGGCGGCAGGTGATCTTGACCGAAGCCTTTGCCGGAATGACCGTCTTCGAACCCGCGCCCTGATACCCGCCGGTGATGCCGTTGAATTCGATCGTTGGCCGCGACCAGAGTTGCTCGATCAGCGAAACCGAGGCCTCGCCCGCCGGCTCCGACAGCCCCACCGGGGCCAGCAGCTGCTTGGCGTCGAGCCCCAGCGCGTGCCACTGCTTGAGCTGCGCCTTCGTCGGCTTGGTCACGCCGTCGTAGAACCCCGGGATCTTGATGCGACCGTTGGCGTCGTGGATCTTGCCGAGAACGCCGACCAGCGCCCGGATCGGGTTCATCGCCGGTCCGCCGTAGATGCCGGAATGAAGGTCGCGCGAAGGCCCCGATACGATGACCTCGATGCCCGCGAGCCCGCGCAGCATGGTGGTGATCGCCGGCGTGTCCTTGTCCCACTGCCCCGTATCGCAGACAAGCACCAGATCCGCAGAGATTTCCTTCCCGCTCTTCTTGAGGAAGCCCGGCAGAGAAGGCGACCCGCACTCCTCCTCGCCCTCGATCATTGCCGAAACGGCGATAGGCAGCTCCCCGACGACCTCCTTGTAGGCGCGCGCCGCCTCCAGGAACGTCATCAGCTGCCCCTTGTTGTCTTCGGCGCCGCGCGCGACGATGACCTTGCCGTTGGTCTTGTCGGTCGCGATGCGCGGTTCGAACGGCGGCTTGGCCCAGAGGTCGAGCGGATCCGGCGGCTGTACGTCGTAGTGCCCGTAGAACAGCACATGCGGCGTACCCTTCGCGACCTTGGCCCGATCATGTCCGACGACGATCGGATGCCCCGTCGTCTGGCGCACCGAGGCCGGGATGCCGACCTCGGTCAGTTGAGCCGCACACCAATCCGCCGCCTGACGGCAGGCCCCCTTATAGGCCGGATCCGTGGAGATGCTCTCGATCCTGAGCAGCTCGAACAGTCTGTCGAGACCTGCATCGAAGTTGCGGTCCAGCTGCGCGAGAACCTTGGGCACGTGATCGGTCATGGAAATCCTGCATTAATCGAGAGGCGGCAAGAGAGTGCGTAAGCATACGTAGCGAAGGGCCAAATCGACAACGGAAGTGTTGGCGTCCGCTGATGCCTATGCCACAGTCCCGCGTCCGGCATCAATCCGCCACGAAAGGCGTGAAACGCGCCGGCGCGCAAACCGGGTGAGCATTTCGCTCTAGATCAGCGCATCGTTCAAAAAGAGGCAGACTTCCCCGTGGCGCGGCCATCCTCTGACGAAGCTCCGAAGTGGGTCTATTATTTTTCCGCCGTCGATGCCGAGGGCGGCGCCGACCACAAGAACCTGCTCGGCGGCAAGGGCGCCAACCTCGCCGAGATGGCGAGCCTCGGCCTGCCCGTCCCCCCCGGTTTCACCATCACCACCGAGGTTTGCGGAATTTACTACGCAAGCGGCCGCCAATTGCCGGACGGCCTCGTCCCGCAGGTCGAGCGCGCCCTCGAAAAGATCGGCCAGGAGACGGGCGCGCGCTTCGGAGACGAAGAGAACCCGCTGCTCGTCGCCGTGCGGTCGGGTTCGCGCGCCTCGATGCCCGGCATGATGGACACCATTCTCAACCTCGGCCTCAACGATCGCACCGTGCTGGGTCTCGCCCGCCGCTCCGGTGATGACCGCTTCGCCTACGACAGCTATCGCCGCTTCATCCAGATGTACGGCGACGTCGTGCTCGGCATCGATCACACCGCGTTCGAGGACATTCTCGACAACTTCAAGAACCTCAACGGCTACTCGTTCGATACCGAGCTTGGCGCCGAAGAATGGCGTGCCATCATCGCGCACTACAAAGCAGCAATCGAAGACGCGCTCGGCAAACCATTCCCACAGGACACGGCCGAGCAGCTGTGGGGCGCGATCGGCGCCGTATTCGGCTCCTGGTTGAACGCCCGCGCCGTCACTTACCGCCGCCTTCATGCCATCCCCGACGACTGGGGAACCGCGGTGAACGTGCAGGCAATGGTATTCGGCAACATGGGCGACACGTCAGCCACCGGCGTGGCCTTCACCCGCAATCCGTCGACCGGCGCCAACGAGATCTATGGCGAGTATCTGATCAACGCGCAGGGCGAGGACGTCGTTTCCGGCATCCGCACACCGCAAGCCCTGACCGCGCGTGCGCGGCGCGAGGCCGAAGATCCCAATCCGTCGCTCGAGGAGGAAATGCCGGAAAGCTTCGCGGAGCTGAGGAAGATCTTCGATGTGCTCGAGAAACGCTACCGCGACATGCAGGACATCGAGTTCACCATCCAGAACGGCAAGGTCTGGATGCTGCAGACACGCTCCGGCAAACGCACGGCGGAAGCCTCCATCAAGATCGCCGTCGACATGGCTGACGAAGGCATTCTCTCGCATGACGAGGCCGTGCTGAGGGTCGATCCGTCGAGCTTCACCCAGCTCCTCCACCCGACCATCGATCCGGCAGGTGAGAAGGAGCT
>VFQP010005933.1_pt1 | contig 10325 bp, 8 predicted proteins | sample 3512351 | NCBI WGS metagenome assembly VFQP01 (sample SAMN10412372, study PRJNA504923) | tailings metagenome | isolation source: Relicate 1 Philex TSF1 revegetated site | place: Philippines: Tuba, Benguet | collected 2017-08-29
GCATTTCGCGAGCCTTCGAGGCTCTCGGCCACGCCTTGCACATGGCGCTGACCAAGTAGGATGCTGCCTTTTACAGACGGCCATCTCACCCAGGCCGATAGCATCGGCCTAATAATCAAGCCAACCAGCAACCCGACAAGGCTCTTTCGACTACTAAGCTGAGGCCCCAGCCCTACCCCTACCGCTCAGCCCCGAACAAGGAATCAACAACATGGACCGTTTACGTAGCATCGTCGCCGTCTTGGCGCTCTGTCTGCTCTCCCTCGCCCATGCCGACACGCGCCAGCCTCAGCCCTGCAACGCTGCATTGCTGGACTCACTGGCAACCCAACTGGGACAGCAAGGCTGGACGCCCCCTGAAGGGCGCGGCGACGGACCATTGGTGGCAGCTGCCTGCAAGACCTGGCCGGATGATCCGACGCTGTCCGTGGTGACCCTGGCTTACCGTGAGGCTGGCGACACCACGCCTGCAGGCGAGCGCAATCTCAACTGGCTGGTGGCGAAGGTGGACGCGCAGAGCGGGCAATTGCGCGAGCGCCATGACGACTACCTTGGCGAAGATGCCGCACTGGAAATCGATGCCAGCAGCCTGTGGCTGGATACCGCGCGCTATCACCTGGCGCCGGGCGTTCGCGCGTTCGGCGTGGTGGTGCGCAGTGTCGCGCGTGGGGCAAGTTGTCCGGATGCCGGCTTCAATAACCTGCTGACGCTGGTGGTGCCGCAAGGGCCTCGGCTAAGGCCGGTGTTTTCCACCTATCTGTACTCGTGGACGACGGTAAAGGGCACGTCCTGTGTGATGGACAGCGACTTCCAATCGGAGCAGGCCGACCTGACGCTGGGCCTTGGGCCCAAGCATGCCCATGGCTACGCCGATCTGGTGGTAACCGCTCAGGTTCGTGCAGGCCGGCAGGAGCCCGTGCTGCGCAAGGTCAGCACCACTGTTCGCTACGATGGCAAGCACTACCCGTTCGATCAGTTCCCGATGTTCTGGATGACAGAACCCCAGCCGTAACGACGAACAGGTAAGGACAAGCCAGTTCCCCACCGCCGTCTAGACTCCTGAGTTTCAACCCATGATGGGAGACTCAGGATGACCAGCAAGAACACCATCTGCCTCTGGTACGAACGCGACGCGCTGGAGGCTGCGACCTTCTACGCCGAGACTTTCCCCGACAGTGCCGTGCTGGCCGTGCACCATGCCCCCGCCGACTATCCCGCCGGCAAGGAGGGTGATCTGCTGACGGTGGAATTCCGGGTAATGGGCATTCCCTGCCTGGGGCTCAATGGCGGCCCGGCGTTTCAGCACAACGAGGCGTTTTCGTTTCAGGTCGCGACCGACGATCAGGCCGAGACGGATCGCCTGTGGCACGCGATCATCGACAACGGCGGCCAGGCCAGCGCGTGCGGCTGGTGCAAGGACAGATGGGGCATCTCCTGGCAGATCACGCCGCGTATTCTCAGCGCCGCCGTCGCTGGCGACGACAAGGAAAAAGCTAGGCGCGCCTTCGAGGCGATGATGACCATGAGCAAGATCGACATTGCGCAGATCGAGGCGGCACTGAAGTCCTGAACTTCGGTTCCTTCTGCTCCTTGGCGAAAGATGCTGTTAAGCGCTCGGCCGCTCTCTGCACGACACTGCCGTCGCTGGTCTCCGCCCCCGATCACCGTTCTACGCCACAATGCCGCGGCTGAATAAAACGGCGTGCCCGACGATATCGGCCCGATGATCGCCGGCCTGCTCGGCGAGCAGAATCGCTGGGTCAACGCCCAGCGTATCGAGGTCTCGGGCGGCCAGGCGATCTGACGCCCAGACGCGCGCCAAAACTGGGACGGGCGCCCGCGTGGCGCCCTGCTCCAGGCCGCGGCATGCGCGCGGAGCACGGCACCGCTCGGCATCGAGGTCGAACCATCGCCACTTGGCGACGGTCGACTGATTGAACGAGAGCGTCGGCCACAAGGGCCGAGGGAGGCCAACATGACCATTCGTTGCTTGCTCGCCGGGTGTTGCTGGTCAGACGGCGTGACCATGCTGATGGGCAGGGAAACCTTTTTGTGTCAGTGCTGCAGCCGCTGCGGCAGCCACCGCTACACACCGCAAACCTGACCTGCAGGAGGCGCCCATCACATGCCCCGAGCCATCTGGAAAGGCGCCATCAGCTTCGGCCTGGTGCACATCCCGGTCGCACTGAACTCGGCCACCCGCTCCCAGGGGGTGGACTTCGACTGGCTGGACAAACGCAGCATGGAGCCGGTGGGCTACAAGCGGGTGAACAAGGTCACCGGCAAGGAAGTCGGCAAGGAGAACATCGTCAAGGGCGTGGCCTACGAGAAGGGCCGCTATGTGGTGCTCAGCGAGGAAGAGATTCGCGCCGCGCACCCGGAATCGACCCAGACCATCGACATCTTCGCCTTCGTCGACAGCGAACAGATCCCCTTGCAGCACATCGATACGCCCTATTACCTGGCCCCCGATCGCCGCGGCGAGAAGGTCTATGCGCTGCTGCGCGAGGCGCTGAGCAGTACCGACAAGGTGGCCCTGGCCCATGTGGTGCTGCACACCCGCCAGCATCTGGCGGCGCTGATGCCGGTGGAGTCGGCGCTGGTGCTGGTGATGCTGCGCTGGCCCAGCGAGGTACGTGGCCTGGATTCGCTGGAGCTGGGGTCGGCGGTGACCCAGCCCAAGCTGGCCAAGAGCGAGCTGGACATGGCCAAGCGCCTGATCAAGGACATGAGCGATGACTGGCGCCCCGAGGACTATCAGGACAGCTTCCAGGAACGCATCCTCGATCTGGTGGCGCGCAAGGCCAAGGCCGGCAAGATCGAGAACGTTGAACGGGCCGAGGGCGAAGAGCAGCGCCGCAGCGCCGATGTCGTCGACCTGACCGAACTGCTCAAGCGCAGCCTCGGCGGCAAGCCGAAACCCTCGGCGAGCAAGGGTTCCAGCACGCGCAAGCCGGCCAAGACGGCGCGCAAGTAAGCCAGGAGCACGAGCATGGCCAAGGCGCAGAGCGAATACAGCCGCAAACGCAATTTCGAACGCACCAGCGAGCCGGCCGAGCGCACCGGCAAGCGGCGCAGCAAGGCCGGCGCGCTGCGTTTCGTGGTGCAGAAGCACGACGCCAGGCGCCTGCATTACGACTTTCGCCTGGAGCTGGATGGCACCCTGAAGAGCTGGGCGGTGCCCAAGGGGCCGAGCCTGGACCCGCGCGACAAGCGCCTGGCCGTGCACGTCGAGGATCACCCGCTGGAGTACGCCAGCTTCGAGGGCAGCATTGCCGAGGGCAACTACGGCGCCGGCGACGTCATCGTCTGGGACCAGGGCATCTGGCAACCCCAGGGCGATCCGGCCGCTGCCTATGCGGCGGGCAAGCTCAAGTTCAGCCTGGTCGGCGAGAAACTGTCCGGCGACTGGACGCTGGTACGCACCCGCCTGCGCGGCAGCGGCGACAAGGAGCAGTGGCTGCTGATCAAGGAGCGCGACGACATCGCCCGCCCCAGCGACGAGTACGACATCGTCGAGGCGCAGCCGCAGAGCGTGATCAGCGGCGCGCTGGTGGGGGGGCCGAGCGGCAAGGCCAAGGGCAAGACGCCGAGCAAGGCCAAGGCGCCGAAGCCGGCCGCCGCCTTTCCCGAGAGCCTGGCGCCACAGCTGGCAACCCTGACCGACCGCCCACCTGAGGGCGATTGGCTGTACGAGGTGAAGTTCGACGGCTACCGCATTCTCGCCCGCATCCGCGACGGCGAGGTGCGCCTGTTCACCCGCAACGGCCACGACTGGACGCAGCGTCTGCCGCTGCAGGCCAAGGCCCTGGCCAAGCTGGGCCTGCACGACAGCTGGCTGGACGGCGAGGTGGTGGCGCTCAACGAACAGGGCCTGCCCGACTTTCAGCAACTGCAGAACGCCTTCGATATCGGTCGCAGCCACGACCTCGTCTACTACCTGTTCGATGCACCGTTCATCAACGGCGAGGACCTGCGCCAGACCCCACTGGAGCAGCGACGGGCACAGCTCAAGCTGCTGCTGGGCAACACGCGCAACGGCCCGCTGCGCTTCTCTGCCGCATTCACCGCGCACCACCGCGACATCGTGGAAAGCGCCTGCGCCATGTCCCTGGAGGGGGTGATCGGCAAGCGCGCCGGCAGCCTCTACGTGTCGCGCCGCAGTGCCGACTGGATCAAGCTCAAGTGCCGCCTGCGCCAGGAATTCGTCATCGTTGGCCATACCCAGCCGCAAGGCAGCCGCAGCGGTTTTGGGGCATTGCTGCTGGCGGTCAATGAGGACGACGGCCTGCGCTACGCCGGACGCGTCGGTACGGGGTTCGGCGAAGCGGCGCTGAAGGCGCTGCATCAGCGTCTGCAAGAGCTGGCACGCGAGGATTCGCCGCTGGCGCACAAGCTGACCGCGGCGCAGGCCCGCGGCGTCAGCTGGGTCGAGCCGCAGCTGGTCGGCGAAGTGGAATTCGCCGAATGGACGCGCGAGGGCATCGTGCGCCAGGCCAGCTTCGTCGCCCTGCGCAGCGACAAGCCGGCGGCGCAGATCGTCCGCGAGCGGCCCGGTGCGCCGCAATCGTCGCCACAGCGCAAGCCGGCTGCCAAGGCAGGCGGCAAGCCGGTGGTCGCCGGCGTGGCGATCAGCAATGCGCAGCGGGTGATCGACCCCGACAGTGGCACCAGCAAACTGCAGCTGGCGCAGTTCTACGAAAGCATCGCCGACTGGCTGCTGCCGTACCTGAACAATCGCCCGGTATCGCTGCTGCGCGCACCGGAGGGCATCGGCGGCGAGCAGTTCTTCCAGAAGCATGCCGAGCGCCTGGCCATTCCCAACATCAAGCACCTCGACCCCGAGCTCGACCCCGGCCATGCCCGGCTGATGGAGATCGACAGCGTCGCCGCGCTGGTGGGCGCGGCGCAGATGGGCTGCATCGAACTGCACACCTGGGGCGCCACCAGCGACCGCATCGAGACGCCGGACCTGTTCGTGCTCGACCTCGACCCGGACCCCGCGCTGCCCTGGCGCAGCATGCTCGAGGCCACCCGCCTGACCCTGACGGTGCTCGACGAACTGGGCCTGCAGGCCTTTCTCAAGACCAGCGGCGGCAAGGGCATCCATATCATCGTGCCGCTGGCCCGACGCGCCGGTTGGGACGAGGTCAAGGCCTTCGCCAAGGCCATCGCCCAGTTCATGACCAGCCAGTTGCCGGAGCGCTTCACCGCCACCTCCGGGCCGAAGAACCGGGTCGGCAAGATCTTCATCGACTACCTGCGCAACAGCCGCGGCGCCAGCACCGTGGCCGCCTATTCGGTCCGTGCGCGGCCGGGGCTGCCGGTGTCGGTGCCGATCAGCCGCGACGAGCTGGATGGCCTGCGCAGCGCCCAGCAATGGACGGTCGGCAATCTGCAGCAGCGTCTGGATGGGCTGAAACAGGATCCCTGGCAGGGCTACAGCAACCGCCAGCGCCTGACACGCGCCATGTGGGACAGGCTCGGCGCCAAGCCGCCCTCGTAGGGTGCGCCATGCGCACCGGATCTCAGGGCGGCGATGCACAGCGCCCTGGTGCGCGTGGCGCACCCTACACGAGCCGACCGCAAGGTGCGCCATGCACGCCGATCTTCCAGGCGGCGGTGCGCGTCGCCCCGGTGCGTGCGGCGCACCCTACGGGCCGCGCTCACTGCGGGTGGAACGGACCGGCCGCCGTTACAGACGAAAGCGTGAGATATTCTCCCGTAGCGCCTCGCTGGTGCGCGCCAGGCTTTCGCTTTCCTGCTGCGCGCTCTGAAAGGCGCAAGCGGATTGCTCGGTGCTGTCGCGCACCGAGACGATGCCCCGGCTGATCTGCTCGGCCACTGCGCTCTGTTGCTCCGAAGCGGTGGCGATCTGCTGGTTCATGCCGTTGATGCGCTCGATCATGGCGACGATGCGCGCTACCGCCTCCCCGGCCTCGGACACGCCGGATACCGACTGGGCACTGGAGCTCTGGCAGCGCTGCATGTAGGCCGAGGTTTCATCGGCGATCTTCTGCAGGCTGGCGATCAGCCCCTCGATTTCGGTCGTGGCCTCCTGGGTCCGCCGCGCCAGGCTGCGCACCTCGTCCGCCACCACGGCGAACCCACGCCCGGCCTCGCCGGCCCGCGCCGCTTCGATGGCCGCATTGAGCGCCAGCAGGTTGGTCTGATCGGCCACCGACTTGATGACGTCGAGCACGCTGCCGATGTTGCTGCTCTCGGTCTTCAAGCGCCCCATGGCTTCGCTGGAGTTGTCGATCACCTCGGCCAGCTCGCCGATCAGGCTCACCGCATGGCCGGCCTTGCGCTGGCTGTGCAGGGCAGCCTCATCCGCTTCGCTGGCGGCCTGCGCGGCGGACTCCGCACTGCGCGCCACGTCCTGCACCGTCGCCGCCATCTCGTGCACGGCGGTAACGATCTGCTCCACCTCCCGCTGGGCGTTGGCGACACTGGCAGCGTTGCGCAGGCTCGACTCGCTCAGCTCCTGACTGGAGTGCGCCACGGTGCGCGACGAATTGTCGATATCCTGGGTGACCTGGCGCAGGTTCTGCTGCATGCGCTGCAGTGCAGCGAGCACACTGTTCTCGGCGATGTCCACGGCCTTTTCCATGGTGCGCAGATCGCCTTCGGCGACGCGCTGGGCGATGCGGTTGAGGTCGCTCGGCTCGGCGCCCAGGGCCTTGAGCAGATGGCGGCTGATCAGGTGCCCCAGCACGGCAGCCAGTGCGAACGTGAGCACGGTGATCATCACCAGCACGTTGCGCTGGCGGTGGTACTGGGTCTCGTTGTCGATGACGCGCTGGTCGGCCACGTCGGTGGTGTGCACCAGGTACTCGTTGATCACTCGCGTCAGCTCCTCGAGCAGTGGCGTGCACTGCTCGCTGACCATGCGCATGGCTTGCGCATCCTCGCCCTTGAACAGGTGCTCGGCGATGGTGCCGGCCACCGGGCTGTAACGCGCCTCGACCTGTTCGATACGGGCGAGCATCTCGCGTCCCGTCGCCGAAACGTCCTTGTGGGTGAGCATCGCCTCGCGCAGCCTGGCGAGGCTGTCCACCACGTTCTTTTCATGTGCGGCGATGGACGCTCGATACTGCCCTCGCGCTGCCGGCTCGGCGTTGAGCGCCAGATTGCGCAGGGCGATCGCCCTGTCCTTGACGGCCTCGCTGACCTGGCTGGCCAGACGCGCGCGCGCCTCCACACCATTGATGTAGTCGGAAAACTCCCGATCGGCTGCCGCCAGGTTGTACAGGGAGACGCCGGCGATCAGCAGCATCAGGGCCAGCAGACAGGCATAGCTGGCGTAGAGCACCGCACGGGTGGAGAAGCGAGGGCTACGAGATTGCATAAATGGCTCCTGCCGAATAACGGGACGACGTGAAAGAACCTGTCAGTGAGGCATGGCTGGCGGGGCGCTGACCCGTTTCCCTGTCCGCCTGACAATCGAGCCCCCAACCGGGTCGGTCGCCAGCAAACTCCTGGCCGACGACCACCCTGCCCGGTACCTGCCCCGCGCCGGACAGGTACCGGTCAATCCGCTACCGCAGCGGTGGCCTGGTCTGCCTGCCTGGTGCAGGCGCCGGGCTTCTGTCGACGCCCTGTGGCGTCGCGCTGCGTACCTTGTTTGTCCGAGCTTAGGTCAGATCACTGCCATGCGCCTCGCTGCGTTGCCCGCTAGTCGTCGGAGCGTCGCCGCCGACGGCCAGCCGAGCCTGCGTTGGCCGGAGCTGCAGGTTGACGTTAAGCTGCACCCCTTCCCCGGCAAAGGCGCGACATGGTGATGAAGATCGGCGAACTGGCGCAGCGCACGGGCCTTGCGGCCTCGCGCATCCGTTTCTACGAGAGCATCGGTCTGCTCAAGCTGGTGCAGCGTCAGGCCAATGGTTATCGCAGCTATCCGGAGGAAGCGGTGCTGGTGCTCAACCTGATCACCGCCGCGCAGCAGGCCGGTTTCAGCCTGGACGAACTGCGCACGCTGCTGCCGCAGGACCTGACGCAATGGCAGCACGGCAAGCTGCTCGATACCCTGCATGCCAAGGTGCGCGACATCGAGGCGCTGGAGCAGCGCCTGGCGCAGAGCAAGGGCCACCTGCTGGCGCTGATCGACGAGATCGAGAGCAAACCGGACGACCTCGACTGCGCCGCCAACGCCAAGCGTGTGTTGTCGAAGATGAACCTGGGCGAGACGAGCGAGGCGCCCAGACGCGCGAAGAAATAAGCGAGTGCTCGCCCCGCTGTAGGAGCCGGCTTGCTGGCGATCCGCTTGAACGCGCAACGCATCGCCAGCGAGCCGGCTCTTACGCCCAATTTTCTCGTTGACATTAAAGTGAACTTTAAAGTTAAGGTCGGCGCATCTTCAGTCGAGGAAGCGCCCATGACCCTGTTCGATCCCCTTGCCCTGCCCAATGGCTCGATCATCCCCAACCGCATCGCCAAGGCGGCGATGGAGGAGAACATGGCGGATGCCGAACATGCGCCGTCCGAGCACCTGATGCGCCTCTATCAGGCCTGGGCCGAGGGTGGTGCCGGCCTGCTGATCTCCGGCAACGTGATGGTCGACAGCCGTGCCATGACCGGTCCCGGTGGCGTGGTGCTGGAAGACGCCGCGCAGCTGGCCCGGTTCCAGCGCTGGGCCCGTATCGGCCGCGCCCAGGGCGCGCAGTTCTGGTTGCAGATCAACCATCCCGGCCGGCAGATGCAGGCCAACCTGGGCCAGCCGACCTGGGCGCCCTCGGCGGTGGCGCTGGAGCTGGGCAACCTGTCCAAGCGTTTCGCCACGCCGCAGGCGATGACCCCGGCGATGATCGAAGAGGTCATCGCACGCTTCACCCAGACCGCTCGCCTGGGTGAACAGGCCGGTTTCAGCGGGGTGCAGATCCACGCCGCACATGGCTACCTGCTCAGCCAGTTCCTCTCGCCGCTGACCAACCAGCGCAGCGACCAGTGGGGCGGCTCGCTGGAAAACCGCGCGCGCCTGCTGCTGGAGATCGTCAAGGCGGTGCGTGCCGCCGTGGCGCCAGGCTTCGCCGTGGCGGTCAAGCTGAACTCGGCGGATTTCCAGCGCGGCGGTTTCAGCGCCGACGACGCCCAGCAGGTGGTGCGCCTGCTGAGCGGGCTGAAGGTCGATCTGGTCGAGCTGTCCGGTGGCAGCTACGAGGCGCCAGCCATGCAGGGCCAGGCGCGCGACGGTCGGACCCTGGCGCGCGAGGCCTACTTCCTGGAGTTCGCCCGCGAGATTCGCGCGGTGGCGAGCATGCCGCTGATGGTCACCGGCGGCATTCGCCGTGCGCCCGTTGCCGAGCAGGTGCTGGCCAGCGGCATCGAGATGGTCGGCATCGGCACGGCCCTGTCCATCGAGCCGAACCTGCCGCGCGACTGGCAGCGCGGCCAGAACAGCGCCCCGCAACTGCCGCCGATCACCTGGGGCAACAAGGTGCTGGCTTCGCTGGCCAACATGGCGGTGGTGAAGTATCAGCTGCGCAAGCTGAGCCAGGGCCGGCAAACCCGGCCCGCGGTATCGCCGCTCTGGGCGCTGCTGCGCCAGCAGCTGAGCGACGCCCTGCGCACTCGCCAGTACCGACGCCGGATGGCGCGGCGCGCGCTGCAGTAGCCAGGCGCCTCGTCACGCCCCTGACAATCGGCAAGCCGTTTCGCTCGTTGCATTGGCGCAACAGTCCTTTGCCGAACCGGCGGTTAATTAGCTTGCTAACGAGGCGTATAAACGAAATGCGACCTTTCGCCGCACCCGCATTTCGAGGAGACAAGCATGAACGTGATCGTGCATGAGCGTGACAACGAACATCTTTCCCGTGAAGCCCGCGCCATGGGCATAGTGATTTGGGACGTGATCCAGAATGGCGAGCTGGTCGGTATCTTCCCGACCCAGGGCGAAGCCGACGCTTACCGCAAGGAGCTGGAAGAGACACAAGCGCAAGGATAAGCCGAGGCTGTTGCCGTTTCGACCGAAACGGCAACAGCTTCACAGCGCCTGCCGCGCCCCTGCCCAAGCATCGCTCTCGCCAGCGCGCCAACCTCACCTGCGCAGTTGCCAAGCCAACGCCAAAGCCCACCGCCGCCCGAACCTCCCACCGGCACCTCACGCCCTGGCAGCAGCTGCGTCGCCAGATAGCCCGATTCGACTTCCGCCTGCAGGTAAACATCACAGACAACGCGATCATGGCTCGATTCGGCATCAGGCCAGGCGTTATGGATAAAGAGTTGAACGCTCATTGCCCAGCCCTCTCACAGATCCAGCACCAGGGGTTGCACGCCTTCTTCGCCTTTTGCCGGCACCGCGCAGCAGATCAGCACGCCGCCATCAT
>VFQP010005934.1_pt1 | contig 10322 bp, 17 predicted proteins | sample 3512351 | NCBI WGS metagenome assembly VFQP01 (sample SAMN10412372, study PRJNA504923) | tailings metagenome | isolation source: Relicate 1 Philex TSF1 revegetated site | place: Philippines: Tuba, Benguet | collected 2017-08-29
GGGGGCAGGTGGGTGCAACGGCGGCGCGCCAGAAACGCCGTGGCGCTGGCCGAAGGCCGGTTGTTCAGCTCGTAAAGTCACGGCACTGTCCAGCCTTTTCAAACCGCCAGTCGAGCCTCTGCTGCCCGTCCAAGGGAGCACCGGGCCGAACGACCTTCGCGCCTTGCGCCCAGTGCCAGCCGGCTCCAGCTGCTCCCGCCACTCGCCTGCATGTCGAACTCTCCCAGCTTCACCACGCCCTGCGTCTGCAGGAACCGCACCACCTCGGAGGGGTGCTCCGCCAGCAGCTGCCCCACGGTGGGTGCCGGCTTGGGGGCACGGCCCGCAGTGGCTGCCTCTGCCCGGTCCCACAGCGCATCCTCCTGGGCGTGGGCCAGCAGTGGCCGCCCAGCGTCCTCGTCCATGTTGAGAAATTTAGGCACACAGAGCCTGCTGTCATGGGTCATGGCATTTGGCTGGTAGCCAGCCTGGCTGGCACTCCTGCCCAGCGTGACATCTTGCATGGCATTGCCAGGTACTGCGGTGCACAGCAGGAGAGATGTGATTGTCGCGTCAGGTCTGCAGAAATGTTGTTCCTGGCCGTCAGCAGCTACCAACTCATCCCGATCCGGGATATGGTACCGCTGCTGGCATGCAAAGCCTCGAGCTGCGCTTGCACATTGCATGCAGCTGCCTTTGGCCTGTGCTACACCTCTCTTGGGTGTTGTCCAATCACGCTCGAACTACCAGTGTTGAGCAGGACCGCAGGGGGCCTCGCACTAAGTGGCAGAAGTGGGTGGAACCATGGTACAAGACAACAGACACATCTGCTCATCGTCGGCGCCCAGCGCTGCCCAGGCTGCCGCTGCTTCTACTTGCCGCCAGGTTGCCGCTGCTATTGCGCCGCCGCTGACTGCCGCTGCTGCCGCCGCCACCAGGCACAGGACGCCTGCCCGGTGTGCTGCTGAGCCCACGCTCAAGGCGATTCCGCGTGCGCGTGTCCAGCTCTTCCTCCTCTTCGCTGTAGCCCTCGCTGTCCTCTGCAGAGTGGCAGGCAGTAAGGGCAGCCAGGGAATCTGGTGGTCAGAGCCCAGAGCACGCAGGGTGATGGCAACAGAAAACCGAGGGCCGGCAGGATGGTGGTGCTCTTCCCCTGTGTCTCTGACTTCCAGGGCCCAAGTATGTGTATCATGCAAGAGCACGCTGCACTGCAAGTTGCTGAATGCCCCACTGCTGATCTCACCCGAGTGTTCCCAGTCGTGAAGCCCTGCGGCTGCATCATCCGCGCTAAAGCGCGCTGATGGCGCCTGCTCCAAGCCGCCGCCTGCCGGTGCCGCCCAGCTACCGGCCGCTATCGACTGCACAAGCTGGTCTAGCTGCAGGCGGGCGAGGGCAACATACGTAAACTGCAAGGCCACAGCAAGTCGTCAGGCATGCGAGGGGATCGACGCCAGCATGGCGTTCCTGCATCGCCTGGTCACAGCCCTGTCCTGCACCAAACGCGGTGCTGCGCACGCCGTGCACGGGCTGCTGCCGCGGAGGATACGGGCGTGTTGCTCACCGAGTAGAGCTCATGCAGCACAGCCTCCGGCTGGAAGGGCACCTCCTGCTGCATGTCGTCCCTGCAGGGCACAGCCGGGGCAGACTGGGCTCACAACCGGACAGCAGGGCCGGCTGCAGCGCCCTGGGTTGCCCAGGCTGCAGGCGCTACCCTGTGCACACGCGCAGCACTCGCTACTGGGCTGCACTGCCGACCCAGGCGGTGCCCAGACTGGACTTTCTTTATGCGACATCCCCCGCTAAAGGCTGCTGATTGCAGGCCCGACAATTGCCTGCTGCTTCCTCACTTGTAGCCTGCAAGAGTGTCGATGACCTGCTGCAGCGTGTCGCTGGCATCGTTTGCCGCTGATGAGCCCTGCCGCCCGCAGCCGTAGGCCGACCGCACAATCTGCATCTGCGCCTGCCGCGCCCTGCAGGTGCAGGGCATGCCGGAAAGGACGTGAGCGCATGGGTCGCCATGCGTTCAGGTCTGCAGGCGGCAGCTGAGCCACCAACAACCGTTGCAAACATTGGAAGCAAATTGGGGCAAAGAGGCCGCCAGGCAGGAGCAGCCACACCCGGCGCCTGCGTGCCTCGCCTGCACAGCAGCCGGGCCGACTCTGCCGCAAAGTAGGCGTGGTCCAGGCAGCCCAGGTCAGGGCCCGCCTCTTCTACCCTGTCGGGCGGCGGAGCCGGCTGCACAAAGGAGGCGCCCACGGTTACTGCCTGTCCAGGCTGGGGACGCGGCAAGCAAGAGTTTTGCTAACTTGTTAAAAACTGGCCTCACCTGCTGCTGCCCATCAGCCACAAGGTGCTTGATCTCCGCCTGACACAGCGGACATTTAGGTTGCCGCCGTGTGCGACACCACTGCAGCAGGCACTCGAAGCTGCAGCAGGAGCGGCGAGTCGCGGGAGAGGCGGAGGCAGGTGGACGGACACGGCAGCGGTGGCTGCACTGAGCGCCCAGCCGGGCTACGTCCCTTAAAGCGACAGAGGGGACCTCGCTCACCAGTACTCGTGGGAGCAGTGACACTCTGCAACTGTGCACGCCTTGGCCGGCGGCGTTTGAAGGCAAATCGGGCAGCGATGCTCATCCATGATTAGGAGGCTTGCGACAGCTCATAAGCAACAACCATGTGTCCGCAAGGTGCGGGAGCGGGAGCCTTTCCAAGACCAGCACGACGTGGCAGCAGGAATGGAAGCCATGTTGACAGTGCTGAAGGATCCACGATCCGATCACTTCTCCGATCACAGTTGACACGGACAGGCCCGCGTTTGGCAGCCCCGAGCTAGGTTGCCCGCAGGCGCAGGCAGACGCGGTGGCCATGCCGCTTGGGGCGCCAGAGGAGGGATGGGTGAGCGCAAGGGACGGTGTTTGAATGATTCGCGTCGCTGCGGGCGCACGGCGAAAGCAACTGGCAGCAGAGCGCACGCGGCGGGTCGGCGTCACAGTGGGGTCGGGCCTGCAGCCTGTAGCCTGTTAACCCTCATTCCTCCATGCCTCCAACGCTTCCTGCAGCGCCTCCCCAAGCGGCTGCGCCAGCTGGAGAGCATGGCGGGGCGGGGCCTGCTGCTGGGTGCCAGCAGCAAGCCTGTAGCATCCGCAGCCGCTGCGCACTGCGTCACGCTGGCTGCGCGGCGCGCTGGCGAAGCTGTCTGGCACCTGGTGTACCGCAGCGAGGCGGTAGGGAGCTGTGGCAGAGGAGAAGCGGGGCAGTTGCATTGCCAATGGTGTGGCTTGGCCGTTTGATCCTGCCGTGCTGCAGAGGCAGAGCAGAATATGTGATTTACTTGGCACCCCAGCGTTTCTGTGACACCCTGATCCCTGCCAGGCACCTTCCTGCAACCCTGAATGGCGACCGTTGGCCTGGAGCGAGGAGGCGTTGATTGCAGAGGATGGCTTGCTGGACAGCGGGGGCCAGGAGGTGGAGCTGTTGCTGGCGCTGCATGCGCTTGACCCAGCGTTGTTGGAAAACGATTGGCAGCAGCAGTTGGCGGGGCAAGGCCAGCAGCCGTTCGTTTGCCGGCAGCCAGGCGAGCAGCGGGGGCATGATGGAAGCAGATCAGGGGCAGGGGCAGCGGACGCGAGCTGGCCTCTGCTCCCTGCTTCCACGGATCGCCCGGAATTTGAGCTGCCAGATGAGGAGAGCAGCAACGCAGCAGGCAGTGCATCACACCTTGCAGACGATGGCTTGGGCAATCACACAGCCCCAACAGCTGCAGAGACATGGCAGGCGGAGCCTGACAGCATTTCTGCGGCACATGGCACAGAGAGCCGCCAGGGGAGCGCAGTTGAGGAGCAGCAGAATAGTGGCCCAGCCAGCCTTGTAGTTCAGCAAGAGGGAAAGCAGGCGGAGGCAGAGAGCGCTGAGCTAGGTGCAGGCTCTGATCGCTCACAGCAGAGCCGGCAGCCAGCGAAGCAGCCCGGGCAGAGTGACGTGGAAGCGGTGTTTGGACACGCCATGGCACCGAGTGGACCAGCAAATGGCAGCCTCGCGTTTGCAGCAAGCCCCGACCCAGCAGCCGTGCTCGCGGGAGCGGCAGGCGCAGTCGAACCTGCAGGCACAGCAGGGTCGGGGCGCCAGGGATGGCTTGCCTCCCTGGCTGCAGCTCTTGCGGGCACCGGATGCTGCCCGGGCCGGCTAGTGGCTGCGTGGCAGCTGCGCAGCCTGGAGGAGCTGTTCCCTGCTGGCGCTGACCTGGCGGCGCTGCAGCGGCCGCTTCTGCCCAACACGCTGGTCCTGCAGTTTGGGGACGGGCAGTACCTCTGCCCGCCACCGCCGGCGCTGCAGGTAGCTGGGTTTGTGTACACAGGCTGCATGCAGGTTGTAATTGGGTGCTTAAAAGTATGGGCGAGGCTGGGGTAGCGCGGGAGGAACATACAGTTTTCACAGTTGTTGTGACCTTAACCAAAGTAGGCTGGATACCCGCGCTGTCTGATTGGCATGCACCAGCCATGGTAGCCCTGCCTTTTGCAAGCTTCCGCTCCGCGCCTCGCCCCGCAGGCGCAGGCATCGGGCAGCACCCTGCAGCACACACTGCAGAACTCGGCAGGGACGAGCGGAGCGGCCACGCAGAGCGAGGAGGTGACGGCTGCGGCGGCGCCAGCCAGCCCCGTCCGCCGCGGCTTCGCCCGCCTGCTCGTCTCCAAGCTCCTGCGCAGCAACCACAACCTGCAGGAGGCAGGCTCGCTGCAGGGCTCTGGGGCTGATCTGTCGGCAGAAGGCGGGCTGTCGGATGCGGAGAGTGACGCCGGCTCTGATGCCACAGCCGCCACCGGCCTGTCCCGCAGCATCACCGCTGCGCTCCCTGCCGCTGGCGAGCTGCCCTTGGGAGCGGGGAGCCGGGCCGGCAGTGCAGCAGCAGCAGCAGCAGCAGCAGCAGCATTGCCAGCTTCAGTCCCAAGGGCGGCCCCAGGCACAGCGGGCGCACGCATGCTCACGCTGGCTGGCGTTCCGCAGTGCATCACCTCGTTGGCAGCGCTGCAGAGCCGGCTGCGGGACCTGGCAGGGCGCAGTCAGGCGCTGCAAGCAGCCCTGGCAGCCCGCATGGAGCCGCAGCGCCAACGGCAGCAGCAGCAGGCTGCGCTGGCTGCGCTGGCAGGAGAAGCGGCGCGCTGCCGCCAGCGGGAAAGCGAGGTGCAGCAGCAGCTGGCAGAGGTCCAGGCAGCCACGGCGGCCGTCAGCAAGCAGGCCACCGTGCGAGCACAGGCGCTGGTGACCACGCTCAAGGTCATGCAGGCGGCGGGCCGGCGGGTCGGGTGAGCTGCCGCAGGCCCGCAATCCCCAGTTGCAGTGGCCGCTGGGCCTCAACGGGAGGCCGCTAGCAGTACCACCCCTTTACTCCACGCGGCATGACTCAACCGACCCTGGCGCTCGCCTCCCGCCTGGGCTCTCTTCACTGGCACAGCACAGGCCATCGCACTGTGGTTCACCGGCTTCAGACCGCCTCCACTTGCTGTTGCATTCCTGCCGCCGCTCGCCTGGTCCCTGCCCAGCCGCCAGTCCACTCTGCTGGGCTCCCCCCCGCCGCAGGGAGGCCGAGGCTTCGCTTCAGGGGGAGGCCGGGCGTGGCGCCCTGGTGGGCGTGCTGCGGGAGCTGGTGGCGCAGCGCTGCCAGATGGTGTCCCAGCTGGGGGCCATCTTCCAGCTGGGACCCACGCAAGGTGAGGCGGTGGTGGTGGTGCTGTGTGTGTCTCTGTGTGGGTGGGTTGGGAAGTGGGTTTGGGGGTCCCTGCATGCCCGAGTGTGTGCGCGTATGTGTGCGGGGGTTCTTTTGAGGACAGGTCGTTTGGAGCCAGGCCCTGTCACTGGCACACGTATCCCTGGGCGCTTCCTTGCCTCTCATTGCTTTCCCATAAAGCCGCATGAAGACTCCATGCGTCGCTTGCAGGGGCCCCGCCAGGTGCCGCTTGCAGCCTCACACGCTTTAAGCACCCTTGCAAAGTCGTTCCCTGACGTCGCAACTCTGTGGCTGCAGTGAGCATACCGGAAGCGCCTCCTGGGGGCTTCCTGGAAGACCGGCTGGAGCAGCAGTGGGCGGGCGCAGCATCCTTCTCGCTCACAGCCACCCCCTCGCGGCAGCTCGGCGGCGGCGGCGCCATGCCTGGGTTTGGAGGCGGCGGTTCAGCAGTGGACAGCCCTAGCAAGTACCGGTGCGCCTGCCTGGCTTGTGCATGGCGGAGTGCTTGTTTGGGCCGCCCACATCTTTGCCTGTCGCTACTTCTGTTGCAAAAGGGCAGCGGAGGGACGGCGGGACTGGTGTCATCAAACGCCTCTTGGTGGGCTGCTCCTCGGCAGGCGCAAGGCGGGGCATCCGCGCAGTGCGGAGCCCTCGCCCTTGCTGCTGCAGCTGCGCCAGCCGTGTTCCTCGTTTTACGGATGTCCATGCAGGCAGGAGATGCGGCTTTCCATAGGCGGGCTGGAGATCCGGCCCTGGGTGTGGCGCAAGGCCTTTGAGGAGGGCGGCGGGTACGACAGCGACGCGGCAGAGGACCGGGCGGCGGGGGTGGCGCTGGGCTACGTGGCGCAGGTGAAGCGACTGGGCGTGCCCCGCCCGGGAAAGGAGCATGCCTGCACGGCCTGTCTGCTTAGCAGCAGACCTCTTGCACGCCTTGGGCACGACTGTGGAATGCCTCTCTGGCCCCACCCACCCCCCACCCCCACCCCCCTTCCCACTTGTTCCCGATCTGCCCCTCCTGGTCCTGTCCTGCAGGTGGCTGAGCGGCTGGGCAGCTACCTGGGCGTGGTGCTGCGCTACCCGCTGGTGCTGCGAGGCTCGCGCTCGGCTGTGGTTGACTGCCAGCCGCCGGCGGGCATGTGGTGAGTGTGAGAACTGTGCAAGCCTGCATGTTGGTGTATGCCAAGCAGAAGAGGGTACCGGCTTGCGGGATTGTGAGGACAATGATGCGGGCTACGTTTGCCACTCTGTGGCTCTCCCAGCTGCTGCCCAGCTCGCCTCTGCCTCACAGGGCGGAGGGGCAGGATGATGTCGGCGGCGACGGCACGCGGCGACCATTCTTGGCACCCCTGGGGCCCGGCCCCGGCAGCGCAGCGGGGGCAGCAGGCGAGCGAGGGGTTGAGTACCCGCTGTACTGCGACTCCAATCGGGAGCGGCCCCGGTTTGCAGGTGGGTTTGGCGGCGTAAAGGGAGGGGTGCAGTGGCTGTGAAACCTGCTCCTGCGAGCGGGCAGTGGAGCGCAACCCCTGGGCTGTGCGTGTGTAGAGAACTGCCAGCTCGTCCTGTTCTTCTGGGTCACGCCCCTCGCCAGAACCTCCCTCACTTGCCAGCGCCCAGCCCTCCGCTCCCCGGCAGTTGGAGCACCTCTCGGTCCGCCGCTGCACAAGCCCGGCCCACTGTCCTTTCTTGCACGCCTGAAGCGGTACCCTCTCCATCCCCATTTGCCCCCCACACCTGCCTGCAGTGGGGGTGTTCCTGCTGAACAAGGATGTCATCCAGCTGCTGCAGGCGCATGGCATCAGCGCCGCGGGGCCCAACCACCTGCTGCAAAACCTTTACAAGCTGCTGCTGGCGGCACAGTCCGCGTTGCCGCACCTGCCGCCAGTGCTGGGAGCTTCCGCGGCATTGCAACGGTGAAGTTGCGCTGCCACAAAGGCGGCAAGGCTGCGCCTGCTGCCAGCGGCGGGGCAGCAATTTGTGCCTGGAAGTTTGACTTCAGGCAATCACTTGCCACGGAAATTGCAGGCCCTGCACTGGTGCCGTCCCCGCCCTGCTCTCCCTTCTCTGCTTTCGGAGCTGCATTGCGATCTGTTGCCAGTCCTGCCATGAAGAAGTTGGAAAGCTAGGCCTGGATCCCAGCTCCGCACCTGCCAGCAGCAGGTGTACACAGCTGTCCGGCAGCGCAACCGAGGCGCAGGGGCAGCAGATCTGGGGTTGCATTTCACCCCTGGGCCACTGGTCGCATTGCTAGACAGCAGCAGGCTCGTGGAGTCATTCTTATTGTTTGCTGCGCGCACGCTGCAAAGACGCTGGGGTGCCTGCCGTGCCATGCTGGGTGCCCAGATGGCGACACCAGTTGGGACCCTCCCTGGAACAGCGGTTCCGCTCTTCTACCTTTCTGTTCACCGTCCCTGCGCCAGTTGACATTTTAAAAGCCCGACAGACGCCTCAGCCAGGCAGGGGACGTCTCTCCGTCTCATGGCGGGCCTCTCGGCCCCAACACACCTGACAGCGTTCACGAACACACGGCTGGTGACAAAGGAGGAGCTAGACAGCGACGAAGCTTACTTCAGCGGGACAGTCGTCCGGCTCTTTCACAGCCCCGACTCGCATCCCGCTGTTCGGCAGACTCTTCAGGGCCTGGTGCAACGGTGGGTGGGTTTACGGGCTCCAGCGGGGCGCATTGCTGCCACCGTCTCAGACCGACCGTCCGAGATGTTTTGGGTCTGACGGACGTTGCCTGGTCCGCGCTGCAGGCGTGTGAGCCTTGGGGCGCTGGCCGTGCAGGCTTTGGTCAACAAGCGAGGTGCGGCTGGGCGGGGAGAGGGGCTCACTACAGGGTGTGGTAGCGGCGCTGTCGCCCCTGCAGCCGCCGCCAGCGGCATCACTCGCTGCTCGCCTGCATCTCAAGGTGGCCGTCCCAAGTTTTTAATTGTCTGAGAGAGGTTTATTTGTCTTTGCAGGCCCAGATGGGGTGGTTGGAGTGATCCCTGGCGAGGAGAAGCACAGCGCCAGGTGTGCGCTTGTGCAGGCTACCAGCGGGCCTCTGGAAGTTTGCGCACAGTTGTTCGTGCAGCAGGGCCTTGAAGCACTGTCTGTGTGGCCCCCGTCCGGCTGCCACGGGGTCGCTGCGCAGAGGTTCCGCTGGCTGCCTGCACGCCTGACGTTTGCTGGCTACCCGCTTTGCTGCATGCAGGCTGCTGCAGCTATGCAGGCAGTGCCACGAGGCGGGCGAGGTGCTGGCCTGCTCCATGCCGTCTGCTGACATGGTGCTGGTGCCGCGCCTGCCGGAGACAGCGGAGCAAGACGGGCTCTTTTTCCTGGCATATGGTGCGTGCGCGGTGGTGGGCGCCTCAGCGTGTGTCGTCCATGTGCCGTCCGTGTGCAGCGCTTGCGCTTGCGTGACATGTGCTCTGCAGGCCGAGGGAGCGGGCGGCAAAGTGGCCGCCTGGCTTGGGAGTCCTGTGCTTGCAATTGCTTTGGAGGGACGTGCTCGTGCGGGGGCAGCCAATGCACTTGGAGGCATCTGGCTGTTCCTTCCAGTCCGGTCTCCTGGCGGGTGCGTGCCCCACCATTCCCGCCCCTGACACGCTGCTTGTGCCCGTTCCCCCCGCAGCAACCAACCTCCGTGCGGTGGAGCTGTGTGAGCGGCTGCGGCAGCAGAGGCAGGTGGCCCTGGTGCTGGACCTGGGTGAGTGGGGCCCCCCAATGGGCGCGATGAGCTGCTCCAGGCCGGACGTCTTCTGTCTTGCAGGGATGCCCGCCAGCGCGCCTGCCAAGGCAGCGCAGCTTGCCGCTGCCGCCATGGGTCGTGCCCAATCTGTGCCGCCAGAGGGAGGGTTGGCTGGGCCGCCAGGAAGCACCCCGTAGCCTGCTGGCCTCACATGCACTGCCTGCTCCTCCCTCGCTGCCTGTGCAGACAACACGCTCGTGGATGCTGTCAGCTGCACCATCGCGCCGAACGACTGGGACCTGCTGGACTGGCGGTGCGTGGGGGGCGCAAGCATGCCACGGGCCAACCGTTCACGAGCCTGCCGCCGGCCTGTCCCAATGTGTTTCAAATAATCACGCACACAACCTGCATGGCCGGCACTTGGCATCAGCAGCACCAGCATCGTCGCGTTCTCACTGCACTTGCTGCTCTCTCATGCTGTCCTGCAGGTATGTCTTGGTGACCAACTCGTACGGCCGCCAGATCCGGGCGCAATATGCACAGCTGCCTGGCGAGGACCCGTACTCTGGTGGGTGGGCCACAGGGGTCAGGTTTGTTTGCTTAAGTCTGTCTTGAAGTCGGAAGGAAGAAAGAAGTTGTGGGAAGGAGGGACAAGGCAGAAAGCCCTGAGCACTGGCGGAGACATCCTGCAGTCACCCCTGGAAAGCAGGGGCAAGTGGACGCAACATCCCAAAAGCGTCGCCCTGCCGCTGCTTTGCAGATGACGTGTGGGTCATGCACTGGAAGGTTGGCCGCATCAACTGCACCTTCAAGGTCCGGGTGCGCCGCGGCTGGGCCGACCTGCGCGACTTCCTGGTCAAGGTGGGGAGGGGGGCGGTGGGGGGTGGGGGGGTGGGGTGGGTGGGGGGGCGCGGCCGGGGGGGGGGGGGGGGGGGGGGGGGCGGGGGGGGGG
>VFQP010005936.1_pt1 | contig 10321 bp, 8 predicted proteins | sample 3512351 | NCBI WGS metagenome assembly VFQP01 (sample SAMN10412372, study PRJNA504923) | tailings metagenome | isolation source: Relicate 1 Philex TSF1 revegetated site | place: Philippines: Tuba, Benguet | collected 2017-08-29
GCGTGCTCAGCGTGTGTGAAAAGCGGCGTGGTGTCGTCGTGTGCAGTGCTGGCCCCCGAGCGCGCCAAGGAGACGCCCCTGGTGCTCAAGGCCATGTACGACCTGGACCTGGCCGAGGAGGACGTGATCCTGGCGTGGGCGGGCAAGGCCGACGCCGCAAAGGTGGCGGGCGTGGCGCCCGAGCAGGCCGAGCCCGTGCGCCGCGCCGCCGCGCCCTTCGTCGACTGGCTGCAGGAGGACGACGACGAGGACGAGGAGGATGACGAGGAGGAGGACGAGGAGTGAGCCGCCTCGCCGCGCGGGCTGTGCGAGGGGCCCGGCGCCCGTTTGCGTTCTTGTTTTGCCCTGGCCGGGTTGGGGTCTCCTCGCCTGGCCAGGCTTCTTCTTCTTCAGCAGCTGCTTTGGGAGAGAGCGTTGTGAGGGGCCGGTTAGCCACAGAAGACGATGGATGGCCTTTAATGACGGCGAGTCTCGATCCGCAGGAGGACTCTGCAATGCTTTTCATGTTGTTGCCGTCAGCTCCGCTGCTCGCCGCTGCCCCTTTGCCCTATGCAACGACTTGGCACCTGTGGCCCTGTGCCATCCTCGGGAGAGTGAGATGGCTTGCACTTGGGAGGCGCGCACGCAGGCCACCAAGGGGGGGCAAAAAGTGCGGAGGTTGCGTTCCCGCGCCAGGCCCCGCCCACAACAGCAGCAGCGCAGCGGCAGCAGCAGTGTCAACAAGAGACCGCGCCGCCACGGTCAACCCCTTGCTGTGGCTTTGGCCCTGGCGCTTGGAGGAGCTCGCCGGCTGCTGCTCACTCGAGCTTCTTGACCACCTCCCAGGTGAAGTCGGGGTCGTCGCGGCCAAAGTGGCCGTAGGCGGCCGTCTTCTGGTAGCGCTTGTTGCCGCCGCGCTTGAGGTCCAGCGCCTTGCCAATGAGGCCGGGCCTGAAGTTGAAGTTCTTGCGGATGAGCTCCAGGATCTCGGCGTCCGACTTCTTGCCCGTGCCGTACGTGTCGACGAAGACCGACAGCGGCTCGGCCACGCCGATGGAGTAGCTGACCTGCACCAGGCAGCGGCGCGCCAGGCCCGCCGCCACCACCGACTTGGCCGCCTGGCGGCAAATGTAGGCGCCCGAGCGGTCCACCTTGGTGGGGTCCTTGCCTGCGGGGGCCCAAGGGAAGGGGAGGCGGGAGGGGCGCGGCGCGGCGCGGTCAGTTTGCCGCTCCTCTCCAATCGTCCCTGTTCCTCCCACAAACACCGCACCCACGCACGCCCCCGTCGTCCACGTGCTGTGCGCCCGTCCGCACCGCCCTGCTGCTCCGCACGCACCGACCGCATGCACGCACCCGAGAAGGCGCCGCCGCCGTGCGCGCCCCAGCCGCCGTACGTGTCAATGATGATCTTGCGGCCCGTGAGGCCGGCGTCGCCGTGCGGGCCGCCGATCACAAAGCGGCCAGAGGGGTTGAGGTGGAAGATGGTGTTGTCGTCCAGGTACTTGGCCGGCACCACGGGCTTGATCACGTGCTCCATGAGGTCCTGTGATTCGAGCATGTGCAGGCGCGTCAAGAGCATCGAGGTGCCGTGGTGCTGGGCACCAGAGCCTGTTCCACGCGTCCTCCCCTCATTCATCCACCATCGAGCGCAGCACGCCGCGGGCGCACCTTGCGGATCTGCTCGTTGGTCACGTCGGGGTTGTGCTGGGTGGAGATGAGGATGGTGTGCACGCGGATGGGCTTGAGGGCGCCGGGCACCTCGGGGTCGCGCTGGTACTCAACCGTCACCTGTGCCATGGGGCGCCACGCACAGCCGCGCAACCCGCCACACGAGTGGCCAGCCAGAGGATCCTTGACGTGCACGGCCAGCGTGCCACACCTCTTCCCTCGCCCAAGACTCTGCGGGCTGCCGCCTGCGGGAGCAGAGCGGAGGCGTGGAACGCTCACCTGGGTCTTGCCGTCGGGGCGCAGCCAGGGCACGGTGCCGTTCTTGCGGACCTCAGTGAGCTTGTAGCCGAGCTGGGTGGACAGCACGTGCGTGAGCGGCATGAGCTCGGGCGTCTCGTCCGTGGCGTAGCCAAACATGTGGCCCTGGTCGCCGGCGCCAATCTCCTCGAGCGCCTTGGTGCCCATGCCGTGCACCGACTGGCCAATGTCGGGCGACTGCTCCTCAATGTGCACCAGCACCTGCGCATAGCACATTGCGTGCCCCCCAGCACACACCTCTTGATCTCGTGCTGGGCGCGTGCGGTACACATCTCCGCCCCCCGCGCTCCAGTGTCCAGTGTTCCATCAATGCTGCACACCACACCACTCACCTTGCACTTGTCAGCGTCCAGGCCCACGTCGTCGCTGATGAAGCCAATCTCGCGGCAGGTGCGGCGCACGATGGCCTCGTAGTCGACCTTGGCCTTGGTGGTGATCTCGCCGAACACCATCACCATGTTGGTCTTGGTGCACGTCTCGCACGCCACCTGTGCGTGGTGGAAGCGTGCACGAGCATCGCAGCCTCGTCGCTCCTCTTGGGGACGGTCGAGAAGCAGGCACCCGGGAGATCTCCCGAGCAATGTGAAAGCGACGCGGCGCTGAGCGCTCCAGCACGCAGGCAGGCACACTGGCGCAATCCATCCATCGACACCGGCTGCGATTGCGCCTCGGTGCAGAGCTGGGCGTGCTGGCAGCGCCGGCGTGCTGCTCAGGATCTACGCGCAGCAGAACTCGGAGCTCGCCCGAGGGGCTGAGCGCGGCGGCTGCACCAGGCCACACGCGGCGCACCTTGGAGTCGGGGTCCTGCTCCAGGCAGGCGTCCAGGATGGCATCCGACACCTGCACGCGAGCGCACGCGCCAAGGGACACCGCCGCTCACGAGGTGGGAGCACTTGTTGGCGGCGGTCGGGCCCGCGCTCCGCGCCAGGCCTCCGAGGCGCTGCGCAGCTGCTGGAGCCACACGAGCAGCCGCCCCTCACCTGGTCGCACAGCTTGTCCGGGTGACCTGCGCAGCGCGTGAGCAAGGGGCGAGGTGGGGTAGGTGAGCGCCACGCGCGGCGAGAGGGTAAGCCGCGCCAGAGCGGGATTAAGCACATCAGCGCTGCGACGCGACAATCCACCGCTGCGCCAATTGGCCTGGCTCGCCGAGCCGGAGCTGCCCCACCGCCTGGGCGCGCCCGAGACTTTGCTGCACCGGCAACTCGCCTTCGTTCACCGACTCGGACGTGAAGAGGAACGACTGCAGCTGCGCCATGGCGGCTGCCGAGTGCTCTCCTTTGGGCTGCCGGCTGTCTGCGAGGACCAGCACGAGCAGAAAGTGGCCACCTTGGCCGCGCAGGGGGGGTAGAATGGGCTTCCGGGTTCAGCGGCAACGCCAAAAGGTCGGGCACCAGGCGGCAGGTCCAATGCAGTGCAGGTAGCCTTGCCCACGCCACTGGGCGCAAGGCGTCTCCGTCGCTGGATCCACTCTCTGCGCGCCGAGCGCTCGGTCAACATCAGGCGGCGCATCATTCAACGTCCACCACGCTCAGGTAGGACAGCAGCATCTCGATCTGGGACGGCACGTCAACGCCTGAACGCAACGTCGATGGGCAGACATGAGGTTTGGCACACTGATGACGTTGGGGCGCGCCCCAGGAGTGCACCCGACTCGCACCTGTCGCGTACTCGGTGAGCAGGGCGATGATGAACCCCACCATGGCCTGTGGGTGCAGGCAGGGGTGCAGGCAAGCTCCAACTGGAGGGCCCGTCGCAGTGCCGTGCAGGGACGGAGGGCAAGATTGACGGCCGCACTCACGATGCGCCCGTGGGTGACCTCGTTTGCGCCGGTGAAACCAAAGGCCCTGCCATGCGCGGTGCGGGGCAGCCAAACGGTCAACCCGTCATGTGCTGCTGCTGCTGCTACTGCTGCGGCAGCGGCGGCGCCGGCGCCCCTCCACCTGCCCTGCACGCTCACGGGTGGGCGATGACGCGTTTCCTGAGCCTCTGGCTCTCCAAGTACGCCATCATCTCCTTGGCCCTCGCACGCTGCCACTCCACCGTCACGGGAGTCCTGCGCAGAGCGTTGCGTGGCGTGAGGCACGGTTGAGTAGACGACGGCGAGATGGCGCTGCATCGTTGCCCGTCCCCTCTCCCCCCCTGCCTTCCCAGACACAGCCCCCCCCGTGACGCATGACCAGGCGCCATCGTGTCGACGCCCTGCCTGCTCCAGACGCTCCTGCTTCTGCCGCTCACCTCTTGCTTTCGGGTCGAGTGGCGGGCTGGCGGGCGGGGAGGCGATCGCTCGGATCCGTGAAGAGCGGCCGTCGCGGCCCCTCCACGCCGGCAGCCTGTTGTTGCTCTTGTCGCTCTGGCTCGACGGGGCGCTGGGGCCGCTGGAGCAGCTGCGGAGGTGGCGCGCCGAGGTGCTTGGTTGTCGTGGGTCGCGACAGCACAGCCTGTTGCCCAGCAGCACGCGCGATCAGGATACCTGCGCGCTCACGCGGCAGCATCGCAAGCGCTGGTGTGGGCTGCGCGCTCTGCGTGTCGGCCATGGCGTGCTCCGCACTTCGTGAACACAGCCAATGCACGGCGTCATATGCTCGCACTCGCCTTTGTCGGCCATTGTGTCGCTGCTGCTGCGCGCTGTTGCTGCGTGTTCTCTTGCCGTGTTCTCTTGCTGCAAGGTCGCGCCCTCATCAGGGCGCAGAGAAAGCAGGAGCAGGAGAAGCGGCCTGCGGTGAGCGATTGAATGAGCTAGCCGTGTGCATCCATGCGTCAGTCGGTACTCCACTTCCTGTGCTCCACGGCAGTGGGGCGCGCCTGACGGGCGTCGCTTCAGCAGCAGCGCGCGGGCCAATGGTGAGCTCTGCGTCAATGCAAGAGATGCGACTCAATTGCGTGTGCTGCATCGAGTCCTGCCGCTCTTCGCGGCGGCTCGGGGCGTGGTGCGGGACGAGGATGCATCTGTCGTGCTGCCGCACACAGCACCAACAGCAGCAGCACATGTGCGAACTGGTGCACGCAGGAGGACTACGTCGTGGTGCGCGAGATTGGCAAGGGGGCCTACGGCACGGCGTTCATGGTGCAGGAGCGCACGACGGGGCAGCGCTACGTGCTCAAAGTGCGGAGGTGCTCCGGGCTGTGCAGGGAGCAGCAGGCTCTGTCACAGCCATGGCGGCTCACCACGGCTGAGCTGTCTGCCGCCCACAACTCACTGCGCGGGCCGCAGAAAGTGCGCCTGGCGCGCCAGTCGCACAAGGAGCGGCAGGCCTCACTACGCGAGCTGCAGCTCCTGTGCAGCCTCTGCCACCGCAACATCCTCTCCTGCAAGGAGGCGACGTAAGGGAGCACATGCGTTCCGCTGCCAAACAGCACAGCACGCAGCGCCTCTCACGGGTGCTGGTGGCGTGCCCTGCTTGCGTCGAGGCGCACAGGGTGGAGGCGGGCTGCATCGTGTGCATGCTGGTGGAGCTGTGCGAGAGCGGGGACCTGGCCACGCAGCTCAAGCTCCGGGCGCCCACCACGTCCTACTTCCCCGAGATCCACTTGCACGTGAGCGCCCAGTGGTCCCCAGGAAGGGTCCCCCCACACGCCTCTTGCGCGGCGGGTCCACGACGAGCCTGCTGCGCCCCGCCTGTCCACAGGAGATGCTGGTGGCGCTGGCGTCGGGGCTGGCGCACCTGCACCGCAACAACATCGTGAGCGTGCGCGCACCGCTGCACGCTGCATGCGCCCGCGCCGTCCCTCTGCTGGGGCGCACCGCCGACGTGCGCTGCACGTGCCTCCCACCCTCCTCACAGGTGCACCGGGACATCAAGAGCTCCAACGTCTTCGTGACCGCCGCGGGCTCGCTGAAACTCGCCGACTTTGGCCTGGCGGCCGTGCTCGACTCGGACGTCAGCACCTCCCACACGCTGGTGCGCCTGCCGTGCACTCGCACGACGCGACGCGCTCGCAGCAGCCCTGCGTCAGGAGACGCACACAACGCGTGCGCGTGCTCCTGCTGCTGCTCCTCCTGCGCAGGTCGGCACCCCAGGTCCGTCGCAGAGCACCACCGCCCGCATTCACGCGTGACGAGCCGCTCTGCAGGGACGGCCCCCGCCCGCCGCGGGTCAGGCGCGCCTGCCGCGCCCGCGCCGCCACGCGCGCCCCCTTCCCCCGCCCGATGCCCGCCCAGTGCAGGGTACATGGCGCCTCAGCTGCTGCAGGGCGAGGGGCGCGAGGGCCGCGTCGAGTACGACGGCCGCGCCAACGACGTGTGGGGGCTGGGGTGAGCTCTCTCTCTCTGCTGCAGGTGGTGGCTGCACAGCCCTGCTCTCTTGGGCTAGAGCAGGGCCAAGAAGGCGCCTGTCGGGGCGCTGCTCTGCCCTGTGCGCCTGTGCCTGCGGCAGGTGCGTGCTGTACGAGGCGACTGCGCTCAAGCAGGCCTTTACCGCCTTCAACATGGCCGGCCTGGTCAAAAAGGTGCGGTCCCTTGACGGGCGAGCTCAGTTTCCACCCTGCTGCCGGCCGCAAAGCTGTTCGTCCCCCAGCGCGGCAGCTCACGTCGAGGCGCCCCGTGGGCGCCTCGTGTGGCGCAGGTGAACGCCTGCGCCGTGCCGCCGCTGCCGGCGCACTACTCGGAGCAGTGGCGGCAGCTGGTCAAGTCCATGCTGGTCAAGGAGGAGAGCAAGCGGCCCACGGCAGAGGAGATCCTCGCGCTGCCCTGGCTGCAGGTGCGCCACTGAAGCCTGTGTTTACCTGGCGCCACCTGCTCCTGCTGCGATCGCGGCCGGCTCTGCTTTTGCTGACGCAGGAGGCGCGCCAGCGCGTGGAGGCGCGGTTCGGACCCGAGCTGCCGCCGGGCGCCGAGGAGTACATCACGCTGCGCCCGCTGCCGGAGGGCATCCAGAAGCTGGCCGACCAGTTCCGGCAGCAGCAGGAGGAGGCGGAGAAGAAGCAGCGCGTGGACAATGAGCGGCGCAAGGTGCTGCAGGTAAGCGCCCTCCCTCCCTCCCTCTGGGCCGCCCTCCTGTCCTCCTGCTCCCAGTGCACAGCCGCTGCCTCTCCATCGTGCGGCAACCTGCTGGCGCAGCGCAAGCGACGTCCTTGCGCCGCCCGTGTGCTTGTGGTTGAGGGTGCCGCTCAAGGCATCAGACCTGACGCATAGGTGCGCTGCCGCCGCCGCCGCCACCGCCATCGCTCGCAGGCCAAGTACGCGCCGCGCGGGCTGCTGCAGAAGCAGGCGCAGCAGGAGCTGACCGCCCTCAACCTGGCACCCGACCAGCCCCACCACGACGCGGCCCAGGGCGCCGGCGCGGCGGCGGCCAACAGGCGGGGCGCGCCGCCGCGGGCCGGCGCGCACACGGCGGGCGTGGCCCGGCGCCCGGGGCAGCCCCCCGCGCTCAAAGGTGCGCGTCTCTGGTTGGTTCCACCCTTGCTCTCGCTTTGGAACGCGGAGCAAGCGGTGCTCACGCCTCCCTGGCACGCCGCACGACAAGCTTCCCCATGTCGCGGCGCATGCAGTGGGCGTGGGGGGGCCGGCGGCGCGCCCGGGGGAGCGCGGGCGGCACCACCACCTCCGTGCGTCGGACGTGGGGCAGGCGTCGCGGGAGGCGGCCGCCGAGGGCGCCGACGGGCTCGCGACGGCAGCTGCAAGCAGCCCACAGAGGCCTGGCTCGGCGCCCCCCAGCCCCAGCAGGTGAGTGCGGCGCCTCACGCTCGCGTCTGATGCGCTGGCAAACCAAACAGGACAGCTTGCAGAGTCCACCTGCCTGTCGCGTTCGTGGCCTTGACGCCCACGCATCGCAGGGTCCAGCGAGCGCCTTGGGACGACGACCCCGCCGGCCCCTCCTCCTCCTCCTCGCAGCAGCAGCCCCGCGACCCCGCGCCCTCCACGTCCTCGAGAACCAGTGCGCCGGCGCCACGGCAAGCCTTTGGCGCCCCCGCGCCATCCATCACCGACCAGGCCAGGGCGGGCGCGGCGCCAGACGGCCACGCGGCGGGCCCGCCGTCGCCCCGCGGCGGCGTGCGGCGGGTGCTCAGCCACGGCCAGGCGCTTGCTCCCTCCGCCGCCGCCGCCGCCGCCGCCAGCGCGCCCATCCGCAAGACCGTGAGCTCCGCGCAGCCCTCGGCGTCGAGGGCCGGAGCGGACGCGCCCTCCGGTGTGGTGCGCACGTCCGCCGGGTCCACGCCGCCCAAGGTGGCGCCCGCCACGACGACCACGGTGACGCGGACGCCGGCGGGGGGAACCGTGGCCACGAGCGTCACGTGCCGGGCGGCGGGGGTGCCCCCAGCAGCCGCACCTCGGCTGGCGTCGGCTGCCGCCGGCAGGGGCGCGCCGGCGGTGGCGGGCACCATGTTTGTGACGCGGCTGCCCGGGGCAGCAGCTGCTGCAGGGGGAGGGGGGCAGGGGGGGAACCACCGGACACCGAGCCCTGGCGCCGCCAAGGGGTGACAGCTGTGTTGCCGAAATCGTGTGCGCGCTGCCCGGGCCCGGATGCATGATCGCTGCGCTGCGTGCAAGCAGGCTCAGCACACCGGTGCCTGGAGATCAGTTAGTTGCGCAGTGTCGCAGAGCGTGCCTCTCCTTCGGGCGTGCGCACGCACCCAGAGCGGAGCTGGGCCGGAGCGCCCACACCAGGGCAGCGTCATGAGCGGGCACTACGGCTATCAGGGAGGCTACGGGCCCCCTAGCAACGCCCCACCCGCGCAGCAGGTCCGCAGAGGCGTGTGGCGCAGTGTTGCGGCTCGGCGGAAGGGGGCGACGCAGAGCGTGCCTACAGGCTTCGCCTCGACGCCATCGCGGCATCATCAGCCCCTGCAGCGTTTTCGCGTGAAGCTTCGCGCGAGCTCAGGGGAGGACTCGCAGCGCGCTGGGAGATCTCTCGACCGGCCACCGCGCTCGAGCTGCCAGTAGATCTGAAGAGCACATGGAGCTCCTGCGCGACGGGGATGCATTCCTGCCACGCTGCTCACAGGGCTACAACGATCGTGGGGCGGGGTACCCGCCCCAGTACGGCGCGGCGCCGCAGGTGCGTGCCTCTTGTAGTCTGCAGACCAGCGCTCATGTGCTCAGGCCTCACAAGGTTTATGGGGAGGCCTGGTGTGTGCTCCTCGCAGGGACACGGGGCCCCGCCCGCTTACGGCGCCGCGCCCGCCGGCGGGCCCGGCGGGTACAACGCGGCGCCCGGCCCTGCCGGCGGCGGCGGCGCCCTGCCCACCTCCTACAACGCCCCACCCGCTGCGGGCCTGCCACCCTCCTACACCGCCCCACCCGCTGCCGCAGCCGGCGGCCTGCCACCCTCCTACAACACGCCCCCTCCAGCCGCAGGCGCCGGCCTGCCCGCGTCCTACGCCACTGCCCCCTCGCCCGCCGCGCAAGCCGCCCCCAAGACGGGCTACGCGGCCGGCTACGCTGGGGCCACGCCGCAGGCTCAGCAGCAGTACCACCAGCACCAACCGCCCGCTGCCGCCGCAGGCCCCGCCGCTTCGGCCGGGTGGGGCCAGCCGCAGCCCGGCCCCCGCGACGCCGTGTACGGCGCCCCGCCGCCGCACGCCGCCGGCGCCACCGCCGGCGGCAACGCCCCGCCCCGCGGCGGCGCGGCCGGCGCCGGCGCCGGCTACGGCCAGGAGCCGCACCACGACTACCGGCAGCCGGCGGCCGGGCCCTACGGCGCGGCGGCGCCCGCGCCGGCAGGCCTGCCTCCCAGCTACAGCAGCCCTGCCGGCGGCCCTGGACCTGCAGCCAGGGACGGCTACGGCGGCCCGGCGGCGGCGGCGGGCGGCTACGGCGGCGGTGCCGGCGGCGGCGCTGCCGCTGCTGGTGGCTACGGCGGCCTGCCTGCTGCTGCGCAGCAGCAGCAGCAGCATGGTGGCTACGCCTCCGCCGGGGCTTACGGCGACGGCCGGGGGCGGCAGGACCCGGGCCGCGGCCCCGTTGGCGGCGGCGGCGACTACCGTCAGCCGGCGCCGGGCAGTGTGGCGGGTGTTGCGGGCCGCGGCGGGTGGGGCGGCCCTGAGGGACCCCCGCAGGATGCGTATGGCGCGGGAGGTGGCGGCGGCGGCGGAGGGGGCGGGTACGGGGCCGCGGGTGCTGCGGCGGCCCAGCAGGCGCAGGGTGGAGGCTACGGTGCGGGCTACGCGCCTGGGTACACCACGCCGGTGAACGCGCCGGGGGGCGCCGCTGCCGGCCGCGGAGGAGGTGAGCGCGTCGGTTTGTGTGGAGCGGCTGTGAGGCGGGTGCAGTGGGGCCTGGCATGTGCAGCGCCCATGATGCATGACGGGGAGAACCGTCGCCCCCTTGCCGCTGGTGCATGCGTGGTGTGGCGTGGCGCAGGCGCTGGTCCGGGCGGCTACGGCCAGGCGGGCTACGGGCACGGCGCGGCGGGCCAGG
>VFQP010005938.1_pt1 | contig 10319 bp, 7 predicted proteins | sample 3512351 | NCBI WGS metagenome assembly VFQP01 (sample SAMN10412372, study PRJNA504923) | tailings metagenome | isolation source: Relicate 1 Philex TSF1 revegetated site | place: Philippines: Tuba, Benguet | collected 2017-08-29
CGCTGCTCGCGCGCGCCATCGCCGGCGAGGCGAACGTGCCCTTCTTCACCATCTCGGGCTCCGACTTCGTCGAGATGTTCGTGGGCGTCGGCGCCAGCCGCGTGCGCGACATGTTCGAACAGGGCAAGAAGAACGCGCCCTGCATCATCTTCATCGACGAGATCGACGCGGTCGGCCGCCATCGCGGTGCCGGCCTCGGCGGCGGCAACGATGAGCGCGAGCAGACGCTGAACCAGATGCTGGTCGAGATGGACGGCTTCGAGAGCAACGAGGGCGTCATCATCATCGCGGCGACCAACCGGCCGGACGTGCTGGACCCCGCGCTGCTGCGCCCGGGCCGCTTCGACCGCCAGGTGGTCGTGCCGAACCCCGACGTGAACGGGCGGGAGAAGATCCTGCGCGTGCACATGCGGAAGGTGCCGCTCGCTTCCGACGTGGACCCGAAGGTGATCGCGCGCGGCACGCCGGGCTTCTCCGGCGCCGACCTCGCCAACCTGGTGAACGAGGCGGCGCTGCTGGCGGCGCGCACCGGCCGTCGCACGGTGGGCATGGCCGAGTTCGAGGCGGCGAAGGACAAGGTGCTGATGGGCGCCGAGCGCCGCAGCCTCGTGATGAGCGAGGCCGAGAAGCGCATGACCGCCTACCACGAGGCCGGCCACGCGCTGGTGGCGCTGCACGAGCCGGAATGCGACCCGGTGCACAAGGCCACCATCATCCCGCGCGGCCGGGCGCTCGGGCTCGTCATGTCCCTGCCGGAAGGCGACCGCTACTCCAAGCACAAGTCCAAGCTGAAGGCGGAGCTCGCCATGGCGATGGGCGGGCGCGTGGCGGAGGAGCTGATCTTCGGCGCCGACAAGGTGAGCAACGGCGCCTCGGGCGACATCAAGATGGCGACCAACCAGGCGCGGATGATGGTCACGGAATGGGGCATGTCCGACAAGCTCGGCATGATCGCCTATGCCGACAACAGCCAGGAGGTCTTCCTCGGGCACAGCGTCACGCAGTCGAAGAACGTGTCCGAGGCGACGGCGCAGCAGATCGACGCCGAGATCCGCACCATCATCGATGGCGCCTATGCGCGGGCGAAGACCGTGCTGAGCGAGAACATCGACGAGCTGCACGCGCTGGCCAAGGGCCTGCTGGAATACGAGACGCTGTCGGGCGACGAGATCAAGCAGGTGATCAAGGGCGAGCCCGTGGTGCGCAACCGCCCGGACGAGCCCGCGCCGACGCGCGGGTCCGTGCCGAGCAGCGGCCGGCCGGCGAATCCGCGGCCGAGTGCGGGGCCCTGGAGCGGGCCGGCGCCGGCGCCGGGGACGTGATGTGGGGGTGAAGGTCACGGCCGAGGCGGATGTGCCTGCGGCCATCCGCGACGCGGTAGGGGAAATCCTTGAGCGCAGCCTCGGCCCGCATGGTCTTGAGCATACTCATGTCGCGCTGGCCGAAAGCGAAGATGGCGCCCCATTGGTCGTCATCGAGATCACGGTTCCTGCCCAGCGGTTTCAGTCAGCCTCGAGCGCAGCGGTGAGGGCCCAGGTCGGTGCCCAGTTCGAGCTGCTTAAGCGGCTCAGGACGTTGCAGCCGGGCAGCTTCGCGGAACTCAGGCTTCTGGGCGCCGATGCAAGCGGGCCGGATGGATCGCGATCCGCTGCCTGACAGAAGCGCATGGTCCTCGCTGACGATCTGCTGTTGACAGCGAACGAGCTTGCAACTCGGTCGGCCTCCCAGGCTGAGACGAGCGAAGCGGTGCTCCGCAGGGCCATAAGCACGGCCTACTATGCGGTTTTCCACGGTTTGTGCCGCATGGTTGCTGATGCAGTGGTCGTCCGCGACCCGGAGGATTGGCCGAAGCGGGCTTGGTTGCACGTCTATCGGTCCTTGGACCACGGGAAGGTCGAGCAACGGCTCGGTCGGCTTGTCGATGCGGAAAAGGGAATCGTTCACCTCGATTTCCCCGAACCGGTTCGCAGTCTCGTCGCCACCTTCACGCTACTGAAGGCGTGGCGGCATCGCGCCGACTATGATCCCTTGCACCGGCATACTCCGCTTGATGCGCTGAATGCGGTGGCGCAAGCAGCGATTGGATTGCAGGCTTTGAATGCGCTCGAAGCGAAGCATCGTGTGACGCTCGGAGTCTGGCTCCTTCTCGACAAGCCGCGCTCCGACAATCCGCCGCCCGTGGACGCGCGAGCCCCGCGGCGGTAATCCCCGCCGGACACCCCCTGAGGAACGCCCGCCATGTCGGCCCCCTCCCGGAAATACTTCGGCACCGATGGCATCCGCGGCACCGCCAACCGCCCGCCGATGGATGCCGGCACCGCGCTGCGGCTCGGCCAGGCGGCGGGGCGCTACTTCAACCGGGGCACGCATCGCCACCGCGTCGTCATCGGCAAGGACACCCGCCTCTCGGGCTACATGATCGAGCCCGCGCTCACCGCCGGCTTCATCGGCGCGGGGATGGACGTGATCATGGTGGGGCCGATGCCGACGCCCGCGATCGCCCAGCTCACCCATTCGCTGCGCGCCGATCTCGGCGTTATGATCTCCGCCTCGCACAACCCCTACCAGGACAACGGCATCAAGCTGTTCGGGCCCGATGGGCTCAAGCTCTCGGACAATGAGGAACTCGCGATCGAGGCGCTGATGCTCGGGCCGGCGAATGAAGGCCTGGTCGCGCCGGAGAAGCTCGGCCGCGCCAGCCGGCTCGAGGATGCGCCGGGCCGCTACATCGAGGCGGCGAAATCCACCTTCCCCCGCCGGCGGGGACTCGAGGGGCTGCGCGTCGTGCTCGATTGCGCGCATGGCGCCGCCTACAAGGTCGCGCCGACCGTGCTTTGGGAACTCGGCGCCGAGGTCGTGAGCCACGGCGTGGCGCCCGATGGCACCAACATCAACAAGGAATGCGGCGCGACGGCCCCGGCCCGCATGGCCGAACTGGTGAAGGAACGGCGCGCCGATATCGGCATCGCGCTGGATGGCGATGCGGATCGGCTGGTGCTCGCCGACGAGAAGGGCCGGATCATCGATGGCGACCAGATCCTCGCCACCATCGCCGGCGCCTGGCACCAGACGGGGCGGCTCGCGGGCGGCGGCATCGTGGCGACGGTGATGTCCAATCTCGGTCTCGAACGCCACCTGGAAGGCCTCGGCCTGGCGCTGCATCGCGCGGCCGTCGGCGACCGCTATGTGGGTGAGCGCATGCGCGAGAGCGGCTGTAACGTGGGCGGCGAGCAGTCCGGCCACATGATCCTCTCGGACTTCGCGACCACCGGCGATGGGCTCGTCGCCGCGCTGCAGGTGCTGGCGCTGCTGGTCGAGGAGAAGCGCCCCGCCAGCGAGGTCTGCCGCCGCTTCGAGCCGCTGCCGCAGAAGCTGGTGAACATCCGCTACACCGGCGCCTCGCCGCTCGGCGATGCCGAGGTGGAGCGCGCGATCGCCGCGACATCGGAGAAGCTGAAGGGCCGGGGCCGCGTGCTGGTGCGCGCCTCCGGCACCGAGCCGCTGATCCGCGTCATGGCGGAAGCCGAGACCGAGGCCGAGATGCAGGGCGCCGTCGAGGATCTCGCCGCGCTGATCCGCGGGCGTGCGGCGGCGATGGCGACGCGCAAGGTCGAAGCGGCGGAATGACCGCATCCGATGGTCGGAGGGCGGAGGCGCCAACGGCGCCGAGCACCGGAGAGCTGAATCGGATGCGCAGCGCCGGCAGGGTCCTGATCTGCGCCGGCTCCGATTCCGGCGGCGGCGCGGGCATCCAGGCCGACATCAAGGCCGTCACCGCGCTCGGCGGCTTCGCGATGACGGCGATCACGGCACTCACCGCGCAGAACACGCAGGGCGTGCAGGGCGTGATGGGCGTGCCGGCGGCGTTCATCCGGCTCCAGATCGCGAGCGTGCTCGGCGATCTCGGCGCGGATGCGGTCAAGACGGGCATGCTGGCCGACAGCGCGACGATCGAGGCGGTGTGCGATGCGCTCGCTGAGCACGCGCCGGGCATCCCGCTCGTCGCCGATCCGGTGATGGTCGCCAAGGGCGGCCATCCGCTGCTGGCGCCGGAGGCGGTGGCGACGCTGCGCGCGCGGCTGCTGCCGATGGCGGCCGTCATCACGCCGAACATCCCGGAGGCCGAGGCGCTTTCGGGCCTGGCCATCGCCGATGTCGCGGACATGATGCGCGCGGCGGAGCGGCTGCTGGCGATGGGCCCGCGCGCCGTGCTGCTCAAGGGCGGCCACGGCAGCGGTGCGGTGCTGACCGATCTGCTCGCGACGCGCGAGGGGATGGAGGCCTTCGAGAGCGCGCGGATCGAGACGCGCCACACCCATGGCACGGGCTGCACGCTGGCCTCCGCGCTCGCCTGCGGGCTCGCGCAGGGGATGGGGCTGCATGAGGCGGTGCTGCGCGCGCGCGCCTATGTGCGCGCCGCGATGCTGGCCGCGCCGGGCTTCGGCAAGGGGCATGGCCCGCTCGGCCACGGCGTCACCGTGGATCCCTCCCGCATCGGGCAGCTCGCATGAGACGCCATCGCTTCGTCACGCTCGACGTGTTCACCGACACGCGCTTCGGCGGCAATCCGCTCGCGGTGTTTCCCGATGCGCGGGGCATCACGGATGCCGAGATGCAGGCGCTCGCGGCCGAGTTCAACCTGAGCGAGACGACCTTCGTCCTGCCGCCGGAGGACCCGGCGAACACCGCGCGGGTGCGCATCTTCACGCCGAAGCTCGAGATGCCCTTCGCCGGCCATCCCAATGTCGGCACCGGCTTCGTGCTGGCGTCCGAAAAGGGCGGCGACGCGCTGCGGTTCGAGGAGATCGCCGGCCTGGTCGAGATCGCCGTCGCGCGCGGCGCGGATGGCGCCGTCACCGAGGTGACGATCGCGGCACCCCAGCCGCTGACCCTCGGCACCGCCTTCACGCCCGTGCAGATCGCCGGCGCGGCCGGGATCGAGCCCTGGGAGGTGGTGACGCAGAACCACCCGCCGCTCGTCGCCTCGGTCGGCAATGCCTTCGCGGTGATGGAGGTGACGCCCGACGCGCTCACGCGGGCCGCGCCGGATACCGCCGGCATGGCGCGCGCCGACGGCATCGCGCCGGAACTCGCCGGCCGCTTCCGCGTCTATCTCTATGCGCGCGACGGCGGCGCGATCCGCGCACGGATGTTCGGCGGCGGGCTCGGCGTGAAGGAGGATGCCGCGACCGGCAGCGCCGCCGCGCCGCTCGCCGCGCTGCTGCTGCACCTGGACGGCGCGGAGCGCGGCGCCTGGGACATCGTGCAGGGCGTGGAGATGGGCCGGCCGAGCCTGCTGCGGACCACGGCGGCGCGCGGGCCGGACGGCATCCGCGCCACCGTCGGCGGCGGCTGCGTCAAGGTGATGGAAGGCGAGGCCTTGCTTTGAACGCGATCGCCCCGCCGGCCGCCACGAAGCCGACGCTGGAACATCTTCCCTTCCCGCTGCTGGCGATGCCGATGGGCACGGGTGGCGTCGGCCTCGCCTGGCGGCAGGCGCATGGCGCGCTCGGCCTGCCGGCGGCCATCGGCGAGGCGATCCTGGCCGCGACCGCGCTGCTCTGGGTCGCGGTGGTGCTGCTGCATGTGCTGCGCGCGCTGCGCCATCCGGCCGCCGTCGTGGCGGAGGCGCGGCATCCGGTGCGCATCGCCTTCCTCGCCGCGCCGACGATCGGGCTGATGATCGTCTCGGCCTTCGTGCATCGCCACGCGCCGGCGCTGGGCGAGGCGCTGTGGAGCGTCGCCGTCGCGCTGCATCTGCTGATCGCGATGCTGCTGGTCCGCCGCATCCTCGCCGGCGGCGGCGAGGCGGGGATGCTCGCCCCGCCGCTGCTGATCCCGCTGGTCGGCAACATCCTCGCCCCGGTCTTCGGCGCCGCGATGGGCTTCCGCGATGCGTCCTGGATGATGTTCGGCGTGGGGCTGGTGCTCTGGCTCGCCGTGCTGCCGCTGCTGCTGCACCGGCTGCTCGCCGGGCCGCCGCTGCCGCTGGCCCTGAAGCCCACCCTCTGCATCCTGCTCGCACCACCCGCCGTCGCCGCGCTGGCGCTGGTCGCGCTCACCGGGGAGACGGCGGGACCGGCGCTGATCTTCACCGGCGTGGCGCTGCTGATCGCCGCCGCGCTGCTGTCGCTCGCGGGTGATTTCGCGAAGGTGCCCTTCGGTCTTGCCTGGTGGGGCGTGACCTTCCCCTCGGCCGCCTTCGCGGTGCTGCTGATGGTGCAGGGCTTCCCTGGCTGGCTCGGCGCCGGCGCGCTGGCGCTGACGACCGCGCTGACGGGCTGGGTCTTCTGGCGCACGCTGCGGGCGGCCCGGGCCGGCGCCTTCTTCCGGCCCGAGCATTGAAGGGCGCTACTGCGGCGTGATGTTCGCCGCGCGGACGAGCTGCTGGTAGCGCGCGCTTTCCTCGCGCAGGAAGGCCGCGAAGGGCGCGGGGCCCATCGTCGAAGGCGTCTGGCCGAGGCTGCGGATGCGCTCCTGGAAGGCGGGCTGGGCCAGCGCGTCGGCCGCCGCCGCGGCGACGCGGGCGACGAAGGCGGGATCGGTGCGCGCCGGCGCGAAGAGGCCCTGCCACACCTCCATCGCGAGATCGGCCATGCCGGTCTGCTCCGCGAAGGTCGGCATGTCCGCGAGGAACGGGTTGCGCGCGGCGGAGGAGATGCCGTAGCCGCGCACCTTCGCCTCCCGCACCATCGGCGCGGAGCTCGTCAGCGTGCTGACGGCGAGGTCGAGCTGGTTGCTCATCACGTCGGTCAGCATCTGGCTGCCCATGCGGTAGGGCACGTGCTCCATCCGGATGCCGGTGCGCTGCACCAGCAGCTCGCCGAACAGGTGCAGGCTGGTGCCGGTGCCGGAGCTGCCGAAGTTGAAGGGAGCGCCCGCCGCGCGGCTCGCCGCGATCAGGTCGCGGAAGCTCGTCGCCGCCAGGCTCGGCTTGCCGATCAGCAGCAGCGGCAGCGTCGCGACCAGGTGGATCGGCGCGAAGTCGCGCAGGCCGTCGTAGCGCACGGTCGAAGGAGTCACGAGCTGCGCGACGTTGATCGTGCTCTCGACCGCGAGCAGCAGCGTGCTGCCATCCGGCGCGGCGCGCGCGGCGCGCTCGGTGCCGATGGTGCCGCCCGCGCCGGTGACATTCTCCACCACCACCTGGCGATCCAGCCGGCTGGCGAGTTCCGGCGCGACGACGCGGGCGATCGCGTCCACATTGGTGCCCGCGCCGAAGGGGCAGATCAGGGTGATGGTGCGGCCCTGTGCGCGGGCCAGGTGCGGCGCTGCCAGCAGGGCGGGCAGGGCGAAGGCAAGGCGGCGGCGAAGGGCGGTCATGCGGGGCCTCCTGGGCGGGCGATGCCAGCCTGCCATGCAAGATCGGGGCAAGCCCAGAGCCTTGCGGCGCCGGCGGCGGGGCGGTATTGCGGCGATGGGCCACATCCCCCCACCGGGATGCATCTGCTTCTGGAAGGGAGCGACCATGGCGATCGCCACGAAGCCGGACATCCGTCCGCAGAACCCCCGTTTTTCCTCCGGTCCCTGCGCCAAGCGTCCCGGCTGGACGCTCGACGCGCTCGCGGGCGCCATGCTCGGGCGCAGCCACCGCGCGAAGGAGCCGAAGGCGCAGCTCGCCGAGGTCATCGCGCGGTCGAAGGCGATCCTCGGCATGCCGGCCGATTGGCGGCTCGGCATCGTCCCGGCCTCGGACACCGGCGCGGTCGAGATGGCGCTCTGGTCGCTGCTCGGGCCGCGCGGGGTGGATATCCTGGCGTGGGAAAGCTTCTCGAAGGACTGGGCGACGGACGTCACGAAGCAGCTCAAGCTGGCCGATGCGCGGGTGATTTCCGCAGCCTACGGCAGGCTGCCCGATCTCGCGCAGGTGGACCCGGCGCGCGATGTCGTCTTCGTCTGGAACGGCACCACCAGCGGCGTGCGGCTGCCCGACGCCGACTTCATCAGCGACACGCGCGAGGGGCTGGCGATCTGCGACGCCACCAGCGCCGCCTTCGCGATGGACCTGCCCTGGCGCAAGCTCGATGTCGTCACCTGGTCCTGGCAGAAGGTGCTGGGCGGCGAGGCGGCGCATGGGATGCTCGCGCTGTCGCCGCGCGCTGTCGCGCGGCTCGAATCGCACAAGCCCGCCTGGCCGATGCCCAAGATCTTCCGCATGACCAAGGACGGGAAGATCAACGAAGGCATCTTCAAGGGCGAGACGATCAACACGCCCTCCATGCTTTGCGTGGAGGATGCGCTGGACGGCCTGCGGTGGGCCGAGGGCGTCGGCGGGCTCAAGGGGCTGATCGCGCGCAGCGAAGGCAACCTCGCCGCCGTCGCCGCCTGGGTCGCGCGCACCCGCTGGGCGGAGTTCCTGGCGGAGGACCCCGCCACGCGCTCCTGCACCTCGATCTGCCTGAAGATCGTGGCGCCCTGGTTCGTCGCGCTCGATCCCGAGGGCCAGGCGAATGTGGCGAAGAAGCTCGCCGCGCTGCTGGAGAAGGAAGGTGTCGCGCTGGATGCCGCGGCCTATCGCGACGCGCCGCCCGGCCTTCGCATCTGGGGCGGTGCGACGGTGGAGACCGCCGACATCGAAGCCCTGCTGCCCTGGCTCGACTGGGCCTTCGCCCAGGTGGAATCCGAATTCGCGAAGAAGGCTGCCTGAGCGATGCCGCGCGTCCTGATTTCCGACAAGCTCTCCCCCGCCGCCGTCCAGATTTTCAAGGACCGCGGCATTGAAGTTGACTTTCGGCCAGGCCTGAAGCCCGCCGAGCTTCGGGAAATCATCGGTGGCTATGACGGCCTCGCGGTCCGCAGCGCCACCAAGGTGACGCGCGAGCTGATGGAAGCCGCGCCGCGCCTGCGCGTGGTCGGCCGCGCCGGCATCGGCGTGGACAATGTGGATGTGACGACCGCGACGCGGCTCGGCGTGGTCGTGATGAACACGCCCTTCGGCAACGCCATCACCACCGCCGAGCACGCGATCGCGATGATGTTCGCCCTCGCCCGCCAGATCCCCGAGGCCAGCGCCTCCACCAAGGCGGGCAAGTGGGAGAAGAACCGCTTCATGGGCGTCGAGCTGACCGGCAAGACGCTCGGCCTGATCGGCTGCGGCAACATCGGCTCGATCGTCGCGGACCGCGCGAATGGTCTCCGCATGAAGGTCATCGCCTTCGATCCCTTCCTGTCGGAGAAGCGCGCGCTCGAACTCGGGGTGGAGAAGGTGGAGCTCGACGCGCTGATCGCGCGGGCCGAGATCATCTCCATCCACGCCCCCTTCACGGAGCAGACGCGGAACATCCTCTCGCGCGAGCGCATCCTCGGCATGCGGAAGGGCGCGCGCCTCATCAACTGCGCCCGCGGCGGGCTGGTGGACGAGCAGGCGCTGGCCGACGCCCTGCAGTCGGGCCATCTCGCCGGCGCGGCACTCGACGTGTTCGAGACGGAGCCCGCGACCGAAAGCCCGCTGTTCGGGCTGGAGAACGTGGTCTGCACGCCGCATCTGGGTGCGGCGACGACCGAGGCGCAGGAGAACGTGGCGCTCCAGGTCGCCGAGCAGATGAGCGACTTCCTGCTGACCGGCGCCGTCTCCAACGCGATCAACATGCCGTCCGTGACGGCGGAGGAGGCGCCGCGCCTCAAGCCCTATATGGAACTCGCGCGGCTGCTGGGTGCGATGGCCGGCCAGCTCACCGCGAGCCAGGGCGACGCGATCCGCGCCATCCGCGTGGAATACGAAGGCGCCGCCGCCGATCTCAACCACCGCCCGCTGACGGCGGCCGCACTCGCCGGCGTGCTCGCGCCGATGATGGGCGCGGTGAACATGGTCAACGCCCCGGCACTGGCGAAGGAACGCGGCATCGAGGTGGCGGAAACCACGCTCGAACGCAGCGGCGACTACGCGACGCTGCTGCGCGTGACGATCGAGACGCCGGCCTGGACGCGCGCCGTCTCCGGCACGCTGATCGGCACCGGGAAGCCGCGCCTGGTCGAGATCAAGGGCATCGCGGTCGAAGCCGATTTCGCGCCGCACATGCTCTACGTGACCAACCAGGACAAGCCGGGCTTCATCGGCCGCTTCGGCACGACGCTGGCCGAAGCCGGCATCAACATCGCCACCTTCCACCTCGGCCGCGACGCCCCGGGCGGCGACGCGATCTGCCTCGTCGGCCTCGACGCCCCCGTGCCCGAGACGGTGCTGGCAACCGTGCGCGCACTGCCGCTGGTCACGCGCGCAGTGCCGCTGGCGTTCTGAGGGGGGCTCCGCCCCCCTCAGGCTCCCCCCGCCAAGGGCCAGTGGGCCCTTGGAACCCATGAGTTTATGGCCGTTTGCGGAG
>VFQP010005940.1_pt1 | contig 10317 bp, 15 predicted proteins | sample 3512351 | NCBI WGS metagenome assembly VFQP01 (sample SAMN10412372, study PRJNA504923) | tailings metagenome | isolation source: Relicate 1 Philex TSF1 revegetated site | place: Philippines: Tuba, Benguet | collected 2017-08-29
TGAACTCGCCCGGGCCCGTGCTCACGTACGGCGCGCTGCCAGAGTAGAGCTCCCACGCCACGATGCCAAAGCTGAAGATGTCGGATGCCAGGGAGGTGCGCTTGTGCTTGGCCACCTGATGACGATTCATCAGCACGACCAGACGCGGTGATTGACGCTTCAACGGGCGCGTGCTGAGGCGTGAGCCCAGGCGTGCACACGGCTCCGCACCTCTGGCGCCACGTAGAAGGGCGTGCCGGCGCCAAAGCCAGACACGTGCGTGGCGTGGGGGTCCAGCCGTTGCGACAGGCCAAAGTCCTGTGAGCAGCCCAGAAATTGCGATTGCAGTGGTGTGACTGGTGCACCGGCATGGGCTTGGCCCTGGCCGCACGAGCAACGCATGAACGCAGCCACACCAATCATGCTCGCTCAGCCTCACCCCAAGCTTGGCGACGATCTGGTGCTGCTGCGCCAGGTCCACCTTGAGCAGGATGTTGCCGGGCGTCAGGTCTGCGTGCACCCGCGACGAGCACGTGCAAGCGTGAGAACTCAAGCGCGCAACACGACGACTCACGCAACGGTCACGCCTGTGGCGCACCTCCGTGGATGATGCCCTGCCCGTGCAGGTACTCGAGGCCGCACGCCACGTGGTAGAGCAGGTTGGCGATGGTGACCTGCAGGCATTGCGGCGGTGCACCTTGGGCCGCGTGACAAATGCTCCACAGTGCAGGCGCGCGGGGACATCTGCAGTGATGCCCTCACCAGTCTGTCTGGGTTGGTCTTGATGACCTGCTGCTGGAGGATGGTCTGCAGCGAGCAGGAGCACAGCTCCTGCGCTCATTCCATTGGAACGCAATGGGTGCGCGCGTCAAGGCGTGTGAAGGCTTCATGCAGTGCGTGATGCCCCACCACGACTGCGGGGCTCACTGACCTGCACCAGGAAGACCTTGAAGGCCTGGATGCCAGCGGACACGGGCGGCGGTGTCACGTCGAGGGAGGCGGCTGCACCAGACACCTGGGGTGGAGTTGCCAGTGCAGTTGGACATGCCGAGGAGCCGGGCAGGTGAAGTCATGCGCCAGAAAGCTGCGGAGGCATTGCTGGCAACGAGGTGGCATTCCACACGGCGCGGCTTCACACCTGCAAGCCCGACGTGGCGTCCATCTGTTCGTCCATGCGCTTGATGTCGTAGTGGTACGTGGCCACCTGCGCATGTGCGTGGTGCGATTGAGGTGCTATGAAGATGCGCGTTCCGGCGAGGAGAGCACACACAAAGGAAGATGCCAGTGCACGCACCACGTTGCGGTGGCCCACGGACGCCGAGATGGCCGTCTCCATGATGGCACGCACATACTTGAGCTGGGCCTTGGACGCGGCGCCGCCCGGAGCGCCAGCGCCCTCGCCGTCGTCCCCGCCCACCCACGCCTCAAACACCTGGGTCTTGATGGCCACAGGCAGCCCTCGCCAGCGGCCTGTGGGCACGGGCTTGCCACCATGGGCGCTAAGATCCTCCAGGGCGCACAACCGCAATCAACTGCCACGTCAGTTCCCCTGCCTGTGCGCACCCGTGTAGACGATGCCGCTGCCGCCTCGGCCCAGCACCTTCTCCAGCACCAACTGCACATCAGGAGGAATGCGTACACACCGGTAAGGACAGACTCATGGGCCAAAGCGGTCCTCGTCTGTGACGCCAAAGGTAGTCCGAACGCGCCCTGGAAAACTCACCCTGTCGGCGCTCTGCGCCTGCAGCTGCGTGGCCACCTGCTGCACCTCGTGCCGCGGGTGCGTCCCCGACGCGCCGGACTCCACGCTCTCTGCCGCCGTGTCGGTGCTCTGGCGGGCCTCGTTCGTCAGCTGACGCCGAGACTTGACGACGTCCATCAGCCGCTCGTGCGCCTGGCACAGGCTGGGCGGGCCCTCGGGGCCACTGCCAGGGTCCGCCTTGCTCGGACTGCCACCGGTTGGCACGTCGGGGGCACGGGCGGAGCTGAGAAGGTTCACTTCGCACTTCTCGAGCAGATCGACGAGCGTGCTGTGGGGCGGACCGCCGCCGTCGCCGCTGGCGTGTTCCGATGCCACCTTGATGGTGAGGGCCTCGGTGGAGAGGCCGCTGTCTTGCGGGTGCGCCGGCAGGGTGAGTGCATGCGCGTCGCCGTCCCCGTCGCCCGTGCCGGGCTTGCTGCCGGGCAAGGGGCCTGCCACGCCGGATCTGTGCGCGGCACAGGCAAAGCAGTGCGCGCAAGAATGACTTGTGCGGTGGCCTGCGACCACCCAGGGACTATGCGTACTAGAGTAGTAGCAGCAGTAGTAGCAAAGTCAAGGCAAGTCAGGTCACGCTGTCTGGTGGGCGCACCTGTTGTCCGTTTGAGCCTTCTTGCGCCTCCACAGCGCCACAGCCACCACGGCCACCAGCGCCAGCAGCACCGCACCGCCCACGGAGCAGCCCACAATCACGCCAATGGGCGCTGAGGAGTCCTCGCCGCCGCTGCCACCTGGCGGTGGGCTGGGCGTAGCTGCCGCATCGTCAGAGCCCAGGAGCGAGCCGCAACGTTGCGTGATGCTGGCAGGCACCGGCGTCTGCGGCAAGACAGTCAGGTCCGTGGCGTTGGCGCCCCAACCCGTGTAGGCGCTGAGCGTGAGCCTCTCCCACGTCGTGCTCGTGGGCTTGAGGGCCCTGATGCCCGCCTGCAGCTGCGCCGCCTGCTGCAGCGTGGTGCCGTCCATGCACAGCCGCACGCCCCCGGTGGGCCTGCCATCCGTGGCCAGCATCAGCAGCGCCAGAAAGTCCAGCACCGGCACCACCAGAGTCGCGTCGTGGAGCTCCACCAGGGCGCCGCTGCGAACGGGTGCGCCGCTGGTGTTGCTGGCTGCGCCCTCAGTAGCGGCAAGGACCAAGCCGGAGAGGGGCAGTGCTGACGTGAATGGCTGGGTGGCGGTGGAGGCGGAAGGGGTGGGCAGGCTGGGCAGCCGCAGCACCTGCATCACGGCATCAGGACAAGAGCGGGGCGTTGGAGCTCCAACGCAAAAGCGAATGGGTGCTGCATCGAAGCTGAGGTACGGCCTTACCAGGAGGCTGATGCAGAGCTGCGCTGCCGCTGTGGTCGCAGCGAAGAGCGGCGTGGTGCGGGCAGACAGGTCCAGGACCGGCGTGGGCGCAGATTCGTTGAGTGGGCCGTGCAGCAGCAGGGGCGCCGTAAGGGCCAGCTGTCCGCTGGCGGGCAGTGAGGCCTCTGACAGCTCCAGGGAGGGCAGAAAGAACATCACGCCGGCCATGGGACGCTGCGCACGCATGGTTGCAGCGCACAAGCACTTCATGCGTAAGGCAGAAGCACAGCACTGAAGGAAGGACGCCACACAGCAAGCAATGAGACTGGGTCAAACCCTCACCTTGGCGGCCAGCTGCAGCGGCGCCAGCGCTGTGGCGTTGACCAGCCCCGCACGAGCCCTTGCCGCCGTCTCTACCATGTAGAGCGGCCCCCACTGCAGGTTGACGGGCGAATCAGCAATCTCGGGCGCCACCCGCGTGCCGTTGCACCACCGCTGAGGCAGGAGCAGCCCTTGCTCGCGCAGGACGGGCACCAGCGGGTCGCCCGGCTTGTCCAGGCTCTGCGGCGGGCAGCAAGCAGGCTCTGCGTCGCTTGCTTTGGCTCAGCCAACGAAGGAAATGCTCGGTTCAGGCTCCTGCAAGTGTCCCCACACGCACCCGCCAGATGTGCTTGGTGTCGGGGCCGAGCGCGCCCGCCGCCTTGCGCGTGAAGATCTCGTGCGGCCCCACCTTGTACGCGTAGAGCAGCAGCAGCGGGGCATACGCCTGCAGGCGCTTGCCGTACTGCTGCAGGACTGCGGGCAGGGCGGCAGGGCGGCGACACGCGTGTGATTCGTGCGATCGCGCCAGATCCGTCAGGCGCCTCCGCCCGGCGTCCCCGAGGGCGACGCACCTGGCATGAGGTGGGCGCCGCCGAGCCTCACTGCAATCTCCCCATATGCGATCCATGCCACTTCTGCCTGCGCAGAGGCAGCCCCAGCAAGCCGGCCAAACGACGCACGAGGCGTCGGTTGGGCCTGTCCGCCTCAGCGGTGCTGAGCAAAGTCCACAGCAAGCATGCCCACCTGCGGCGTGTATAGGATGACCTTGTTGAGCACCACCGTCGGCGCTGCGATGTTGAACGACCAAATCGTGAGCGTCGAGACGCTGATGAACGTGACGCCATCCAGCTCAATGGCGCCGGTGCACAGGTTGGTGAACGTCAGGTCCTGGTGAAGCAGTGTGGCTGTGGATAGGAGAGGCGTGAGGCCCACGCGCATCCCCGTGTCAATGACGGTCGACGGCGCCGCGTTGCTGCTGAGCGCCTCCCACGTGCGCCACCCGTTCAGCTGCAGCGTGCCGTTGGTGAAGGGCCTACCGCTGCTGCTGCCGCTGCTGTTGCTGGCCGTGCTCGTGAGCGTGCTGTAGTTCCTGGCCCCAGCGACCCTCCGGCCAAAGGTCGCGTTCCCCAGCTCGTAGATGGCGTTCGGGCGCAGGGTGATGACGGCGTCTGCGTTGCTGGTGCCCCACTGCTGGATGGCGTCCGCGAGCTCCTGCCCGTCCAGACGCAGCCACTGTTGTTGCTGGCTTGCGGAGGCCGCGACGAGCGCGGCGGTCAACCACAGCCCCACGCACGCCCAAGGACGCATCGAATCACGCTCCCTTCCCCTGCCTTCCTCCCTTGCTGCCGCGCCGTCTTGTTCGTGCATGGAGTACGACACGGCGCCATTGAATACCCGGCAGTTGGGAAAGACAGATGCGCGCAGTGGCAAGTGGGCAAGAGGCCGTGCGGTGCAAGGGAGCAATCTCTGGCAATGTACACACAGAAAAACAGCAGCTGGCGGCTGGGTTCGCGGCGACGGCGATGGGTCTGGCGGTTGTTGATCTCCATCAAAATCGCGAGGGTCGTCATGCCGAGGTTTGGTTCGACGGTGGCGGCGGATACACGTGCTGGGAGTAGGCGGCCGCCAGCTCCGACGCTGTTGGCCGATGGCTTGGCTCAGCCTGGAGGCACCTGCGCACGTGCGTGCGCTCGGCACCCAGATCGATCGCGCAATTGGTCAAGCGTGGCGGGCGCCGCAGCACACGCGCGCTTCACCGCCCACAGCCGCTGCTCGCCCGCAGCACCACCGGAAAGCTCTCCAAACTGCGCTCCTCCTCACCTGTGGATGAGCCTGATGACGTCGGCGGGAGGAGGCCGCCTGTCCGGCGGGAACGCCGGGAAGACAGTGTTGATGCACAGGCCGCCGCCGGGCGCCTGGGCAAAGGGCGGGCAGCCCGTGTACATTTCCCACGCCACCACGCCCAGGCTGAAGATGTCCGAGGCGCGGGACGTGCGCTTGCACCCCACCACCTGCACGGCACCACACCAGTGGCGGCACATGGTGCGCGAGCAAGTCATCAGGGATCCTGCCCGCATAGGAGCCGCATAGGAGACGCGTTGCGTGCGAGCCTCAGCTACCTCTGGCGCCACGTAGAAGGGCGTGCCCGCCGCCATGTTGGACACGTGCGTGGCCTGGGCCTCCAGGCGAAGCGACAGCCCAAAGTCCTGCAAAATGTGCGCACAACATGTGTCCCGCACAACATGTGTCCCCCAGCGCTTGTCTGCGAAGCAGGCCAGCCGCTCAAGCAGTGGTCCTCACCGCCAGCTTGGCGAGCAGGCGCCCGGGCACGCTGTCGTCCACCTTGATGAGGATGTTGCTGGGCGTGAGGTCTGCGCGCCGGTGGCGGGCCAGCGCATCCGTGCGCAAGTGGCTGCGGGCACATGCAGCGGCACCGCACCGCCTCTGCCTCTGGCGCACCTCCGTGGATGATGCCGCGCCCGTGAAGGTACTCGAGGCCCGTGGCCACTTGGTGCAGCAGGCTGGCAACGGCAGACTGCACGTTCACGTGCGCACAGCACAACCGCAGCGTCGCTGAACGCGCTGGAGGCAGGCCGCACAACGTGCTTGTGTGCCCATACGCGCGCGAACGCACCAGCTTGTTGGGGTTGATCTGCAGCGCACCGTGCTGCAGCACCATGCGCAGCGGGCACGTGCACAGCTCCTGCACAGCGGCGAGGGGGAGCGGCGCGGCCCTTTTGCCCCACGGCACGTCAGTGCCTCGCAAGAAAAGCAAAGCAGGGAGCCGTCTCTGCCGCAGCATGCGCGCGCGCACCTGGATGAGGAAGACCTTGTACGCCTGCACGCCCACGCCCGCCGGGGGCCGCGTGATGTCCAGCGACGCCGTGCCCGTCACCTGCATTGGATGTGGTGCGACGCTGCCAGCACCGCATCAGTGACTCGTCACACACATGCAGGCTTCCCTGCGACTTGCGTGCCACTACGCATGTCGCAAAGCGCGAGGCGCAAGCACCTGGAGGCCTTGCGTGGCCTTGCTGCTGCTGACGTCGTCGTCCACGCGCTTGATGTCAAAGCAGTACGTGGCCACCTGCAGCACGTCACGTGGTTGTCCCGTCCACTTGCAAATGGGGCTCGCCTTCCTAACGGAGTGTGGGCTGGCAAGCAGGCCAGGGCGGGTCCTCGCCCTTCCCACACGCACCACGTGGCGGTGCCCCACGCTGGCCGAGATGGCCGTCTCCATCACGGCGCGCACAAACCGCAGGCGCGCCTTGCCCGCCGTGGAGGGGCCGCGCGCCGCGCCGGCCTCCTCCTCGCCGCCGCCCTCCCACGCCTCAAACACGATGGTCTTGACGGCCACCGGCAGCCCGCGCCAGTTGCCGGCGTAGACGATGCCGTTGCTGCCCCGCCCCAGCACCTCTGACAGGCAAACCTGCGGGCGGCAGCGCGACGCAACGCCCCTGCCCGTCAGCGGGCAACAGGTCCTGCATGCACAGGCCTTCGGTCGCCCAGCAGACAACGCATGCGCAAACGCACCGTGTCCCCGTCGGCGCGCTGGCCGCGCAGCAGCTGGAATGACGCCTCCTCCACGGCGTGGCCAAAGTCAGGAGGCACCTGCCCAAGCGCGCTGCCCTGCTCTCCCCCGCCCTGCCGCCCGCCCGCTTCCGAGTCCACGCCGTGCTGCTGCTGCCGCGACCGCACCACGCCCATGAGCTGCTCGTGCGCCTGTGTGAGGCTCGACGGGCCGCCGCCGACGCCAATGCCGCCGCCGCCCACCTGACCTGACAGCAGCGCGCCCGCCGCCGTTGCGCCCGCCCGCACCAGCATCTGCTGCTCCTGCGACTGCAGCTCTGAGATGAGGTCCAGGGCGCCCTGGCTGCGGCGGCGGGAAGCGGGTGCGCCGAGGGCGCCGTCCGCCGCGCCGCGCGCCGAGGAGGAAGAGGCGGTGGCGTGCGGCGTGAGCTCCGCCGCGCCCCTGGAGGAGGAGGAGCCTGACGGCGCCTTGCCCTCCACGCCCGCCGCTTGCGCCATCTTGTCCGACCTGCGGGCGCACATTGTGGGTAGAACCACAAGCGCTTGTAGCGCATCCCTGGGCCGCCTGCGTGCCAGAGATAGCCAGTGTGCGTCAGAGGTAGCCAGTGTGAGATAGCCAGTGTGGCAGAGGCGGAGTTCGCTCCGCTGCGTTCCAGCAGTTCTGAGTGCTTTGCTATACCCCGAACAGCCGTTTGGCTGAAGGCGTGCAACACAACAACAACAACAACAACAACGCACCTGTAGGGCCAGCCGCCTGCTCTCCTCCTGCGCCTCCAGAGCACTGCCGCGATACCCGCAAGCGCCACCAGCAGCGCCGCGCCGCCGACGGTGCAGCCCACGATGACGCCCACTGGCACGCCATCGCCGCCGTCGCCTGCCGGCGCTGCGGCGCTGGCCGATACGTCTGAAAAGGCGCCGCAGCGCTGCGTCACGCCGGCTGGCACGGGCGTCTGCGGCTGCAGCGTCAGCAGGCTGGCATTGACGCCCCAGCCCCGGTACGCCGCCAGCGTGAGGCGCGCCCAGCTGGCGTTGCCCAGCTGCAGCGCCTGGATGCCGGCCCGCAGCTGCGCCGCGTGGCGCAGCGTGGCGTTGTCCACGCACGGGCGCACGCCGCCGCGCAGCGCTGGCCTCCCGTCCGTGGCCAGCGTGAGCAGCGCCAGAAAGTCCAGCGCCGGCACCAGCAACGCCGCGTTGAAGAGCTCCACCCTGGCCCTGAGGGGCGCGGAGGCGTCCGTCTCCACCAGCGATGTGAGGGGCAGCGCCGACGGCACTGCGACGCCTTGCACTTGCAAGGCCGGGACCAGGAGCGCCTGCGCAGCAAGGAAAAGCATCTTCGGTGGCAGCGTGAGGAAGGAAATGAAACACCGCAAGGGCCAGCCGCCAGAGCACAAGGGCGCACCAGGCGGCTGATGAGCAGCTGCGCCGGTGATCCAGGCAGCGCGCTGAGCAGCGCAGAGACGCGCGCTCCCACGTCCAGCACCGGCCAGGGCGCCGCGTCCTCCTCCTCGCCCAGCGTCCCGTGCAGGAGGACGGGCGCCGCCAGCGGCAGCGTGGGCAGGGCCGCGTCTGGCAGCGCCAGGCGCGGCGCGATGATGGCCACGCCGGGGATGGGCATCTGCGCGCGGCAAGCTCGACGCAGGAGAGCACGCAGCGAATCACCATCCAGAGCGCACTGGCTCCACCAGCAGCGCTGCAGCAGGCGGCCCGGCCACCCGCTCGGCCGCCGCAAGCACCTGTGCCACCAGCTGCGCCGGCGCCAGCGCCGTGGCGTTGGCCAGCCCAGCCGCCAGGTCGGGAGTAGAGTCCACCAGCCAGAGCGGGCCCCACTGCTCGTTGATCAACGAGTCTGCCACCTCTGAGGCCACCAGGCTGCCGTTGCCGCACCACTGGAGCGGCATGAGCAGGCCCCGCTCGCGCATGAAGTCCATGAGCGGGTCGCCGGGCTTGCGGATGCTCTGCGGCGCAGTGGCGGCAGGGCCGGCGTGAGCGGTTGCATGTGCAGTGTGCTGCCCTTCCCGCCGCCCGGCGTGCCTCCTCTGGCGCTGCGTGCGGTGGCCATTCCTGCTGGCGCTCTGCCTCACCCTCCCAGGCACGCACCCGGAAGAGCAGGTCGCCCGGAGGCCGGCCCGGCTGCATGGACCACGCGTGCACCTCGTGCGGGCTGGTGAAGTGGAAGTTGAGGATCTGCACCAGCCCCGTGAGCGCGTTCTTCTGCCGGGCGTAGCGCTCCGACACTGCGCGCACAGAGCGTCCTGCCACACGTGTGCCGGCGTGCGTGTCGCTGGGCGCCCCAACAGGCCTCCCCCCGCTCCCACCACGCTCACCTGCCTCCCAGCGCCAGGCGATCAGCGTGTAGGCGACGAACGTGAGGTCCCTGGGAGGGATGTAGTCGACGGTGCGAGAATGGTTGACCGCCAGCACCACTGGCGTCAGCCCAAAGACTCCAAGAAGCGACGTGGTGGCGAAGGCCAGGTTCTCCATGGGCGCCGCGTTGAAGCAAAGGTTCACAAGGCTGAAATCCTCTGCCGCGACATGCGCCAGCACCATGCTGGGCACCAGCTCGAAGCGCATGCCGGCGTCCAGCACCGAGGAGGACGTGACGTTCGGGCTGCTGAGAAGGCTCTCAAAGGACCGCAGGCCCTTAATGGTGAGCGTGCCGTTGCTGAATGGAGGCCTGCTGGTGCCGCTGCGGCCGCTGGTGCTGGAGTTGCGGCCGAACTGGGCGTCGCGCAGGTCGACGATGGTGTCAGGCGGCAGCACGAAGGTGGCGTCCGAGTTGCTTGCGCCCCACCGCGCCACTGCGTCGGCCAATGGCTGCCCGTCCACGCGCTGCCAGACCGCGGCGCTGCTCAGGCGAAGCGCCAGCTGGCCTGCGAGAAGGAAGGCCAACAGCGCCGCGGCCGCCCAGCTGGGAGCTGGGGGCGGCCTGCGCGTGTGCTCCATTGCTGTGAGTCTGGAAGAGAGAACGCGGCGAGAGCCTGGTGCAAGTGTGGGCTATGAAACTGATGACACCGCGGCGCGATGACACATGTTGTCGTACGATCCTGATCAGGACACGGGGTGCTGAAATGGCCCAGATATCATCGCTTCTCTGGAAGCAGCGAGTGTGCAGCAAGGAGAGCGTGCCGAGCAGCGACGCAGTTCACAAAACGATGCACGCGAAGAGGAGCCTCAGAGCTCCATGGGGATTGACATGATGGCAGTGGGCGCTTCAGAGTGCAGCTTGAAGACGGACGCGAGCTCGGACGGCACAGGGCGCTGCCGAGGGTCGACGCGCAGGCACCTGCGCCACGAAGAAACAGGTCCTCCACACAGGTCGAGAGGTGCTGGACGAGAGCCAGGGAAACACAACAGCAAGGCAACAAGGCGTGTGCACCTGTTGATGAGGTGCTCCACGTCTGGCGGTGGGCGGGTCGCGCCTGGGTACGTGCGGAAGAGCGGGT
>VFQP010005941.1_pt1 | contig 10313 bp, 8 predicted proteins | sample 3512351 | NCBI WGS metagenome assembly VFQP01 (sample SAMN10412372, study PRJNA504923) | tailings metagenome | isolation source: Relicate 1 Philex TSF1 revegetated site | place: Philippines: Tuba, Benguet | collected 2017-08-29
CGCCGATCATGCCCTCGTCGAGCGCGCCGAGATGGCCGATGCGGAACACCTTGCCGGCGACCTTGTTGAGGCCGGTTCCGAGCGAGGTGTTGTAGCGGTAGTAGGCGGTCTTCAGCACGTTGTTGGCGTCGATGCCTTCCGGCACCAGGATCGCCGACACGGTGTCGGAGTGCCACTTCGGCTCCTTCGCGCAGAGCTTGAGGCCCCAGCCCTCGACTGCAGCGCGCACGCCTGAGGCGAGACGCGTGTGACGTGCGATGACGTTGTCGAGGCCTTCGGCAAAGATCAGGTCGATCGAAGCACGCAGGCCGCGGATGAGCTGCGTTGCCGGCGTGTAAGGGAAGTAGCCGAGATCGTTCGTCTTGATCATGTCTTCCCAAGAGAAGAAGCAACGGTTCATGCGTCCGTTGAGGCTCTTGTTGGCGTCGAGCGCCTTCTGGCTGACGGCGAGGATGCCGAGGCCGGTCGGAAGCATGAAGCCCTTCTGCGAGCCGGAGACGCAGGCGTCCACGCCCCATTCACCCATGCGCATATCGAGGGAGCCAACGGACGAAACGCCGTCGACGAACAGCAAGGCGGGATGCTTGGCCGCGTCGAGTGCCTTACGCACGCCGGCGATGTCGGACGAAACACCTGTTGCCGTCTCGTTGTGCGTCGCGAATACAGCCTTGATCTCGTGGTTCTTGTCCTTGGCGAGAATGTCGGCGTATTTCTCGAGCGGAACGCCCGTGCCCCACTCTTCGTCGCAGAGCTCGACCTTGAGGCCGAGACGCTCAGCCATGTCGACCCAGAGCAGCGAGAACTGGCCGAAGCGGCTCATCAGAACCTTGTCGCCGACGGCGAGCGTGTTCGTGATGGCGGATTCCCAGGCGCCGGTGCCCGACGACGGGAAGATGAAGACGCGGCCGTCCTTCATTTTGAAGACCTTCTTGAGGTCTTCGAAGATCGGCAGGGTGAACTTGGGGAATTCTGGGCTGCGCATGTCCTCCATGGGGAGGTTCATGGCCATGCGGACGGCCTCCGGAATATTGGTCGGGCCGGGGATGAATAGGTGCGGCTTCACCATATTGGTCATGTGCGTCTCCTCAAGTGTAGAGCTTCGATTTTTTGCCCAACCTTAGCGTTTCGACTGCGAAGCGTCAGCCAAAACTGCCCAGACTTCGCGCAAAAAGGTGATGCCCTGCTGCGTGAGCCGCGAGTTCGCTGCGCGTCGTGGAGGATCCTCGGGTTGCGATCGGAGGGAAGCTGGAATTGAACACCCGTGTGCGGGCAACTCGTAACAGCTCCGTCTGCGTCCGCAACACCCCGCGGGGCAACGGCAGAAAATCTCTTGGGTAGGCTTATGAGCGGTGTTGCGTGCGCTGGGTATTGCCCACTTGGGTAGTTTCGGCCTACCCACCCTGCGGCTTAGCGTCAGCGTAATTGATCGTAGCCGGACTGCTGCAAGTCAGCGCCCGTCACGCTGGCCCTGCCGTGCCATGAACAGCGCCACCGCCATGGCACGATTGTTCACGTCGAGCTTATCGTAAAGGTTCTTGAGGTGATACTTCACGGTGTTGCGGGAAATGCCGATGCGGGCCGCGATTTGCAGATTGGTCCAACCGTCGGCAAGCGCGCTGAGCAACTCGCGCTCGCGCGTCGTGAGCACCTCGAGCGGATCATGGCTCGCGGCGTCCATGTCGACGTAGGGAAATGAAACGCGCCCGTGCGAAACCGATGAGACCGTCTCGAGCAGCACCTCCGGTTCGTCGCTCTTCGACATGAAGCCCCACGCGCCGGCTTTGATCGTGCGGCGCAACACGTCGGTTCCAGGCTCGCCTGTGTAGACGATCACGCGGACCGATGAGCGTCGCTTTTTCACTTCGGCCAGGATATCGCCGCCTGTCATGTCGGTCATGGCCCAGCCGATGATCGCGATGTCGAATTCGCGGCTGTCGAGCAACGCGAGGAACGCCGTTCCCGACGACACCGCTGTGATCACTTCGAAGCGTCCGTCGCGCGCGATGATGTCGACGAGCCCGGTGCGGACCACCGGGTTCTTGTCGGCAATAACGATACGGCGGCGCACTTCTGTCGGCATGAATCCCAATAAACTCGCGAGGGGACGAAACGCGTCCCGGGGCGACTATCTCGATTTACTCTATCTACCCTGGGCGGGCGCGCGTAGCATCATCGCAGGACATGGCGAATTCCCCTCAATCGTTGGCTTGGGGCGCGTCGCGGTAGGCCGAAGTGGCCCGGACGAGTTCGTGAATGATTCCAGGCTCTGTCATGGCGTGTCCCGCATCGGGGACGATACGCAACTCGACGGAGGGCCAGGCCTTCTTAAGGTCCCACGCAGTGCGTACGGGTGTCACTACATCATAACGCCCATGCACGATGGTGCCGGGAATGCCGGCCAGCCGGTGCGCCTCGTTCAACAACGCCCCATCAGCTTTGAAAAAGCCCTTGTTGACGAAGTAGTGGCATTCGATGCGGGCGAAGGCCAGCGCGTACGACGGATTTGCGAACGACCGGACCCGCATCGGATCCTCGATCAACGAGAGCGTCGTCCCTTCCCACACGCTCCAGGCTTCGGCGGCTGCAATATGGACGCTGGGATCGGGGTCGGTCAGCCGCTTGTAATAGGCCCCGATCATGTCCCCCCGCTCGTCCGGCGGGATCACACGCTCGAAGGCGTCCCAGGCCTCGGGAAAGAGATGGCTGCAACCGTCCTGATAGAACCAGGCGAGTTCGCTCTGGCGCAGCAGAAAGATTCCGCGAAGCACCAGTGAGCTGACACGCTCGGGATGCGTCTCGGCATAAGCGAGCGCCAGCGTCGAGCCCCATGAGCCGCCGAAGAGCTGCCAGCTAGAGATGCCGAGGTGAGTGCGCAGCCGCTCCATGTCGTCAACGAGGTGCCACGTCGTGTTGTTCTTGATGGAGGCGTTGGGCAGCGATTTTCCGCAGCCGCGCTGATCGAGCAGGATGATGCGGTAGTGCCGGGGATCGTGAAAGCGGCGCATGGCGGGATTGCAGCCGCCCCCGGGCCCGCCGTGCACGATCAGCGCCGGCACCCCCTCGGGGTTGCCGCACTCCGCGAAATAGAGAGTGTGCCCATCTCCGGTGTCCAGGAATCCTTCATTGAATAGCTCGCGCGGCGGATAGAGCGTCAAGCGTTCTCGGGACGACATGCCTACACTTTCTTCCGGCGCTGGGCGCGCACTTCGCGGTCGTGGAGGATTTCGCCGCCTGGAACGCGGATGTCACGGACGAGTTCGAGTATATTGCGGTGCGGTCCGGGCGTCGCCAGCGCCACCGCAATAGTCGCCGCCGCTCCCGCAGGCAATCCGATCGCAGCGGCGAGGGCGCCATCGGTTCCCGTCAGTCCGGCTTCGCCGGCGATGATCGCGAGCACCGTGACCCCGAACCCCGTCAGCATTCCGGCCATCGCGCCGAACGCGTTGAGCCGCTTCCACCAGATCGACAGCACCAAGACGGGAAACGTCGAGGCGCCCGTGAGCGCGATAGCCCAGAGTACGAGCTGCAGGGGATCCGTCGGCGCGGCAAGCGCGATGAGGCCTGCAATAGACGCGGCCATGCCGAGGGCGAGCCGCGAGACGATGAGGCGCGGCCCGGACTTCGCCGGTGTCCACGTCAGGCCGTAGACGATGTCTTCCGCGAGGATATTGCCGAGTGCCAGCGCGACCGCGCCAGCCGTTGCCAGGGCCGCGGCAACGACCCCTCCCGCCGCGAGGTAGACGATGGCGGAAGGGAGTTGCGCCACGATAGGCAAGCTCAGCAGCACGTCGTCGCGTTTGACGCTGATGCTTGAGAGCGTTGGCCGTCCTTCTCCCGCGACCGCCAGAACCCCCTGTGCGCGGAGTGCTTCGAACCATTCCGGGAAACGAATAGGCCCCGCCGCCGTGACGACATCCGTGAGGTAGTCGCGGAAGAAGATCGCGATCGATCCGATGGTCAGCATCGCAACCCCAAACAGCAGGGTCGCCCAGCCGAGCGACTTGCGCGCATCGTAGACGCCCGGCGTGCCGGCGACGCGCGGCAACAGCCAAGGCGCGCTGGCGATGCCGGACAACAGCGAAAGAATGACTATGACGAACGCCAGCGGTCCCACGCTGCCGAAGGGATCGGAATAGCGTTTCGCAATGGCCTCGAGCCCCTCGCCGGGCATGTCGAAGGCCAGGGCCGGCGGAAGGATGATGGGAAGTCCCTGCGCCGCTTCGGCGCGCGCGACCGTGCGCAGAACCGGCCCCGCCGAAAGCTGGGGCAATGGCAGATTTGTCACGATGATGCCGACGATGGCGACCGGAATGAGGAGCGCCAGCAGCGCGGCAATGCTCTGCGCGGCGGAAGACCAGGCAAGCGAGCGCATGCCGCCCGCCCCGACCGTCACGATGACGGCCGTCACCAGCAGCATGACGGTCATGGCGGGCGCCATCGGATAGAACCAGGCGGCCGCGTGGGCGCCCATGCGGAGCTCCGCCGCCATGACGAGCAGCATGGGCACCGCGAGGATGGCACCCGCGACGAGCCGCAGTGCGCGGCTGTCGAAACGCTTGCCGAGATAGGTCGGAAGCGTGAACGCACCGAATTTCCGGAAGAACGGCGCGAGCAGCACCGCCATGACGACGAAACCGGCAAGCCCTCCGATGACGATGCAAAGCGCATCGAACCCGATCAGGAAAAATGCGCCGGTCAATGCCACGAGGCCTGTAGCCCCGAGAGCGGTCTGCGCCAGAACGAGGCCGGTATAGAACGCGGGAACGCGCCGCCCCGCCGCGAAGTAGTCGATCGGCTCACGCGTGAACGCGGCTAAACCCACGATCGCATAGAGCGCGATCGGCCCGAGAAACATGGTCAGCCGCAGGGTATCGGCGTTGACCCCAAGCCCTTCCAGGATGAGCGTCATCAGCGTGAGCGCAACGAACGCGCTCATGAAGATGCCGAAGTAGGTTCCCAGGCGTGGGTTGACGTATCCGGTCCGATGCGAGAACGGCATGGTCTCAGCACTCCGTACCGCGATAGCGCCGCGCGAGGTCGCGGAAAATCCGCCTACGCATCTTCATGCGCGCCATGCCAGTGATCGATGGCGTCCTGCCGGTTGACGAAGCTCGCCACCGTGATGACGGCGATGAGCACGAGCCCGTGCAGGCAGAGGAAATAACCGAGCGGGAAGCCCATGAACCGGCTCGAGTTCAGCCGGTCCGCATAGAGCGGCAGCACCAGAATGACGATCAAGAACGGCACCAGGCTCGCCAGCATCTGCCATTTCGTGTGCCGCCAATAGGGTTTTCGCTCGCGCCGTTCGATCATGAGTTTCCGCTTCCCTAGAGCCTGCCGCTCACATCACGTGCGTTCGAGATGTGGTTCCATTGAGGCGCGTAAGCACTTGGGCCTATCGCGGCGGGAATTTACCCACCATGACCCATTTGATCCTTGCCAGCGGCTCCCCTAGCATCGCCGGCGACGGCTCCATACGAGTCGGCAACCGGGATCGGCTTATTGGAGCCTGCACATCATGAAGATACTGTCTGAATTCAAGGAATTTGCAATGCGGGGCAATGTCATCGACCTCGCAGTCGGCGTGATTATCGGCGCGGCCTTCGCTCCGATCGTCTCGACCCTCGTTGAAAACATTATCATGCCGCCGATTGGCTACATCCTGGCCGGGATCGATTTCAGCGCCCTCGCGATCACCCTGCCCACGCCCACCGGCGACGGTGTGCTTATCAAGTATGGCTTGTTCCTCAACGCCGTGCTCAAATTCTTGATCACGGCGCTTGCCATCTTCCTGCTGATCCGCGCCATCAACAGATTCCAGAAGCCCAAGGTTACGGAAGCTCCGCCGCCGTCTCCGTCCGAGATCTACCTGCGCGAAATTCGCGACGCGCTCGTGAAGAAGTAGGGAACGGCCCCTGAGGGGGCTGGGGCGCATGCGCTCCAGCCCTATCGAGGTCGTCAGGCGAGCGGCGCCGAGGTTCGCCGCGCCGCGGCCTCTCCGTCCAACGCGTTGCGGAATGCAATGTAGCTCTGGTCGATGCGGGCGGCGATGGCATCGCAGCCCGCGACGTGCGCGACGATTGCTTCTGCGACCCGGTCGATAGCCTCCGAGATCTCGGTGGGCCAGGCAGCGAATGTCACTCCGAAGCCGCTTGAAAGCGCGCGCCGCGCCACGTGCTCGTGAGCCCGGGCCTCTGCGAGAGAGAGCTGGAATTCTTCCGCTGCCGCCGCCGCAAAGATCGCGCGATCCGCTTCCGACAAGCGATCCCACACGGAAAGCCGGACGTTGAGCGACACCGCGGTGCCTCTGGCGTTGAGCCCGTTTCCGGTGGCGTGCCGCGTGGCGCGAGCCAATCCGCTCGCGAGGCCGGTGAGCAGTCCCGCTTCGACGGCGATCGCGGTTCCATCCTGAAGGGCCGCAGTGGCATCTGCCGTCACGGGCACGCCTTCAGCGCCGAGCGCGCGCGCCACTTCTGCGCCGAGACCCTGCGCGACGACCCGCTGTCCCGCCAAGTCCCTGAGCCCGGTGATCGCCTCGCGTGACCAGAGGGGAGGGGCTTCGCCGAGATGGCCTGCCAGAAGAGGTTTCCACCCGTGCTGGCCCGCCAAGTCGTCCCACAGCATCTGTCCGCCGCCCACAGCGATCCAATGGGCGAAGTCCTGAGCTGCAAGCCCTGTAGACCCAGGCAATCCGCCGAAGTAGGCAAAGGCAGGGTGCGAACCGGCGAAGTCGTGCGCCGTCCCGTGCACGAGATCGCTTTCGTCTGTTGCGGAGGGATCCGCTGAAATCTCGAAGCGATAACGGCCGCCGGTCATGTCCTGGATGCGGCGCGCGAGGCGCCGGGCGCTGTCTGCCGGACCCTGCGGGGCATCGGTCCACCCCATGGAGAGCCGGAGCACTGTCGCGTCGGGGTGCGCATCTTGAGCAGCTGGCGGGGATGCCGCCTCCGCCGCTACGGCGGATGTTACTGCAACTGCAGCGCCACCGCTCGTGATCAGGAACTCGCGACGATCCATCGGATGGCCTCCCCCGGCACTCAACCTGGCCGCATCAAACCCCAACCCCCGGGCGAAAACAACGGGTTCGCGGCGGCGGCCACCCCCCTCCCGGCGCATCTCCAGGGGCATAGATGCCGATTAACCACGTCTTATCCAATGGATACTAGGCTTGACGATCCGATCGGAAGTTTTGGCGTTATGTCTACATGCTCACTGGCGGCATTAGTAAGAGTAAACCGAACGCGTTGATGCAGGAGTACTCGTCGCGCATTGGCGACGCGGTGCTGCGTCAGCGCACGCGTATTGCCGAACGCCAGGCACGCCTCGAGGCGGAGCTTGCGCATCGCCTGAAATCCGAATTCATCGCCAACATGAGCCATGAGCTGCGCACGCCGCTCAACACGGTGCTCGGCTTCTCCAAGCTCTTGCGGGAACACGGCGAGCGCCGGCTCTCCGACGAGGACATCGTGCAATACGCCGGCCTCATCCGGGACTCCGCCGACCATTTGCTGGCGGTCATCAACGACATTCTAGACATCTCGAAGATGCAGAGCGGCACCTATGCGCTCGATGCGTTCGAGGTCGACATCGGCGCCGTTCTGCGCGACTGCGTCGACGAGGCGAAGGCGGAAGCCGAAAAGGCAGGCGTCAATTTGAGCCTGCGTATGGCATTTTCCGTTCCGCTTGTGCGCGGCGACGACACCAAGCTCGCGCAGATCTTCAACAATCTGATCTCGAACGCGGTGAAGTTCACCGCGCGCGACGGCGACGTTACCGTCGAAGTGCTCGAGCAGGGCAACGGCGGCGTGATGGTGTGTGTGCGTGATACCGGCATCGGCATGACCGCGGACGAGATCCGCGTTGCGCTCGAGCCGTTCGGCCAGGTTGATGCTGCGCGTACGCGTTGGCGCGAGGGAACGGGGCTCGGATTGACAATTGCCAAGTCGCTCGTGGAATTGCACGGCGGCGAGCTGTTGATCACGAGCGCGAAGAACAAAGGGACCGACGTCACGGTCAAGTTGCCGCCAGCCCACCAAGTATCGGCAGTCGGCGGGCGCGACGCCGTGTTTGGTCAGGGCCGTCGTCTGGATTTGGATTGAGCAAGATGCAGTCAGGCGCCCCATATAAAGAACCGCAGCACCACGTGCTGCCGCGATCCATCGGCCGCATAGCGTCGGTGACAGGATCGAGAGCAATCCTGTTGCTCGACGCTACGCACGAGAACGATCCCAAGAACCGCGCCGACCGGCCGGAAATGGGTACGCTGCTCGCCATCGACACCGGTAGCACGACCGTGCTGGCGACCGTGTCCGCATTGAACGTGCCCGTGCCGGCGCATGGCAACGAGCAGGAGATCCGCATCGCGGAGCTTGGCCTCGTCGGCGAATTGAAGAAGAACGACGATGGCCGCCCCGTGACCTTCAACCGCGGCACCACCACCTATCCGACGCTCGGTGACCGCGTTCGCTTTGCGACCAAGTTCGAGCTTCAGCTCACCTATACCGGCCACGATGAGAACTCGGTGCGTATCGGATCGATCCGCCAGGACAGCTCGATCCCCGCCATGATCAAGGTCGACGATTTGCTGGGCAAGCATTTCGCGATCCTGGGCACCACCGGCACAGGTAAGTCCTGCTCGACGGCGCTGATCCTGCGCGCGATCCTGGAACGCAATCCGAACGCCCATATCGTTCTGCTCGATCCGCACAATGAATACGCCACGGCCTTCGGCGAGCGGGCGGAAGTCATCTCGCCGCGGACGCTTCAGCTTCCGCTCTGGCTGCTGAACTTCGAAGAAGCCGTCGAAGTGCTCGTCGGCCACAAGGAGCACAAGGCCGAGATCGAGATCCTCCAGGATCTCATACCGCTGGCCAAGGCCCGCTACAGTGCAGGACGTGCCCAGGATTCGCAAAAGATCCGCAGATCGGGCCTCGAAGGCTCGCGTTTCACGGTCGATACCCCCGTCCCTTACCGCATCTCGGACCTGACAAACCTGATCGACGAGCGCATGGGCAAGCTCGAGAACCGGAAGGATCTCGCCCCCTATCGCCAGCTTAAAACCAGGATCGAGACTTTTTCGCAGGACGGCCGCTACGCCTTCATGTTCGGCTCGGTTACCGTTTATGACGGCATGGCGCAGGTGCTTTCGCGCGTGTTCCGCGTACCTGTGAACGGCAAGCCCATCACGATCCTAGAGCTGACCGGGCTTCCGCCGGAAGTGGTGAATGTCGTCGTATCCGTGCTCTGCCGCATGGCGTTCGACTTCGCGCTTTGGGGCGAGGGCAAAGTTCCTGTCACCGTGGTGTGCGAAGAAGCGCACCGCTATGTGCCGCTCAACCCGGAGATGGGTTTCGAGCCGTGCAAGCGCGCCATTGCCAAGATCGCGAAGGAAGGCCGAAAGTACGGCTGTTCGCTCTGCATCGTGACGCAGCGCCCGGCGGAGATCGACCCGACCATCCTCTCTCAGTGCAACACGGTGTTTGCGCTGCGCATGTCGAACGATCGGGACCAAGCCATCGTCGCGTCTGCCGTCATGGATACTGGCACCGGCTTGATTGAGTTTCTCCCGGCTCTTGGCGCGCGCGAAGCCATTGCATTCGGTGATGGCGTGCCGATCCCCGTGCGCATCAAGTTCGACGAGATGCCTGCGCATGCGTTGCCGCGTTCCACCACGGCGCGCTTCTCGGAGAAGTGGCAGGAATCCATCGGAGACGAAAACTTCCTGGACGCTGTGGTCGAACGCTGGCGCGCAGCAGGCGTAACCGGCCAGCTCGATGCGGCAACTCAGGCCCAGATGTTCGCCGAGGCAGTCAGCCTCCCGCCGTCGGTCGGCGTACCGCGCCGCGACCCGTCCACCGGATTCGAGAGACAGACTGGCGAGCGCCCATCCCTTGAACGCATGCAGGCCGCTCAGGCCGAGAGGCAGTCGCACGAATTCGATATGCGCGAAGCGCCCGCCGCGGTGCCGGAAATGCCCCGCGAGAACCCTCTCCTGCGCCGTCCGCTCGGAACGCCCGAGATCCCGCGCGGCGCGCCGGTGGGTTACCAGGCCACGCCGCAGCCGCCGTCGCCTTGGCCGCCTCGGAGTGAGGCAGGGCCACCGCAGCCTGCGCAGCCCCACCCAGCCGATGCACAGGGAAGCTCGAACCCCCGGCTCGCCTTGCGCGAGCGGCTTCTCAAGCCCTCGGCGCGGTAGTTCTAGGCCGTCTCTTTGGCTTCGGACTTGGTCTCCTGAGGCGGCTTGCGCGGCGCGTCGCCCCAATCGTTCAGCACGTCGAGAATGGGCGTCAGGCCTTCTACGTCCACCAGCCTGT
>VFQP010005942.1_pt1 | contig 10312 bp, 11 predicted proteins | sample 3512351 | NCBI WGS metagenome assembly VFQP01 (sample SAMN10412372, study PRJNA504923) | tailings metagenome | isolation source: Relicate 1 Philex TSF1 revegetated site | place: Philippines: Tuba, Benguet | collected 2017-08-29
CATGATGGAATGGCACCGAAATGGCGGGGGAAGGTCGCCGTTATGTGTGTTTGTGCAGCGGGATTGTGCGGCCTCAGCAGCACCCCTGGGAAGAATCGTAAAGCAGCTGTGTTTGTGTGCCCCCCTCACTGTCTCTCTGCCGCGGCGCGGCGTGTGCTCGCCGCCCGCCGCGGCGCCCCCATCTCTTCACGCGCTCATCCCTCTCCTCTCTTGCCTCGCTCCGCCGCAACTGCCGCGCTCTCGCCGCCCGCCCGCTGCGCAAAACCACTCACCCGCGTCGCAGGCACCGCGTCGCCCCGCGCGTGGGAGCTCTTGCGATTCTCTCACGCTCAGCGTGCTCGCGCGATGGAGCATTTGCCACACTGCGCGGTTGATGGCGCGCGAGTTGAAGCGCCCGTGGCCGTGCGTCTGGTGAGGGCGTGGCGGCGCCCCGCCGCGGCTACGCCCGGCTGCTGCATGCTGCGCACTGAGTGGCGCGCCGCCGCCACAGCAGCGGCGGGTGCGTCGCGGCCCTCTTGGCGGTTGCGCAGGCTCCACGGCCGACCGGTGGCGACGGCAGTTTGCTGATCACCCGTCCCTTTATCACCCTATCGCGCACTTTTGCCACGACGCCCCGGTGGGTCGCGCTGCGGCAGGCGGCCCTCTGCGCGCGGCACGCGCGGCGCGCTGTGTCCTCCGCTGCGGCGAATCCCTTGTTGTCTGTTTCTCCTGTGCTTCGCCTCCGTCCCTCCCTCCCTCGCTCTCTCTCTCTCCCGGCGCCGCAGCAGCAGGGCGCCTGAGGCTCAGCCGGGATGCGTTCTGCGGCGGACATTGATACTCTCGAGTAACACTTTTGGCGACGGAGGTTTGCTGCCTTTTGCCTGTGCTGGTGGTGGTGCTGCTGCTTTGGTGGTGGTGAGAATGGTCAAGGGCGGTGGTGGTGCTCCAAACGTTTACCGCGTGTGCGTGACGCTAGACAGTGACGGCGTCACCTTTAGGTGAGGCAGCAGAGTCGGTAGGAGCAGCCGCGGTCACCCTGTCTCGGGCGCCGTTTGCCCCAGGCAGGGCGGTGCGTTGACTGTTCCCCACGGGCCCCTTCCCCCTGGCAGGCGATCAGCCCCTGTCAGCCGAGTGAGGGGCGCATGGTGCCGGGGCAAAGCAGGAGGCTCGCAGGCAGGTGGGGGGCACGGGTCGTTTGCTGCATGCTCGCGCCGCGTGATCTGCCCGCACCGCGCATGCGTGGCGCGCGCGTGCGGCGCAGAGCCAGGCGCCTTGTCGCGCACTCTGCATCGCCATCCTGCACCAGACTGCATCATGACAAGACAACCTGACCTGGGCGCCTCGCCTGAACCTTCACTGGAAGCACCGACGACCAGACTGTTCTGCAGACCAGTTGCTTTGATTCTCACTCTGACCCGCCGGCCGCTCCTCTCACAAACACGGCCCGTTGGCGCCGCTGCCGCGGCGCGCGCTTCGTGGGCGGGTTGGCCGCCGCAGCGCTTTGCTGCTTTGGCGTTGCTGCCTTTGGGGGGGGGGGGCGCGGAGCCTTCCCGCCGTCTGCCCCAACCCGTTATGAGGACTTGAACGAAAAAAGCGCACGCGCTTGGGGGGCGCGGGATGCGCGTTGCGCGCGCGTGCACACGCCACGTTGCGGGGGCGCTAGGGTGTGCGCGTGGGCGAACAGCGGAGTTTGGGGGGGGCCTGCTCAAACGGAAGGCAAGACGAGGAGAGGGGGCCGCTTCTCTGCTCTCGTCACGCCGCCGCCGCCAATGCCAACGCGTGAGCACTGCCACAAAGGTTGGCGGGCGCCCGCCTGCCGCTGCCTGCTGGCGACCCTCTCCCTTAACGGCTGGGTGGGAGGGCAGGCTCGCGGCAGGTCTTCTTCGCCGTGGGCCGTTTCCGCGGCGCTGCTGCCGCCGTGGGGGAAGCAGGCTGCAAGCAGGTGTTTTGCGCGGGGGCCGGTGGGTGCGCGTGACGGATGCTGAACCGCGCTGGATGGCGGCTATGGCTGTTGTTGGGCATGTTGGCGGCGGGCGTCGCGTCGCGTCTTGCCTCAAGGGAGAACCCGGGAAGTCCGGCAGGTGCACTGGTGGCGGCGCAGTGCTTATGCGGCTGCTCTGCGTTTGCGCGCATCCCTTCCGGTGAGCCTGAGCCTGCTGAGCGCGCCTGCCGCCGCCTGCCCTCTCCCTCCCCGCCCTGCGAGATTGATTTAGCCGGCGGCGCCGCCGCCGCCGCGCGATCCAGCACGCTGCCCCAGTGCAGGCCCAGAGGAGGCACGCGCAGGCGCGCAAGCGAAACCACCCCGCTCGGAGCGCCCGCTATTGATTGCTTCAGCGGTGGGGGGGCAGGGAGGCTGTGGCCGACGGCCGGAGAACCCGCTCTCTCATGGGGGGGGGGAGCAATGCGCTGGTGGACGTGCAGGGAGGCTGAGAGCGCACGCGGCGCGCGATGGCGGATCCTTGCAGGTTGCAAACGGGGCAGGCGGTGGGGGCGCTCGCCTTTCGGTGGGGCTGCAGCCTGCCCTTCGTCGCCCACCCACGTGCTGTCTGGTGCCCGGCGCGGCGAGGAGCGATTTTGTGGCTGGCGGCGGGCGAGCGCCTGTGCGCGGGGTCCCCGCGCGGTGGCCGGGCCCGCAACGGTGGGCCCACGGAGAGGAGCGAGCGGCGTGAGCGCAGCAAGCGCCGCAGCGGGTTGTGCTGGCCGCGCCTCAGGGGACGTGGGGGCGCCTTGGTGCTCTTGGGCGACCCTGCTTTCGTTGTGAGTGTCTGCCGCCTGCCCCCCATGACAGCTCTGTCTGTCCCTGTCTCTCCACGCAAGCTGGGCGCCCTCCTCCTGCTCTTCATCTCTGTTGTTCGTCTCACCCTCAGAGGCAGACATTGGCACGAAGACTCGCCAGGCAGTGCAACCCCCGCCCCGCACCTAAGCACACGCCGTGTAGACCCTCTGTCACGCGCCCTTCTTCCGCCGCCGCCGCGCATGCTCTCTCCCTCTCACTGCCCGCTCGTCCGCTCTTCCCGCCGCCGCGCCTCTGCTGTGCGGTGAGGAGGTGAGCCGCACGGCGGGTGTGTCGCATCGCGCAGGCGGTCCCCCATTAATGTATTCGTTTCGAGGCCGTCCTGGCTGGCTGCAGGATCTGTGTGTGTTGCGCGCCGCCAGAGCCTCTGATCGCCCTTCCCGCCCTCTGCGCTCGCTCTGCGCCACCACTGCCTCATCGACCCGGACTGCTTTTGTGCTCGTTGAAAAATGTCTCCCTGCTGACGCACACCACACCACCGCCGCTGCTCTGCTCTGCCGCACTGTTGCTGGGCCTCCAAAAAAGTGCAAGCGCCCCGCGTCCCCTGAGCATGCGGCTCGACGCGTGCAGAGGAAGCCAGCAAGCATCACAGCACATGTTGTACATGGAGGACGGAGAAACTCAGGCACCCGCGGCTGATGTGTCCTTCAGCCTCAGCGGCGCGCAGATCCGGCACTTCCGGGTGGCGGTGCAGTGCCTGCAAAAGATCGGTGCGCCCGGCCGCCCTTGCCTGCGAGCCCTGGCCACCTGCCAGCAGCGAGTCGCTCATCGCCCGCTCCGCCGCCGATGCTTCGCAGGCTCGGAGCTCCTGCTGGAGGCGCGACCCGGCCAGGTAGGAATCGAACGCGTGCTGCGAGTGCCCCGCGGAAGAGCCTCGCGGCCGAGCGCGGAGGAACCAGGAAGCAGCAGCAGCGGCGCTGAGGCCGCGTGCAGCGCGCATGCCACCCGTGGCAAGTTGCGCGCGCGTGTTGTGGTGTGCACGATGGCGGGGGGGGGGCGCCTGCGCGCAGTTGGCGCTGCGCTCCCTGAACTCGAGCAAGTCGGCCTTCCTGGCCATCACGATGGAGGCCCCGTTCTTCGACAGCTACGAGCTGGCGCCGGGCAAGACGGCCGTGCAGGCCACCGTGCTGCTCAAGGTCCGCAGCCCGCAGCGCGCCCCCTTTCCGTTTGCCCCCACTCCACCCACGCCCGCTACAGCAACTTGCAGCAACTGTAACAGCACGCCGTGTGGGCAGTGCGTGCTCTCAAGCGCTGCGTCCCGTCTTGCCACGCCTTGGCGCGCCCCCGCAGAACGTGCTGGCGAGCCTGCGCACGCAAAAGGTGAACCAGTACACGCTGGAGGCCGACCACGAGAGCGCCAGGCTCACGGCCACGGTCCGCGCCGAGAACGGTGAGTGCGGGCGCACCGCCCCAGCTGCACCCTCTGCCCACGGCGCCAGCAGCAGCAGCAGCAGCAGCAGCAGCAGCAGGACCGCCACCAAAGATCCACGGCGGCGCGGTCCGACAGCGGGGCCCAAGCGATCGAGGATCGGCGTCCTGCATCATCGTACCGCACAGGGCTGGTCAAGACGTACTGCATGTACTGCACGGGCAACGAGGTGCTGGGCGCCGCCGTGGACAAAACGGCGCTGCCCCCGGTGCTGGTGGCTGAGGCCAAGGAGCTCTCCAAGTGAGCGGGTAGGCTGCGAGTGGGTGGGGCCTACGGCACCCACCTGACTGCTCTTGGGCCGAGGGCAAGAGGCCAAGGAGCTCTCCAAGTGAGTGGGTGGTTGGGTGGGCTGTGAGGCACCCACCTGACTGCTCTTGGGCCGAGGGCAAGAGGCCAAGGAGCTCTCCAGCGTGCGAGCGGGCTGCGTGCAGAGCTTCACTCACCTGGTGCAACTCTGGCAAAGTGCTCAGCACACGCGAACTAGCAAGTCACGTGTGGCCCGCAGGGTGCTCGGCACGTCCTCGGCGCGCCGCCTGATGCTTCCGTTGATGCAAGATGCAGATGCCCACACTCACACTCACACCCACGCCCACACCCAAACGCACGTTTTCAACGAGCCGCCTGTGGCCCGCTGTCATTGATGCAAGATGCACACCCACACCCACTTCCTCACCCGCAGGGTGCTCGGCACGTTCTCGGCCAGCCACGACGACGAGGTGACGCTCATCACGCGGCCAGAGGCGGACGCGTCGGTGGCCAACGGGTTCCACACCATACAGCTGCAGAGCTTCGTCGACCCAGACGCGCGTGAGTGGGCGGGTGCGGCGCTCGCCGCCGCCGCCGCTGATGGGGGGGGCATGCACGCGTGCACGAGCGGTCGCCTGTGCTGCTCTCCTGCGTCCCACCCACCGGCGGGGCGCGGTTGAGCACGCTCGCTCGTACACGCCGGGTTGCTGGCGGCTGGTTGCCTCGTTCTCCAGCGTGTCCCGGGCCCGGCTCCCGTCGCAGACCCACGGCGGAGCGCGTCCTGCGCACGCGTCTCTGATCCTGATTGCGTCAACTCTTCCCCTGTATGCCGTCCTCCACCCGCAGCCAAGTCAGAGCAAGCGCTGCACACGCCCCTCTGATCATCCTCCTCGCTGTGCCTTGCGCTGCCCGCTCCACCGGCGCCCGCAGCCGAGTCGGAGCACGCGCTGCACGCACCTCTCTCCTCTGCCCTTGCTCCTCATTGAGCAGGCCTTTCTCGTGCATTTCCTGGCGCCCGCAGCCAAGTCGGAGCACGCGCTGCACACGGCGCTGGCGCTGGACGCGCGCTCGGTGCTGCAGCAGTACTCGCACGGGTCGGACGAGGCGTGCGACGTGACGTTCAACCTCAAGGACTTCAAGGTGCTGCTGGCGCTGTGCGAGCACATGCAGGTGCCCGTCAGCATCAGGTGAGGCGCTGGGGGGAGGGAGGAAGGGCGGGAGCGCGGGAGGGAGGGAGGGGGGAGGGGGGGGGACTGCAAGGTGCTGCTGGCGCTGTGCGAGCACATGCAGGTGCCCGTCAGCATCAGGTGCGCACACGCCCTGTGCTTTTGCGCGTGCTGTGCGCCCCGCCGTGCGCGCGCTCCGTCTCCTCCTCCTCCCCGGCACGAGCCCCAGCCGCCGCCGCGTCCCAGCCAGCCGCCGCCGCGTCCCAGCCAGCCGCCGCCGCGTCCCAGCCAGCCGTCGCCGCGCCCCACTGCCCCAAACAGCGCGCCCTCAGACGCGCTTCGCCCTCAGACAGAGGCTGCGGGGCTCCCGCCCGCCCCGCGCCGGCCCCTGCGCTGCCGCGCCGCCGCCACAAGCCTGCCTCGCATGTGGCCCGCCGCGCCCGCAGGATGCACCAGGCCGGTATCCCCATCGTCGCCGAGCCGCGCGTCGACTCCACCACCTTCACGTGAGCCTGCCTGCTCTCCTTTGCACAGTGCTCCGCTCCCCCTCGCCGCCCACGGCCAAACCGCCGCGCCCTCGCCGGCTCGTCGACGCACTGCTGCCTGCGCCCTCTTTCTTCTTCTCGCGCTGATGCTGCAGCCCTGCAGGGCGGAGCTAGTGCTGGCCACGCTCAGCACGCTTTCTCCTGCGCTTTGACGCTGCACAGTGGCCCCCAGAACGTGTGCTGCTGCTCTTGCTGCTGCTTGGTGCCTGCAGGGCGGAGCTAGTGCTGGCCACACTCAGTGAGTCCCAGCTCGACGCCGCCGTGGAGCTCCCCGCCTACGCCGCCGCGCCCACCGGCCCCATGCCCCCGCAGCACCTGCACCCGGACACCGCGGGAGAGCCGCCGCAGCAGCAGCAGCAGCGGCAGCCGGGCATGGCGCCGCTGCCCACGCAGCCCAGCCAGCTGCTGCCGCCGCGGCCGCAGCAGCAGCAGCAGCAGTGGCAGCCGCCGCCGCCGCCGTCGCAGCAGCAGGCGTGGCAGCAACTGCCGTCGCAGCAGCAGCAGCAGCACTACAATGGTGGTGGTGGTGGTGGTGTGGCGCAGGGCGCGCCTTGGCCGCAGCAGGGGGCGGCGGCAGGGCGGTGGCAGCCCCCCGCACCGGCGGGCGGGCAGTGGGCCCCGCCGCCGCCGCCGCAGCAGCAGCAGCAGCAGTGGCAGGCAGGCGTGGCGCCTGCCCGCGCCGCCGCCGCCCACGACGCGCCTGCCTCAGGGGGCCAGAGCAACTGGGGCCAGGCGCCGCCGCAGGTAATGAAAGGCAGACGAGGGGAAAGCGAAGGATAAAGACGGAGAAAAGCCTCTCGAAGCAAAGGTGGACCCCTGGTGGAGGCAAGGCCGTTGCGTGCTGCGCTGCGTGCGCTGCCACCGCAGGGTGCTGCCGAGGTGGTAGGCGCCCCTGCGCAGTGGGGCCTGCCGCCGCCCGCCGCGGCGGCGCCGGCGCCGGCGCCGGCGCCCCCTGGCCGCCCGTCGTTGCTCAGGGGGGCCGCTGCGGCGGCGGGGTGGGGCGCGCCGCCCGGCGGCGCCGCCGCCGTGGCTAGCGGCTACCAGGCGCACGCGCGCCTCGCCTCCACCGTGCAGGACCCGCCGCAGCAGCAGCAGCAGCGGCCTGCGGCGCAGAGCGGCACCGGCGCGGCGTGGCCGGGCGCGGCGCCGGCGGCGCAGCCGGGCAGGGCCTTGGCGTACCTCAATGGCCTGCAGCAGCAGCAGCAGCGGAGCGGGGCCGGCACAACGGCGGCGCCGGCGGGCTTTCCACGGCCCGTGGGCGGGGCGGCGGTGGTGGTGGCAGAGGTGTTGGCGGCCACGCAGGACGAGGTAGGGGAGGGGCAGGGGGACGGCGCGGGCGGCGAGGAGGGCGGGGTCGGTGGGATGCTGGGCAGCGGCCCGGCGTATCTGTCGGGCACGCCGGAGGAGGAGGAGGACGAGGAGGAGGGGCGGGCGGAGGAGGAGGCGCGGGTGTTGGCCGAGGTGGAGCAGCAGCTGGCCAGGCGGAGCGGCGGCGGAGGCGGCAGCGGGGCGGCGGCGGCGGCGGCGAGTGCGTGGTCGTTCGGGCGGGGTGGGGTGCAGTTCCACCACGGCACGGACATTGACATGTAGCGCGGGGCGCGGGTGTGCGCGTGCGGCAGGATGGGGCCAAGATGACTCCGGGGTGGGTGGGCATGGACGTTGTGCCAGTGCTGGTGTGGCTTGCTATGTGTGCGCATCGTGCCTGCAGCAGCTGCGCCTGCGCTGCGCTGGTCGCCTTCCCTTTTGCGTGCAGCCGACAGAAACCGCTGCTGGCACCCCGAAGGGAGAGGAGGCGCGGAGGGGCGCTGAGAGCCTTTCTTGAGCGCGATGGCTTGAGCAGCATCTGCTTTTGGAAGGTGATGGCGCGCGCTCAGCTGCTCGCCGTGCTCCTCCTCACGGTCGTACTCGCCGTCCTCGGCGAGCGCACGCAGCAGCAGCGCCACCACCAGCAGCGCCAGCAGCAGGGTGGGCAAAGCGTGTCGTTAAGCTTGTGGGTGCGCGCGGTGCGCCTTGCACCCGGCGCTCTGGGCGAGGCAGAGCGTGATGATCAGCCCGATGCGGGGCAAGACGCGCTCGCGGTCAGCATCGACGGCCAGCACGGCGTGGTTTCCATCACCATCGTGCCTGCCGGATGGCTCCGCGGCGAAGCTGGCGCGCCTCGGGAGGTGCGGGTGGAGTCCAGCAAGACCATCATGTTGACCAGCGCCCAGGAGGCTCAGGAGAGCAGCGTTGCCATCGATAACTTGTGCGCCTCGCGCAGGACGGCACCCAGAACGACGGCCCAGCAGCCAGCTGCTGGGCAGGGCGGATGCCGCGCGGCGCATCCTCGCAAGCTGGCCGATGGCTGCACGTGCTCCTCTCCGTCCCAGCGCACCACCACGGAACAGCGGCAGGCTCCGCACCAGCCACTCCGTCTGCGCGCATCGACGGGCGTATGCACTCCGCGCTCCGAGCCGTGCCGTGCCGCATGCTCAGGCTCCCTCGGCGCGCTGACACGCAGCCCAGCAGCGGCACCAGCACGGCGCCAGCACAGCTAGAAGTCCACCTGGGCGGCCTGCCCGCACACGCCGACCTTGCAGCGGTGGCGGCGATGCAGGTCGCGACGGTGGCGATGTGGGAGGGGCGGGTGGACGTGCAGCAGGCGGCGGCCATCACCGCTCTGGGGCCGTGCGGCCTCAGGAGCCACGCAGCGGCACTGGTCACACGGCCCCTGGCGCAGTGGCATGCGCCAGGGAACGCAGCGCTCTCCTCCGCTGCGGGCCGCGGCGGCGATGCGTCCTCGCTTGTGGCGGTGTCATCGGGTCCGCTGCTCGCGCCCTGCGGCGGCGGCGGCGGAGGCGAGGGCCAGTGCTGTGGAGAGGACGTCGCGGGTCCCAGGGAGGCAGCCGCAGCGCTCGCAGCGCGCGCAGCACGGCGGCTGCGCGGGCTGGAGGACGGCACCGTGTCGACGGGGACGGTGCTGGGCCTGAGCGTCGGCCTGGTGTGCGCCGCCTTCACCGCCCTCGCCTTGGGCCTCTGGGTGAGCGCAGTCGCCTCCACAGCTCTCAGTCGGCCTTGCAGCCAGCCGTCCATTCCTCTTGCTGGCCCTCTCAAAAGGCTGCCCCAGGCGCGCCCCGCATGTGTGCCTTGCCGCTCCCTCACAATGCCACGTGCCGCCCTTGTGTGTCACGCGATGTGCAGGTCTGGCGCATGCACAAGAACCTCAAGGCCATGCAGGACATGCTGGGCAGCGTGCTCGCCGCTGGACGGCCCAGCCAGTCCCTGACCTACTTCAAGCCCTCCGGGACAGACCTCACCACCCCGCATGGTGAGCACGCGTTTCGTTTCTGTTCGTGCCTTTGCACGCCGAGGCGCTCCCCGCAGCCCTAGGCAAGGTCAAGCAGATGGTCGCGCGGTCCCTCCAGAAAGCTGTGCCCGACTTCATGTGCAAGCGCAGACGAGACGCTGAGCCGCAGCGCCTTTGCCAGCGGGCACCTGCGGCCGCCGCTGGGCCTCAGCCCGCTCGGCCACGGCAGCGCCTCCGCCGGCGCCGCCGGCCTCTCGCGCTTCCACACGCACGCCGGCAGCGTCAACCTGGGCGGCGGCGAGGCAGGCAGCGGCAACGGCGCCTCGCCGGCGGCGCCAGGCGGCCTGCTGCGGCACGGTGCTGGGTCCTACTCGCTGCCCGTGCCCGCGTCACAGGTGCGTGGCCCGGCGGGCGCGCGCCAGTGCGGCGTTCAGCAACCGCCTGGCACACCACAGGCGCAGCAGCACAGTCTACGCCAGAGAGCGTGGTGCTTGCATGCGTGCGGGCGTGCTCAGGTGGGACTGTGGCTGGGCGGCGCCGGCGCGAGCGCGGCGGCGCATCTCGAGGGCGTCAGCTCTGCCAGGGCAGCCGCTTCAGCAGGCGTCGCTTCGGCGCCCTTCTACGACCCCCGGGCGCCTGCGCAATCAACGTGAGCGGGGGCGGCCTTGGGGGGAGGCCCCACCTGGCTCGCCAGAGGTTGCTGCTTGCTTTCATCCTGAACGGTCCAGCGCTGACCTGCCGTTGCACCGCGGCCGCTGCCGCGCAATCCCGCAGGCACCACGTTGGGCCGGACGCGGCGGCCGGCGGCGCGTTCGGCGACGCCATGCTGCAGCAGCACCTGGCCCTCATGGCGGAAATGCCCGGTGA
>VFQP010005943.1_pt1 | contig 10311 bp, 13 predicted proteins | sample 3512351 | NCBI WGS metagenome assembly VFQP01 (sample SAMN10412372, study PRJNA504923) | tailings metagenome | isolation source: Relicate 1 Philex TSF1 revegetated site | place: Philippines: Tuba, Benguet | collected 2017-08-29
AACTCTGATGAGGGCGGCGGCGGAAGTTGCGGCACCACCCCCGACAAGCGCGGCGCCTGGTTGCGGTGCTGATGCGGTGCCGCTGATGTTGGCGGCGGTGCTGGTGATGATGGCGGTGATGCCGACTGACGCCGACCTCACCCTTGAGGTTGAACATGATGTCCGGGTCGGTGATCTTGCACGCGCCCTCGTCGCCCTTGCTCGCCTTGCTCACGGTGCCGTCCTTGTTGAACACCACCCAGCCCGTGGCACCTGCGCGGCGACAAGGCGTGGGCGCGGCACGGCATTGGTGAGTTGGGCGGCGGCGGAAGTTGCGGCACCACCCCTGACAAGCGCGGCGTGCGGTTGATGTTGATGCGGACCCCCATGATGGTGGCGGTGGTGGTGGTCATGATGGCGATGCTGCGGGCTTGCGAGGCGGCGGCGGCGCGCTCGTGCCCTGCGCGCTGCGGCCCGCCCGTGATCCTCACCTCGCGACGACGCGCCGAGGTCGTTGTAGCCCGCCGGGTCACTGGCGTACTCGTCGGCGGCGGCGGCCTGCTGCGCCGTGGTGAGGTTGTTGGCGCTCCCAAACAGCTTGATGGCCGCCTGCGCCAGGCCCTGCGCGTCGTTGCTGGCGTCCGCTGCGAGAGGCGCAGCGAGCACGCGCGCACACACACCAAACCGTGAGGGAAGCACGAGATCTGGTAAGGCCGGCTGCTGCGGCGGGCCTGCGCGTGCCCAAAACCCTGCACCTCTTGCCACAAAGGTCTCCCACTGACCTGCCTCGCTGGCCGTCATGTCGCCAAACCACTTGATGTCAATGTCGTGGATGAGCGCGAGCTCCACCAGCTCCGCGAGCTCCATGTCGTCGTCGTACGAGATGCCGCCGTCCGACAGGGACTTGCGCGCCTTGAGCAGCGCCGTCCTGGATCCTGCAGGGTGCAACGCGCGTCATACTGATATGGTGAGCGCTGCACAGCTCTCACGACTCGCCAGAGGGCGGACAGCAGCCCGCATGGACTGCTCCATTCCAAGTCCAGCAGGCCCGCCCCACACATCACGAGGGAGTGAAGGGTGCGCACCAAAGATGGACGAGTAGATCTGGGGCACGGTCCAGCCGAGCGCGTACAGCACCAGCGCCTTGGCCTTCTCAGCCGCGTTCTTGAGCCGGTCCCGGACCCTGGGAGCAGGTGCGCAGCAAGGGAGCAACACCAGCGTGGTTGAAGCCCGCTCAGGCACCGCGCAAGCTCTCATGCCCCAACGCAGCAGAACGCGTGCGCGTCCACTCACCAGGTGTTGAAGGCCACCAGCTCATCCTCCTCCGTGGCGGCGCCGTTCGTGACGAGGATGCGCGCGCGCATGTAGAGCTCGGAGGTGACGGCGGCGCCCAGCAGCGAGGCAAAGGCGAACAAGGCCCGCAGCATGCCCCAAGCGAGGAAGGGCATGCGCATGAGCGACCTGCGCGTGCAGCAGCACCACGGCACCACCTGCTCTGCCCCCGTGCATCGTGCTTCCCCTGCCCAACAAGTGCTCAGCGCGCCCACGCGCACCACTCACAAATGCGGCACGCCCAGGACGATGACGGGCCCGATGTTGCGCAGGTACAGCACATGCACGCGTACGGCCCGGCCCAGCCAGTCCTTGACCTGCACGCGACACACGGTGCAGCAAGGTTGAGGGAAGGCGCACAACACCCTCTGCTCGGGCGCCAGCGGAAGCAGCAGCACCATGACCCCCGCCTTCGCTGTTCCAGGCGCACGCACGTTGAGGTCATGGTGGTCGCCCAAGGGCACATCGCACTCTTCCTCCAGCACCGCCAGCAGCGCCTTGGTGGCCCCCGCCGACGCGACGTAGAACTTGCGCGCCCCCAGGCCCAGCAGCGCCTTGACGATGAGGCGCGCCGCCTGCACAGGGCCAAGCGTGCCTCTGCACTCGTGACGCGCACTGCTCAGACCAGGGCACCCACCCATCACCCTAGCCGTCACGCAGCACACACCTTCATGTGAGCGGGGTCGTTGCGGTTGATGCCGCCGCCGTTTGCGGAGCCAGCAAAGGGGAAAATGTCGCATGCGACGACGTTGAGCAGGATGTGGAGCAGGCCGAGCAGCTTGGCGTAAATGAGCCCTGCGCACGCGTCGTCACGCCGCGCACACGCAACAACACCAAGGGTGTGGCTGGTCGAAAGTCGCCAAGCGCAACCGCAAGCTCAGAGCGCCAACAAAGCCACCATCACCCGTGCGCACCTGTGAAGCAGAGGCCCTTGGTCAGCTCCTGGGCGGCAGTCCAGACGCCCGTCAGAGCGCCAAACACAAACCCGCCCTGAAGCTGCCCGTTGAACATGTGCCGCACGCCGTCCTCAGCCATCATGAACCACTGCGCCACGGGTGTGGCAGAAGGCAGGCGAGCGTCTGGTTGCCCAGCCCAATCAACGACCAATGCCCGGGCCCTGCGCTGCCCCCACACGTCCGCGCACTCACGCTCGAGACGGGGAAGTGGAGCAGAAAGATGCCGGCCGTGTTGACCATGCCGTTGGCCGAGCTCAGCATCTGCTTGCCAATCACCATGTACTCCTCAGGCACCTGCGCGTGAGCGCGTGTGTGGCGCGCGGGCAGATGGCTCTCCCGCTGGCCCAGTCGCACACGAGGCGCGCCAAGGTGTGCACCGCTGAATCACCGCCATGGCTCACCGGGCGGCCTGCGAGAGACGCCGTGCTCTTCTGGATGTCGACCAGCTGCACGCGCAGCTCCATCATCTTGGCGCGCACGTCGGCGGCGGGCACCAGCACGGGGCCCAGGCGCACCAGCGCCTCCAGCGCCTGCAGCCGCAGCCCGCTGACGCCTCTGCCCTCCATGGCCTGCACCAGCAGGTCCCCAAAGGCACCCACGGGGGCGCTGCGGTCGGGGCGCGCCCGCTTGCCGTCCGTCTCCTGCACGGGCGCCAGGCGCTTGGCGCCCTTGCCCGTGCCGCAGGCGCTGGTGGCCATGAGGGCCACCAGCAGCAAGGCCAAGATGGCGCGTGCCATCACAGGCTGCTCGCGCGAGGGAGAGGGCGCCCAACGCCTGTCAAAGCGAGTGCCGCTGGGTGCGAGGCGAGCGGCGCCGTTGAGGTGGGGCGCGTTCGAACGCGCTGCTGTGTGCGAAAGCCTGCTCGAGCTGCGGATGCTCTGCGTTTGTGAGTGTCGACGCTATTCGACCTTGGTGACGCAAGCCCCGAGTTCGCCCCGATCGCGAGCGCCGCACGAACCGGCACCCTGCTCGAAGCAGGACGATCCCAAGCCTCACCTGCAGGCCTCACGCTGCTCGTCAGCCATCATGCCCGCGACCTCCTTGCCGCTCAGGTTCCCGCGAGCACCAGTTCGGGCGATGCTCGAGCCCACACATCTCGAGGCCTGCGGAGGAGCCACAGCCACGACAAGAATGGGCTCTCATCGCAGCCTGCTGCTGCTGTCCGTGGAGCCCGTGGAGTTGTGCCTCGAGCCGGGTTGCCGATAGCAATCGCGAATCGCCTGGCGGCGCGCGGAGCTCATTGGCCTGGCACGGAACGCCAGACAGTGGGCGTGCTCCTGACAGCACCGCCTGCAGGGTGGCGCGGCGTTGAGCTGCCCCTCCTGCCCAACAACGGTGTGGCCCCAGCACACGCTCACCACGGTGGCCTCCAAACGCAGTGCGCCTGCTCTGCCACCATCTCAGCGCGTCCAGCAGTCTGGCTTGCTGGCTCCTGAGGCTGGGCTGGGTGTGGCTGCCACGCTCCTGGAGTCGACGCCGTTGCCGCGCTCCTATCCTCTTGCTGTGCCATTCGCTGCCTCTCCCCCACCATCAGGCAGTGCCAGAGGGTGGGAGCGTTGCTGTTTGCGTTCTCCACGACCTCCACCGTGTGGGGCACGGTCAGCATGCGCGTCAGCACCCTACCACCACAATAGCTTGCAGGGTGCAGGCCGCTTGAAGTGCCTGTGGAGGTGCAGGCTTGTCTTGCTGGCGGGCACCGCGGCCTCAAAGCGTCAGCGCCGCCCAAGGACACACGCGGGCGTGCAGCTCACGGCGCAGGCACGGCGCCAGCATAGCACCACGCAGCTGGCCGTGCACGGGCTGCGCACGGACACCGACTGTGTGCACAGGTCCAAGGCAGCGCGCACTGGTCTAGGCGCCGCCACACCTCCAGCAAAGCGACGTGCGCGTAGCAGCGAAACACGGCGAGAGCGTGGTGCCGCCGTCGTGGCGTGACCTGATTCGACGCTTCAGAAGTTCCACTTTTTCTGAGAGTGCTGTCGTGCTCAGGCTGCTGTCGTGCTCTCAGGCCTCAGCAGAGTTACAACGTGGCGTGCCGTCGGGCAGAGGCAGGTACATCGCGGGGAGGACTCCACGTACGTGATCCCGCGCAGCAGTGCTCCAGACGTGGCGGCAGACAGCATCACCCAGGCTCTTGGGTGGAGAGAGCGAGCGTGCGGGGGTGGAAGTGAGCGCAGAGGGAAGAGCGAGCCAGGGGCAGGAGTGCGGCCGCGCGCCGGGGGCCAGCACAGCAGAGGCGTGCGTGCTGCGAGCAAGGCGCGGGTGCGGCTGCGCGCCGCCGGGCGGCGGGTGTGCAGTCTCGCTATACCTGAGGCTGGACATGTTCAAGAGCAGCGCAGAACGCCATCAGGTCCCCGATGGCGGAAGAAAGAAGGGAGAGAGAGGCTGCGCCCCGCGGAGGCCCCACAGTGCACCCCAAAGACCTGGGTCGAGGCTTGCGCGCAACGATCCTCCGCGCGCTTTGAGAGTACGCAGCTACTGTCGCGGGCTAAAAACTTGCGTGCCTCCGCCACAACCAAAAGACGGCAACCAGACGCGCGGGAGGAGCGCCCCCCGCGCGCGGTGGTGGTGCGTGGTGGCGCGCAAAGCAAGCACGCGCACACGGGGCACACGACCACCCGGAACACACACACACACACACACACACACACACCATACCGCGCCTCTTCCAGGAGCGGGACTAGCACCGCACACACTTGGGGGCGCGCGCGCAACACCACGTGCTGCCCAAAGACGAGAGAGAGAGGGACCCACACGCCGGATTCTGCGTTGTCGCCCACCGCTGAACGCAACCTTCGCGCCTACCGCCTGCCATCCACTACTACGACGCAACGCCACAGACCACACGCAACACGCTTGGGGACTCGGAACGTGAAAAAACTCTCGCACCTCTGCCAAAGGGAACGCGGGCGCTAGAGAGAAGGGCCTGGGCACGCCTGGCACGTCTCTTGCTCCCCTTTCCGCGCCGCCGCAAAACTTCAACACGCCCACATCACGCCTCCTCCTCCTCCTCCTCCTTCACGCCTCTCGTCACGAGCCTCGGCTCCTCCACCGCCGGTGCGCCAGGCGCAGCGCTCCCGCCGCCGCTCCCCTCGCGCCTCTGCACAAACTTGCAACAAGGTGGGGGGGGGGCGGCGCCAGGGGGAGGGGAACCCGCCGCCCCCCGCCGCCCGCGCCAACCACGTCACCAAAGGTGCCGCAGGCTGGCCAGCGCCTGCTCCCCGCACGCCACGGCCAGCGCGCCGTTGCAGGGCCCGCCCAGCGCAATGCACGACATGTGCGCCGCCGCCCGCACCACGTGCGCGCTGCCGCGCGCCTCGTCCCTCTCCATGAGCGCCTGCAGCCCGCCCGTGGCGCGCCGCACCAGGTCGGCGTACCGCGCCGTCTGCTGCGCCGCCTGCTTCATCCGCTGCTGCAGCGCGCCGAGCTCCACCGCCACGTTGACGTGCTGCAGCTGCTGCTGCTGCCGCTGCTGCAGCTGCTGCCCCGCCCGGTGCGCCGACGACGCGTGCGAGTCGTCGGGCGACGGGTCGCCGCCGCTCCCCTTGCCGCCCCCCTGCTGCTGCTGCTGCTGCTGCTGCTGCTGCTGCCGCCGCTGGGCGAGCAGCAGCCGGTCCAGCCGGTCTGCAAAGTCCCGGTACCGCCCGTTGGTGAGGAAGGTCTCGCACAGCAGGCAGCGCGCCGCCAGCCGGTCACACAGCGCCTTGACGCACTCGCGCGCCAGCGCCAGCTGCTGCGCGCCGCCCGCGCCCGCGCCGCCGCCCGCGCCCTTCTTGCCGGCGCACGCCACTGCCGTCTCTGCCGCCTTGCTCGTGTAGAGCAGGAACTCGCTCGTGCGCAGGCACAGCGTGGCCGCGCTGCTGCGGGGGCCGACCCAACACCAGTCGGGAGGAGCGAGCAGCGCACAACAACACGTGAGTTCTTGCCGGCCGCTTTCCCTCGGCTGCGTGCGTCGGCAGCTCCTCGCGTTCTGCCCCAAAAGGGAAGGCAGATGCGCGCTGCGTCCCTTCCCCTTGGAAGAGTGACGGAGCGTGACGGCGGCGCTCACCCGTTGTTGTTGCGGTCGGGCGGGTCGCAGGGCAGCATGTAGATGTCAATGGCGCGCATGTAGAGCAGCGCCGCATCGACGTAGTGCGCCACCAGAGGCAGCGTCCAGGGCGCGGTGCTGGGGCCGCGCTGCGCGTCGGTGCGGTACTTGAGCGCCGTGGCCTGCTCCACCAGACGCTGCGCCTCGCGCTCGCACTCGGGGCCCCACCGCCGCGGCGCCGCGCCCACCGGCGGCAGCGCCAGCCCGCACAGGTGCGGCGGCAGCGTCAGCTGCGCCAGCGCCAGCGGCACAACGTCGCCCGCCGCCGTCTGCTGCGCGCCCGGCGCGTCCGCGTCCGCCTGCAGCGGCCTGCCAAAGAGGTGGGCGGGCAGCAGGCTGACGGGGTCGCTGGTCTGCACCCCCACCGAGCAACCCGGCGCTGCCCGGGGGCGCTTGGCCGGCGGCTGCTGCTCTGCCGCCGCCGCCGCCAGCTCCGCTGGCGCTGCTGCCGCCGCCGGTGGTGGCGGCAGCGGCGGGGGATGCAGGACGATGTTGGTGGTGGTGCCCGTCACCTCGGTGGGCGAGGGGTTTTGGCTGTGGAAAGTGATGGCAAAGGTGGTGGCCTGGTCAGAGTTGGAGGAGAACCCGCCCGCCTCTGCCGCCGCGTCCGCCGCCGCCTTGCCCCCCTGCTGCTGCTGCGCCTTGCTGCTGCCGAGGGGCGGGGGTGGGGGCACGCGCGTGAGCGGCGCGCCCGTCTGACCGGCGCCGCCAGTGGCGTTCCCCGCTGGCGCGCCGCCGGGCGCCGACGTGCCGGGGATCTGGGAGCTGCGGCCTTGCGCGCCACCGTTGGCGTTGGGCTTCCTGCTATCGCCAGCGCTGCTGCTGGGCAGCGCCGCGCCGGGCGCGGCACCGACTGGGGCGCTGCTGCTGACCGGGCCCGCCGCTTGCTGCGCGGCGCACTGCTTCTGCTGCTTCTGCTGCTTCTGCCCCAGGGCCGCGCCCGCGCCGCTGCTGGGCGCTTGCCTGCTCGCCTGCTGGCCGGCAGGCTTGGGCGCGGGAGGCAGGGGAGGTTCCTGGTCTGCTGCTGCAGCTGGCGCGGTGCGCGGGCGCTTGCCTGCGCGCTGCTGCAGCGGCGCCGGCTGTTCTTGCTCGTGCGCCTGCTGCAGCCTCGCGCTCGCTGTCGCGCTGCCGGGCACGGCCTGCGCGCACGCGCACCACCTCCCGAGCACACATCGGAGAGGGGTCCCCCGGCACGGCAGCCCCGCGCATTGGGCCCGCGCGGCCAGCGCCATCAAGCTCGTTTGTGTCGCTCCTGGGCACGCGCAGCCGCGCGGCTGGAGCTGCAGGGGGCGTTCCCGTGGGGAGCTGCCAAAAGATTGCACGCACCAAAAGCTCGCCCCATTGCGGGAAGACGGTCGTGAAGGGCTCGGCCTCGCCGTGCAGGCCGAGCACCGAAGCTGCGCACGCGAATGGGCACGCGCGGCGCGGCGTCGCGGGCGCGGGCAGGCTGTTGTGCGCACCCTCCTCCTCCGCGAGGCTCCTCCCGGACACGAGCGAGGATCCACCTCGCGCTGGCGCTGCGGGCCTCTGCGCAGCGCGCACCTAGGCACTCTAGCGTTGCGTGCTCGGGCTCCGGGTAGCCCTTGAGCAGCTCCTGCAGCTTGCGCTTGATGCCGCTGCTGGCCTGGAGGGAGCTCCCTGCAGCGACCCGCCCACGAGTGGTGCCCACGACATCGTCAGCGGCATCACGACGCCGCGTGCCTGCTGGTGCCGCCGCTGCGCGTCGCCGCTGCCGCTGCTGCTCCTGGCGCACGCCTCTTTTCAGGCTCCTCCCTCGCTGCGGGAGCGAAATGCTCCCGCTGCGCACCTGCCCCAGCCGCGACGCCCTGCAGCTGGCCGCCATTGCCGTTCAGCGACGTGCGGCCCGCGCCTACTGGCAGCTTGATCCTGAGCTTGAGCTTGGGCGCAGAAGCAGTCCCCGCTCCCACGCCCAGCGACGCCGGGCCTGCTCCCAGCTGCATCGACGCTGGGCCAGGCGGCAACGTCTGCACGACGCTCGCCATCGAGCCCACAACGCTCGCTGATGCGCTTGCCCCGCGCGGAGAGCCGTCCCGGATCATGGACTCCAAACCCTCCAAACCCGGCAGAAGAAGAGAGCAGCAGCAGCAGCACAGCAGCAGCAGCAGCAGCAGCTCCAAAAGGCCTCCTCATCCTGCCAGCGCCGTCCCCCAGGTCATCCGGTCAGATGCGGGCGAACTGGCGCTTGTCGCCCTCGGCGCGCTTGCCGTGCGGGTTGGCCGCGCTAAAGGCGTGCCCGCTGAAGCGCCGGTAGTCTGCGTGCCCCGCCTTGGGCTGCTTGGTGGCCGCCGCGCCCACCGCCGACATGAGCTTGGCCGCCTTGCGCGCGTGGCTGGACTTGGACTCGAGCGACAGCGTCACGCGCGGCGGCACGGCGAACCCAAACGACTTGGCCACCGCCTGGTCACCAGCAGCGGGCGGTGGGGGAAATCACCGGCACCGGTGAGGCGCAGCAAGGGTTGGCAACCCCAGCGGGCGAGGAGGACCCCAGGTGCGCCGCCCGCTCACCGCCAGGTCTAGCCGGTGCACGTTGAAGATCTCCTTGAGCGCGTGGCTGTTGTAGGCCAGCAGGTAGCCCCGGTACGCGTCGCGCGCGCTCTGGTGCAGGTAGTAGTTCTTCTCCACCAGCCGCTCGAGCTGCGCCTGCACGTTGGCCACCTTGTGCGTGGGGAACTCGTACTCGTTCAGAGGCACCTGCAGAGCGGCGTTTCCGTGTGTGTGCGTGTGGGGCGGGGTTTGCACGCACGCGCGACGGCCCACCGCTGGCACGCGCAGCGTCCACACTGCGCAGTGGGAGGAGGAAAGGAAGGAAGGCCGAACGAACCTTGGCCTGCTTGAGGTACTTGAGGAAGGTGAGCTCCTCCGGCAGCAGCATGAGCAGCGCGCGGCCGCGGCCCTCCTTGCCGCGCGCTGTGCGGCCCACGCGGTGGATGTACTCGCGCGGGTCGTCGGGCGGGTCGTACTGGATGATCCAGTCCACCGCTGCAGCAACACACACAACAGTTGCACGCAGCGCAACGGCAGCAACGTCAGTGATGGCGGCCGCAGCTGGGTCAGTGCGTGCAGGCGGCGTGCCCGCGCAGTGCTGAGTTACCTGGGATGTCGAGGCCCCTGGCCGCCACGTCGGTGCACAGCAGGATGCCCGACTCGGCCTGGCAGAACTCGAAGAACGTCGAGGTGCGCTTCTGCTGCTTCTGCTTGCCGTGGATGTCCTTGACTGGCAGGTCAATGTAGTTGAGCAGCTCGGCGTGGTACTTGACCGCAGCACAGCTGCTGAAGAACACCTGAGATCAGGCAACAACGCTCGTGCGGGCTTGGGCTCCGGGGCTTGCGGGGCGAACCGTGCGCGCCGCGTGGGTGAACACGGCGAGGCGCCTGGTTGCGGGGCGGGAAAAAGGAACAAGGGGAAAGGGAAAGGGGGCGCGCACCATGACCTTCTTCTTGAGGTTCTTCTTGAGGAAGGTGAAGAGCAGCAGGAAGCGCTTGTCGGCGGGCACCACGCAGTAGCCCTGCTCCAGCCCCTCGCGCGTGGCGTGCGCCTGCCCGTCGTCCACGCCCACGTACAGCGGCGCGTGCTTGAAGCTCAGGCGCGCCAGGTCCTCCACCTGCGCAGCCACGCACGCACGCACGCGTTCACATGTTCACGTCGTGCGCACCCTGGCAGGGCGCGCAACGCCACCTGCCTGCGCAAATGTGCGGGTGGGGACCGCGCGTGCTCAGTGTGGCTCTCTCACCTTGGTGGTCTGCGTGGCGGAGAAGAGCATGGTCTGCCGCTCCTTGGGCAGGATCTTGATGATCTGCTTCATCTCCTCCTCAAAGCCAATCTCCAGGATGCGGTCCGCCTCGTCAATCACCAGGCACGCCAGGTTGCGGTACACAAAGCCCTGCGAGGCGGTGAGCAGACATGCCAGCTTCGAAAAAGCCTTGCCCCCAGCGATC
>VFQP010005944.1_pt1 | contig 10306 bp, 11 predicted proteins | sample 3512351 | NCBI WGS metagenome assembly VFQP01 (sample SAMN10412372, study PRJNA504923) | tailings metagenome | isolation source: Relicate 1 Philex TSF1 revegetated site | place: Philippines: Tuba, Benguet | collected 2017-08-29
ACGCATACCTTCCATAAATATGTCTTCTGGTACAGCTGGCATTTGCATACGCTCAGCAGACTGATTAAAACGCTTATAATTATCCTGCGGACGGAAGATCGCAACGTTACCCTCCTGATCCTTATACGCCTTGATACCCTCAAAAATAGCCTGACCATAATGCAGTGCAGCTAATGAAGGTTCAAACAACATTGGCTGATAAGGTTTGATCTCAACATTCTTCCATTCACCATTCTCATAATCTGCCTCCAGCATATGATCTGTGAAATACTTCCCAAACGGGATGTTCTCAAGGGTCATATCCAGTAACTTGCTGGACTCAACACGGGTGATGTTTATGTCTAATGCTGCTGTCATAGTTCTATATTTGACGCAAAGAAACAAAAAAAACAAAAACTAACAATCGTTAATATTGCAGCGTATGGAAAGTGAGCCTATTCAATTACCTGATTTCGTACTGGCCGACCTTTATAAAACGGGGATCGTAGTCACCAACGAAGCACCTGTAAAACCAGCTGCTACCAAAGAAATACTGCCTGAAGAACCCTCACCTGTACTTCAGCAGGAAAAAAGAATTGTTAAACATGAGTTTCTTGGTAATAACCAAAAACATATCACTATTCTGGTTCATAATACAGAAGATGTATACCTGAACGACCAACATCTAAACTTTTTATCAAATATCCTCAATGCCTGCAAGCTCAATTTGGGCGATGTGGCGATTGTCAACCTTTACAGATCTCCTTGTGATCATGCTCAATTAAAGGCATGGACATCTCCCAAATACCTGATCGCTTTTAATATTGATCCGATCAGTTTACAATTACCGTTTAACTTGCCACATTATCAGGTACAACAATACGATCAAATCAGCATGCTTTTTGCGCCCTCATTAACCCTCATGCAGGATGATTCAAGGGAAGCAAAACTGGAAAAAAGTAAACTATGGCTCAGTCTCAAGAAAATGTTCAATCTCTAATGACCCATCAAACCCTCATCTTCGCTACAAATAACCAACATAAGGTAGAAGAGTTTCGCGCCATCACCGGTAACCGTTTTGATGTATTGACCCTGCAGGAAGCGGGAATCGATATTGATATTCCTGAACCACATGCTACACTCGAAGCCAATGCCCTCGAAAAGTCGAGCACTATTCATCAACTAACAGGCGGCAAAAATGTATTCAGCGAAGATACCGGACTGGAAGTAGATGCCCTGAATGGTGAACCTGGTGTAAAAAGTGCCCGCTATGCAGGCGATGGACGCGATTTTCAGGCCAATATCGATAAACTGATGCAAAAAATGCATGGAATTCCTTCCAGAACAGCCCGATTCAGAACCGTCATCAGCCTGATCTGGAATAACCGATCCTATAGCTTTGAAGGTATCTGTGAAGGAAGAATAGCGCTGGAACAAAGTGGTGAAAAGGGTTTCGGCTACGATCCCGTTTTTATTCCCAATGGCAGCCAGATCAATTTTGCTGAAATGGGTATGGAACAAAAGAACCAATATAGCCATCGAAGAAAAGCAGTAGATAAACTACTCGCCTTCCTAAATCAATTACCCGCATGAACAGGATCAAAATAAACCTACCTGAGCGTTTTACATTCGAAACAACCCTCACCATCAGAATCACTGATCTGAACTATGGTGGACATGTTGGCAACGATGTATTCCTCTCCCTGATCCATGAGGCAAGGGTGCAATACCTGGCTTCTTTGGGGTATACGGAATTGTCTTTTGCCGGTGTAGGTTTGATTATGGCAGATGTGGCCCTGGAATATAAAAAAGAACTACATCATGGAAATACCATCAATATTCAGGTAACAGCCGCCGACCCCGATAAATTAGGCTTCGATATTTTCTATAAGCTTGAAGTCATTACGCCTGATGGTCCGGTATTGGCAGCAAGAGCTAAAACAGGTATGATGTGCTATGATTATGCAGCTGGAAAGAAAACCGCTATACCAGACCTTGCCTTAGCCCAAATTTTTGGTTCATAACCATGCCAAGCAAGTTTGCTGACTATGAAAAATATAACTGCATCCTTACTACTGTCATACTGTTTATGTAGCTGCCTCTTGCTCATATCTCCGGCCACCTGGGCACAACAAAATGGCATCCCTCCATACAAGAATAAACAACTCCCCATTGCGGAAAGGGTCAAAGATGTATTAACCAGAATGACCCCCGAAGAAAAGTTTTACCAACTTTTCATGATACCGGGAGAGATCGCCCAAGGACAGGAAGAACTGTACAAAAAAGGACTGTTTGGCTTTCAGATGAGTGCCACCAGTTCTGACGGTAATATCAATCAGCAAATACTTTCCTACCAAACCAATGAATCGGCCCTTGCATTGGTAAAGAAGATCAATAAAACGCAACAATTCTTTATCGAACAAACCAGACTGGGTATACCCATGTTAGCTTTTGATGAGGCATTACATGGACTGGTTCGCGAAGGCGCTACCGCCTTTCCCCAAAGTATAGGACTGGCCGCCAGCTGGAATACAAGACTCATGGAACGTGTGGCGAAAGCGATTGCACATGAAACAGCCATCAGAGGTATCAAACAAGTGCTATCACCCGTGATCAATGTTGCCACCGATGTTCGCTGGGGTAGAACGGAGGAAACCTATGGTGAAGACCCTTACCTGGTATCTGCCATGGGACTGGCTTTCATACAAGCATTTGAGCAGAAAGGCATCATTACCACACCCAAACATTTTATTGCCAATACCGGCGATGGCGGACGAGACAGCTATCCCATACAACTCAGTGAGCGGGCTATGGCGGAGATCCATTATCCCCCATTTATTACTGCCTTCAAGAAAGGGAAAGCCCGTTCTGTCATGACATCTTACAATAGTGTTAATGGCAGTCCGGCTACTGCCAATCACTATTTACTCAATCAATTACTGAAAGAAAAATGGCAATTCAATGGCTTCGTTATTTCTGATGCGAGCGCAGTTGGTGGCGCCAATGTACTACACTACACTGCAAAAGATTATGCCGATGCCGGAAAAATTGCCATAACCAACGGACTGGATGTGATCTTCCAAACCTCTATTCAACACCAGGCCTTATTCATCCCGCCATTTCTCAACAAACAGATCGAACAAAAAAGACTTGATGATGCTGTTTCACGTGTGCTTACCGCAAAATTCGAACTCGGACTTTTCGATCAGCCTTATATTAATGAATCCCTTGCATCAGATACCAGTTTCTTCAAAGCCCACCAACAACTGGCCAGAGAAGCCGCCAGAGAATCGATGGTGCTATTGAAGAATCAGTCTTCAACACTTCCCATTTCACAGGCTACATCCATTGCACTCATTGGTATGGATGCTACTGAAGCCAGACTGGGCGGATATAGCGGACCTGGTAATCAAAAAATAACCATTCTGCAAGGTCTTCAGGATAAAATGGGTAAGGATCGGGTACAATTTGCGCCCGGACCTGGCAGAACAGGCAAGCATCCTGTTCCGGTACCTGCCGCAGCTCTAACACACAGTAATAACGGCAAACAATACAATGGATTAGCCGCAAAATATTATCACAATATTGACCTCAGTGGCGATCCGGCACTACAACGCATTGATCCTGCCATCAACTTTCACTGGACATTCATGGGGCCCGATGCCAAATTATCGACCGGATTCTATAGTGTTGAATGGAATGGATTTTTAGAAGCACCCGCCAGTGGATCATGGCAAATAGGATTAGAGGGAAATGATGGCTATCGTTTGTACATAGGTGATCGATTGGTCATTGACCGATGGAATAAAGAAAGCTATCATACCCAAATGATTGAGCAATCTTTTGAAAAAGGTAAGTCCTATCCAATAAGAGTCCAGTTCAAAGAACCCCTTGCCAATGGAAAGATTAGGCTGGTATGGGATTACGGACAGGCTAAAGATGAACAGAACAAAATTGATGAAGCAGCTGCACTGGCAGCAACAACCGACATAGCCATTGTAGTAGCAGGCATAGAAGAAGGTGAGTTCCGTGATCGTGCTTCGTTGGCCCTTCCAGGCCACCAGGAAGCATTAATCAAGGCGGTGAGTGCCAAAGCTAAGAAGACCATCGTTGTACTGATTGGAGGAAGTGCCATTACCATGACACCCTGGATTGATCAAGTAGATGCGATTGTATATGCCTGGTATCCGGGTGAACAGGGCGGACATGCATTGGCAGATGTATTAACAGGCGAATACAATCCCGCCGGCCGACTTCCGATTACATTCCCGATGGCTGAAGGACAGCTGCCACTGGTATACAATCATAAGCCTACAGGAAGAGGAGATGATTATGTAGATATGAGCGGACTACCCCTATTCCCTTTCGGTTATGGGTTAAGCTATACACAATTTAACTATGACAACTTACAAATCAGCCGGCAGCAAATCAACCCGAAAGATAGTATTCAAATCAGCTGCAGGGTCAGGAATACGGGCTTAAGAGCTGGTGATGAAGTGGTACAAGTTTACCTGCAGGATCAACTGGCATCTGTAGCACGACCCGTGATGGAGTTAAAGGGATTCCAAAGAATTCACCTTAAGGCAGGAGAAGAAAAAATCCTTCGGTTTACAATACATCCGGAACAACTTGAAATGTTAAACGATCGCATGCAAACCGTAATCGAACCCGGCAGTTTCAGGGTAATGATCGGCGCCTCTTCCCGCGATATCCGGTTAAACGGACAATTCTTTGTACAATGATGTTGATTAGGCGCTAGTCCAGATACGCCAGCTTTCTTCTGCCTGGATATGTAACATTTCTTCCCCATGCTGAATACTGGCTCCCCTATCCAATCCTTCCTGCAGAAAGGCTGTCATAGGCGGATTATAGATCAGATCAAATAAATGATGTTGCCCGCCCAGGAATTCATAGGGTATAGGAGGCTTTGCTGTAACATCAGGATACATGCCCAGCGGTGTGGTATTAACAATCAACAAATGAGATTCTATAATTGACCGATCCAACTGCTCGTAAGCAAGCGATCCATTTTTTGATGTTCTTGAAACATGTTGATAGGTAATCCCCAATTGATCAAATACGTATTGTACCGCTAATGCTGCACCTCCGGTTCCGAGTATGAGTGCGCTTGTATGATACGCTTTTAAATAAGGCCTGAGCGATTGCTCAAAACCAATGACATCGGTATTATACCCGGTGAGTTCACCGTTACTGATTTTAACACAGTTACAGGCACCTATGGCCTGCACAGCAGGTGATACATGGTGTAGGTAACCAAGAATATCACGCTTGTAGGGAATGGTAACATTGAACCCCAGTAAATCGGGTTGACTTGCTAGTAAACCCGGCAATTCCTGAATAGCAGGAATAGGAAAATTGGCATAGGAATAACCCATGATGGCTTCCCTTTCAAATTTTTCAGAAAAGTAACGCTGGGAGAAAGAATGTCCCAGCGGATAGCCAATTAATCCCAATGCAGGCATGGGAGTTATTTATTGAGATAAAGTTCAAAAGTATCGCCACGCAAACCAATACGCATTGCTTCCAGGGCGATGATCTCATGAGGTGCGATATTACCCAGGTTCACGTTGCAGCCAATAAGTTCGAGGAAGTATAGTTGTTGTGCTTTTTGAGGAGCTTCCCAAATAATTCTTTCTGCTGGTATCTGGGTCAGGATCTCTTGCACCAGCCCTTCTCTAACTTCACCACTTCCTCTGTAAATACCAACATTACCGGCTTCTCTTGCTTCAGCAATCACATATGAGGAACCTGCTTCCAGTTCGGCCCGCATCAATTCGATCCATTTATAGGGCGGAATGATATGCGCTGCATCTTTACTACCTACTTCACTGAGTACAGTACCGTGCTGAGTGAGTTTCTCAATATATCCGCATTTTTCAGCATGAGGGATACTGATAGAACCATCACTCACTTCCATATAGGTAATGCCATAATCCTTACATACGCTGATATAATCATCAAACTGATTACGGATCAGGAAGGCTTCGAACAGGGTACCACCAAAATAGATGGGTAAGCCGTAAGATTGATAGGCTTCGATCTTTTCACGAAGATTGGGCGTAACGAAAGATGTTCCAAAACCAAGCTTCACTATATCCACATGTGGACCGGCCACACTCATGAAATTATGTACTTCATTGATACTAAGCCCTTTGTCCATTACCATAGTAATACCAGACACTCGGGGTTGTGCCGTCCGCTCAGGGATCTGTGAAAGATTGAAATTCATGCATCTTGTTTTACGGACGCAAAAATACGATAATCGATGGATTTAGTGGGGTACAAAACAATCAATGCCAGTTATTTGTTGCTGATTTTGGGAAAAATAAGTCAGCCGCCGGATAGAAATGCAGGCTACAGGATTGTAAGGGGTATCGCAGGATCAGATTTTACGCCCTTTCTTGTAACGGGCGATCAGGTCTACTACCTGATTATTCTGCAGTATCGCAGGATTGATCTCAATAAATTTCTTTAATTGTTTGGGTGCACGCTCCATGGCTTCCTCAAGTTTAAGCATGGCTTCTTTAGGCTGCGACAAGAGAAACAGGATAGCACTTTGGTAGAACAGGAAAATGGCTTTACCATCGGTTGCTTTCTGAGCCGCACCAGACTGTTCCATGGCTTCATCCAAAAAATCGGCTTTGATCAAACAGCGAATCAAAGCTTCCCAACCTGCCTGGTTTTTGGGCTTAATTCTAACAACCGTTCCAAAATACTGAATCGCATCTTTAAACTGCAGCAAATTCATCTTGCATTCCCCCATGGCCAGATTATATTCCGGAATACTGCGGTGAATACGCATGGCATTGTCTAATTGCTTTACAGCACTTTGCCATTGCTCTTCCAACATGTAGGTTACGGCGATCTTGTAATGTAATTTACTATCGTCGGGGTTCAGGTGAACTGCTTTTTTGTAATGAAACCTTGCCTGCGCATAATTTCCCATCCGATGGTAACAGTGCCCAATGGCCTCATAAATCACATCCTCAGGTCGGGTAAGCTCCAGCACTTTTTCTAATACTTCTATGGCTTCCTTATACTTTCTAAGACGCAAATAGGCATCCCCCATATTGCGGTAGGCATAATCGAATTTTTCATCAATGGCAACCGCATACTGGTAGGCATCAATGGCTTTCTCGTATAGTTTCAAACCCTGGTAAGCTGCCGCCAGGTTAAACCAGGCCAACTCGCTAAAAGGTTGCTCTTCAATGATTTGTTGGTGCAAACGGATACTTTCCTCATTCCGACCAGTGAAATCGGTCCAGAAACAAATTTTATAGAGCGCTTCCTCATTAGAAGGCTCCTCTTCCAAAATGAGCTTCAGACAGTCAAAAACCTTGTCAAATTCTTCATAATCATCATATACATCTGCCAATTCGAATAAAAGATCCAGTCGCTCCTCCCCTTCAAACATCCCCAATGCTGCTTCCAACAGGGAAACAGCCTCCGCCTGTTGGTCAAGTGCCAGATAGGCATCCGTTTTAAGAATATAGAGGTTGATATCTGAACTATCGTATAATTCCGCATTCTCCAAAACATCCAATGCTTCCCGGTATTTACGGGTAGCCAACAGCAAATCTGCCTTACGAATCATTAACTGACTGGAAAAGGGATATTGCTCCAACCCATAATTAGCCGCCTCAAGTGCCTCATTCACATCATCTTTGTCATCATAATAATCAATAATACGTTCGAAAGCCTCCTCTTCGAGAAAGCTGTGCTGGCGGCCTTGTTTCAAATTTTGGTATTGCTGGAGGAGTTCTCTCAGGGCTTCCCTGTCTTCGCGGTACGGATTATCTCTCATTCTCAATGGGTTTACCTAAAATAGGCCAAAAAAACTTTTTTTCCAAGTTTTTCGTAACTTTTTTTATAGCAAAACGTTAACTTAATATAGAGTAAATTAGTTTTTCTTTAAATAATCAATTACCTTTGTCCAAATGAGAGCAAGCAAACATATCAAGAAAGTGGCAGTTGTATCCATGTTTATCATGGCTGCTCACTTTGCTTTTGCCTCACTTTCATTCACCGGTATCACTGAAAAGAGAGACGCTTCTACCAAGTATAGCTTGAAAAATCTCAACAAATACAATACTAAAAGCATCCTTTCTCTCTCCTCTTTAAAAAGCAGTTTGCAACAAAAGCCCAGTATCACGACTATCAATGGTCAATCTGGTGAAGTGACCACACTGTTACGTTTTGACAACGGCAATACTACTTTCATCTACCCTTACAAGTATAAAGTGAAAGTGCCCAAGTTCAAAACACCTACCCCTGCTTCAGCACAACGATAATTTGTATTTTCTTGGTGAATTACATCTGTTGCTAACGCGACTATAGTACTATGATATTAGGTTCAATAAGCAGATGACTGACTTGTCTCTTACCTGCAACTAAGTCTTCTCCTAATACAAAAAATCTATGCAAAGCCAAAGCATTGGCGATCATATAAGCATCCTGCTGCATACAGGACTCCTCCTATTAATTCAGTAAACGATATCCACTCGTAGGAATATCAAATTTTGAAGCGGCAACCGGACTCAAATTGATCTGTGTGGCCACATAGCTAATCTTGCGCCCCTCACTCTCTACCGACTCATAAGCCAGTACAAAACCTGGCACATCCTTAAACTGGTATTCAAATTCTTTTACAGAAGGAACAATAGTGGTTGCATAGTATAAGGATAATTTACTGCCATCTTTTAATGCCAACACGGCCTTCTTACACTCATAGCCCAGTATGGTGCGCGTTTCCTCTGTTTTGGTGAGGGTGGCGCCATCATATTTGCTATTCTCTGCCAACCACTTGTTTTGGTCCAGTTTGGTCATGAACTTATTGGCCCCAAATTCACGCAGTATCACCGCCGTACCTGTTGTTTTTTGGTAAATAACAGATTGATTAAAAGAGGGACTCGTCAGTTCCGTTCTGCTATTCATTCCCTTGATATACACTGTCTTTGTCGTTTTCGCCAGCGATTCCTTCATATTATTGTCGGCCACCGATTCCTCTACATTAATGCCATACACCACGGTACATTCAGCAACCACACGTGGCTGTGCCACCACCGCGCCTACCATAAACAGCAACAAACAACTAAACAACGTGTAAACCTTTTTCATGACACTGTTTTATAATTCACTAACAATTTCATGCCAATGTAATAAAAAAGCCCCGCAACCAATGCAGGGCTTTCTTAAAATTTAGAGAGATCAGTCCTTATGCAGACTATTTCTTATTCTTTTGTGTTTTATCCTTCAATTCCTGCAGTTTTTTCTGGCTCTCTACCATCTGCTCATATCGCTCCTGCCATTTACTCTTCTTTTTGGGGGCTTTCCGCTTTTGTTCAATACCGGCCAGGATTTTATCATGGTTGATGATATAGTTCTGAATCACAAATTGTAAGCCCAGGGTTACCAGGTTCGATACAGTATAGTACCATGTTAATGCCGATGGTAACCTGTTAAAGATGAACAACAGCATAAAGGGGAAAATATACGGCATGTATTTGAGCATGGGATTATCCTGTGTTGGCGTCATGCTCATATTATAGATAGAAATCAGGAAGCTGGTTACAACAGCTGTGATGGTGAACAAACTGATATGATCACCAAAGCCTAAAGGAATAGAAAAAGGTAATGTGGCAATTACATCATAAGATGACAGGTCATGGCTCCACAGGAAAGACTCTCCTCTCAATGCAATATTGGAGTTAAAGAAACTATACAGCGCAAAGAAGATCGGAATCTGCAACAAAGCCGGAATACATCCACCCAGTGGATTTACACCTGCTTCACGGAATAATTTCATCTGCTCCATCGCAAAACCCTGCTGGTCGTCACCAAACTTCTTTTTAAGGGTATCCAGTTCCGGACGTAATGCCTTCATTTTAGCACCACTCAAATAACTTGTATAGGTAAGAGGTGAAGTAACCAACCTAATGAATAAAGTAAGCAGGAATACTACCCATCCAAAATTGGTGATAAAGCTGGCAAAGAAATCAAATACAGGCTTGATGATATAACGGTTGATAGGACGTACAAAAGCGTACATATCCCTACCCAGGTTTACAATCTCATCCATACCCGGCGCCTGCTTTTTCAGGATCTCATAATCACTGGGGCCAAAATACAGTTGAAATGGTACCGTTGTAGCAGCAGCTACCGGTAGTTTGATTTGCAAGTTGGTAGTAGCATCTGCCAAAGCATTGGATGAATCAGTTTTTCTACCCCATTTCACTTCACCGCTATTGAAATTATTTTTGGCAATCAGAGTGCTATTGAAGAATTGCTGTACCACACTCACCCATTG
>VFQP010005945.1_pt1 | contig 10305 bp, 10 predicted proteins | sample 3512351 | NCBI WGS metagenome assembly VFQP01 (sample SAMN10412372, study PRJNA504923) | tailings metagenome | isolation source: Relicate 1 Philex TSF1 revegetated site | place: Philippines: Tuba, Benguet | collected 2017-08-29
GCAACCACCCGGCCCCCCAATCCAACGCAAAGCGCCGCCCTGTGGCCGCTCACCGGCACCTTCCGCCATCTCAGGCAGACCCCAGCTACTTGGTGCTGGGTCTTGACGGTGCCACGCCCTCTGCCGTCGCACAATCGTCAGGGTGCTCTCTCACGGGCACGGGCACACAGCGCCGTCACCTCCCGGCGTGAGCGACGCATCCAGTGGTGCTGCCGCCGTCACGTGCGCTGCCACGCCTGGAAGGTTGGCCCAACAGCCAGGTGTGCGCGTCGTGTGCCTTCCTGCCTGCTGCCCCTCAACGACTTGTGGCGCTGGCCCACACGGCATCGCTGGCGGGCACGGAGCAAAGGATGAAGCCCCACTGAGCGCCGGCCAGGTGGACCTTCAACCCAGAGATGCAGCAGCCCCACCATCCCCCACGTGGTGCTGCCGTTTCGCCACGGGCGCAAGTGCGAGCGCAGGCAATCCCTGCACATTCCGGCAGCGAGCGAGACGGCACATGCCAGTGCGCCCCCTCGGCCACGCCCTTCCGCAGGCTGCTGCACTGGCCAGGGCCTTGGTGCGCACCTTGGGGCTGCAGAACCCTGCTTGTGAGCCCTTCCACCTGCAGCCTTCCCGAGGTTGCTGCTCCACGCCCCGACGTGAGCGACCGCAGCGCAGGGCACGGCGCCCTTCCTGTGGCACGCCTCCCTCGGACGTCCCTGAGGAGCGAGAACGAGCGCAGACGATAGCTAATGATGGGCTCTGCTCTTCGGTGTGCTTTCGTGAGGCTGGCAGCGGTGGGGGTGGAGCGGGGGACGCGGGAGAGTCGCGAACATGCTCTCGCAACGACTGGCCGTCCAGGTGGCCCTCGACGAGCGCTGGGGCTGGACTGCATCGAAGCGTGCAGGTGTAGCAAGCGCATTGAGATTGTGCACTGCAGACCACGCGCCACACCTGTCCGGTGCTCTGGTTGCACGGCCGGGACGGCTTTGTCGTGGGCGTGGCGGCCCACGCCTCACGCATCTCCCCACCCAACAGCAGCACGCCGTTTTGAACATGCGTTCGGGCCGGCTACTCCACTCTACATGCTCAGTTCGGAGCGAGAGTGGAGCCGGCAGGCAAGACGGAGGACACTCCTGGAGCCCAGGGCCATCCGTGACGGGGGCCGTACGGTCGGCGCGTACGGCTGACCCCCAAAAGCGCCTCTGCGATTGCCGTTTGGCTTGCCAGCCAGACAGCAGACACAGCAAAAAGGTGAACTTGTCAGTGCCTGATGTTCCCCCTCGTGGCCCCCCCGGTGGGGTGAAGCCGCAGCCGCCGCCGCCGCCGTCGGCCGACCCCCGGTTCCCCCGCTCCCCCCGCCCGCGCGTGGAAGCGTGTAGAAGTGAGATCGCCAGCCGCCGTCGCCCCCCCAAAGTCCCCCGCAACGCGCAAATGCTCACGCGCCCGATGTTTTGCGCTGTCTCCGATGAGCCTGCGCAAAGAATCAGGTGGGTGGCGGTGGTGCGTTGTTCGCGCAGGCCCCTTGAAAACACATCTGAGATGCTGGCCCCGTGCTCGAGGGGCCCCCCCAGGGGGAGCGCAGGCCAGACACGCGCCTACCTCTCGGTGTCGGTAAAGGCCACGTAGGAGGGCGTCGTGCGGTTGCCCTGGTCGTTGGCAATGATCTCCACGCGGTCTGCGTCCAGAAGGAGCGAGGGGGGGGCAGGAAGGTGCTCGCGCCGAGCGCCACAGGCAGCGCAAACTGGTGCAGCCCAGGCCAGCGCACCCCCTCACCATTCTGCCACACGCCCACGCAGCTGTACGTGGTGCCCAGGTCGATGCCAATGGCGGGAGCCTCGCGCGGCATCGTGAGTGATCTGAGACGGCTCGCAGAGGGAGAGAGCTGGCTGGATTGGCTGCTGTGCGTTCGCTGAGAGGGCCGCTGCTGTGAGCTGCTCCTTCGCTGCTGTGCGCAAGTGTGGGGGGCCCTGGCAGTTCAAGCCGAGCCCCAAGTCGCGCATGGTGCCGTCAGGGCTCAGCGGCTGCAACGCGAAAAGTCTGGAGGCATCGACCTGCAGGGCCTGCAGCTGGACAACCGGACAACCAGACATTCGCTCCCTATGTGCCTCTTCCTTGCTCTCTCCGAGAGCTCTGATGCTGTGGACCGTTCAGCGGCCGCACGTGTCCACACCGCGCTCAGCAAACGCGCCCTCAAACCGCGCCGCAGCCAGTGTTGCCAGTGTGTGGCTGTTGGGGGCTCCAGAGAGAGCGGCGGTTGGTCGCGTCGCGCGTCGCGCGTTGTCGGGCCCTAGGCGCCCAGCCCGCAGCACTACGCTCACAATCCACCACAGCCTCAGCAGGAGTCAGAGATGCAACAGGTGTGAGGGATGCGTCAGTCCGTCAACGCTTGTGGGATGCACATCAAAAGTGTGACAAGCTCAACACACACGAGTCTCTGGCAAAAGCGACAAAAGCAGTGCGCAAGCGGAAGAGTTGTTCAAAAGCAGTTCCTTCTCACTCGAGGCTGCTGCCCATGATGGCCTTGAACTTGTTCAGCAGCCTGTCGGCCTGCACGGTGGCCTTGCGCGGCCCGGCGCTCGCCCAGGAGGGGGCGTCGCCGGGGCTCCCCGCAGGGTGCTGCTGGCCGTCGTGAGCGGCGCCCCCGTCCGCGCCGCCCTTGGCGCCAGCGTTGGCCGCCTCAAGGCTGCTGCGGCTGCGGGCCCGTCCTTGCTGGTGGTGGTGGTGCTGCTGGTGCGGCGAGTGCGCGTCGTAGTGCGCAAGAGGGGCGCGGATGTCGTTGGCGTCCGAGTTGAGCAGCACGTTGATGGGCTGCGCACGCGGTGTGGCGCGGTTCACACGTAAGGACCACAGCGTCAAACACGCTGGCGGTGATGGCGAGCGCACATCACACGCACACCTGCATGGCCAGCGGCACGGCGCCGGGCGTCGACGTGTACAAGAGCTCCAGCCGCTCGGCCTCGGCCAGCAGCGAGGCGCCCTCGGCGCCCATGACCACCAGGGCGCTCAGCCGCCGCTGCTTGCCGGCGCCGCTTGCACACTGGCCCGCCACCGCCGCCGCTCCCTGCGGCGGCGACGCCAGGCCCAGGCTCCCCGACGCCGTCAGCGACAGGTGCAGGCCCCCTGCCAGCGCAGGGGGCGTGCCGGGCGAGGCGGCCAGCGGCGAGGGCTGCAGCGGCCGGCCGCCCGACGTGGGCGGGAAGGCCCAGCCCGGCGCATCCTGCGCCGTGGCCAGGGAGGGGTCCGTCACCGGCAGGTTGACGCTGGCGCGGCGGCTGCGCGACTGGCGAAGCCGGCCTGACGGCGACATCATCAAGGTCGCAGTTGCGGTGGTGGGGCTGTCGCCGCCGCTGCTGGCGGCGCCGTGGTGCCTCGGCGAGGGGGGCTGCTGCAGCGTCGCCAGGCGCGGGCGGCTGCTGCTCATGTGCAGCAGCGGCGGGCCTTCGGCCGCGGCGCTGGGTGGCCGGGGCGACGCTGCGCAGCGCAGCGGGCTGGCGAAGCGGCTGCTGGGCGACGCTGTCAGGGCGCCCGTTGGTGACGTCTTGTCCAAGCTCAGCCTTGCCGTGCTGGTGCTGCCGTCACGGTCCCGTTGCTGGAGTCGCTGGGGCCCCGGGGCGAACAGGGAGCTGCTCTGCCAGTCCGCCGCGGGCCTGGAAGAGCTGATGCTACCGCGCGCCTGACACAGCGAAGCTGCCGTGAAGGACGCTGCGCGCCGCACTCCGTCGTCGAGGTCCATCTCGTGAATGTGGTCAACGATGTTGACCGCAGGCCGCACAGCGGCTGTGTGGCAGCGGCTGTGGAAGTGCCGCTTCTCTGATGCTCAGTGCTGGCGCTGGAGCCGAGCAGCCACTGGGGTGCGAGTGACGAGTGTCGGGCTCGCCGCTTGCCACCGTGGCAGCAAGCGCGAGTGGCGTGCACGTCTCCCTGCTCTGCCGAGAAAGGCGAGCACCGTCTCGTGTCGTGTGTTTGCCCCGCGTTGCGATTCTGCTCACTGCGTGCGTCTGGCAGCTCGTCCTGGGGTTCCCGTCGTAGCGCATCACGGCACAACGGGCGCGATCTCGCATGAGCAGCAACAAAGATGAATCTTAGATTGATCAGTGAAGTCCGACATCACGCCCTGCGCAGCTCCAGCGGCTCATCACGCGTCCGCCGCCACGACGCCCGCCACCGCGCCGACCCACTTGGCCACCGCCACGGCGCCGGGGTCGGGGATGCTCAGCAGCACCTGCACACACGGGGTGCTCAGCAGTTTGTGATGTGATCATCTGCTCTTGCCGGGGGCGCCTCCACCAGATGCAAAGCGCGACGCACCTCGAGCGGGACGTACGAGGCGCGGCCCGCCGACGCCGCCATGTCCGCCGTGGCCTGCGCGCCCGCCGCCGCCGCCGCCGCCGTCGCCGCCGCCGCCTCCTTGCCGCCCAACCCTGCAAGCCGTGCAGCAGCCCCGAACCAACGCGCTGACTGTCGCTGCGACACCAACAAGCCACACGTCCCCCGCTCCCGGAAAGGCACAGGCTCTCGCACCCACCCTGTGCGGCCGCCTGCTCCAGCGCCTCTGCCGCCGGCAGCAGCGCGTCCAGCATGGTGCGTGAGCCCGCCTGCGCGCCGCCGTACTTGCTGATGGCCTCCACGCCCGCCCGCAGCGCCGCCGCCCAGTGCGCCACGGACGGCTCGCCGCCGCCAGCCGCCCCCTCCTGCAGCGCACGCTCGCAGCGGATGTGAGCGCAGGTGGGAGCGCGGATGAGAGCAGCTGTGCCCCAGGGTCCCACCGTGACACACGTGGTCCCCGCCAGGCGAGTGCCAAGCACAGCCGCCAGCGCGCGCAGGGCCACCGCAGACTAGGCCTGGAAGGGCACGCAGCCCCCGGCTCTGCTGACCTTCCGCGCCCGGTCAACGCGGCGGGACCAACCCACAGGCGAGCGCACGTCCCAGGACACAAACAGGACAGGCGGCAAGACGCTGATCTGATACGCCCCGTAGCTGGGGCCCGCTGCGGCGTCCGAACAGATGCCCAAACTCCACCACGCGCTCACCTTGAGCGCGCGCGCCGCCGCCGTGAAGCCCAGGTCGTACAGCGCGCCGCTCGACCCGCCCATGGACTGCCGCACGCTGCGCGCCACCGCCGCCACCGCCGCCGCCGCGTCGTGCGTGGGGTACCCGCCCAGGTCGCCCAGCACCGCCCGCGCGCCCGCCAGCAGCGTGTCGCCGCAGTCGCCGTCGCCCACCTGCGCGCAAGGTGGTGCCGCGGCAGCGGCATCTCGCCTCTGTGGCAGCTGCTTCGCACGCACACCGGCACTTGACTCGCCACACAGCCCGAATCGAAAGGACACACGAGAGAAGCCAGCGGCACGCGAGAAAGAGATACACATGGGAAAGAAAAGGAAAGGAAAGGAAAGGAAAGGGAGCGCGCACCTTTGCGTCCAGCTCGTTGAGCGCGGCAGCCTCAGCCACCAGCGTCTCGGCCGCCGCCCGCACGGCGCGCTCCAGCAGCTGGCTGCCGGGCGTCGCCTGAGCAGGCCGCGCCGCGCCGGACGCCGCCTCGCCCTCCTCCGCCGCGCCTGCGCCACCGGCGTCACCAGCATCCGGTCCACGGTCACCACGCGTCGCGCTCGCGCAGAGGCCAAGATGCACGCGCCGGGACGGAGCAGGGCGGGAGTCTGTGCCCCGCCGCCGGGCGCCGGGCGTGTTCTGTAGTGCGCACCTCGGGGCACGGGCACCAGCCGGGGCTCCAGCACCTTTGCGCTGGCGTGCGGCCACCCAGGCGCGCCCACCTGCAAGCGCGGGGGGGCACAAGGGGGCACGGGCACGGCGCCCCCAGAGTCAGGCAGCCACAAGGCGGCGCCTTTGCTCTCGGCGGCCTGCTGCTCGCCACACCAGCGCGCGAGCTTCGGCAAGCCCACGTCGCCGCTAGGGGGCGCGTGGTGCGCACAGGCGGCCACAGGGCAGCAGGCCTGGTTGGCGCACGAGGCAGGGAGGAAGGGAGGGAGGGAGAGGAGGGAGGGAGGGAGGGTCCCCCTCTCACCTGCAGGTCGAGCGCCAGCAGCACCTCGTCTCCCTCGGCGCCCGGCGCCAGGCGCAGCAGCGTGAGGCTGCACCCCGCCATGTCCAGCGAGGTCATGAAGGGGCCCACGAAGCAGCGCTCCACCTTGGCCTGCGCGTCCACACACGGCGCGGCACACCGGAGCCGCGTGCTTGGGTGGCCTCCCCGCGCACAACGCGGCGCACGCCCGCGCAGCAGCAAGGGCTCGCTCGGCAGCCCCCGACCGAGCCCGGACGCTGGTTGCGCCGAGTGTCGCGAGGGCCGCCCGCGACCGTCTGCGTACCTGGTACTTGGCCTGCAGCTGCGTGACGGCCTCGCGCGCCACGCACGCCATCTCGAGCGGCGTGCTGGCGCCCAGGTTGTTCACCATGAGCACAACACGCTCGCCTTGCTGCGCGCGCGCAGAGGGTGAGCAAGGACGCACGCGCGTGTGCGGGTGCAATGGGTGGCGGCAGCAGGATGAGCTCACAAGCGGCGATGTGGGGCAGTCGCGCAGCCGTGCGCCAGCGGAGTGGAGTGGGGCCGCAGACTGACCTGCAGGTTGACAAAGGGCGAGCCGGCCAGGCGCGCCAGCATGCGCTCGGTCAGCGCCTGCGCCGGCAGCGCCTGCGTCTTCTCCACGCCCGGCTCGCCTACGCAACGCGGCGCACATACCGATAGCGCAAGGCCCGCCTCAGCTCCCCCACAATCAGCCTGCCCTGAGCGTCCCAGCTGCTGGGAGGCCGGCCACGCCCCCTGGAGCCATGGGGTCCTTCTCGCTTGTCCTCCATCTCCACGAAACGAGGGAAGGGGCAGGCCACCTCCCCGAAGCCAAATCTCTCCACATGACTACGCACGCCACCCGTGGCGCACCGTGGATGCCGAGCCCGATCTCAATCTCGCCCTCCTTGAGGCGGTCCGAGGGCGGGCGGCCCGGCAGCGTGCACACGCGCAGCGCCACGCCCAGCGTGGCCACAGCCGCCGCCGCCGCCTGCGCGCACGCCGCCACCTCGGCCAGCGAGGCGCCCGCCAGCGCCGCCGCGCCCGCCACCTGCGGCCAGTGGTGCACCGCCCAGCACGCGCACTGCATTCACTGCCATCGGCACCTTCCCACACGCTCCCCAGTGGGCAGCGAGCGAGAATCCAGGTCCACCACCCCAGGTGCCACCAAAGCACGGGCACCCGAACAGCAGCAGCGCGGCCCTGCCCTGCCCAAAGAAGCAACAGAGGGGGAGCAGCGTTGTGTGTGCACGTTCACAGCAGGGCTAGTCACCTTGTGCACAAAGACGGTGCCCGCCAGGCCCCGGCGCCCGGCCAGCCCCGGCGCGTCGATGGCCACGTCCTCGCCCACCACCACCATCTCCACCTGCGGGCGCCGCGCACGGTGAGGCGGTACACGCTTGCGCACCGCCTGCCTGACCTGGGAGCCACCGCCGCCTCTCCCATGTGCAGCCAGACGGGAGCCGGGAAGCGGGCAGCACCTTGATGCCCTCGGATTTCGCCTGCTCGGCCGCCAGCCCGAAGTGGAGGCGGTCTCCCGTATAGTTCTTGATGATAAGCAAACAACCGGGGCCCTGTGGCGCCGTGGTGGCGCGGATGGCGGCCAGCACCGCCTCGGCGCTGGGGCTGGCAAACACGCCGCCGGCCACGGCGGCCGTCAGCATGCCCCGGCCGACGTACCCGGCGTGCGCAGGCTCGTGGCCGCTGCCTCCACCTGCAGATGTCGTGGTGCGGCCTTGAAGGGTGAGGGTGCGTGCGCGGCGCGCGCGTGCAGCGCCAGTGGCCCCCGCCTCAGCGAGCCGCGGCATCCCCCTCCTGCCTGCTGCTCTGGCTCAGTGCGCCAGTGTGCTTCAGCATCACCGTCGCACCGCTGATGATGGAGACGCGCTGCGTGGGGTCGTGCTCCTTATCGAGTACCACGCGGATCTGCGGATGCGCAGCATCGCGCCGAGTCGAAATCAGCGCGCGCCAGCGCGATCCCGCTGCTGTGGGCGTGCGCTCAGCTCAGCTCTCACGTCTGGCGCTCCGTCCAGGCGCGCGAGGTGCGGCGAGGAGAGCAGCAGCCCGTCGAGCGCCTGCTGCACGAGCTCCTCTGGCGCGTTCATGAGCTTGCAAGCCATGGCCATTTCCTGCTGTCCGGAGGCTGCGTGTGTGTGTGCTGCTTGTGCGTGGCGCCCCTCACGCTGCGCGCGGGGGGTGGGGTGGCGTACCCCGGGCGCGCGGCATGCTCGGGAGGAGGGGAGAGCACCAGCTTCAAGCAGCACCAGCATCAGGCAGCACCAGCAGCGAGCATCACACGCATGTGGAAGACCGATTGCTTGGCAAGAGCCACCGAGCACGTGGCGCCACGGTGCTCAGCACGCGTCCACCAGTCCATCGCAGAAGATGAGGACTGGGGGCTGCTCCCACGGCCTGCTGCCACCAGGGCAGGTGCACTCCCCCCACCTTCCTGCTGATGTTCCTGCAGTTGTCGAGAGTGTCAGCCCCCGACAGCTGCGGCTTCGAGTTCCTGCTGAACACATTCTCTCAGCATTCGCGCACAATCGCATCAGCACATTCACGCAGCGCCACCACCCACGCCAGCCCAGTCGGCGATCCCGTCTACACGACGATGGCCAACACGCTGACTCGCAACCCCGCAGCCCTCCTGCTCCGCTCTGGCTCTGGAGCACCGACGCTGCGCCGCCAGGATGCCACGCGCTGCTGCGCGAAGCGGTGAGAGCCAGGGGGGCTGGGCAGCTTCGCAGACTGCGCTTTTGGCTCCACCCTCGGCCCTCACGACCACGCCACCTCTTCTCGCAGATCGGGCCCCACCACGCGGCGCGCTGGACGTGGCGCAGCGCTGCGAGTGGCCGCCTTCAAGGAGGCGGAGGAGCGGTGAGAAGCACGGTGACGTCCTGCACGTGTTCCTGCAGGGCAGCGGTTTGAATCGTGGCGCCAAAATATCTCGTTTGAAGGAAGATCTTCTCTCCACCACCTGTGCTGTTCACTGCTGCCTCTGCTGGTGTGCCAATGGCCACCGCTGTGCAGCGCTGGCAGGCCCGACGCCCGCGGCAACACGGCCACCTCGTCCCCGCCAGCGCCCGCGCAGCAGAAGACGGCCACGGTGCTCGTCATCGGCGGCGGCGGTCTGACCGGCCGCGGCGCCGTCGCCGGGCTGCTCCGCTCCGCCGCGGCCCCGCCCCTGCGCCTGCACGCCCTCGCCCGCAACGCGCGCCCGCCCAGCCCGCCCACCGGGAGCCCTCCCCGCCGCAGCCCCTCGGTGCCCAAGGGCGCCGCCGGCCTGCACAACGCCGACCTGGACAACGTGGCCATGCTGGAGTGGGCGCTGGGCGGCGCCTCGTGCGTCTGGGTGCACGCGCTGCACGACGAGGCCAAGCCCGACGTGGACCTGGCGCTGCTGCTGGCGCGCGCGCAGCGCCTGGCCAGGGCCACGGCTGCCGCCGGCGTGCAGCGCCTCGTCTACACCTCCGCGTGCATCCCCAAGGCCGGCCGAGGCGTGCAGCTCCAGGTCCGCGCACCGCACTAGCTTATGCCGCCGCCCTCCGCATTTCTCACCCTCGCGACGGCGTGCGTGCTCACCGCCGTTCCGCCCTGGCGCCCGCAGGTGGAGGACGCGCTGGCGGCCTCTGGCGTGCCGCTGACGGTGCTCCGCCCCGGCGTGCTCATGGAGGAGCTGTACCGCGGCTCCACCCGCGCCGCGCTGCTGCAGGGCGGCTCGTCCGTGCTGCGCTCGCTGCCGGCGGCCAGCGGGGGCCGCAAGCTGCAGATGCTGGCCGCCCGCGACCTCGGCCACGTGCTGGGCCACGTGCTGAGCGCGCCCGACGAATTCAAGGACAGCGCGCTGGACCTCGCCGGTGAGCGCGCTCCTTGCTGTCGCACCTTCCCTCTCTCTTGCAACACATTGTCGGTGGCTCACCGCTGCGGCGCCGTGCAACCAAAACGCCGACCCCGCCGTCGCGCGCAGGCGACGAGCTGACGCCGGGTGAGCTGGAGGCGGCCGTGCTGCGCCACAAGCCGGCGTCGCTGCCCACGGCCGCCCCCACGCTGTTGTCCTTTGGCCTCATGGCCGCCGACCTGCAGCGGCTGCAGACGCTGCTGTCCGGCGGCGCGCCCGCCCACCCCGCCGACGTGCCCGCGCTGCGCCAGCGCTTTCCCGGCCTGCTCACGCTCGACCAGTTTCTGGCCGCCACCCGCTGGAGCGCGCCGGGGGGCAGGCTGGACGGCGCCGTGCACTACCACGACGACGCCTAGCTAGAGAGGCGTAGCAGCTGCTAGGGGATGCTCTATTGCTTGGCGTGCAG
>VFQP010005946.1_pt1 | contig 10305 bp, 10 predicted proteins | sample 3512351 | NCBI WGS metagenome assembly VFQP01 (sample SAMN10412372, study PRJNA504923) | tailings metagenome | isolation source: Relicate 1 Philex TSF1 revegetated site | place: Philippines: Tuba, Benguet | collected 2017-08-29
AAAACTAAGCGTTTGGTTTAAAACTTGTAAAAGTAGGAATACTATAAAAGTAAAATAAACCCCACTTACACATTTACTGAGATGGTATTCTTCAATAAATGGTATAAGTAGGGTTTTGAGTGTGGAAGTATTTTGGGCAATAAAACTTTTATTGAGGGAGTAATTTTTATAAAGCATTTGCTAGCTTAAATACCCAAGCGTAGTCGCATGGGCTATTGGCTGGGCTTATGGCTGGCGGCGAAATTGTCAATTTGCCATTTTTATAAATTGTTTTGATTGTACTGTTCTTTAACCCTAATAAACTGATATTGCTAGGCTTCGCTATTTTTTCGACACTAAAATCTTTGTCTGGAAAAGCGGTACAAATTACATAGAGGTCTTTACCTTTTTGGGTAAAATATACTTTGGTATCTTTGGTAATGGCTGGAGCTTGATCCCACTTACGGGTATCATAAATACTTGCTGAGTTGACTTTCAGCCATTTGCCTATGTCAGTAAGGCGTTGTTGCATAATGACAGGAATACGGCCGTCGGCAGTAGGGCCTATATTTAATAGCAAATTGCCCCCACGAGCTACTTTATTGATAAGTATGTGTACTAGCTCTTCCGAACTCGAATAATCGCTTAGTATTTCGTTGCGGTTATAACCAAAAGAGCCTGCTATACCTCGGCATTCTTCCCACGGGCGTTCAAATTTTACGCCTTGTGAGTCGCCCTCATGAATTAGGTCGTATTCGGTTGTATAAAAGCCTCCGTGTTTGCTTCTGGTTTCTTTGCCCCAGCGGTCGTTTACTACAACGGTTTCTTTTACGGGCGATTCGTTATAGAGCCACGACAAAAATTGTGTGCTTCGCAAGGTTTCAGAGGGGTAATCCCATTCGCCATCTGTCCAGAAAATGTCTGGCTTGTAGGTATTTACCAAATCTTTCATTTGCGGAAACATGTGTTCGTCGATATACTGGCCAATAGTAGCTTGTTTGTACAAAGGATGATACCACTCTAACAGCGAATAGTAATAACCCATTTTAATATTTTTTTCACGTACTGCTTTGGTCAAATCGCCTAACAAATCGCGATGAGGCCCAAGGTCTACGGCATTCCAGTTCCACGAATGTTTGGAAGGCCATAGCGTAAAGCCTTCGTGGTGTTTTGAGGTTAAAACCACATATTTTGCTCCTGATTCTTTGAATAAGTTAGCCCATTCGTCGGGTTGAAATAATTCTGCTTTGAAAGGATTGGCAAAATCTTGATACTGGAAACTAGGACCAAAATTTTTGTTATGAAAGTCTGTAAAATAATGCTGAGTACTATTGGGTTCTTTCCAGCGTCTCCAATAATGTTCGGCGTATCTATCATAAATACCAACATTGTCTCTAACTGTAGGGCTATACGCAGGTACAGAATAAACACCCCAGTGAATAAAAATACCAAATTTGGCATCTTCAAACCAAGCTGGTACAGGACGGCTGTCGATTGAACTCCAATTATTGTCATATTGCTTTTGGGCATACGACCAATGAAAACTTAGCCCAATCAACATCAGGCAAGCAATTAATTTTTTCATAGTTAAAGGGTTTTTGCGAATTTAATAAGTAATTGTACAAAATAAATGGCTTTCACAACAATTCTATAGGTTAATATAGCATCTTTACAACCTGATGATTATCCTTTGATACATGGTGGGTACTGTACCGCAAAGAGTGGTAAAATAGGGTACAAGGGTAGGGATATTGTTGAAAGCCAGGAATATACCTTCTTGATTGTGTCGTTGTTTTTATTTTGACACAATATACCTTATCTTTGCACAAATCAAATCTTTGGTCTTGACCAAAATACCTACAAAAAACCAGCTTGTGTAGATATCGAACCGTAAGATAACAGTCGTTAATCGGTAAGTCCTATCCCAATACAATCTTGACGCATACAACGATTCATTGTCATGTCACTTAATACCAAAGAGAAAATACTTGCTTCAGCCCTTTACCTTTTCAATCGATTTGGGTTTGTGAGTGTACGTTTGCAGCATATTGCCGATGAAGTAGGAATGAGTGTTGGTAATTTGGCGTATCATTTTAAAACCAAAGACGAAATTATTGAAAAACTCTACCAACAATTGGTGTATGAGCAACAGCGCCTTTTGGCCGATTTACGAATGATTCCTTTGTTTGTTAATATCAATAGGCATGTAGAAAATAGTTTTTTGCTTCAAAAAGAATACAGCTTTTTTTACACCGATACCCTTGAAGTAGTTAGGGCGTATCCAGCTATTAAGCGACAGTACCGCGAGCAGGTTCAGTGGCAAACCATTCAGTTAGAACTACTTGTCAAATTTAATGTGGCTCGTGGTGCATTATTAGAGCCTCAAGCACCCGATTCTACGTTTTTATTGGCCAATAGGTATTTGTTGATTTTAGAAAACTGGATGAATTTTGAACGTATGAAAGGAACAGAATTGGCCGAAATCAATGTTCAGCAACTCAAAGACAATATTTGGGGGTTATTAGCTCCTTATTTTTCGCTTACTGGCCAAAACGAATACCAACAACTCGATAGCTTGTTATTTGACACTTGGAGCTAAATTAAATGGCATGACACCCCGAAATTAAAACCCTTAACAACTTTCAGAATTGGAAAATTTTTTCTAATTTAGAAAAATAGAATAGTACTGACTCAAAAAAATGACCTTATGAAATCGCCCTTTAGAATTGATAGCAACACTTATGCACAACTTATGAAAGGATTAAATGATACTTTTTTTAGTGAAAAAAAAGGGAATTCAAGCGATTTTAGGCTCTATTTTGATGATTTATGGCTTTCGGATACAGCCGTTATTGATGATATTCACAAAAGTAAAGGCGAGTGGGCTGTAGATTTAGTTTTTGCTTCTATACATAATCCACTCAAGTTTATCAGAAGATTTATTGTTTCGCATCCTTGTCCAAAAAGGGCAGCTCAAAAAGCTCATTTTATGCGTAGATTGGCCGCAAAAGACCAAAGAGGAACATTAGAAGTAAATATTGAGCTATTAAATTTATGTCAAAATTGATATTTTATGTACAATACTAAGCAAAAAATTCTCAACTCTTCCATTCAACTCTTCAACCAAAATGGTATAGACGCTGTGCGTTTACAACAAATAGCAGAAGATACTGGTATTAGTGTTGGTAATTTGGCGTATCATTTCAAAAATAAAGATGCCATTGTAGAATCTGTGTATGAACATATTTTCGAAGATTTTTCTAATGTTCTTCGGCAATATGCTGTTTCTACGGCTATGACGGGTTTTGATGCCCAGTTGAGTTTATACTATGAGTTTTTTGATAAGTATCAATTTTATATTGCCGATTTTTTCAAAACCAATAATACTCCAACCGAACATCAGCAAATTTGGCAAGAATACATTACCAAAATGTTGATTCAAATCAAAAGTCGTATTGATTATCTGGTACTTAACCAAGATTTTATCCCCGAAACTTTTTCTGGATTGTACCAGCAAGTAGCTGAAAATGTATGGACAAACCTTATTTTCTATATCCAGAAATGTCGTATGAGAGGTATTACGCCCACCGAAATGCAGTATAAATATGCAGTCTGGAATCAGTTACGCCCCTATTTCACCGAATCTGGTTTGACCGAATTTAACCAAGTTATTTTGCCTAGCTTTTCGTATTAGAGATAGTTAGTTGTAAGTGGGTTATGAATGAGTTAGTGATTATTGTATTTGCTTGCTTTTTTCATCAGTATTATTGCATTAGCGAGCGAATGACTTCGCCCACTAATGCAATAACTATAACTAATGCAATAACTATATGTTAAAATTCTTTTCCATTCCCCTTTTCTATTCCTCCTTTTTAATTTCCTATTCTAGCTCTCCCCTTCACTCTTCACTTTTTCATTTTTCACTCTTCATTCTTCATTCCATTCTTCATTTTTCATTCTTCATTCTTCATTCTTCATTTTTCATTCTTCATTTTTCATTCTTTATTCTTCATTCTTCATTCTTCATTCTTTCATCCTTCATTCTTTCATTCTTCATTTTTCACTCTTCATTCTTCATTTTTCACTCTTCATTCTTTCATTCTTTCATTCTTCATTCTTTCATTCTTCATGTTTTTTGCTAATTTAAAACAATTCTAAATTGGTAAAATAATTAGAAAATAATTTCTAAACCTAGAAATTATTTTCTAAAATTGTGAAGTCAATATAATTTACAAGAATTATACAATTTCAACTTCGTAAACTAAAAACTGATATGGCAAACGTATTGTGGCTTCAAGGAGGAGCATGTAGTGGTAACACTATGTCATTCTTGAATGCTGAAGAACCTACCGTCATAGACTTGGTCACCGACTTTGGCGTGAACATTCTCTGGCATCCTTCTATTGGTCTGGAAATAGGAGAACAAGTTACACATTTGCTCAACGAAATCGTTGCAGGAAAGGTACAATGCGATATCTTGGTTTATGAGGGAAGTATTATTCAAGGCCCCAATGGAACTGGTACAATGAACTACTTCTGCGACCGCCCTATGCAAGACTGGGTAAAAGAGCTTGCCGAAGTGTGTGGGTATGTAGTGGCTATTGGCGATTGTGCTACTTGGGGAGGTATTCCTGCGGTTGCTCCTAACCCTTCTGAGTCAACAGGGATGCAGTTTTTGAAAAAAGATAAAGGGGGCTTCTTGGGTGCTAATTATGTTTCAAAAGGAGGTTTACCAGTTATTAATATTCCAGGATGCCCTGCTCACCCCGACTGGATAACCCAAATTTTGGTGGCGATTGCGACAGGCCGTATCGGCGACGTTTTAATTGACGAATACCACCGTCCCAAAACTTTTTTCACCGATTTTGTTCAAACAGGTTGTACCAACGTAGTAAATTTTGCCAATAAAATAGACGGCGGTTTTGGAAAACGTGGCAATGGCTGTTTGTTTTACGAAGTGGGTTGTCGTGGCCCAATGACACGTTCTAGCTGTAACAAAATTCTTTGGAACAGGCATTCTTCTAAAACCCGTGCCAATCACCCATGTTTAGGATGTACCGAGCCAGGTTTCCCGCATAATGATTTAGTAAAAGGTAGTGTTTTCAAAACCATGAAATACCTCGGTATTTTGCCCAAAGAAGTACCTGCTGGTAATTCAAAATTGGGCTATTATATGAGAGCAGGCTTTGAAAAAACCATGCACGCTCTTGAGGTAGCTGTTGGCGTTGAGAAATCACATTCGGAAGGTTCTAAATAGTACCTCCTACTATATGCTCAAGTTATATGCCTGATTAGAAGGTCTATAATAGGCTATTTAATTCAAGTAGCCAATTCCCAAATACTTAACAATTCGTAATTTATTCATAATTACAAATTATCAAATACAATGGCAATTAAAAAAGAACTCAATATATCACCCGTAGGCCGTGTTGAAGGCGACCTCGATGTAAAAGTATATATGGAAGACGGCGTAGTAACAAGGGCTCATACCCAAGCGGCTATGTTTAGAGGTTTTGAAAAAATTATGGAAGGCAAAGACCCCCAGTCGGGTCTTATTGTAACACCTAGAATTTGTGGTATTTGTGGTGGTTCGCACTTATATTGTGCTTCGTCTGCTTTGGATACTGCTTGGGGAACTACCTTACCTCCTAATGCCCTTTTGCTAAGAGCCATTGGCCAAGCAACCGAAACAATTCAGTCGATACCACGTTGGTTTTATGCAATTTTTGCTACCGACATGGCTAATAAAAAATTTGCCAACAAACCTCTTTACGATGAGGTTGTTCGTCGTTTTGCTGCTTATGTTGGTACATCTTTCCAAAAAGGTGTTGTAGCCTCTGGCCGTCCTGTCGAGGTTTATGCTATTTTTGGTGGACAATGGCCACACTCTTCGTATATGGTACCGGGTGGGGTAATGTCGTCGCCTACGCTCAAAGATGTTACGAGGGCTTTTGCTATTATGAATCAGTTTAGAAAAGACTGGCTCGAAACCATTTGGTTAGGTTGTTCTATCGAACGTTATATGGAAATCAAAACCTATGACGATTTGCTGGCTTGGGTTGACGAAAACGAATCACAACGTAACTCTGATTTGGGTTTGTTTATTCGTGCTGGCCTAGAATTTGGACTTCATAAGTTTGGGCAAGGTGTTGGAAAGTTTATTGCTACGGGTACATATTTACACAAAGACCATTACCAAAAACCGACTATTGAGGGTAGAAATGCAGCATTAATTAGCCGTTCGGGCTTTTTCGATGGCAAAAACTATTCTGAATTTGACCACCTCAAAATTCAGGAACACGTTAAACATGCTTGGTATAAAGACACCGTAGCGGCTCACCCTTGGGACGAACCGCTGCCTACTCCGCTACAGTCGCAGCCGTTGGCAAGCTCAGATTTTGGCGGAAAATACTCGTGGTCAAAAGCTCCGCGGTATAATGATTATGCTGCCGAAGCAGGGCCACTTTCTAGGGTTTTGATGAATGCCAATCCTGATAATCTGTTACCTCACCAAGTTTACGACCCATTATTTGGAGACATTTATGCTAAAATGGGGCCAAGCGTATTTACCCGTACCCTTGCTCGTGTACACGAAGCGGCTCGTTTGTTTACTCAAATCGACCAATGGCTACATGAAATTGACCTTAATGGCGATTTTTATATTAAACCAGAAGAAAAAGACGGAAAAGGCTTTGGTGCAACCGAAGCAGCAAGGGGGGCGTTGGCTCACTGGATTGAAATTGAAAATGGTGTAATCAAAAACTATCAAGTAATGGCTCCTACTACTTGGAATGTAGGGCCAAACGACGATAAAGGAAATGCTGGGCCAATCGAAGCGGCTTTAGAAGGCACCGAAATAGAAGACCCCCACGACCCTGTAGAAGTAGGTATGGTAGCTCGTTCTTTCGACTCATGTTTGGTCTGTACGGTACATGCTCACGACCAAAAAAGCGGAAAAGAACTCGCTAAATTCAAATTATAGTTGTAATAGTGTACAGAAGTTTAGAGATTATATTTCAAAAATCCAATAGCCGATATGGAGTATTTTCTAATCATTTGTTCACTACTTTATTGGTGTTGCCTAAATGTTTTTTTGGGGTAAAACCGAATCGAAAAAATTAAACGGCTTCATTTAGTATTCAATAGTAGGTTATTGAGAAGGGAATTGGGTATTCACTTTTCAATAACCTATTTTCATTCGATAATTTACCTGTGCTACGAAAATTAAAAATAAGAAATGGTAAAAACAGCTATCATGGGTTTTGGCAATCCTGTTCGTTCTGACGATGCCGTAGGATGCTACGTGATTGAACAATTACAAAAAAAAGGAATAGAATCAGATACCATCACCTTGCTCGATATGGGAACGGGGGCATTTGAGGTACTTTTCAAGCTTCAGGGACATCAACGCATTATTATTGTAGATGCCGTTATTAATACGGGCGAAAGTGTTGGAACACTTTATAAAGTACCTGCTCAAGAAATTGATGCCGCCATTATCGACGACCCCATGGTGTTTCTGCACAGTATTAAATGGGATCAAGCATTGAGCTATGCCAAGAAAATTCTGAGAGATGATTATCCCGATGATATTAGTGTTTATTTGATTGCAGTAGATAATACTCGGATCGAAATGGAGCTTTCGGATACTGTAAAAGCCGCTGGCGATAAAGTTGTAGATTATATTTTAGCAGAATTATGAAATTACACAATGGCCATATTATTATTCCAGTAGCTCTTGTAAAAACAGTTTTAGAAAACGATACCCAAGTAAATTGGGTGTATTATCCCGAACGCCACACGCTATTGATTGCGGGAAGGTCTAAAATATTTTTTGAAAAAATGCACAAAACACACTGGCAAACTCTCAAAGATAAAAATACACAGGGCGATAAGGCTCTTTTGGTAAGGGCTATTTTGCTCGACAACGACCTTGATGATACCGACCGTGATTTGGTTTTTGACCTAAAAAACACTGGAATTATTTCGATAAATTTATAAAGTTGGTAATCTATTCAACACACACACAGATGCTTTCTATATCCACACAATTTGACCAGCTCAATATCATTAATACCATTATCTCTTCCGAAAATCGTTTAGATGAATTGGTTGATATTCAGCTTATTGAAAATAACCAATGTGATTTTACTATCATCGCAAATACTATTCAGGTCAATTTGGATTGGTCTGAAAGCTTACCTCCTATTTTATTGAAAACGTCAATACCGCTCAATACAACCAATTTACTATCTCTTATTTTTTTGAAGTTAGGTAACTGGGAAAAAGTGTATGGAAATAGCTTTGAAAACCAACAACTTACCAACGATATTGACCTCATTAATCGACTACAATCGGGGGTATTAGTACAAATTCTGGCCGAACCTATCAACGATTTTGGTACGTTCGAGTACTACCGCCGTTGGCATAATCGAGCGGTAGTGTTACATTATGGCAATACCGATACCTTGGTTGGCGATCACCTCACCAAAGCAGCCTACGAAAAAGCCCTTGAAAATGCTCCAGATACTCATTATAAAGCTTTTACAGCCAAACATTTTGCTGCTTTTTTACTAGATTTTGGCTTGTTGTCCGAGGCCGAAGCCTTACTAGTGAGTATCCTTAGCGAGGTGTTGGATACCAATGTTCAAACAGAATTAAAAGCCGTATTATACAGTATTTGGCTACAAAATTTGACAGTTCCTTACGACTACGCTTTGCTGGAAAAGACCAAACAGACTATCTGGGAAGTGCTTCAGTATTATGAAAGTCAGGGGCGGGCTTTGCAAACAGGGTTATTGCTGATTGATGCCGCTCAGGTAGCCAATTTTACAGATAGTTTTAGCGAATCATTGGGGTATATCAATCGTGCTATTCGGATATTTAGAGACGAGGATACCCCTGAGTTGGAGGCCAATGCCCATTATCGCAAAGGTGTTTTGTTGTTTACTTGGGCTCAAAATGGCAATATTCAGTTTTATAAAGGAGCTATGGAGGCTTATCAAGAAGCCCTCAAAACCTTTACTCAAGATGCAACACCAGATGTTTTTGCCGAAATTCAACATCATTTAGGTATTATCTACAGCGAGATTCCTGATGAGGCTAAAAAGAAAAGTATTTGGGCTGCCGTTTCGATTAGTTCTTTCAAGCAGGCTCTTGCTTATTTTACCCTAGCAACTCATCCTTACGAATATGCCACAATTTGCAATCATTATGCCAATGCCCTCACCAAATACCCTGAAGCCAAACTGACCGATAATTACCGAAAAGCCTTAGATTTTTATAACGAAGCTTTGGCGGTACGTACAGCTTACGAATATCCTTATGAACGAACCCTAACCCTGCTTAATTACCTAGAAGCATGCTGGCATGTTCATGAAGAAGATGCCGAAAAACAAAAAGCATTGCTAGACGAAATGAAACTAAAGGCCGAAGAAATCCAAGAGTTGGTCAACGACGAAAAGCTTTTGGCAGAAGCTCAAATTCATATCGAAAAATTAAATGAACTAGCATTTATATTGTAAAAAAAGCCTTCTTTTGAAGAGAAATCGTATTTTTAGAAAAATTTTTCTAAAAATACGATTTTTTATTTTTTATAACCTTAAATAGAATATATTTGATTTTAGAAAGTAATTAGCATAAAACAAATGCACGAAATTTCATTAGTCAGAAATATTTTCCGCACTTTGGAAGAAGAATTTCCCAATGATATTCCAAGGGTTCGAGGAATCAATTTAACCGTGGGGTTGCTCTCAAATGTACAGCCTATTCTTATGCAAAATGCGTTTCAGGCGGTTTTGGAAGATGAACCTCGCTATCAAAAAACGTCGTTGCATGTTACAGTTTTACCGATTCTGATTCATTGTGAGGCTTGTAATACAACTTCTGAAGTAGCACAGTATCGCTTTATTTGTCCTTGTGGGCAACCTAGCCGCAATGTTGTACAGGGCGAAGAATTATTAATTAGTAGTGTCGAGTTGGACGAACCCTGATTAGGTTTTTTTTCAAAAAACTGTACTATTCAATTGTTTCAAAATCTTAATCTTTATAAAATGAGTAAGCCCAAATCTAATCAAGCAGCCGTAGGCTCTATTCAGTGCGATAACACAACGATGAATTTGCTCAAAGTCAATGATTTTGTGGCAAAGGCTATTCGTGAGCGATTGCCTAATATGCTAGTAATCAATGTATGTTCGTCGCCAGGTAGCGGAAAAACAACTTTGATGCAAGAAACAGGCAAGCGACTACAGGGAAAACTCAATATGGCTGTACTGGTAGGCGACCCCGAAACCGAACGTGATGCTATCCGCATGCGTGAAGTAGGTA
>VFQP010005947.1_pt1 | contig 10304 bp, 7 predicted proteins | sample 3512351 | NCBI WGS metagenome assembly VFQP01 (sample SAMN10412372, study PRJNA504923) | tailings metagenome | isolation source: Relicate 1 Philex TSF1 revegetated site | place: Philippines: Tuba, Benguet | collected 2017-08-29
TACAGATCCACGTATTGCAGGGAGAGCGTCCAATGGCCAATCAAAACAAGAGCCTGGGTATATTTAACCTGGATGGTATTCCACCTGCTCCAAGAGGTGTTCCTCAAATTGAAGTAACTTTTGATATCGATGCGAATGGTTTATTACATGTAAGCGCGAAAGATAAAGGAACTGGTAAGGAGCAAAAAATCCGTATCGAAGCAGGTAGTGGTTTGAGTAAGGAAGAAATTGAGCGTATGAAGGCCGAAGCAAAAGCCAATGAGGGAGCCGATAAGGAAGCGCGTGAAAAAGTCGAGAAGCTGAACCAGGCAGATAGCCTCATCTTCCAAACTGAAAAGCAATTCAAAGAGTTTGGTGATAAGATTCCGGCCGACAAAAAAGCGCCTATTGAAGCCGCACTGACTAAGCTGAAAGAAGCCCATAAAAACCAGGATATCCCTGCTATTGATGCAGCCATGGCTGAAATGAATACTGCCTGGACTGCCGCAAGCGAGGAAATCTACAAGGCTCAGCAGGCTGCCGGAGCAACTGATGGTGCCGCTGCTGATGCTAATGCCCAGGGCGGTAATAACAAGGCTGCCGGTGATACTGTAGAAGATGCGCAGTTTGAAGAAGTAAAATAACCTATCAACAAATAGTTGCGTAAAAGCCCTTCCACTTTGGAGGGGCTTTTTATTTGGAATCCTTTTTACGATTCTTTTTCCTCTGCTGTTCGCCCTGCTCACCAGGATCAGCTTCATATTGCTCTGTATATAATAAGCGGTGTTTTTCTTGTAAACTTAACTGTTGCCACCAATGCATATTGTCCTTACCAAATAATAACATGGCTTTGATTTCCATATGTAGCAACTCGCTTTGGGTAAATTCGGTAGGCGGTTCTTTTCGCTTATTGACCTTATTCCTTTTCGGTTGGTACATAGATGAGTTTTTATCCGGCAAACTAAGACTTAGTTGCTCCATCACTCCCGAAGTGAATAAAGAGGCTAAAAATGTGGAAGAACCATGACTATTTGGTGATTTTATAGCACCAGCGTTTGAGCTTGCCTTCGAAGTCGAATGGGGTGGTTGCCTTTGTAATATCCCGAATATCAGTCGCTTGTATCGCATCCTGATCCAAAATGAATTTAGTAAAGTTGGTGCTGAAGAATAGGGTGCCGCCCGGTGTGGTAGCCCTTAATACATCATTGATGAGTTCTACGTGATCGCGTTGAATATCGAGGAAATCCTTCATGCGTTTGCTATTGCTGAAGGTGGGTGGATCCATAACAATGAGGTCAAAGCTATTGGGTGCAAGGGTTTTCAGGTATTGCTTCACATCGGCATGAACGAAGTGGAATCGTTGCGGATCCTTGAAATGATTGATGGCCATATGATCACCTGCCCAATTAAGATAGGTCTTTGAGAGGTCGACGGAAGTAACACTCGCAGCCTGACCAGCCGCCGCATACACAGAAAAAGAGCCGGTATAACAAAAAAGATTCAGCACCCGTTTATCACGTGCCATATCCCGCACCATTTGTCGAGTGGTACGGTGGTCGAGAAACAAACCCGTATCGAGGTAGTCGGTTAGATTCACCAGGAATTTGAGTCCATTTTCTTCTACGGTGAAAAAGGTTTGCTGACTATCCATTTTTTCATACTGCTCATCCCTATGCGACATGCGCTTACGCTGACGCAGGTAAATATGGGATGTTTTAATGCCAGTAACCGAAGCAATGATTTCCATACATTCCTTTAGCCAGGCATCATGCGCATCGTCATCCATGCCATGCCTCCGCAGGTACTCTGCCAGATAAATCTGGTCGCCATAATATTCTATACAAAAGGGAAATTCCGGAAGATCATGGTCATACAACCGATAACAACTAATCCCCATCCGCACCGCCTGTTTATGCCGATGCTTATGAACTTTCTGCAACCGGTTACTAAACATCTCAAGCTTTTGTTCTTGTAGGGACATGGGTGAAGGTAGGGATAATTTGAAAATTTGGAAATTTGGAAATTTGGAAATGGGGGGGATAATTTGAAAATGTGCTAATTTGAAAATTTGAAAATGGGAGGAATGTTGGTGTTGCGGGGAGGACTACCATAAGTAGCAGCTCAATTATAAAATTTAATAATTTTCATGTGCTGATGCCCGAATACAGTATTACACCAAACAATACTAACATTCCTCCCATTTTCAAATTTTCAAATTAGCACATTTTCAAATTGTCCCCCCCATTTCCAAATTTTCAAATTAGCACATTTTCAAATTACCCTCCCTATATTTAGGAACCAAAAAAAACAATTGCATGCGAAAATTATTTATTGCGGTGGGGTTGTTGTGGCTGGGGGGAGTTCATGCCCAGCAGTACAGCAATCATTCCGAACAAGGCAATAGGCTGACTGCCCTTGCCAAAGCTTACCCTCAACTGGCTAATTTGAAGTCGCTGGTAAAAACTGAGGGGGGAAAGGATATTTGGTTATTGACGATTGGAAGTGGTCAAACGGCTGCTAAGCCTGCCATTGCCGTGATTGGCGGGGTAGAAGGAAATCATTTGCTGGGTACAGAACTGGCGATCGGTTTTGCTGAGCAGTTGCTGAAGGCATCAGGTACCGACAGTATCAAGGCCCTGCTCGATAAAACCACCTACTACATTTTCCCCAATATGAGTCCTGATGCCATGGAGCAATACTTTGGCAAGCTTAAATATGACCGCACGGGGAATGCGGTTTCTACCGATGATGACCGCGATGGGAAAACCAATGAGGATGGATGGGATGATTTGGATGGCAATGGTAAAATTACCTGGATGCGGGTGGAATCGGTAGTAGGTGATTATAAGCTACACCCCGATGACCCAAGAGTATTGATCAAGGCCGATGTAGCCAAAGGTGAGAAAGGAAAATATAAGCTCCTGATGGAGGGCATGGATAATGATAAGGATGATCGTTTTAATGAGGATGGAGAAGGTGGTATTGCTTTTAACAGAAACCTCACTTACCAACACCGCACATTTGCTGCGGGTGCGGGTGATTTTCCTGCCAGTGAAAAGGAAACACGCGCTATGCTCGATTTTCTCTACGATGCCTTCAATGTGTATGCTGTAGTGAGCTTTGGCAGTAATAATAATTTGTCGGCTCCCATTCCTTATAACCCTGCAGCTGCCAATCAGCGGATTGTAGCGGGTTTACTGGAGCCCGATGCCCGAGTTAATGGCATCGTCAGCGATTTGTACAATAAAGTAACCGGATTAAAAGATGCACCGCGCAGTAATACTACCGGTGGCGATGTATTGTCGTGGGGATACTACCATTATGGTCGTCATAGTTTTTCAACACCAGGATGGTGGGTACCCAAAACAAAGCCTGATACTACCCGTAAGGAAAAAGCTTTCACGGTAGAAGATCCTCAGGCTAATTATCTGCGTTGGGCCGGACAGCAAAACATTACCGGCACTTTTACAGAATGGAAACAAATCCAACATCCGGATTTTCCCGGACAAAAGGTAGAAGTAGGTGGTATTGATCCGTTTGTATTATTGAACCCTCCCTATGCAATGACAGCAGGGTTGGTGAAAAAGCATACTGATTTCATGGTAAAACTGGCAGAAATGCAACCAGCTATCGATGTAATGAATTTACGTACAGAAAAACTGGCTAATGGATTGACCAGAATTAGTTTGGATGTGGTGAATAAAGGTGGTCTTGCTACACATAGCAAATTGGGCGAACGCAGTTACTTTATCAAGAAGGTAAAAGTTGCAGTACAAACTGCAGGTAAGCAGGAAATCGTTGGTGGTAAGAAGATCAATTTACTGAATAGCCTGGATGCCAATAGCAGCCAGTCGTTTAGCTGGGTGGTGAAGGGTACTGGTAAACTTACCATTGAAGCTGGTTGTCCTACAGGTGGCACCAAAACCATCGAAATCAATCTTTGATCAATCCTTTAATTGCTTAAAATGAAAAAGTTTAATATAAAAAATCTTGCACTTACACTTGCACTTTCGGCAGGTATAAGCGTGCAGGCACAACTACCCGGACAGGTATTTAAAGCGGCGGGTTCACCTGTTAATCCAAAGGTTACCGTTACCTGGAACAGGTATTATGATCATGCTGGTATAGCAGAGATTTGTAAGAAGATTGCAGCAGCCTATCCCGATCTGGTTAAATTACAATCCATTGGAAAATCTTATGAAGGTCGAGATCTGTGGTGTTTAACCATCACCGATTTTAAGAAGGGAGGTGAAGCCGATCGTAAGCCGGGTATGTACATTGATGGTAACATCCATTCTAATGAAATACAGGGTGCGGAGTTTGCTTTGTATACTGCCTGGTATCTCACAGAATCATTTGCCGATACAAAATTTATTCAGGAGTTGTTGCAGGATAAGGTATTCTATATCGTTCCTACTATTAATCCGGATGCTCGTGATAGCTATATGCATAAACCCAATACCAGCAGTTCACCGCGTTCCGGAGTGATACCCATTGATAATGATGGTGATGGATTGGTGAATGAGGATAGTTATGATGATTTGAACGGAGACGGACATATCACCATGATGCGCAGAAAGAACCCTAATGGTCGTTGGAAGCTGGATCCCAAGGATCCCAGAAATATGATTCAGGTAGGGCCTGATGAGAAGGGTGATTATGAGCTATTAGGTATTGAAGGCATAGACAATGATGGCGATGGCAGGGTGAATGAAGATGGGTATACTTTTGAATACGATCCTAACCGCGACTGGGGTTGGGGATGGCAGCCAAACTATATTCAGAACGGGGCGTATAAATATCCCTTCTCCCTGCCCGAGAACAGGGCGGTGATGGAGTTTGTGCTCAAACATCCCAATATTGCCGCAGCTCAGTCTTTTCACAATGCCGGCGGTATGATTCTGCGTGGTCCTGGCGGACAGGAAGATGTTGGTACGTATAATGCACAGGATGTGGCCGTATATGATGCGATTGGTAAGAAAGGGGAGGAGTTGATTCCTGGTTATAAATACCTGGTGGTTTACAAGGATCTCTATTCTGCCTATGGTGGTGAGTTGGATTGGTTTTATGCCGGCCGTGGTATCTATACTTATTCAAATGAGTTGTGGACGCCTTTCCTGATGTATATGAAGGATGCAACACGTGATCCATTTGATAATGCCAGCTATAGCTTTGATCGCTATCTGCTATTTCAGGATGCATTTGTACCCTGGCAGGAATATGATCATCCTCAGTATGGCAAAATTGAAGTAGGTGGTATGAAGAAGAATTTTGGTCGTGCGCATCCTGGCTTCCTGCTTGAATCGGATGCACACCGTAACATGGCTTTCAGTATTTACCATTGCTTTCATACACCCAAACTTGAAGTGGGAGAAATTACAGAAAAAGATCTGGGCGATGGACTGAAAGAAGTGACTGCCGTTGTAACCAATAGCAGGATGATGCCTACCCATAGCAGCCAGGATGTGAAAAACAAAATTGAGCGTCCGGACTATATCACCCTTACTACTACTGGTAAGATTGTATCGGGCATGGTGGTAGACAATCGGGATCTGAATTTGAGTACGGAGCAAAAAATCAATCCTCAAACCATTGAAGTACCCAATATCCCAGGCTTGGGAACGGTTACAGTAAAATGGATTGTACAGGGTGGTGGAAAATATTCAGTAGCAGTAGATAGTAAGAAAGGCGGAGTTGTAAGCGCTACCAAATAAGTTTGTAATAGATGATCCAATAAAAAAGCGAGAGGTGCACTCTCGCTTTTTTTATGTTGATGATATGTCTGGCATATCGGAACTTACATCAGGATGCTATCCTGCCATACTGTAATCAGTTCAATTTCGCCAATGCATCTTTGATCCTTGCCCAGGCTTTTTCAATATTCTGCATGCTGTTGGCAAAGGAGAAACGAACACAATTAGGTTCGCCGAATGCATCACCCATAACAGACGATACGTGTGCTGTATTCAGGATATACATGCTGAAATCGGCTGCATTGTTAACAGTAGTAGTGCCATCAGTTTTTCCATAGTAATGGCTTACATCGGGGAACACATAGAAAGCTCCTTCCGGTTCAAAACATTTGAAACCCGGAATCTCTTTTACCAATTCAAGTGTGCGGGTACGGCGGCGGGTAAACTCTTCTGTCATTTCCAGTGAAGGACGAAGATCGCCCACCAAAGCAGCTACGGCCGCTTTTTGAGTGATAGAGCAGGTACCACTGGTAAACTGTCCTTGAAGTTTTTCACAAGCTTTTGCAACAGCAGGAGCAGCTGCAATATAACCCAGGCGCCAGCCAGTCATGGCAAAACCTTTACTCAATCCATTGATAAGGATCACCCGATCTTTAAGATCTTCGAATTGAGCAATACTTTCATGCTTACCAACGAAGTTGATGTACTCATAGATTTCATCTGAAATAATGTATATCTCCGGATATTTTCTGAATACAACAGCCAGTGCTTCCAATTCTTCCCTGCTGTATACAGCACCCGACGGATTGCAGGGGGAGGAGAACATGAAAACCCTGGTATTGGGTGTGATGGCGGCTTCGAGTTCGGCCGGTGTTACTTTAAAGTTGTTGGCTACCGGTGTTCTGATCTCTACCACCTTACCACGTGCAATCTTCACCAGTTCTGAATAAGTAACCCAGTAAGGTGTAGGGATGATTACTTCATCGCCTTCATCAACCAATGCCAGAATGGTATTCGCTAAACTTTGCTTGGCACCGGTAGAAGTTACAATGTTCTCAGGCTGGTAGTCTAATCCGTTATCACGTTTTAATTTGGTGCATACTGCCTCTTTCAGGTCGGCAAAACCGGCCACAGGTGTGTAATGGCTCCAGTTATCATGGATCGCTTTAATCGCGGCATCTTTGATGTGTTGTGGTGTATCAAAATCTGGCTCACCCAGACTCAAATCAATCACATCAATACCCTGGGCCCTGAGTTCCCTACCCAGTTTGGCCATTTTGAGTGTTTCAGGCTCGTTGAAACGGTTTAGTAAAGAGGAAAGTTGCATGGTTGCTTACATTAAATAAATATTCAACATGAATTTTTGCGAGTGGGAAGTTCGCAAAAACTATCCAAACGGCTGTAAGTTTTACCTACATAATCATTGAACGGACAAAAAACGGCAATCAACAGTTAAAAAGCGATAAGTTTTATGTTTTTGGTTTCTTGAAAAATCTAAATTGACAACATCTTGATTAACTTGAAATAGGTTACTCACACCTCATTTGAAGATAGCTGCTTTCCTTACTTTTGACAGATAATCTGCCCTTATGCCACACGAAGCGATTTCGGTATTTGATATGTTTAAGATAGGTGTTGGTCCGTCTAGTTCTCATACCCTTGGACCCTGGCGTGCGGCATTACGTTGTATTGATACCATCCGGACAAAGTGCGGGTTTGAGGAAGTAGCTTCCATTACCGTTTTACTATATGGTTCCCTGGCTAAAACTGGTAAAGGGCACGGTACAGATATCGCCGTACTGATGGGACTTTCCGGAGCCGATCCTGTAACGGTTGATGTAAATAGTATTACCCCAGCTATTCGGGCAATTACACAGCAAGGAGTTTTGCCATTGGGTGGTGAATGTGCATTGCCGTTTCATATACCCGATAACTTACAATTTTTATTTAATGAAACATTGCCTTTCCATCCCAATGGGTTGTCCTTTCTTGTTTCACTCAAGAATGGTGATGCCTGGAGTGAAACCTATTATTCCATAGGTGGGGGCTTTGTAGTGAAAGAAGGGGAAGATGGTCAACACCAGCAGGGCGTTGATTTGCCATTTCCCATTAACACCGCCGATGATCTCTTGCATTGGTGTATGAAAACCGGTATGGCCATTCATGAAGTGGTTGCAGAAAATGAGCAGGCCTGGCGTAATGAATCGGCCACCAAAGAAGGCGTACTGCATATTTGGCATACCATGCGGGATTGTATTTACAGGGGATGTTATACCCAGGGAGAATTGCCCGGTGGTTTACAAGTAAGAAGAAGGGCATTTGACCTGAACCGAAAACTATTGAAATCTGAGCCCATTGCTCATAACTACGCCAGTTGGATTGATGCCATTCGTAAAGGTGGTCAAGACTTTACATATATTCTTGATTGGGTGAGTTGTTTTGCCCTGGCGGTGAATGAGGAAAATGCTTCTTTTGGAAGGGTGGTTACTGCCCCCACCAATGGGGCTGCGGGTGTGATTCCTGCAGTATTACAGTACTTTATTGTTTTCTGTGATGGTTTGGACGATGATAAGATCATTCGGTTTCTCTTGACAGCCTCGGAAGTGGGGAGCATTTTCAAAAAGGGTGCAACCATTTCTGCAGCGATGGGCGGCTGTCAGGCAGAGATCGGTGTTTCTTCAGCCATGGCCGCAGCAGCACTCACAGAATCCATGGGGGGCACGCAAAGGCAGGCCTTGATGGCTGCAGAAATCGCCATGGAGCACCACCTCGGACTTACCTGCGATCCTATTGGCGGCCTGGTGCAGGTGCCCTGTATTGAAAGGAATACAATGGGGGCCATTAAGGCAATTACTGCTTCTCAACTAGCTTTGCAGAGTTCGCCAGATTATGCGAAAGTGAGCCTTGATAAAGTGATCAGAACTATGTGGGATACCGCATTGGATATGAGCAGTAAATACAAGGAAACCGCCGATGGAGGGCTTGCCATTCATATCCCCATAAGTTTGCCAGAATGCTGATACTACAAGGAATATTTTAACGATTGTTTTCCCTGAATAGTAAGTCACAGGCCTGCATTTTGGTTAACTTTGTACAAACAGGGCATTATGCAAAAGAAGCATATCATCATCCTGGGTGCAGGCTTTGCCGGTCTACAGTTAGCGAGAAGGATTAATGGTCGTTTTTACGATGTTACCTTGATCGATCAGTATAATTTCCACCAGTTTCAACCACTTTTTTATCAGGTTGCTACGGCACGCTTGGAACCCAGTTCAATTTCATTTCCATTACGTAAAGTATTCCAGCGAAAACCGCATGTTCGCGTACGGATCACAACCGTGCAGGAGGTTGATACGACTGCAAAAACGGTAATTACTGATGCAGGTGCATTCAGTTATGATTATCTGGTAATTGCAACCGGTTGTACCACCAATTATTTTGGTAATGAGCGTATCGCCGCCCATGCTTTTCCCATGAAGTCTACCACAGAAGCCATTGCATTGCGTAACCAGATCCTGCTCAATTTCGAGAAGGCATTGAGCGCAACTCCTGAGGAGCGAACTGCACTAATGAATATTGTAGTAGTAGGAGGTGGACCAACCGGGGTTGAATTATCTGGTTCTTTGGCAGAGTTAAAGAAGAATATCTTACCTCGCGATTATCCGGATATGGATTTTAGTGGGTTGAATGTTTATTTGCTGGAAGCAGGTCCTGCCACATTAGGACCTATGAGTAAAGCATCGCAGGATGCCTCCAGGAAATACCTGGAAACAATGGGCGTTCAGGTTTGTCTGAACACACAGGTTAAGGATTATGATGGAGATACCGTGCTACTGGCAAGTGGCGAAGAAATCCCTTCCCGAACCCTCATATGGGCAGCTGGTGTAACAGGTAATGTACCGAATGGGGTGGATGCTTCCTTATTGGTAAGAGGTAATCGTATCAAGACAGATTTGTTTAACCGAATGGAGGGATACGAGGATGTATTTGTGCTGGGTGATATTGCTTATATGGAAACAGAACAGTTTCCCAAAGGCCACCCGCAATTGGCTAATGTAGCCATTGCACAGGCCAAAAATCTGGTTACCAATTTGGATCGCTTATTCAAAGGCACTGCACTCAAACCTTTTAGTTACAAGAGTCCCGGAACTATGGCAACTGTAGGTAAACGCAAAGCTGTGGTAGATTTACCACAATTCAGTTTTCAGGGTAGACTGGCCTGGTTTGTATGGATGTTTCTGCATCTAATGTTGATCCTGAGTGTTAAAAATAAATTGATCATCTTCATTAACTGGGCGATTAGTTATTTTACCAACGATACCACTTTACGGTTGATATTGTTGCCTACCAAACACCAGATCAAATTATTGGAAAAACAAGAGTCGAACTTAGAGCCTGTTTAAACAGTATGCTGGGGTTTTATGGCTGCGTCTTCGTTTGTATTTTGAGGCAGGTGTTAGGCGGCTACATTCGCCTCGCTCGAAAAAACTTATTATTACTCCCCAGCATATCATTTATACAGGCTCTTATTGGATATAAAAAAGAACAGGGCTTAATGCCCTGTTCTTTTTTATATCGTTTCTGGTTCCAGGCTAAAATCCCGGATTTCATTGTATAGTGTGCCTCTTTCAA
>VFQP010005948.1_pt1 | contig 10303 bp, 14 predicted proteins | sample 3512351 | NCBI WGS metagenome assembly VFQP01 (sample SAMN10412372, study PRJNA504923) | tailings metagenome | isolation source: Relicate 1 Philex TSF1 revegetated site | place: Philippines: Tuba, Benguet | collected 2017-08-29
GGCGGCCCAGACGGGCTGCAGCGGAGCAGCAGCCTCGTCAAGATCACCAAGGGCGTCGCGCGCGGCGTCAGCAAGACGGGCTACGCGTTCGAGATGCTCGGGGGCTACCTGTCCAGAGGGAGGCCCGCAAAGTGACCTTACCGCACTGTTGTGGCTTTGTTGTTGTTCCCAGACGCGCAGGAGGGTTTGGCGCGCGAACGCCAAAAAGCGTTCGCATTTTTCAACTGGTGAACGGTTTCGCGCTGAGCGTGCTGCCCCGCTTCTTTCTGGGCCCGCACACAAGCGCACAGGGGAACAGCGCACACAAAGGAGTGCTGCAGCTCAGGGCCGCGCCAGCTCGTCGTTCGTGGCAGCAGCCGCACAGCAGGAGCTGCCCCCTCCTCTCGAGAGAGCAGCACCACCCCTGGGCCATGGCGAACGCCAAGAAGGACCGCGTGGTCAGCTACTTTTACCACGAGGAGATTGGGAACTTCTGCTACGGAGGCGGCAACCCGATGCGCCCACATCGCGCGCGGCTGGTGTTCAGCCTGCTCAAGACTTACGGCCTGACGCAGAACATGAGCATCCACCGGCCGGCGCCGCGCTCCTTCGAGCAGCTGACCGAGTTCCACGCGGATGGTGCGCGTGGCAGGCGCCCTTCGGGCGCGCACGACACAGATGGCCGCAACAACCCTCCAGCGCGCAGCGCGCAGCGGCCCGCTCCGGCCCCAGCACCTGCAGCAGTGGCGGCGCGGCGTCACGCGCTGGGTGCTGGGAGCCCAGGGGCCCTGCCTCGCGCGCGATTCGGCCAAGAGTCCAAGCACGGGATCTCCCTCTCGCTTGGTTGGGGGCGCCAGGAACGCTGCCCGGGACGCCCGTGCGCTGCAGCACGCGAACCTGCAGCGCCTGTCTGCTCGTGTGTGGCTGCGCAGACTACATCAACTTCCTGCGGACCGTGACGCCCAGCAACGCCGAGGAGCACATGAACCAGCTCAAGCGCTTCAACATGGGGCAGATCGGGGACGTCGACTGCCCCGTGTTCGACGGCGTCTACGAGTACTGCCAGGTGCGCCGAGCGTCTGCGTTCCTGGCGCCGAGCCGGTCGACAGGTGCGGCCATCGATCCCACAGCGGCGCGCATCTGCACCTCTCGTCCGCCTCGCACGCGCGGGTGCAGATTTACGCGGGCGGCTCGGTGGCGGCGGCGGCGCAGCTGGCGTCGGGCGAGGCGGACGTGGCGTTCAACTGGTCAGGTGCGCTGGACGGCCGCGTGCGTGGCCATCCAGGCAGCCAGAGCGGCAGGCAAATGGGAGGCGACGCTGACGTTGTGCATGTGTGGCGCTGCCGGGGGGGGCGACGTGAGCGCAGGCGGCATGCACCACGCCAAGAAGGCCGAGGCGTCGGGCTTTTGCTACGTCAACGACATTGTGCTCGGTATCCTGGAGCTGCTCAAGGTCAGTGCTTGGAGGGAGGGACAGGCCAGCTGGTACCAGCTCATGCCCAGCGCATCGGGACGTTGCGGAGCAGAGCACGCTGAGCCGTTGCGTGTGCGCGCCATGTCGCTGCAGGTGTTCCCGCGCGTGCTGTACGTGGACATTGACATCCACCACGGCGACGGCGTGGAGGAGGCCTTCTACCTGACGGACCGCGTCATGACGGTGAGTAGAGTTGCCAGGGGAGGGGTCACGGCAGCAGGGGTGGCGAGGGGCTCCGCACGTGCGCCTCAAGCAGCCTCTCCACTGCTGCCCCCGTGCCTGCACTCGCGTGTGCCTCCTCTCAGGTGTCGTTCCACAAGTATGGCGAGTTCTTCCCCGGCACGGGCGCGCTCGAGGACGTGGGCTACGGCAAGGGTGAGGCGCCCGGCGTGGCGTGTCGCACGGGCCCCCTCAGGTGGTGGTGGTGTGGGCAGCACCAGCCCGAGGCCAGCTGTGCCCTGTGCGCGTGCAGGCAAGTACTACTGCGTCAACGTGCCTCTCAAGGACGGCATGGACGACGACAACTACCAGCTCATGTTTGAGCCCATCATGAGCAAGGTAATGGAGGGTGGGGGGAAGGGGGAGCGAGGGAGGGCTGCAGGGAGCATGTGCCTGGCATGACGACCGCTACTGCGGCGGTGCTGCGCTGCGCGCAGGTGATGGAGATGTTCCAGCCCGGCGCCATTGTCATGTGCTGCGGCGCCGACAGCCTGTCTGGCGACAAGCTGGGGTGCTTCAACCTGAGCATGGAGGGGCACTCGCACTGCATCGAGTTCCTGGCCAAGTGAGCCTCGCCCGGGGGGAGGGAGGCAGGCTGGGGCAGGGAGGGCGCGCGACCTGGAGGGTCCTGGGTGGGGCGGGCGAGCGAGCGCGGGCGGCGGGCGCGGGTCCCCTGGTGCTGATGAGAGCGTGTCGGTGGTGGTGGTGGCGTTGTGTATGTCTGGCGCAGGTACGGCGTGCCCATGCTGGTGCTGGGCGGCGGCGGCTACACGCTGCGCAACGTGGCGCGGTGCTGGTGCTTTGAGACGGGCCGCCTCATGGGCGTCGACCTGCCCGACCAGTGAGTCGTGCGGCGCGCCACACGGGGGGAGGGAGGGCCTGGCGCCCCTTGCAGCCCCCCACCCTTGACGTGCCTCCGGGCGCGTGCCTGACGCCCCCTGCACGCCTGCTCGCTGCCTCTCCCCCCCTGTTCCCCTCCCTCAGGCTGCCAAAGGCGGCGCTGGACGAGTACAACTACTACCTGGACACGGGCTCGCTGCGCATCTCGGTCAGCAACATGAAGAACATGAACACCACGTGAGCAGCGCAACCAGGCGGGGAGGGGCAGAACGCTGCTGCGCCGCAGTCTTACCGTGCGGCTCACACGCCCTGTCCCCTCCTCCTGCTGGTCCTCTGCAGGGAGGAGCTGACGGAGATCCGCACCAAGGTGCTGCAGCACCTCTCCCAGCTGCCCCCGGTGAGCCGCCGCTCGAGTACGCCTCGCGCTGCCCTGGGTGGTGCGGCCTCCCCCTTGGTGCTGACTGATGCTCCTCCCTTTCACCCGTGGGTGTGCTGCCCTGGGCGTGCGTGTGCAGGTGCCCAGCGTGCAGATGACGTACCAGCCGGCGCCGCACCGCGCGCCCGACCTGCCAGAGGAGGACCCCGACACGCGTGGGGGGGGCCAGGCGCACAACGAGGCGCGCAGGTGCGGCGCCTGGGGGGACTGCGGCAGCGTGACCCGAGGGGTGGGGAGCACCAGCAGTGACCGTGAAGACAGCGCGCCCTATTTGCCCCGATTCTCCCCCCTCCCTGTGCACACCCCCATGCAGGGTCAAGCCGGGCCATGAGTCGGACAACGAGGGCGACGAGGACGGGGACGGCGCGCAGCACCACCGGGGCGTCAAGCGCGAGAACGTGGGCTCCCCCGCAGCGGCCGCAGCAGCAGCGGACGCGCAAGGAGGCGCCCCCACCGTCGCCATCAAGCAGGAGGGCGGCGCCACGCCCGCGCCCTCGGCCATGCAGGCCTCAACCCTCGCCACCTCGGAGGCGCTGCAGGCGCCCGGCTTCACCGCCGCGCCCGCCAGCCCGCTGCCGTCAGGCGCGCCGCAGCAGCCGGCCGCCGCCGCCCAGGGCACGCCGCCGCCGGCCAGCGGGGGCGGGGCGGGCGCCGGGCCCATGGACGTGGACGGCGCGGCGCCGGTGCCCGGGGCGGCGGTGGTGAGCAACGGCGGCGCGGCGCCGGGCTCGGGCGGGCGGGGCGAGGCCGGGGCGGGGGCGGCGTCAGCGGGCGGCGCGGGCGGGGGCAGCGGAGGCGGCGGGGGCGGCAGCGGCGGGGGCGCGGCGGCGCACGTGGGCGGGTTGGGTGGGGAGGGGCACTCTTGGTCGCGGGGGGGCGGGGCCAGCAGCGGCAGCGCCACGCCCAGCCCGCCTGGCTCGGCGGCGCGCTACACCATGTTGGGCCCCAGCGGCACGGCGCAGCTGGACAGCGCCACCACGGGCGGCGACCACGTGGGCGTCCGAGGTGAGTCGTGAGTCCCTCGTGCAAGGCCGAGCGCCAAGGGATCCTGTGCCGGTGGGCTGAGCGTGCGGGGTGTGCGCGCGCTTGTCTTGCAGGTTGGACGTTGGTTGGCGGCGGCAGCAGCGCGGACGCCGGCGGCTCGGCCAGCGGGCAAGGCGTGGGCAGCCCACGGCATCGCCCTGCGCCGGGCGCCGGCAGCGGCGCCATCTTCCGGCCGGCGCACATGCATGCACGCGGACCCGCCTGACGACGCAGATCCTCTGACGCTTGCTGTGCTCTTCTTCACGGACTCTGCAACTTGTTGCACGCTCATCCACGATGAGCTTGACGATCCAGGCTCCCTTGCGCAGCGGTGCCTCAGCAGCACAGCGGCAGATCCCACGCAGGCGGGGCCCCAGCAGGGTGGCGGCGTGCTGCGCCCAGCACCGAGATGGCGCATCGCATCGCGACGTGGTCTCGCAGCCTTCGAGCTCGGGGCGCATCCTCATCGCCAGGCGGCAGGCGCTCCTCGGCCCGCTGCTCTCGGCCGCTCTGGCAGCCGGCGTGCCCGCGCAGCAGGCGTGGGCGGCTGACGCCACGGCCGCTCCACAGCTGCCCAAAGGTGAGGAGCTGCTGCACAGGGGGCGCATCTTCTTGGGGGCCACGTCAGCGGCACGCGGCGCTGCGCGGCCACACGCGCTGGATCCGCAGCAGCACGGTGCCACCACCACGCACTGGCGGTGACAGTGTGGCCGTCGCTGCTCCGCCTGCTGCCTCCGTGCAGCGTATCAAGAGGTGGTCCGGAAGCTCGCAAAGTCCTTGCGGGAAAGCATCGAGGCAGAGCAGGCGGGGCAGTCAGAGGCAGACGTGCGTGTGGGGCGTGCTTGTAGTGTGCGTGCATCGACGGTCCGCGGACGGTGCCCTGCGGCGCGGCGCAACGTGGGGCGCGGGCGAGCGCTGGCGTGCGGCGCAGGTGCGGCGCAAGGCCGAGGGCGCCAAGGAGGCCCTGCAGACCTTTGTGCGCCGCTGGACGGACGACCCCAAGGTCAAAGGCCACCCCAGCCACCAGCGAGTCCTAGGTCCGTGATGGGGGCGAGCGTGCGTCCTCCTGCTGTTGCACGTCGAGCGTCGTGACCCTGCCGTCATCCTGCCGCCTGCCTGCCCGTCGGCCTGGCCCACCCCCCTCCCGTGTGCGTGCAGCGGTCCTTCAGGAGCTAAGTGCCTTCTTCCAGACCTCGGGCCCCCGCGCAAGAATGCCAAGTGACCTCCAGGTGAGCGCCAGCGTGGACAGCGTGGTGCGTGGGGTTGGGGCCCACGACCGTGCCACACACCCAAAGCTCCACCCTCACTCTTGCACGCGCAGGCGCGCCTGCTGACGCTGGTGGCTGACGCCGAGGAGGCGCTCAGCAGCCCCCAGGTGGGCAAGCCGGCCCCCCGCCCGAGAGCACCTGCCCTGGGCGGCGCGCAGGAGGAGGACGAGGGCCTGCTGCGCGAGCTGCTGCCCTCCGCCTGACCAACACACCTGCTCGCCCGGACAGCATTTGCAAGTGCTCCAGCAAGTGCGCAGAGAGAGGTGACGGGCACCGGACTCGTCAGCCAGCAGACGCATCACGAAACACGAGTCCGGTGTCCCAGGTGGGGGCGGCGCCCAACCGCCGCCGCCGCACTCGTCCGCGCAATAGCCCGCCGCCCGACCTCCGAACGTGCATCTGCCAGGCTCAGCAGCGCACACAACGAGTCCGACCAAGTAGACGGGAGGCAGGAGCAAGTGGGCACGCACCAGCCGGACGAACCCACGCAACCCTGCACACACAAGAAGAGGGTTCCACCTCCGTCCACTTGACGCACACACTCCCTGCCACCCAGCCGAGAAACGCGCACCAAAACCAGAAGAGCACGCACAGAGTCCACAGTCCACGATCCTCAGCGTCCACGACAAGGACCCCCAAACCCCCACGTCAAGCCTCACCCCGCAAGCCCACGGTGTGTGCGTGCGGGCGGTGCACACACAGACAAGCTCCACGCCCCAGGGTGCCCCGAACACGGCCAACGCGCCCAAACACTGCGCGCGCGTGTGTGGTGGGCGCTCGCCTGCTTGCTTGCTTGGGTGAGCAGGCGAGCCACCTCGGCAAAACCACGCGCACGCAGCACCTGCCGCAGAGCGACTGCTGGATCCGGGGAGCGGGCCGCATCACGTGCGCGCGCTGCTGCAGCGCGCCCTGAGAGGAGACCAGAGCATCCTTCCCGCACGTGGCGGGGCGCGCTCAGAGGCGTGCGCGCTCCTGCGGCCTGAGCGCCAGCAGCAGCGAGACGGTGGCAATCTGCGCCGAGTCCATGGCGCCGTGCACGCACGGGTTGAGGTCCGTGTTGCACGCCTCGCCTGCACGCCACCACGCACGCACGCACGCGCACCGGCACACACGCGCACGTGGTGAGGCGCACGCACAGTGACAGCGGGAGCGGCTGCACGCCTGCACGTCGCTCCTGCCGCCGCTGCTTGACGGCCCTCACCGGCAAAGAAGAGGCAGTCGGCCACGGGCGCCGCCAGCGCCCGCCGGTCGTCCGCTTCCGCGTTGAGCGTGGGGTACCTGTCACCAAGCACCCAAGGTCATGGCCGGGGGCGGCGGCAAGGGCATGGTGGAGGCCCGAGTCCAGGTGAGGCGCGCTGCTAGGACCTAGTGCTAGCCATGAGTCCCGCCTCCCCCCCACACACACTGCACTCACGTGTAGGCGCCGCGCACCCATGGCTGCTCGCCCCAGTTGATGACGTGCGACTTGACCAAGGTGCTGCTGGCGGGCTTGGGGTTGCTGGGCGAGCCAAAAATGTCGTCCAGCTGGGCGGCAAACCGACGCACCATCTGCGCCAACCCCACCACCACCACTACCACGGGTGTGGGTGCACACGCCCCTGTCAGGTTTCTGCTTGCTAGCTCCTGGCGCTCCACTCCTGTCTCTCCCGCGTGCAGAGGGCCCCCCACACCCAGCGCCTCACCTCGTCGTGGGGCAGGTGCGCGCTGGCCTCCATGTGCGTGCCGGCCATGAAGCCGACAATCACGTGCTGCGCCAGGCCCGTCGCCTGCACCGTCCACACGCGCGCACACCCACACGCGCGCATCAAGCGCACGATCAGGCCGTGCCAGCCGCACGCCACCCAGGACGGCTCCCCACCCACTCGTCCCCAAGCGCCGCCGCCGCGCCTGTCCTGTCGCCGCCGCACCTTGTTGGTGGCGGGGTACTTGAGCATCCAGAACTCTGGCACGAACGAGTCGGTGCAAACGCAGTCGTACATATCCTGGTGCTTGCCGCTGTCGGTGCTGGTCCAGAACTTGTCGCTGAAGCCCAGGATCACCTTGACCACGTTGCCCATCTTGATGCGGCGCAGCGCCTCCTGCTTGGGCGCCGGCAGCGCCGGGCTGAAGGTGAGCACCTGGTCCTGCAGGATGCGCAGCGGCACCGTGATGACGGCCGCGCGGCACCGCAGCCGCCGCCCGTCCTGGCACGTGAGCAGCACGCGCCGGTCGCCAGAGCCAGAGTAGTCCACGTGCACAATGGGGCACCCCACGCGGATCTGAGCGCGCACGTAAGCAGGGAGAGGGCAAGGGGCCACACGCCGGGGGTGAGAGAACTGGCTTTTTACAGTCCACGCTGCTACAGGTGCTGCCCGTGCACTAGTGGGACGCACGTTGATGTTTTGCGCCATGGCCTCGGTGATGCGGCCCATGGAGCTGTCCATGATGAGGTAGCTGCCGCCAAAGTCCCACCTGCTCACACACGCACACACACGCGTGAGGGAGCATGAGAGCACCACCGCCGCCCTCACCCGCCAGCCCACGCCTGACTTGCACGGCTGGCTGGCGGCCCCGCTGGCGACCCCTCGGCCCCCTCGCCGCCCGCCCCCAGCAACCAGCAAGAGGCTCACCGGCGGTCCTCCTCAATCATCTCCCTCAGGCCGATCTGGTCCAGGGGGCCGCAGTAGTCGTTGGCGTGGCACGCGTCCGCCACCGCCACCTGCAGGGGCCCAAGGACCAGCACAACGCCCTTGACCACGACCTTGACGGGGCAGGAAGCACGTGCCACCTGACCCTGCATGCCCCCCGAAAGCAGCAAGGGGGCCCAACACGCACCATCTTGTCGGTGGCGCCCTTTGCCCGGAGCCAGGCCGCCGCGCTCACGTCCTGGCCCGCCGGCGGCTTCTCCTCGCGCGCGCACGTGTTGAACAGCTCGTGCACGCGGCGGATCTCCTCGTCCTGCTCGTCCTCAGTGTACAGCTTCTTCTCACGGCCAATGTACAGCCTGCGAAGGAGGAGGCGCCCCGCGTCTGTTGGCGGCTGCAGCGGAGGTGCCCCCTGTCGTCCACGTGTGTGCCCTTGGGCACAAGGCCTTCAGGTGCAGAGGTAGGCCTACCTGTCTGGCCACTCGCGCTCGCTGAACGTGACGCCCAGCTGCTGCGCGTAGTGCACGAACGCGCTGTGGCGGCCGTGCACGAACTCGGGCCCCAGCTCCACGGGCCACGGCGCCATGTTGTGCAGCTGCACAGCGGCATACAGACGGCGCAGCAAGCACTCCTTGCCTCCAGAGCAACGCTGCTCGACGAGTGCGCGGAGTCCGCCAAGAAGCTGCTGCCCCCAGCCCACACGCTTGCGAGTAGAGCGCAGCAAGCGACTGCCGCGAGTGACGCCTACCATCCAGCTCTGAACGGCTCTCTCGCGCTGCTCAGTTGCTGCCGCTGCTCGGCCCCGCCACGAGGTGCCACCCCGAGAGGCGGCGGCGACTCGGCGTGAGCCAGGCCTGCGGGCGCCTCTGCGCGCTGCTCCTTCACCAGGACGCGGTGCTGTGGCCACGCCGCTGTCGAGTGCTGGTCCTGCGGCCGCTCGTAGCGCCTGCTGGGAGCACGGCTCTCGAAAAGGAGCACGCCACGACCGTCGCGCTCACCTGCATGATGCGGCCGCCCACGCGCTCCTGCGCCTCCACCACCAGCAGGTCAGGGTACTGGCGCCGCAGCAGCTGCGCGGCGTAGAGGCCGCTGATGCCCGCGCCCACGACCACCACCGAGTGGTACTCCTCCGCCTGCGCCATTTGCACCGCGTGTGTCGCTGCCGAAGACGTGTGCGAGCTCGCTGACGACAGTGCGCGCCGCTGCTCTTGGCCGCCCAACACGCTTGCGCTCTCTGCGTCTGCCCGCGTCTGGGGCATGCAACTCGCGCCAGGACGCGGCTGGACGAGCTGCCACCAGTCCTGCCAGGCCAGCATGGGACGCAGCCGCAGCCGTAGCCGCAGCCTCCCACGCAGAGGAGGCGGCGGGCATGGAGGAGATCGCCGGCGCCCGTCCTCGTCGCCGCCCAGGCGCTCCCAGCGCAGCAGCTCTCCGCCAAGGCGGGGAGGGAGCAGGGACCGCAGCAGGGGCGAGCGCGAGAGCTCGCCTCCCAGGCGGAGAGACGACTGGGCAGGGCGTGGGGAGCGCGACGCCCGCGGCGGGGGCGACAGGGATCGTGACCGGGGCCACGACAGGGATTGGGACAGGGACAGGGACCGGGATCGGGGCTACCGTGGCCACCGGGACGACAGAGAGCCCGATGATGACCGCCGGGGCCGAGGCGGAGCCGGGGACGACAGGTGCGCCATGCGTGCAGACCCGTGGGCACGGAGCAGGGCGAGCGCCACTTGTGCACTTGGTGTGCGAGACGATGGCGCAACTGTCGCATGTGCAGAGGCCACCGGCACGGAGACCCGGCTGGGCCCAGCAAGGACTCGTCCTTCATGCCGCCGCCGCCACCCCGGCGGCCGCACGACGACGAGCGGAAAGGCGGCGACAGAGGAGGAGGAGGAGACAGGGGAGGAGGAGGAGGCAGAGGGAGAGGCCCCGGGGACCGCGACCGGGGGGACCGTGGGAGAGGCGACCGAGGGGGCCGTGGGGGCAAGGAGGTGTGGGGCAAGGCTGAGGAGCAGGAGGAGGCGCAGCCGCCCCCGCCTCCGCCCGTGGAGATCAAGCCGGTGCTGGAGCTGTCCGGCAAGCTGGCCGCAGAGACCAACACGGTGAGCCTTTTCTTCTGGGGCGCTGGTGGACTTGGCAGGCGTTTGCCCGGCAGCAACGAAGTGTTCCAGCTGTGACTTAACCGCATATGGTGCCGCCGTCGGGGGCGTGCTGTGTTGGCGGGGTCGCTGCCCGCACCAGGCTCCTGCTCGAGCCATGTACGGCGGCAAGGATGCAGGAGGTGCCAGAACCGTGGTTCGGGGCAGTGCGCACCTGTTGAGGATGCCACTGAGGGTAAGGAGGAGCAGCGCGTGCGCATGTGCCGGTCCTGCGTCGTGGCTAGCGCAGGTGAACGGCACGGTGCTCAAGTACCAGCCCCCCCTGGACGCGGCCAAGCCCGACA
>VFQP010005950.1_pt1 | contig 10298 bp, 10 predicted proteins | sample 3512351 | NCBI WGS metagenome assembly VFQP01 (sample SAMN10412372, study PRJNA504923) | tailings metagenome | isolation source: Relicate 1 Philex TSF1 revegetated site | place: Philippines: Tuba, Benguet | collected 2017-08-29
TCGCCATCGTCGGCCCCTCGGGTTGCGGCAAGTCCACCTTCATGAAGCTCACCACGGGCCTGAAGATGCCCAGCATGGGCCGGATCCGCATCGACGGCCAGCCGGTCACCGGCCCGCTCAAGATCTCGGGCATGGCCTTCCAGGCGCCCTCCCTGCTGCCCTGGCGCACCACGCTGGACAACGTGCTGCTGCCGCTGGAGATCGTGGAGCCTTACCGCAGCCAGTTCAAGGACCGCCGCAAGGAGTTCGAGGAACGCGCCAAGAAGCTGCTGGTCACCGTGGGCCTGGGTGGCATGGAGAAGAAATTTCCGTGGGAGCTGTCGGGTGGCATGCAGCAGCGCGCCAGCATCTGCCGCGCCCTCATCCACGAGCCCAAGATGCTGCTGCTCGACGAACCCTTCGGCGCGCTCGATGCGTTCACCCGCGAGGAACTCTGGTGCACGCTGCGCGACCTCTGGCAGGAGCAGAAATTCAACGTCATCCTGGTCACGCACGACCTGCGCGAATCGGTCTTCCTGGCCGACACGGTGTACGTGATGAGCAAGGGCCCGGGCCGCTTCGTGGTGCAGCGCGAGATCGACCTGCCGCGCCCGCGCGACCTGGAGATCACCTACACGCCCGAGTTCACGAACATCGTGCACGAGCTGCGCGGCCACATCGGCGCCATGCGCAAGTCCGGCGCCACCATCAACCAGTGAGGCCCGCCCCATGAAAAAGCACCAGAAACAACTCGAGCGCTGGTCCCCGCTGCTGCTGCTGACCGCCATCATCATCATCTGGCAGATCATCACCGCCGGCTTCGGCGTGTCGGAGTTCATCTTCCCCAGCCCGGCGCGCATCTGGGAACAGACGCTGGAGCACAAGGTGACCATCGCCGGCCATGCCTGGCGCACCTACTGGGTCACCATGGCCGGCTTCGCCCTGGCCATCGTGGTGGGCGTGCTGCTGGGTTTCCTCATCGGCAGCTCGCGCCTGGCCTACGCCGCCGTCTACCCGCTGATGACCGCCTTCAACGCCCTGCCCAAGGCCGCCTTCGTGCCCATCCTGGTGGTGTGGTTCGGCATCGGCATCGGCCCGGCCATCCTCACGGCCTTCCTCATCAGCTTCTTCCCCATCATGGTCAACATCGCCACCGGCCTGGCCACGCTGGAGCCCGAGCTGGAAGACGTGCTGCGCGTGCTCGGCGCCAAGCGCTGGGACGTGCTCACCAAGGTCGGCCTGCCGCGCTCCATGCCCTACTTCTTCGGCTCGCTCAAGGTCGCCATCACGCTGGCCTTCGTGGGCACCACCGTGTCCGAAATGACCGCCGCCAACGAAGGCATCGGCTACCTGCTGATCAGCGCCGGCTCGGCCATGCAGATGGGCCTGGCCTTCAGCGGCCTGCTGGTGGTCGGTGTCATGGCCATGGCCATGTACGAGCTGTTCAGCTTCATCGAGAAACACACCACCGGGTGGGCCCACCGCGGGAGCCAGAACCAATGAGACCCCCACGCTCCGCCGCTGCGCGGGTCGCTGCCCCCCGGGGGGGCTGGTCCTCCTTGGGAACGGCCCGGCGGAGGACCCAGTGACCGACGACCAAGTCCTGCGCCACCTGAAGCGCGCCAACGAGGTCGCCCGCCGCGCGCGCGACGACCTCGGCCGCCACCCCTTTGGCGCCATCCTGGTCGCACCCGACGGCGAGACCGTGCTGGCCGAGCAGGGCAACGTGGACACGGTCAACCACGCGGAGTCGGTGCTGGCCCGCACGGCGGTGCTCAACTACCCGCCCGACTACCTCTGGCGCTGCACCCTCGTCACCACCGTGGAGCCCTGCGCCATGTGCGCGGGCACCCAGTACTGGGCCCACATCGGCCAGCTGGTGTACGGCATGACCGAACGCCGCCTGCTGGAGCTGACCGGCAGCCACCACGAAAACCCCACCATGGACCTGCCCTGCCGGGCCGTGTTCGCGGCGGGCCAGAAACTCATCCGGGTCATAGGACCGGTGCCCGAGATGGAAGAGGACATCGCGGCACTGCACCGCGGTTTCTGGAACACCTGAACAGGTTTCAGGCCGTTGCAGGCTTGGCCACCTCGTAGCGCAGCTCCACCAGCCCATCGCTGATGCGCTCGGCGGCCACCAGCCGCAGCGGGCGTTCCAGGCGCCGGGGCAGCAGCGGCTTGCCCCGGCCCAGGGTGATGGAGCCCACCTGCACAATCACCTCGTCCAGCAGGCCGGCGTCCAGAAACTGCCCGGCCAGATCGCCCCCACCCACGACCCAGAGGTTTCCGCCGGCGGCCGCCTCGCTCATGGCGGCATGCACCACGCGCACATCGCCCCGCACAAAACGGATGTCGGCATCCGGCACGCGCGGCAGCTCGCGGCTGGAAAACACCCAGACCGGCTGCTCGTACGGCCAGGGCGATCCCACCTCGGCCTGCACCTCGTCGGCGTGGCGCAGCATCCATTCGTAGGTGGACGACCCCATGGCCAGTGCACCCACCTCGGCGATGAAGGCGTTGTAGCCGGTCTCGCTCGGGTTGCCGAGCTGGAACAGCCAGTCCAGGGAGTCGTCCTCGGTGGCGATGTAGCCGTCCAGGCTGGTGGCGGTGTAGTACTGGGTCTTCATGGTGCCGCTTTCGGTGGGCCGTCTGTGGAGCGCGGCCCGCGCGGCACAGCATACGCCCTCAGCGGTGCACCTCAGCCTCGCCCGCCGCATCCAGCATGGCCAGCAGCTGGCGCCGGATGAGCACGCCCGGCCGGTCCGAATCCATGGAGAACTCGATGCCGCGCCGCCGCAGGTCCACCACCGCGTCGGGGTCGGTGGATTCGAGGATGTCCTTGTCCTCGCGCGTGATCTCCTCGTCGAAATCGATCAGCATCTGCGCCGGGCAGTCGGCTTCGGTGTCGTTGCGGTAGAGCCACTGGCAGAGCTGGATGTGGCCGTCGTCGATGGGCGTGAAGCTGTTGATGATGATGTGGCGTATGCCGCTGGGGTACTCGATGTCGAGCCGGCGCGAGAACGGCTGGAAATAGGCGTTGCGCATGTGGCGCGTGGTGATGGGGTCGGCCACGCCGCTGATGCGGCGGAACCGCTCGGGGTTGGCGGCAGCAATCACCGTCTCGGCGTAGAAGCCCTCTTCGTTCTCCACGATTTCGTACTTGCTGGGCTTGGGCGCGTCGGGCACGCCGAAGGTGGCACGGTGCACGAAGCTGAAGTGCGAGTTGTCGAACGAGTTCTCCAGTGCGCGCAGCGGGCTGGTGGCCCAGACCTCGTGGAACTGGAAGATGGTGCGGAACGCCGGGTCGTCGAACTCGGGCACGGCCGGTATGTCGGCCACCGGGTCTTCCAGCGCCACCCAGGCGTAGCCGTAGCGCGCGGTGCAGTGGTACGCGGTGGTGCGGTAGTCTTCGGGGATGCGGCGTTCGGCGTCGTACTGCGGGATCACCACCACCACGCCGCTGCGGTCGTAGGTCCAGCCGTGGTAGCCGCACCGGATGCGGCCCTGCCCGGAGGCCTGGCCTTGGGTATCCACGCACCAGCCCTTGGACAGCTTGGCCGTTCGGTGGCAGCAGCGGTCTTTCAGGGCAGCGGGCTGGCCGTGTTCGTCGAGGAAGAGCACGATGTCCTCGCCCAATAGTCGGAAGGGTTTGGGGCCATCGGCCAGACGCGACAGCGGCATGACCGCGTGCCAGTACTTGCGGAAAACGGGCTGTTGGGTAACCAGCATGGAAACGCTCCTTGGGTGTCAGTTGAATGAACCAAGAGCAATTTCCGGCCGGGCCCGTGGGGAGGGCTTGCGGGTGAACGCTTCTACTCTTGCCGTCACTTTAGCAAACGGCGGGCCAGGTGGCGGCGCCGTCAGGCTGGCACGGCATGTGCAAGAGCACGCTCAAGAGTAGAAGCGTTCAGCGCAGGCACCCACCGGGTGCCACCGCCCGGAAATTGCTCTTGATGCACCCGGCAGCCCCATGCGGCCGGGCCACTCAATGACTGTTTCCAGGAGCCCCGCCATGCTGCGCCGCCACTTCCTTGCCACGTCCGCCTCCGCCCTCGCCGCCCCTGTGGTGTGGGCCCAGAGCGTCCCCCGCCTCACCCCCATCAAGTTCACGCTGGACTTCCGCGTCACCGGCCAGACTGCGCCCTTCTTCCTCGCGCAGAGCAAGGGCTACTACCGCGACGAAGGACTGGATGTCGCCATCGACGTGGGCTCCGGCTCGGTCGCCTCCATCACCCGCATCGCCAGTGGCGTGTACCAGATGGGTCTGGGCGACATCAGCTCGCTGATCGAGTTCCAGGCACAGAACCCCGGCACACCTTTGGTGCAGGCCGTGTACCAGTATTACAACCGCGCACCATTCGTGATCATCGGCCGCAAGGACCGTGGCATCACCACCGACTTCGCCAGCCTCAGGGGCAAACGGGTGGCCGCCGCCGCCGTGGAAGCCACGCGCCGCGCCTGGCCCATGGTGGCCAACAAGCTGCGCGTGGGCGCCGACCACTTCCAGTGGATCACCACCGACTTCAGCGCACGCGACAACGTGATGGTGCGTGGCGACGTGGACGCCGCCACCTACTTCCACGACTCCGCCGTGTCGCTGTTCGCCCGCATGAAGACCGATGAACTGTCGGTGCTGAAATACACCGATGCGGGCGTCAACCTGTACGGCAACGCCATCCTCGCCAGCAACGCCATGGTCACCCAGCAGCCCGCGCTGGTGGCGGGCTTCCTGCGCGCCACCAACCGCGCCCTGCAAGAGACCCTGGCCAACCCGGCCGCTGCCATCGCCGCCATCAAGCAGCGCGAACCCATACTGGACGAGAAGGTGGAGCTGGACCGCTGGCGCCTGACCGCGCAGTACGTGGCCGCCGCCGACACCACCAGCCATGGCCTGGGCGACGTGCGCAAATACCTGCTGGAACAGCAGCTGGACCAGGTGGGCGACGTGTTCGCACTCAAGCACAAGCCGTCGGTGGAAGGCCTGTTCAACCGCGCCATGCTGCCCACGGCAGCCGAACGCGCGCTGAAGGCCTGACGCATGGCGCTGCCCGACGAAACCGCACTGTCGGACAAGGACGGTGCCTACCTGCGCCAGGCCATCCGCTGGTCGGCGGTGGCACGCGAACGTGGCAACCGGCCCTTCGGGGCCGTCATCGTGGCCGACAGCGGCGAGGTGCTGGCCGAGGCCTGGTGCAACACCAGCGAAACCGGCGACTGCACCGGGCACGCGGAGACCAACGCGGTACGCCAGGTCTCACCCCGCGTGAGCCGCGACACCCTGGCGCGCGCGACGATCTACTCGTCGGCCGAACCCTGCGTGATGTGTGCGGGTGCCATCTTCTGGGCCAACATCGGCCGCGTGGTCTACGGCATCGACGCCGAGCGGCTGCGCGTGTTCAGGGGTGAGCGGGCCGAGCAGCGCGACGCCGAACTGTCGTGCCGCGACGTGTTTGCCGCTTCACCGCACCCCATCGAGTGCCTGGGCCCGGCGCTCGTCGACGAATCCAGCCAGCCGCACGTCGGCTTCTGGCGCCGCTGAGGCGTCCTGCGGCGACGCGGGCCGACCCTGCCAGGCGGGGCCGGTGCAGCCCGCCAGCAGGCTGGCGCCGGGTGTGCTCCAGCGGGTGTGGACCTGCGCCAGGTCGAGCACGGTGGGGAACCAGTTGTCGTGGCTGGCCGGCCGGCCCGCGCGGGCGCGCAGGCAGCCTTCGTCCAGCGCCATGGCCTGCCGCAGGGTGGGCGACAGCCACATGAGCATGGGCACGCGGGTCTGTTCGTCCGGTGCAAAGGCGTACGGCATGCCGTGCAGGTACAGGCCTTTTTCACCCAGCGATTCGCCGTGGTCGGACACGTACAGCAGCCCGGTGGCACCGGGCTGGCTGCGCAGCCAGCGCACCACGCCGGCCAGCAGGTCGTCGGTGGCGCGCACGCTGTTGTCGTAGGCGTTGACCACCTGCTCGCGCGGGCAGTCCTGCAGCGCGGCGCTGGTGCACTCGGGGGTGAAGGCCTTCAGGGCTGCGGGCGTGCGCTTGTAGTAGGCCGGCCCGTGGCTGCCCATCTGGTGCAGCACCAGCACCGTGCCACGGGCGCGCTGCTCGGGTGTCAGCCGCTGCAGCGCCGCCGGCAGGGCTTGCAGCAGCGCGGTGTCCTGGCATTCGCCGCCGTCGCACACCGTGCCGGGCACCAGCTCACTGGCGTCGGCGTGGGGCACGCGGTCGCACACCCCCTTGCAGCCGGACTGGTTTTCCACCCACATCACGCCCATGCCGGCGCGCTGCAGCGCATCGAGCAGGTTTTCGTGGCGCTGGGTGCGGGCCATGTAGCCCTCGCGGCCCAGGTGCGAGAACAGGCAGGGCACCGAGGTCTCGGTGTTGGTGCCGCAAGAACGCACGTCGCTGAAGTAGGTCATGCCACCCTCGCCCATCAGCGCCTTGAGCTGCGGGGTGGTGTCGCGGGCGTAGCCACCCAGGCCGAAGTTGGCCGCCCGGGTGGTCTCGCCCACCACCAGCACCAGCAGGGGGCCGGGCACGGCGCCGTGGGTGCGCATCGCGTCTTCGCCCATGGGCTGCAGCGGCTGGCGCGCGAGGTTGACCGAACCGTGGGCCTGGCGGGCCAGCGCGTACACGGTGTTGTAGGGGTTGACGCGGTAGCGCAGGTCCTTGTGGTTGCGCATCAGCGAGGCCAGATCCTGGAAACCCAGCCACAGCAGCACCAGTGCCGCCAACAGGGCCAGCACGGCCAGGCCGGCCTGGCGCGGCAGCAGGCGGGCCACCGGCCGCACCGGCTGGCGCCACCACCACCAGCCGGGCAGCGCCACGCCCAGCAGCAGCGCCACGCCCAGCGTGGGCGAGAGCAGGTCGCGCACCTCGCGGGTGTCGGTGTGCAGCACGTTGTCCAGCATGGTGGGGTCCACCACGATGCCGTAGCTCAGCATGAAGTGGCTGCTCACCGCCACGGTGACCAGCAGCAGCACACCCACCGGCTTGCGCCAGCGCGGCCACACCAGCAGCGCCAGGGTAGCCAGCAGCATGAGGAACAGGGCCCCGCCCAGCAGCACCAGCGTGGTCACCAGGTGGGGGGCCGTCATTTCGGGCAGGCGCCCCAGGCTCAGCCACAGGGGCAGGTTGCCCACGCTGGCCAGCCAGGCGGCCAGCACGGCCAGCAGCGCCAGCGGGTGCCAGCCTGGGGCCGTAAGCGGGGCAGCGGAAGAGCGGGTGGGGAGCATGGCGTGGACCGGACCGGTGGACAACCCGGCCATGGTCGGCACGCCGCCTTATCGCCACATTAAGCAGAATTACCGTCGGTCGGCCATCGCAGGGCGTAGCGGGTGGTGAAAGGGGGTGGCGCCGGCTCGCTGACCAGCGCCAGCCCCTGCCAGCCGGCCAGGCGCTCGGTCAGCCGCAGGCCCAGGCCCAGGCCACCGCCGGCCACCTCGGTGCTGGCACCCCCGCGGCGGCCGTCGTCGTGCACGGCCAGCCAGAGCCCCCGCGCGTCCTCGCCCAGCGCCACCTCCACCTGGGTGCCGGCGGGCGTGTGGCGCAGCGCGTTGTCCACCAGGTTGCGCAGGGCCAGCTCCAGCATCAGCCGGTGGCCGGGCGCCTGCCGGCCGGTCAGGGCATCGGGCACCTGCAGCGCCAGCGTGTGGCCGCTGGCGTGGGCCTGTTGCGCAAACGGCGTCAGCACCCCGGTGGCCAGTTCGCGCAGGTCCAGCGGCTCGGCCTCGCGCGCGTCCAGGGCGTGGGCCCGGGTCAACTCGATCAGCTGGCCCAGTATGCGGCCGGCGCGCAGGGCGTCCTGCTCGGTCTGGCGCAGCGCGGCGTCGCGTTCCTCGCCCGTGGCCGCCTCGCGGGCGGCGCGGGCCTGCCAGACGATGGCGGCCAGGGGCGTGCGCATCTCGTGGGCCACGTCGGAGGCAAAGGCACGCTCGCGCCCCACCTGCCCCTGCAACTGGCGCACCAGGCGGTTGATGGCTTCCACCGTGGCGCTCATTTCGGTGAAGCGGTGGTGATCTTCCAGGGTCTGCCCGGCGGAGGTGTCGAGCGCGGCAATGTCGTCGGACAGCTGATTCAGCGGCCGCAGGCCGCGGCGTATGGCCCAGGCCAGCATCAGGGCCACGGCCGGCAGCACCACCAGGGCAGGCACCACGATGTGGCGGGCGATGTCGGCGCCCAGGTTCGCGCGGTGGTCCAGGGTCATCATCACGGCCACGCGCAGGGCGCCGTCACGCTCCTGCAGCACGCGCCAGTTGGCGCCCCGGGTGTCGCGCACGGTCTGGTAACCCTCGTGCAGCGGCTGGGCCAGCAGCGCGGCCATGCCGTGCGAATCCCATTCCAGCGTGCCGTCGCGCCAGCGCAGCGCCCGCAGCTCGGGGGCGTACTCGCCGGCACCGGCCGGTGGCTGGCGCGCGCTCGGGCCGTCGGGCGCGCCGCGCAACAGCCGCGCGGCCGAAGCGAGCTGGCCGTCGGTGATTTCGCGGGCCTCGTGCAGGCCGGTGGAGTAAGACGCGGCGACCAGGCTGGCCCATACGATGACCAGCGCGGCCAGGGTCCAGAGCCAGAGGTGGCGCCACAGCCAGCGCGGTGTTGCCGGGCTCATGGGGCCTCGGGCTTGGGTATGAAATAGCCCACGCCGCGCACCGTCTGTACCAGGTCGTTGCCCAGCTTGCGGCGCAGGTGGTGCACGTGCACCTCGATGGCGTTGCTCTCCAGCAGCTCATCAAACCCGTACAGCGCGGCCTCCAGCCGGTCACGCGCCAGCACCTGGCCGCGCGCCTGCAGCAGCGCCAGCAGCAGGGCGTACTCCTTGCCGCGCAGCGTCACCGGCTGGCCGGCGCGGCGCACGGTGTGTGCCGCCGGGTCCACCTCGATGTCGCCGTGGTGTATCAGCGGGTCGGCCCGCCCGGCGCTGCGGCGCAGCGCCACCCGCATGCGCGCCAGCAGTTCCTCGGGGGCCACAGGCTTCACCAGGTAGTCGTCGGCACCCCGGTCCAGCCCGGCTACCCGGTCAGGCAGCGCGTCGCGCGCGGTCATGATGAGCACCGGCACCTCGGCAGGCGTGCCGCTGTCGGCGCCAGCGCCGGTGCGGGCGCGCAAGCGGCGCAGGCCGTCCAGGCCGTCGCCGTCGGGCAGGCCCAGATCCAGCAGCACCAGGTCAAACCGCTCGGCCTGCAGCGCCGCCAGCGCCTGCGACAGCCGGCCGCAGGCATCCACCGCATAGCCGGCGCCCCGCAGCGTGGCCGCCAGCCCCTGGGCAATGCCCGGGTCATCTTCGACGATCAGCACTCTCACGGTGGCTCCATCCGTTTAAGGTGGCTCTAAGGCGTGGCCGCTGCAATCGCGGCCATGCCCACCCTTTTGATGCCACCGCCATCCCGTCTGCCCACCGGGCCTGCGGGATGGCGGCCCTTTTTCATTGTGACACTGAGTCTGGCCACGCTGGTGCTGGCCTGGGACATCAGCGGGCTGGACCTGGCCGTGATGCGGGCCCTGGGCACCACACAGGGGTTTGCGCTGCGGCACCACCCGCTGCTGGAGCGCGTGCTGCACGACGACATGCGCCAGGTGACCACCGCCGGCTTCGTGCTGGCGCTGGCCGTGCTGACGCGCTGGCCACGCCGCTGGCCCTGGAGCGAACGCGCCGCCGTGGCCCTGGGCATGGTATTGGCACTGGCGGTGGTCAACGCCATCAAGCGCAACAGCCTCACCAGCTGCCCCTGGGAGCTGCAAACCTTTGGGGGCGTGGCGCAGTACGTGTCGCACTGGGCCTGGGGCGTGGCCGATGGCGGCAGCGGCCGCTGTTTCCCGGGCGGGCACGCATCCGGCTTGGCCGCCCTGCTGCCACTGGCGCTGCCCGGCCTGGCGGCGGTAGAAGCCACCACCCGCCGCCGCGCCGCCCTCCTGCTCGCCGCCCTGATGGCCGGCACCGCCGGCCTGGGCCTGGTGCAGACCCTGCGCGGCGCCCACTACCCCAGCCACACGCTGTGGACGCTGTGGCTGTGCTGGACGGCCGGCGGCCTGCCCTGGGCCGCCTACCGCGCGTGGCTACACTGGCGCCCATGCCCTGGCACGCTCAACTCGAACTCGACTACCAGCGCCGCGATGGCGCCACCCGCCTGACCCACCGCCACCAGGGGCCGCTGCGCATCTTCCAGAGCCTGTACCCCGAAGGTGACGCCATCTGCCACAACGTGGTGGTGCACCCGCCCGGCGGGCTGGTGGGCGGCGACACACTGGACATCAACGTGCGCGTGCAGGAAAACGCCCACGCCTTCGTGGGCACACCCGGCGCCACCCGCTTCTACCGCAGCGAAGGCGAGC
>VFQP010005951.1_pt1 | contig 10297 bp, 10 predicted proteins | sample 3512351 | NCBI WGS metagenome assembly VFQP01 (sample SAMN10412372, study PRJNA504923) | tailings metagenome | isolation source: Relicate 1 Philex TSF1 revegetated site | place: Philippines: Tuba, Benguet | collected 2017-08-29
TTCAAGATCGTCGACCGCAAGAAGGACATGGTGCTGGTGAGCGGCTTCAACGTGTATCCGAACGAGGTGGAGGACGTGGTGGCCCAGCTGCCCGGCGTGCTGGAGTGCGCCGTGGTGGGCGTCCCCGATGACAAGACCGGCGAGGCCGTCAAGCTCGTCATCGTCAAGAAGGACGCCGCGCTCACCGAAGCCCAGGTGCGCGACTATTGCCGCGCCAACCTCACCGGCTACAAGCAGCCGAAGGTCATCGAGTTCCGCACCGAGTTGCCCAAGACACCGGTGGGCAAGATCCTTCGCCGCGAGCTGCGCGACAAGTGACGTCATCCGCATGACGCTCGCGCTGGTCAGCGCCTTGCCCGAGGAGTTGCAGGCCGTCCTTGATCTGCTGCCCGACGAGCAGCGTGTCGTCGTTGGCCAACGCACCTTCTGGCAAGGCCACCTGCATGGCCGCACGGTGGTCGCGGTGCTCTCGGGCATTGGCAAGGTGGCCGCGGCCACCACCACGACGGTGCTGGCCGAACGCTTTGGCGCCAGCGCCATCGTGATGACCGGCGTGGCCGGCGGTCTGGGTCCGGGGGTGAAGGTGGGTGATGTGGTGGTGGCTGGCGAGCTGTTGCAGCACGACATGGACGCCTCGCCCATCTTCCCGCGTCACGAGGTGCCGGGCCACGCCCGATCGCGCTTCGCCACCGACGCCGTGCTCACCGGGCGCCTGGTATTGGCCAGCCAGGCGAGCCTGCGCGATCCCTATGCCACGCTGGGCGACGCGGCGGTGAAGGCCTTCGGGTTGCAGGCACCGCGCATCCATCAGGGGCTCCTCGTGAGTGGCGATCGCTTTGTCTCGCGGACCGCCGAAAGCCGTGCGCTGCAGGCTGAGCTGCCCGATGCCCTGGCGGTGGACATGGAGAGCGCAGCCGTGGCCCAGGTGTGTGCCGATTTCGCTTTGCCCTTCGCGGTCGTGCGCACGATTTCCGACCGCGCCGACGATGCCGCGCACGTGGATTTCCCGCGTTTTCTCACGCAGGTGGCAAGCCGCTACAGCGCGGCCATCGTCCAGCGGCTGCTCGGTCAGTCAGCGTAGCCAGCCGCGTTTGCGGAAGTAGAGCATCGGCACCACGGCCGACAGCACCATCAGCGCGATCGCGAACGGGTAGCCCAGCTTCCAGCTCAGCTCGGGCATGAACTGGAAGTTCATGCCGTAGCTGCTGGCCACCAGCGTGGGCGGCAGCAGCGACACGCTGGCCACCGAGAAGATCTTGATGATCTTGTTCTGGTTGATGTTGATGAAGCCGACGGTGGCGTCCATCAGGAAGTTGATCTTGTCGAACAGGAAGGCGGTGTGGCCGTCGAGCGAATCGAGGTCGCGCAGGATCTGGCGCGCGTCCTCGAACTGCTCGGCGCTGAGCAGGCGGCTGCGCATCATGAAGCTCACCGCGCGGCGGGTGTCCATCACGTTGCGGCGGATGCGGCCCGACATGTCCTCGTGCCGGGCGATGGCCGACAGCGCCTCGCTCAGCAGCGTGTCCGAGGCGTTGCTGTTGAGCACCTGCTTGCTCACGGTTTCGATTTCGTCGTAGATGTCTTCCAGCGTGTCGGCGCAGTATTCGGCGTCGGCGTCGAACAGCATCAGCAGCACATCCTTGGCATCCTCGATCAGACCGGGCATGCGCCGCGCGCGCATGCGCAGCAGCCGGAACACCGGCACGTCCTCGTCGTGAATGGAGAACAGCACACCGCGGCTCTTGAGCGTGTCGTTGTGCTCATTGAGAATGAAGGCCACCCGCACCGCGCGCGGGTCTTCGTCGTCATCGATCAGGAAGTCGCTGCGCACGTGCAGCTCGCCGTTGTCCTCTTCGAAGAAGCGTGCCGACTCCTCGATGTCGTCGTCCATCGCGTCTTCCGGGATGGACAGGCCGAAGTGCTGTTTGACCCAGCGACGCTCTTCGGGCGTGGGATCCTCCAGATCGACCCAGATCGGTTTGAACTTTGCGAGCTCTTCCAGCGACTCGATTTCTTCCTGGAAGAGGCGGCCGTTGGCCAGGGTGAAGACGTTGAGCATGGCGCGCTCCCTGCTGCTGGTGGCGTTGGGCGGGGGAGGCCGGTGTGCCGGCCGGCGGGTTCGGTGGCGCTTTCAGCCGGCTGCCCGCCAGGGCGTGGCGCTGGTGCTCAGCGCGGGCTCAGACGGTGGCGGAGGCGGCTGAAAGCACACAACTGGGGGGTGTGCTTTCCATGGAGGGCTCCGTTCGGGGGGTGGGCGCGATTATCGCACCGGCCCCTTGGCGCCGTTCGTGACGGAAGGGGCCAGGAAGGCCCGCAATTCGTCCTGCCGGCGCCAGGCGTCGTGTTCCCCCAACGCCATGAGCGCCTGCACGAAGCCCGGTTCGAACAGCAGGTAACTCGCGAGGGCCGCCGCACTCGCGTTGGCGCCGCGGCGCGTGTCCAGCGCGCCCAGACCCGTGAGGGTGTGGCGCGTCGACGCGGGCAGCTCGTGCACATGTTTCAGCGCAATCTCGTCGAGCGATACGCTGGGCTGCAGTGCCAGCACCTCCACCGGCCGGTAGGGCAGCAGGGCCGACACCTCGGGCGGCAGTCGCGCCAGTGTCTGGCTCACGCGCAGGGTCTGTTCCACATCGGACTGCAATGTGTCGTGGAAGACGCTGGCCATGGCGTGACCGGCGATGGTGCCGGCGGTGGGCTCTTCGGCGTTCGCTGACGTCAGGCCCGCGCGCTGGGGCTGGCCCACACCGATGACCAGCACACGCCGCGCGCCGAAGTGGATGGCCGGTGACAGTGGCGAGAGCTGGCGCATCGAGCCGTCGCCGAAATGCTCGCGGTGGCCGTTGACCCACAGCGGCACCGCGGGGAACAGGAAGGGAATGGCGCTGGACGCCATCAGGTGCTCGATGGTGACGGGCTGGAAGTCGGCGCGCCGCCCCGGCCGGTGCCAGGGGGGCACTTCGCAGCCCGTGCGGGTCTGACAGAAGGTCCAGTGTTCCCCGGTGGTGTAGCTCGATGCGGTGATTCCCAGCGCTTCGATGGCGCCGATCTCCAGTGCGGCTTCCAGCCGGCGCAGGTCGATTGCGCGGTGCAGCGTGTCCACCAGCGGGAGTGTGTCCAGCAGCGCACGGTGGCGCTTGACCTGGCGCGACAAGGTCCAGCCGGCGAGCACCCGGCTGGCACGCACCCAGCTGGGGGCCTCGAGCCGGTACACCTGGTGCGACCGCAAGCCCTGCCAGAAGTCGGCCAGGCGACCCAACGCTGCCGCGCCATCGCCCGCCTGGCTCGCGAGGTAGCTGGCGTTGAGCGCGCCGGCCGAGGTACCGAACAACCAGCGGAAGGGAAACGCGGGCTGCCCGGAGGGCATCATCGCCATCATCGCTTTGAGAACGCCGGCCTGGTAGGCGGTGCGGGCCCCACCGCCCATGAGCACCAGGGCGCAGCCATCGGGCACGTCGCCCGGCCTCGGCGTCAGAGCCGTGTTGTGCGTGAGGACGGTGTCCAGTGACATGGGCAGGTTTCCGATGGACTCAAGTCGTATCGTCGATGAAGCGGCTCAGGGTCTGCGGGTCCACCGGTTTGTGAAGGCCTGTCACGCCGGCCGCGCGAATGGTGGTCAGCACTTCCGGGCTGGTGTCCCCGGTGACGATGGCGATGCGAACGCTGTCGCCCAGCCGTGCCCGCAACGCCTCGACCACCTGTACGCCGTTTTCGCCACCGCCCAGGTGCATGTCCACCAGGGCCAGCTCGGGCGGGCGGCGGGCGGACACCAGGCGCGCCAGCGCGTCGTCGAGCGAGCGCGCCACCAGCGGCTCATGGCCCCAGCCCCGCAGCAAGAAGCCCATGGCGGTCAGGATCTGTTCGTCATCGTCCACCACCAACACCGTGCGCGAAGGGCGCTGGATGTTCTCGGGCGGCGCCACACCAGCGCTGGCGTCCTGTGGGGTCTCGGCCAGCGGCAGATCGATGGCGAACACCGAGCCGCGCCCGGGGCGCGAATGGCAGATCAGGCGGCTTCCCAGCAGATCGGCCGAGCGTTTGACGATGGCCAACCCGAGCCCGAAACCACGCAACTGGCCTGCATCGCGCTTGACGTTGCCGGCCTGATAGAACTCCTCGGTCACGCGCGGCAGTTCGTGGGCCTCGATACCGACGCCGCTGTCCCAGACCTCGATGCGGATGCGCCCGCCGCGCCGGCGCGCTGCCAGCAGCACGCCACCGCGCTCGGTGTAGCGCACCGCGTTGCCGGCCAGGTTGCTCAGGATGGTGTGCAGCACCGCCGGGTCGGCCTGCACGCTCAGGCCGGCTTCGTGCACACGCAGGCGCAGGCCCTTGGCGCGGGCCTGCTGCGCCACCTCGTCGCACACCCGGCGCAAGAGGGGGGCCAGTGGCACGGGCTGCGGACGTGGCTGCATGGCCCCCGCGTCCAGGCGGGATATGTCCAGCAGACGGCTAAGCAATTGCGCCATCGTGTCGAGTGCGCCCTGCATGCGCTCGGCGATGCTGCCCACCGTCGCCGGCCCGATCTGGGCGCGCGAAGCGAGCGCCTTGAGGGCCGGCACGAAGAGGCTCATGGCGTGGATGGGCTGGCGCAGGTCGTGGCTGGCGGTGGCCAGAAAACGCGTTTTGGCCACGTTTGCCGATTCGGCGCGTTCTTTCTCCACGCGCAATTGCGCCACCAGCGACTCGTTTTCGAAGCGCAGACGCAAGGCCTCCTCGATGGCGCGCGCAATGCGCAGCGAGAACAGTTCGGCCATGATCAGGAACACGCTGCCCAACGCGCCCAGGGTCACCAGGGCAGTATCGCCCGACCACAGGCAGCGCACCGCGAACGGCAGGGTGCACGGGATGGCAAAGGCCATGTGGGCCGGAAAGTAGGGCGCGAGTGACTGTGTGGCACTGGCGAGGATGGCCGTGATCACGATCGCAACCACCGCCAGATTGAACGGGTTGTCGGGTGTAAAGAAGAGCCAGGCCAGCGAGCCCCAGCACAGGCCGGCCAGCCCGGAGGCGATCACGAAGGTGCGGCTCCATTGATCCGGGTCCGCGCCGTCTCCCGTATCGCGCCAGAACCGGCGCGTCAACCACAGCCGCCAAAGACTCAGGGCGACCAGGGTGAACAACCAGCCCACGATCAAGTCGCGCGGCTGCTGGTTGGTCCACAACAGCGCTGCAGCGCCGCTGCCCAGCAGCACTGTGCCGACCACCAGCGCCGGCACGTTGCGCGCCAGCAGGCGGATCTGCTCGCGGCGCAGGCGGAGGTGCAATTCGGCTGGGTCGTTCATGGGAGTGAAGCATAGGCCAGCGGCAGCGCCGATACACCCTATCGGCGACACTCGTGGCCCGTTTCCGGATCATCGCGTGTCTGCCCATACGAACTCTCCCTCCCTGAGCCCTGCGCGCGAGCGCTGGCTGCTGCTCACCATCGCGGGCATCCAGTTCACGCACATCCTCGACTTCATGATCATGATGCCGCTGGGCCCGCAGTTCACGCGGCTGTTCGGCATCAGCGACGCGCAGTTCGGCTTGCTGGTGTCGGCCTACACGCTTTCGGCAGGCGTCTCGGGTCTTTTGGCCGCCACCTACGTCGACCGCTTCGATCGTCGCAGCCTGCTGCTGGGGCTCTACGGCCTGTTCGCACTGGCCACGCTGGCCTGCGGGCTCGCGCCCGGCTACGGGTTTCTCATGGGCGCACGCATCGCGGCCGGCGTGTTCGGCGGCGTGCTCTCAGCGCTGGCGCAGACGATCGTGGCGGATGTGGTGCCATTCGAACGTCGCGGCCGTGCGATGGGCGTGGTGATGTCGGCGTTTTCGGTCTCTACCGTGGCGGGCGTGCCGCTGGGTCTGTGGCTGGCCAACTGGCTCGACTGGCACGCCACCTTCATCGCCATCGCCATCCTGTGCGCGCTGTTCTGCCTGGGCGCCTGGCTCACCCTGCCGCCATTGCGCGCGCACCTGCACGCCGGGCGCCCCGCGGTGTGGCGCGGCATCGGCGAGGTGCTGGTCGAGCGCAACCATTGGCGCGCCTTTGCCTTGTCGGCGGTGATGATGTGCACCGGCTTCACGGTCATTCCCTTCATCACGATCTACATGCAGTCCAACGTGGGCCTTACCGACCGCGACATCCCGCTGATCTACCTTACGGGCGGCGCGGTCACGCTGCTCACCGCGCGCTGGTTCGGGCGCATGACCGACCGCCGCGGCAAGGTACCCACCTTCAGCCGCCTGGCGGTGGCGGCCACCGTGCCCATCATGGTCACCACACTTCTGCCGCCGGCGCCACTGCCCCTGGTGCTGCTGGTGTCCACGGCCTTCTTCGTGCTGACGTCGGGCCGCATGATCCCGGGCATGGCCATCGTCACCTCGGCCGTCGTGCCGCGCCTGCGCGGCACATTCATGGTGCTCAACGCCTCGGTGCAGTCGGCGGCCATGGGACTGGCTTCGCTGGTGGGCGGCCTCATCATCGCGCGCGATGCCGCCGGTCGGGTCGAGCATTACTGGATGGCGGGTCTGATCGGAGTGGTCGCCAGCTTCGCCAGCATTGCGCTGGCCAGAAGGCTGCGCCTGCACGGCGCCGACGGCAGTCCGCCCGGTTGACACCCGTCAAGAAGTCACGTTTTCTGACGTTTGTGCCTTGCGCGGGGTGCGCATCGTCGGCATAGTGGGCTCAAGCCATCCCGTGGTCACCCGGGGGCGTGCCCCCACGGTGATCTGTGTCAACCCGGAGCAATTGGAGGCTCACAGATGAATCTGACGATCAGCGGTCACGACCTCGAGGTCACGCCAGCCCTGCGCGGCTACGTCACCAGCAAGCTCGAACGCATCTCCCGGCACTTCGACCAGGTGGTCGACATCCGGGTGCTGCTCAAGGTGGACAACCTCAAGGAGAAAGACCTGCGCCAGCGCGCGGAGTGCAACATCCATGTGAAGGGCCGCGACCTGTTCGCCGAGAGCGCCCATGCCGACCTGTACGCTGCCGTCGATGATCTGGCCGACAAGCTCGACCGCCAGGTGCTGCGCTACAAGACCAAGACCAAGGAACACCATCACGACGCCGTCAAGCGCCTGATGTGAAAACGGTCACAACCCACGCCCGGCGTGGGTTTGTGGCCTTGCTGCACTGCAACAAGCCGCTTGCGTTGTCAAGCGGCTTTTTTGTCTCCGGCGTCTAGCCTCAAAAAGTCAGAGGCGCATAATCCGCGGTCCGAAAGGGCCGTCATGAACCGTCTCTCTGCCATTCTTCCCGCCGCCCAGGTGCTCGTGAGCGTCGACGCCACCAGCAAGAAGCGTGCATTCGAGGAAGCGGGCCTGCTGTTCGAAACCCAGCATGGTCTCAACCGCGCACTCATCACCGACAGCCTGTTCGCGCGTGAGCGGCTTGGCTCCACCGGGCTGGGGCATGGCGTGGCCATCCCGCACGGCCGAATCAAGGGCCTGAAGCAACCGCTCGCGGCGGTGTTCCAGCTTGCCAGCCCGATTGGATTTGACGCACCGGACGAGCAGCCGGTGCAGCTCATGATTTTTCTGCTGGTGCCCGAGGCGGCCACGCAAAAGCACCTCGAGATCCTGTCGGAGATTGCCGAGCTGCTCAGCGACGGGGGCCTGCGCGAGCAGATGAAGGGCGCGGTCGACGCCGTCGCCCTGCACACGCTGATCGCCAACTGGCAGTCGGCGCACGCCGCCGCCTGATTCCGGCCCTGCTTTGAAGCCCACCGTCGTCAGCGCCGACGTCCTCTTCGAGGACCACCGGGACACGCTGAAGTGGCAGTGGATCGCCGGCCTTGGCGCGTCCGAGCGGCGTTTTGACGAGGTGGCCATCCGCGCAGCGCGTTCCGGCGCCGACCTGGTCGGTTACCTGAACTACATCCACCCCTACCGTCTGCAGGTGATCGGCGAGCGCGAGGTGGCCTACCTCACGAGCCCCAGCCCCGAGGACAACCGCCGCCGCGTGGCGCGCATCGTCACGCTGGAGCCGCCGGTGCTGGTGGTGGCCGACGACCAGCCCGCGCCCGATGAACTGCTCGCGATGTGCGAACGCGCGCAGATTCCGATGTTCTCCACCCGGGAGTCGGCCGCCTTCGTCATCGACGTGCTGCGCGCCTACCTCTCGCGCCATTTCGCCGATCGCGCCACCATGCACGGCGTGTTCATGGACATCCTCGGCATGGGGGTGCTGATCACCGGCGAGTCGGGCCTGGGCAAAAGCGAACTCGGGCTGGAGCTGATCTCGCGCGGCCACGGCCTCGTGGCCGACGATGCGGTCGACCTCTACCGCATCAACCAGACCAGCGTGGAAGGCCGCTGCCCCGAGCTGTTGCAGAACCTGCTGGAGGTGCGTGGCATCGGCTTGCTCGACATCAAGGCCATCTTTGGCGAGACGGCCGTGCGCCGCAAGATGCGCCTGCAGCTCATCGTGCACCTGGTGCGTCGCGAGACCCTGGAACGCGACTACGAGCGCATCCCGTACGAGCCCTTGTACCAAGATGTTCTGGGCGTGCCGGTCCGCAAGGCGGTGATCCAGGTGGTGGCCGGGCGCAACATCGCCGTGCTGGTGGAAGCCGCGGTGCGCAACACCATTCTGCAGTTGCGCGGTATCGATACGTATCAGGAATTCGTGCTGCGCCACCGCGCCGCCATGTCCCGGGAGGAATAGGGACTCGGCAGCCTGTGCGCCCCGCGCGAAGGCCTTACTTTTTGTTCCCGCGGTGCGGGCAGTCGGTCTTGGTGCAGTTGGCGTAGAGCGAAAGCGCGTGCTCCTGCAATGCAAAGCCGCGCGACTTGGCGACCATCTGCTGGCGCCGTTCGATCTCGGCGTCGAAGAACTCTTCGACGCGCCCGCAGTCCAGGCACACCAGGTGGTCGTGGTGCTGGCCTTCGTTGAGTTCGTACACCGCCTTGCCCGACTCGAAATTGCTGCGCGTGAGCAAACCCGCCTGCTCGAACTGCATGAGCACGCGGTAGACCGTGGCCAGGCCGATGTCGCTGCGCTCCTCGAGCAGCACGCGGAATACGTCCTCGGCCGTCATGTGGCGCTGCTTGGCGTTGTGGAAGACCTCCAGGATCTTCAACCGCGGCAAAGTGGCCTTCAGGCCGGTGCTCTTGAGTTCTTCGAGGTTGTTGGTCATGGCGGTGGGTACGGGCTCACTACAATGGCCGATCGATTATCGCCGGCCAAGCGCCGCTCGCATCAGGGCGTTTGCCCATGCACCGTTCAGGGTGTCCGTCCATGTCCCTCCTTCGCCACCGACTTCTGCCCGCTCTGGCCCTCTGTTCGGCCTTGGCAGGTTGCTCCTTCATCACGCCCTACAAGGTCGACGTCCTTCAGGGCAACGTCGTCACGCGCGAGCAGGTGCAGGCGCTCAAGCCTGGCATGGCGCGCGAGCAGGTGCGCGACATCCTGGGCTCCCCGCTGCTCAACAGCGTGTTCCACGCCGACCGCTGGGACTACGTGTTCACCCTGCGCCGCCAGGGCCAGCAACCGGTGCTGCGCCGCGTGGCCGTGTTCTTCAAGGACGGCGTGCTGCTGCGCCATGAGGCCGACGAGTTGCCCAGCGAGGAGGAGTTCGTCGCTACGCTCGATGCGCGCCGCGGCGGTGGCGGCAAGCCGCCGGTGCTCGAAGCCACCGAAGAGCAGCTCAAGGCTTTTGCCGAGCGCAACAAGCCCCTGAGCCCGCCGCCCCCCACGAGCGCCGCCAGCGCACCGGCCACCACCAACTTCCCACCCATCGACAGCAGCGGAGACGCACGATGAGCGCCGCGGAGCCGCAGCGCGTCTGTATCGCCGGCGCCAGCGGCCGCATGGGCCGCATGCTCATCGAGGCCGTGCGCGCCAGCGGTGACTGCACGCTGTCCGGCGCGCTCGACGTGGCGGGCAGCCCCGCCATCGGCCAGGACGCCGGTGCCTACGCCGGCCAGGCCACCGGCGTGGCCATCACCGCCGACCTGGCGGCCGGCCTGCGCGGCAGCCAGTGCCTGATCGACTTCACGCGCCCCGAAGGCACCATGGCCCATCTCGAGGCCTGCGTGGCCGAGGGCGTCAACCTCGTCATCGGCACCACCGGCTTCTCCGACGCGCAGAAGGCCCGCATCGCCGAGGCGGCCCAGCGCATCGCCATCGTGATGGCGCCCAACATGAGCGTGGGCGTCAACGTCACGCTCAAGCTGCTTGAGCTGGCAGCCAAGGCCATGCCCACCGGCTACGACATCGAGATCATCGAGGCGCACCACCGCCACAAGGTCGATGCCCCCAGCGGCACCGCGCTCAAGATGGGCGAGGTGATCGCCGACGCGCTCGGCCGCG
>VFQP010005952.1_pt1 | contig 10296 bp, 10 predicted proteins | sample 3512351 | NCBI WGS metagenome assembly VFQP01 (sample SAMN10412372, study PRJNA504923) | tailings metagenome | isolation source: Relicate 1 Philex TSF1 revegetated site | place: Philippines: Tuba, Benguet | collected 2017-08-29
TCGTGCCGTGTCGTGTGTGAACTCTGGCTGCTGGTTTGGGAGCCGGGGCGGGCTGCTACAGGAGGTGCAACGTTTTTTTCGCCTTGCAGTCCACTGCACGCGACACGGGACAAGGACGTCAACCACGCACACACGCAATGGACGAGAGACGGACGCTTTGGACGCAAGCAAATTCATCTCAAAGACAGTGCAGCAGCTCCCTACGCGTGTCTGGCTCTGCTACCCTGCTCTCTGCGTGCTCTACTTGTCTGGCCGCCTGGTCGGATTGCTAGTCCGTCCTGCTCCTGGTGTGATGAAACGCGCCCAAAGGGGGGGGGGTGAGCACCAAACACGCCACACACAGAGAGCACGAGGTCGCGCAGCAGTGCTGCGCCGCCGGGCCCCCTGCCTTTCTGGGCGGGCCACGCCGCAGCCAGCAAAGGCAGGGGGAGCAGGGGGCGCGACCGGTGCTGGTCGAAGGGGATGCGGGGTGCTCGCACGGAGTTTTCACACGCTCGTGGGTGGTGGTGGCACAGGGGTGGGGCAAGAAGTGGTGCGCGCCGCTGGCAGCGTTTGGGACGGGTGTGGGAGGCGACATTGAGCTTGGTGCGGGCAGGAGGAGGGCGGGGCCGTGTGCGCCGCCGCGGGCAGGAAGCGGCACAGGCAGGGGCAGGAGGGAGTGCGCAGTGCACTGAGTGGGAAGGAGGTGGTGGAACTAAGCCGATGCGGATGAGGGGGGAAAGAGGGGGCGGCGCGCCGCGATGGGTTGGCGGGAGGGGCGGGAGTGGCATCAGGAAACGGGGGTCGCAAACGTCGGAAGAGCAGCACAACTGGGGGAGCACAGGGTGGGGAAGAGCAGCACGGCAAGACGGCAACAGCGGCAGAGACCCTGCGGCGACTGCGGGCTTTGCTTGTCATGTGGACGCGGCAAGCAACTCTACAGGATCCCAGAAGCAGGCCGGAAGGAGGGAGCCACAACGCGCAAGAGCGGCGATGGGGGCAGCAGCAACCTCTTGGGCATACAGCAAAGAGCACAGGCGCGGCACGAGCGAGAGGACGAGAGAGCAAAGGGCAGCGCAGTCAGGAGGCGAGGAGGGGAGCGGCGAAGCGAGGCATGGAGCACACACGTGGCCCTGGACCAGCAGTCACCTTCCCTGAGTCGACCAAAGTCACTACTTGCGCTCCCTTTGGAGCTTGAATGCACGGGCGGCAACGGCATGACGTGACGACGCTGCGGCGGCCCTCGTGGCAGCACCGGGCAGGTGCGCCGCCGGGGGGGTGACATGACGGGACACGCGCACACACACACGCGCAGGACGGCAACGGCAGGAGGCTCGCGCAGGGACACGGCGGCAGGAGGAGGGCACGCAACGAGAGGACGGGACGCGCAGTCCGGTCACATCAGCAACACCTCGCTCGGCGTGTGCCGCAGGACGCTGGGGCACGGCCAAAAGAGCTTGCTCAGGCTGGCTCCTGCCGGGTGTGCCACGCATTCACCGCTGCGCCGCCAGGTCATGTCAAAGCCAAAGTCACAGCCGTGGCTCGGCGCTCAAAGCGTCGTCACTCTGAGGAACCCGTCACCCAGAGCCCTGGCGTGCGCCTGCACCTGATCAAGCACTGCTCCGCGGCGGGGGGAAAAAGCCAGCACCCAAAGCGACCCCCGTTCTCACGCGGGCGCCATTCCTCACCACGGGTGGCACCCGGCACCGCAACGCGGCGTCGCGCGCCTTCGGACCCCCGCGCCTCCCATCCCATCCAACCTCCCCGCGAAAAAGCATCTCAACGCGGCCGCACAAGCGCAGCTACTACTAGGCGAACGGGCGCGGCCGCAGCGCCTCTGCGCCGCCGCCGCCGCCGCGCATGCGCTCCGTCTCGGCCACCGCCGCGTACAGCGCCGCCGTCGCCACGTGCACGATGGCCGGGTTGCCGGCGTCCTGCCAGCTGGCCGCGCCGGCCGGCGCGCACAGCGCGCCCAGCACGCCGCGCTGCTCCTCCGTCAGCACCAGCCGCTGCAGCTCGGCCTCTGGCAGCGCCTCGAGCTGCTGCTGCAGCGCCGCCACGGGCACGCCGGCGGCGCCGCTGCCGCCCGCCGCCACGCGCAGCACGGCCGGCAGCACCAGGTGCGAGACGATGCGCCCCTCCATCACGGCGGACACCACGCGGCGCAGCTGCGCCAGGCCCTCGGCGACGCGGCTCTCGCCGTGGAGGAGGCTCCCGGCGCCGGTCGAGCGCGGGGAGGTGGCAAAGGCGGAGGCGGAGCCGGGCAGCTGCAGCGAGGCGTGGCGGGGGCGGTGCGAGGGCGTGGCGCAGGCCGAGGAGGAGGCGCTGGAGGGGCCGCTGGCGCTGGCGGCGTGCGCGTGGTGGTGGTGGTGCGGCGGGGTGAGGGCCATGGCGTCGGCGACGCTGCCAGGCATGTGGCCGAGCATCTGCTCGGCCGCCTCCATCTCGGGCGTGAAGGGCATGAGCATGAGCACGTCGAGGGTCGGCGCCGTCAGCGCGCGGCCAGTCCTGCGATCGATCACGTGGTGGCGACGCGTGTGAGACGCGTGCTGAGAGCAGCAGCAAAGGAGGCGGATTGTGAGTCGACACCGCACCTGGCAGCGGCGTCCACGAGCGAGTCGATCCAGGCCAGCAGCACCACGGCCGCCTGCGCCGGGCTGGCGCCCGACAGCGCCACCCACGAGCCCGCCTCGGGCATGCCGCCGCCCTCGCCCTCGCCCTCCGCCGACGCGCGCCCGCCGGCCCTCCCGCCCTTGCCGTTGCCCTGGTCGGCGCCGCCGCCCTTGCGGCCCGTGGCGGCGGCGGCCTTGGCCTCGGCCTCTGCGCCCACCAGGTCGTCCAGGCTGCCCAGGGCCGCCTGCGCCACGGTGCTCGCCAGCCGCTCCCCCAGCTCGTTCTGGTGCGCCTCCTCCTCGTCGTCCTTGTCGCCCTCGCAGCCGCCGCCGCCGCCGCTGCCGCTGCCGCTGCGGCGCGCGGCGCCCGCCTCGCCGACGCCGGCGGCGGCGTCAAAGGCGGTGGCGGAGGTGTAGTGGCGGAGGACGCCGGCGTTGTGGCCGGCGCGCACGAGCAGCACGGCCTGGCGGAAGCCCTCGGCGCCGCCGTGCGCGCACAGCAGCTCGACCATGACGGCGTACGCCACGGGCGACAGCACCAGCCTCGAGCCCTGCAGGCGCGGGCGCGCACGCAAGGCACCTCCTGGCAGGTGCAAAGGCCGCTGCAGCGGCGCGGCGCGTGGGCACGGAAGGCAGCGCATGCTCCGGCCTGCGCTGATCCTTGCTGCAGGCTCCGTCCATGCAAGGTGCACACGCACGCACCTGCTCCATGCCCTGCTGGTAGCTGAAGAGGCACAGCGCGTCGGCCCAGGCGCCCGTCGCGTGGCGGTCGGCGAGCAGCGCCAGCAGCAGCAGGTCGGCGGCGCCGGCCGACTTGAGCGCCTCCAGCACGGCGTGCCACCCGGGCGCGCTCGCCGACCTCGCGACCTGCCGCACACGCGTGCGCGCGCGCAGCCGCAAGGCACTCGCGCAAGGCGGGTCAGCCCACCGAGGTAGGAGAGTGGCGCAAGGTTGGGAGGGGGCGGGGCGCACACCTGCAGGATGTGGTGCGCGTGCGCCCAGGCGCCCGCCTCGTCCATAGCGCTGAGCAGGCCCAGCAGCACGCGCGGCGGCACGCCGCGCCCCGCCGCCGCGCCGCCCGCCGCCGCCGCGCTGGCGGTACCCGCAGCGGCTGCGCCCGAGAGCAGCGCCTCGACGACCTGCACGGCCTTGGCCCACTGGCGCTGCTCGGCCAGCGTGCCCAGCAGCGCGCCGGCCACCTCGTCGTCCACGGGCACGCCCTCGCCCACCATGCTGCGTGGAGCAGGCGCGCGTGCGCAGCCGAAACAGGCAGCGGATTGTCCCGTGTGACCGGCCAAGGCACGCGCAGCGACAGAGAGAGAGGAGGGGGAAGCACGGCGCGGGGGAGGCCTCACATGTTAAAGAGCTCCAGGCACGCCTCGGCCTCGCCGGCGGCGGCGAACGCTGCCATCATGGAGCGGTAGAGCGAGAAGCTGGCGTGGGAGAGGAACGGCTGGTGCTGCGCGCAGGTCACGCGCGCACCACAACTCGCACTCGTCAGCGACCCAACGGGCTTTGCTTTGACCTTGAGAATGCTTCTCCGAGTCCGCAAAGAGCAGCGGCGTGCCGTCACCTTGACGAGGTTGAAGGCCTCCACCATGCGGGCGCCCATCTCCCGGCGCGTGTCGGCGCCCACGTCCCCGCCGGCGGCGGCGGCGCGCCAGGCCGCGTCGCGCAGCGCGGCAAACAGGCTGGCCAGCGCGCCGGGCAGCGGCCGCGACGCCGGTCCCGCCTCGAACCTGCGTGATGGAATCAGGCTCGACAGCCGCAGTCAGACCCACAGGTCCACGTGCGCCGCGCCGCACGTGGTGCAGTGCGGTGCGGTGCGCGTGTGGCGAGTTTGGCGCGTGCGACGCGCGCACCTGCACATGGAGGCGAGGATGGCGAGGGCGTCGTCCCACATGGACTTGCTGGCCAGCACGCACACGAGCTGCGCCAGCGTGTCGGGGCTGGGCTGCACGCCCGCCACGCACATCTGCTGGTACAGCTGCGCACGCCACGGCGAGCAAACCAGCCACCAACGCCTACGTCAGCGGGGGCCAGCTGACGCAAGCGAAGGAAGCGAGAGCTGCGTGTGTGGTGGGCGTGGCGCCGCAGCGCATGCAGAGACGCGCGACGCAGCGGCCCGCTCACGTGCTGGATGGCGCCGGAGTCGCCGCGGGCGAGGTGCGCGGCGCTCATGATGGAAAAGGTGACGGCGTTGGGCTTGCAGGGCCCCGCGCTCGACAGCATGGCCGCCAGCACCCCCTGCGCCTCGGCCCAGTCGCGCTGCGCACACGCAACGCCACGCCACGCCACGCCACGCGCGCACCCCCAACGCCGCCGCGTTTTAGTCGTTGCCAGGCGGAGGCGCAAATCAAGGGACCTTGCAGAGGGAGAGACCAAGCGCTTCCTTCTCCTCTCTCCCTCACCTCCTTGACGAGGGCGGAGAGGTAGGCGTTGGCGGCCGTGACGTGCACCTCGAGGCCGCTGGCGCGCAGCCAGCCCCACGCCTCGCGCACCAGCTCGCTGGCGCCCACGTCCGCCGCGATGCAGATCAGCGTGCCTGCACGCTTGCGTGGCGCCAACAGTTGCGGCTCGCGCGACGGCGCCAAGCGGTGACGGGTGCCCGCTCGACTTGAGCCGTGACGTGACCCGACGCACATACCGTATGTGGCGACGGTGGGCTCGATGGAGCGGCTGCGCATGAGCTGGTACACCTGCGAGAGAGAGGGAGAGAGAGTGCGTCGCATCGCCGTCGCAGCGCGTGCTGAGCACGCTGAGCGCGCCAGCCGGCGGCCGCAGCCGGCATCCGGGAGCGCGCGGAGACGGGCGCGTTGCACGGCAGCACGCCCGGGCGCACCTGGAAGCCGAGCTCGACGTGGCGCGCGTTGCCGGCGGCCTTGATCACCGTGTTGTACGACACGATGTCTGGTTCCATCTCACCGCTGACGCGCCACATGATGTCCAGCAGCTTGAGGGCCCGCTGCCACTGCAGGCACGCGCGCACGATGTGCACACGCGCATGCGGACGTCACGTGAGGTCCTCCCGCCCGCCCCAAGCAGCAAGGCCACGCGCCGAGGCGACGTGCGAGCGTTTGCGCAGCTGCAGGGGTTGCCCTCGCCGCCCGCCAAAGCAGCGAAAGCACGCGCGCACCTGCGTGGGGATGGCGCGGGCGTAGGCGGCGAGCAGCGCGTTGCAGCACACGCGGTTGGGCGCAGCCTTCTTGATGTTGAGGCTCGAGGTGCGCAGCAGCGACCGCGGCGTGGTGGGCGGGCCTGAGATGGTGCGGTACGGCGGCGTGGCCGGCGGCGCGGCAAGGCTGGCAGCGGCAGGAGCGGCGCCCTCGCCGGCGCCGCCGCCCAGGGCGGAGAGCCTGGCGAGCAGGCTCTGCGCCGGGTGCTGCGGCGCGGCGGTGGTGGTGGTGGTGGGCGGCGCGTTGAGGTCGGGCCAGCCCGAGGAGGGGAGGCCTGGCAGGGGGGCGGCGGCGGCGGCGGCGGTGCTGACGGTCGGGCTCAGCGGAGGCAGGCCTCCCGCCTGCGTGGGGATGAACGCAGGCGGCAGGACGTAAGCCGGCGCAGCAGCGCTGGCGCTCATTGATCGACGTCAGGTGCACCAAGAGTGTGTGTGGGTGCCGCCGCCGGCAGCGCACCTGCCAGAACACGCCGCCCCAGGTGTTGTTGAACGCGTCCTCCACGCCGGCGCTGGCGCCCGCCCGCGGCGGAGGGGCCTCGGCGGTGGAGGGCCCGGTGGGCGCCGCGTCCGCGCCTGGCGGCTCCACGCCAGGCGCACTGGCCGTGCGGCTCGTGGCGGCGGTGGCCGTGTCGCCCTCGCGCGGCGGCGACGTCTCGGCGTTGCGCTGCCTGCGCGCAAGTGTGGACCAGCGCACGTGCGCCGCGGCGCTCAACTCGCCGGCGTGATGCAGGGCGCAGGCCGGCACGCGTCTTCTTGCGCCAGCTGGCTCGCGCACCTGGGCGGGGGCGCGCGCACGGTGGGCGTCTGCGGTGAGGACGGCGACGTGCCCAGCACGCTGGCTGCCGGGCCACCACCGGGCGTGAAGACGCCGGCGCCGGCGCGCAGCACAGACGGCCTCTCACTGCCGCTGCTGCGGTCCCGCGGGGACGGCTCGCCCAGCTGAGCCGCCGGCGCGGCGGCAGCGGTGGCGCCGCGGTCCGAGTTGACGGCAGGCAGCAGCGCGCCCGCGCCGCCGCCCTCGGCGCCAGGGAAGACCGAGGTGGACCTGCTTGGACGCGTGGTAGCGCACGCACACCAGGGCGGCTTGGCGAGAGAGAGCGAGAGCTCTGGCAGCGTCGTATTCCTTCGCTGCGAAGGCAGGTGAAGAGGCAAAGAGGCCGCACCTGTAGAGGCGCGCCAGGTGCGGCGGCCACTCGCCGCCGGGCGACAGCAGCCCCTGCTGGGCGGCGACGGAGGCGTGCGCCAGCTCCGACGCGGCGTCCGCACCGCCGCCGCCCGACGCGCGCTGCTGCTCACCCAGCGAAAGCGAGCCGCCCAGCAGGCGGGCGGCCAAGGCCAGCGCATGCGTCACGTCGCCGTCCTGGCCGCCCTCCAGGCCCGGCGTCCACAAACCGCCGCCGCCGCCGCCGCCGCCGCTGGCGGCGCTGGCCGCCGCCGCGCGCCCGAGCAGCGCGGCGAGCGGCGACAGGTTGGCCGAGGACGGGCCGCCGACGCCGACGCCGCTGGTGGAGGCGGCGGCATGGTCGCTGGCGCCATCGCCGCCCTCCTCCATGCACTGCAGCAGCACGCGGAACTGGGGGTGGTCGGCGTACATTTGCATGAAGACCTGCTCGGCGAGCTGCCACTGGCCTCCCTTGTCCAGCGCCGTGATGAGCGAGCAGCACGTGACGGCGTCGCTCTCCACGCCGGCGTCGGCCATGTGCTGGAACAGGTCGATGGCTGCGAGGTGGTGGCGCGAGGGGGGCGTGGCGCGCGCGCGGCAGCGCGCTTGTGGCTCTCCAGTGCACAGGGTTGGGACGGAGGTGGCGTTTGCGTGGGCGACAGCGAGCGAGCGGGACGCGCCTCACCTCGGGCCCACTGGCGGCCCTTGGACAGCGCGCTGATGACGGCCGAGTAGGTGATGGCGTCGCGCTGCAGGCCCGCCGGCTCCATGGAGCTGAAGATCTGCGCTCACGCACGCACGCACACGCGCGCACGCCGCAGCCACCGAAGGCGCCGCATGCGGGTGACACGCTCGCGCGAACGCAGCGTGCACAGCGTGCTAGCCGGTCGAGAGCACGCGCACGCGGATCGCAGGCCTCTCACCTGCAGCGCCTTCTCCCACTGGCCGCCCTTGTCGCAGGCCGAGATGGCGGCGTTGAAGATGGTGGTGTCGGGCACGACGCCGAGCACGCCCAGCGACTCAAAGATCTCGAGGCCCTTTTGCCAGTTGCCCTCGCGCGTGAGCTGGCTCACCAGCTTGGTCAGGCCTGCGCCGCATTCACAGCATCACGTGGCGGTGGGTGGCGGCGGCAAGTGGTCGCGTAGAGAGGGACGCGAGGTCCGGCGCTTGAAGAGCACGCACGCACCTGGCAGGCGGGGCTTGAAGCTGCACGAGTGGAAGACGCGCGCCACGGCGCCCGTGCCGGCCTGGACCGTCGTCAGCGCCGCCGCCAGGCTGCGCCGGCAGCGCGAGACGAGGCCCAGAACACGCGCACAACTCGCGTGTCACAACTGCCGCGGCGCGCAGCACGGGCACAGGGCAGACGTGACCGCGCGCACAGTTCCGCGCACCTCTTCATGTCGTAGACGTGGAAGCTGGAGCCCAGCATCGTGGCCGGCGAGGGGCACCCGCCCGAAAGGCTTGAGGACGAGCCCAGTGGGCCACCGCCGCCGCCGCGGGCCATCATCATGCCGCCGCCACCTCCGCCGCGGGCCACCTGCGGGCTGCTCCACGGCAGCGTGCTGGCGCCGCCGCCGCCGCCGCCGTCGCGGGCCTGCGTGTACGCCGACGCGTGGTGGTGGTGCTGCTGCTGCGGCGCGAGCGCGTCGCCGCCGTGGGCGCGCGGCGGCGACGGGAAGAAGCGCGGCGGCGGCGGTGGCGGCGGTGGCGGCGTGCGCAGCAGGTTCGGGGGCCTCAGGCTGCCGCCGCCGCCGGCGCGCTGCTGCGAGGCGAGCAGGTGCTGCTGCATCCAGGGGCCCGGCGCGCCGTGGTGGCCGCCTGACGTGGCCGACGTGGCGCCGCCACCGGACGACGACGGCGACGGCGACGACGCCCACCAGGGCTGCGCGCCGCTAGCGCCGCCGGCGTGCTGCTGCTGCGGCGAGAAGAACACGGCGCCGCCGGCCATGGACTGGGGCGGCTGCGCGCCGCCCAGGCTGCTGGAGGCGGTGGTGGAAGAAGTGGGGCAGGCGAGCGGGCCGGCGGGCGCGGCCTCGTGGTGCAGCTGCTGCTGGCGCTGCTGGCCGCTGGAGCTCCACGTTGAGGAGGACGGCGCGGTCGGCGTGGCTGGGGGGCGCCCCCCCGCAAGGTGGCCCCCCGCGTAGCCAGCCCCTCCTGAGGAGGGTGAGGACGCGAGCTGCTGCTGCTGCTGCTGCTGCTGGGCCTGAGCGTGCTGCTGCGCGGCGTGTTGGCGCGCCCACGGGCCCTGGTAAGGGGCGGGAGGTGGTGGCGGCGCGACACCGAAGACGCCCCCTGCGCGCGCGCGCACGCGCGGCGGCCACGACCAAGGTGATGAGCGCCGCGATCGTGCTCAGAGCACGGTGCGTGTGCGTGCGGCGCTGCGCGTTGATCAGCGATGATCGCAAGTCAATCGTGCTGCTGGGATCGCGAAGCCTCTCCCCCCACACCGCTGCGTGCGCACGACACACCGCCCCCTCTCAGGCCGTCGCAGGTGCACACGCCGCACGGGCACTCTGCGCTGGCCCTGCTGCGTCGAGGTGCGCTGCTGTGGCGTGTGGGCGCCGCAGACACCGGTCGATGACGCGCTGCATCGCTCACACGCCCCACCGCTCACCGGAAGAGCTCGTGGCGCCGTGCGCGCCAGCCAGGCCCTCTCCCAGCGCGCCAAAGTGCGACGGCTGCTGTGTCTGAGGGCGGCCGAGCGCTGCAGAAGTCATGATGGCACCTCTCCTGCTCCAGCAAGAACGGACGCCAAACGCAGGCACAAGGCAGCACAGTAGCTGGTGCTGCTGCTGCTGCTCAGGGCCGTGGGAGAGGCGTGTGCGGGAGGAGCGCTCGGGGACCGACTTGTGGGGCTCTTACCGACCGCGCGGGTTGCGGCGCCAGTGCCTCTGGCGAACGCAAGCGAGCTCTGCCGAAGAGAGCGCCGTGCACAGAGCAGAATGCTGCTGCTGCTGAGGAGGGAAGAGAGAAGTGCGAGGGATTTGCGCGCGCGCGTTCGTGCGAACTGACTTGATGGGCCCGGCGTGCATGGGCTAATCGTGCGCACGGAGAACGATCGAGATGGGCTTGCAGTGTTGGGCCGCAACAGGTGCACCACGCGCACGCACTGTGGCAGGCCGACCGGCTTGCCCAAGAGGAGGGGGCGGCAGTGCGCACGTGCGCGTCGCGCACCTACGCGCGCGCACGGGGCGCCCCGGAGGCGAGCACTGCATGCCCATCCACGCATGGCAGGGGCAGGAGGGGCGTGCGGTGTGGTGGCAGTGGGAGGCCAATGCTACACGTCCCAGAGGATCGTCAGGACCGCCGAACCGCAACCGCCGCGGTCGAGATGCGCATGCGCCGCTCTGCACACGAGTGGCGGCGGC
>VFQP010005953.1_pt1 | contig 10295 bp, 9 predicted proteins | sample 3512351 | NCBI WGS metagenome assembly VFQP01 (sample SAMN10412372, study PRJNA504923) | tailings metagenome | isolation source: Relicate 1 Philex TSF1 revegetated site | place: Philippines: Tuba, Benguet | collected 2017-08-29
CGCGGGGCAGTTCATCGCCACGCTGGAGCACCGGCAGGGGCTGAAGATCGCCTGCCCGGAGGAGATCGCGTGGCGCAATGGGTGGATGGACGCCGCGCAGCTGCAGCGGCTGGCGGAGCCGCTGAGCAAGAACGGGTATGGGCGGTACCTGCAGCGGCTGCTGGGGGACCGCGTGTACGGGGGCTCGCCGGCATGAGCGCGAACCTGCGGGTCACGCCCACGTCCATCCCCGGCGTGCTCCTCTTCGAACCTCGCGTGTTCGGCGATGAACGTGGCTTCTTTCTCGAGAGCTTCAACCAGCGCGCATTCAACGAAGCCGTGGGCGCCGAGGTGCGCTTCGTGCAGGACAACCGCAGCCGCAGCGCCCGCGGCGTGCTGCGCGGTCTGCACTACCAGTTGCCCCCGCACGCGCAGGGCAAGCTGGTGAGCGTGGTACGGGGCAGCGTGTTCGATGTGGCGGTGGACATCCGCCACGATTCGCCGAGCTACGGCCACTGGGTGGGCGTCGAGCTGAGCGAGCACAATCACCGCCAGCTCTGGATTCCCCCGGGACTGGCGCACGGCTTCCTGGTGACCAGCGACAGCGCAGATTTCCTCTACAAGACCAGTGCCTACTACGCGCCCGAGGCGGAACGCAGCATCCGCTGGAATGACCCAGCCCTGAGCATCGCGTGGCCACTGGATGGCCCACCGATCCTGTCGGCCAAGGACGCCGCAGCCCCCAGCCTGAATCAGGCAGAACACCCTCTCGCTCCATCAGCATGAATCTGGACAACAAGCTCATCGCCGTCATCGGACTGGGGTACGTCGGCCTGCCCCTGGCGGTGGAGTTCGGCCGCTCGCGCCCGGTGCTCGGCTTCGACATCAACGAACACCGCGTCGCCGAGTTGCGCGCTGGGCGCGATCACACACGCGAATGCAGCGAAGAACAGCTGCGTGACGCCCGCCAGCTGCGCTACTGCTGCGACCCCGCGGAATTGGAACAGGCCAGCGTCTTCATCGTCACCGTGCCCACGCCGGTAGACAAGGCCAACCGTCCCGACATGACCCCGCTGATCAAGGCCAGCGAAACCGTGGGCAAGGCTTTGCGGCCCGGCGCACTGGTCATCTACGAATCCACGGTCTACCCGGGTTGCACCGAAGAAGTCTGCGTACCCGTGCTCGAGCGCCTGTCGGGCCTGCGCTTCAACCAGGATTTCTTTTGCGGCTATAGCCCGGAACGCATCAACCCGGGCGACAAGGTCAACACCTTGACCCGGATCCGCAAGATCACCAGCGGCTCCACGGCCGCCGCCGCCGCCGCGGTCGACGCACTCTATCGCTCCATCATCACCGCGGGCACCTTCCCGGCCACCAGCCTGAAGGTCGCCGAGGCGGCCAAGGTGATCGAGAACACCCAGCGCGACCTCAACATCACCCAGCGCGACCTCAACATCGCCCTGGTCAACGAACTCTCGGTCATCTTCGAGCGGCTGGGCATCGACACGCTGGAGGTGCTCGAGGCCGCCGGCAGCAAGTGGAACTTCCTGCCCTTTCGGCCCGGCATGGTCGGCGGCCACTGCATCGGTGTCGACCCCTACTACCTGACACACAAAGCCGAGGAGGTGGGCTACAACCCACAGGTCATCCTGGCCGGGCGTCGCATCAATGACAACATGGCGCGCTACGCCGCGCGCAACGTCATCAAGCGCATGCTGCGCAACGGCATCGACGTGCCACGCAGCACCGTGGGCGTGATGGGCATCACCTTCAAGGAAAACTGCCCGGACATCCGCAACAGTAAGGTGGCCGATCTGGTGCGCGAACTGCAGGGCTGGAACGTCAAGGTCGTCGTCACCGACCCATGGGCCGACGCCCGGGAGGTGCGTGAGGAGTACGGCATCGAGCTCGGCGAACTGCGGGCGCAGGAACCGGTGGACAGCCTTATCGTGGCTGTGGGTCATCGCGAGTTCCGCGAGATGACCCCAACGCAGCTGGCCGGCCTGTGTCGCCCGGACGCGCAACCCGTGTTGGGCGACCTCAAGAGCCTGTACGACCGGCACGAAGCGGCGCTAGCCGGCTTCAGTGTCTTCCGACTGTGAACCCCGCGCCGACCACGACCCCCAAGCCATGAAAAACTTTGCCCTCATCGGCGCCGCCGGCTACATCGCCCCACGGCACATGCGCGCCATCAAGGACCTTGGTCACCGCCTGTCCGTCGCGTACGACATCAACGATTCGGTCGGCGTCATCGACAGCATTTCGCCCCAGAGCGAGTTCTTCACCGACTTCGAGCGCTTCCTGGAGTACGCCTACCGCCTGCGGCGCGACCCGGCCACCGCCCTGCACTATGTGAGCATCTGTTCGCCCAACCACCTGCACCATGCCCACATCGCGGCGGGCCTGCGTTTGGGTTGCGACGTGATCTGCGAAAAGCCCCTGGTGCCGACGCCGGCCCTCATCGACGAGCTGGCCGAGATCGAGCGCGAGACCGGCCGGCGCGTCTACAACATCCTGCAATTGCGCCACCACGACGCCATCCTGAAACTGCGCGAGAAGGTGGCGGCCGCGTCCCGCGACCGCAAGTTCGACGTCGAACTGACCTACATCACCTCGCGCGGCAAGTGGTACATGGAGAGTTGGAAGGGCGACCCGCGCAAGTCCTTCGGCGTGGCCACCAACATCGGCGTGCACTTCTACGACATGCTGCAGTTCGTGTTCGGTCCTGCGCTGCGCAACGAGGTGCATCTCAACGCCGAGGCCAAGGCCGCCGGCTACCTGGAGTACGAGCGCGCGCGGGTGCGCTGGTTCCTGTCCATCGACGCCGATGACCTGCCGGCCGATGTGAAAGGCAAGAAGCCCACCTTCCGCAACATCGACATCAGCGGCGAGCGGCTCGAGTTCTCCGAGGGCTTCACCGACCTGCACACCACCAGCTACCGCGAGGTACTGGCGGGCCGGGGATATGGCCTGGCCGACGCACGTCCCTGCATCGAAGTGGTGGACACCATCCGCAACAGCCACCCCACGGCGGCGCGCACCGGCGAAGGCCACCCCTTCCTGAAAGGGTTGTCCGCTTGAACGGCGTGAGCATCCACCCGAGCGCGATCGTCGACGAAGGCGCGACGATCGGCGAAGGCTCGCGTGTGTGGCACTTCGTGCACGTGTGCGCGGGCGCGCGCATCGGCCGCGGCGTCTCGCTCGGCCAGAACGTCTTTGTGGGCAACCGGGTCCAGATCGGCGACCGCTGCAAGATCCAGAACAACGTAAGCGTGTACGACAACGTCACCCTCGAAGAAGGGGTGTTCTGCGGCCCCAGCATGGTGTTCACCAACGTGCACAACCCGCGCGCGCTGGTGGAGCGCAAGCACGAGTACCGCCCGACCCTCGTGCGCCGCGGCGCCACGCTCGGCGCCAACTGCACAGTGGTGTGCGGAACCACGGTCGGCGAATTCGCCTTCGTGGGTGCAGGCGCGGTTGTCACGCGCGACGTACCCGCCTACGCCCTCATGGTGGGCGTACCGGCCCGCCAGGTGGGCTGGATGAGCGAACACGGCGAGCCGATCCCGTTGCCGCTGCAGGGCATCGGCCACCACACCTGCCCGCACACGGGCACGCAATACCGCCTCAGCGGGCGGCAACTCAGCCGGGAACCCTCGCCATGAGCATTCCTTTCATTGATCTCAAGAGCCAGTACCGCGCGCTTCAGCCTCAGATCCAGGCGCGCATCAGCGCCGTGCTGGAACACGGCCAGTACATCATGGGACCGGAGGTGCGCGAGCTGGAGGAAAAGCTGGCCGAGCGAACGGGCGCACGGCACTGCATCACCGTCTCCAGCGGCACCGAGGCTCTGTTGATGGGCCTGATGGCCCTGGGCATCGGACGCGGCGACGAGGTGATCACCACGCCCTTCACCTTCGCCGCCACGGCGGAGATGATCGTGCTGGCTGGCGCCACTCCCGTGTTTGTGGACATCGAGCCCGACACCTGCAACATCGACGCTGCCCAGATCGAGGCCCGCCTTACCAGCCGCACCAAGGCCATCATGCCCGTGAGCCTGTATGGGCAGACCGCGGACATGGACGCCATCAACGCCGTGGCGGCACGCCACGGCAACATCGCGGTGATCGAGGACGCTGCGCAAAGCTTCGGCGCCACCTACCGCGGCCGCCCCAGCGGCAACCTCTCCACCCTGGGTTGCACCAGCTTCTTCCCTAGCAAGCCCCTGGGCTGCTACGGCGACGGTGGAGCCATCTTCACCAACGACGATGGCCTGGCCCAGGCCCTGCGCGAGATCCGCGTGCACGGCCAATCGCGTCGCTACGTGCACACGCGCATCGGCGTGGGCGGGCGCATGGACACACTGCAGTGCGCCATCGTGCTGGCCAAGCTCGAGCGATTCGACTGGGAGATCGAACGGCGCCTCGCCCTAGGCGAGCGCTGGGGCCAGGTGCTGCGCGCCAGCGGCCTGCCCATCGGCCTGCTCGGCCGCCCCGCCGACCGCAGTTGTGTCTGGGCGCAGTACACCGTGTTCGTGGAGCAGCGCGCGGCGCTGCAAAAGGAACTGGAACAGCGTGGCGTGCCCACGGCCGTGCACTACCCCATGCCATTGAACCGCCAGCCCGCCTACGCCGGTCTGTGCCCGCCGCACCCCACCCCGGCCAGCGACTTCGCGGCGGATCGCGTCATGAGCCTGCCCATGTCCGCCGATCTCAGCGAAGCCGTGCAGGACCGTGTGATCGAAGCCCTTCAGGACGCCTGCGCGTCCACCCAATCCTGAACTTCAAGAAACCCGCTATGGACATCCAAGGCAAGAAATTCGTGGTAGTCGGCGGTGCCGGCCTCATCGGCTCCCACACGATCGACCACCTGCTGCGCGAAGACGTCAAGGAGATCGTGATCTACGACAACTTCGTGCGTGGTCGAGCCGAGAACCTGGCCGAGGCACTCAAGGACCCGCGCGTGCGCATCTACGAAGCCGGTGGCGACATCATGCAAACGGACATCCTGCAATCGGCGTTCGACGGAGCCGACGGCGTGTTCCATCTGGCCGCGCTGTGGCTGCTGCAGTGCCACGAGTACCCGCGCACCGCCTTCGATGTGAACGTGCGCGGCACCTTCAATGTGATGGAAGCCTGCGTGGCCAAAGGCATCAAGCGCCTGGTGTGGTCCTCCTCGGCATCGGTCTACGGCGACGCCATCGAAGAGCCAATGACCGAAGACCACCCGTTCAACAACCAGAATTTCTATGGCGCCACCAAGATCGCTGGCGAGGCCATGATGCGCTCGTTCCACCACCGCTACGGCCTGAATTTCGTGGGCCTGCGCTACATGAACGTGTATGGTCCGCGCCAGGACTACCACGGCGCCTACATCGCCGTGATCATGAAGATGCTGGACGCCATCGACAAGGGCGAGAGCCCCACCATCATGGGCGACGGCTCCGAAGCCTTCGACTTCGTGGCGGTCGAGGACTGTGGCCTGGCCAACCTTTGCGCCATGAAGGCCGACGCGGTCGACAGCTTCTACAACGTCGGCACTGGTCGGCGCACCTCGCTCAAGGAGCTGGCGGAGATGCTGATCGAACTCACCGGCTGCAAGCAGCCCATTCGCTATGCGCCACGCAGCCAGGCCACGCTGGTGCGCAACCGCATCGGCTCGCCGGTGAAGGCCACGCGCGAGATCGGGTTCACGGCGCGCATCGAGCTGCGCGAAGGCCTGCGCAAACTCATCGAATGGCGCGCCGCCCACAAGGCTGAAGTCGCCGCCCGCCGGGCCGCCGTCGGACTGCCCGCCTGACCCACAAGAGGAACCCATGAACACCACCACCGCCGCCATGCAGGTGCCCATCGCGCGCACCCAACTCACCGAGGAAGAGATTCAGAGCGTGCTCGGGCCGCTGCGCAGCGGCTGGCTCGTGCAGGGCCCCAAGGTGCGCGAATTCGAGGAGAAATGGAGCGCCTTCACCGGCGCCAAGCACTCCATCGCCGTGACCTCCTGCACCACCGGCCTGCATCTGGCGCTGGCGGCCCTGGGTTTCGGCCCGGGTGACGAGGCCATTGTCCCTGCGTTCACCTGGATCGCCACGGCCAACGTGGTCGAGCACCTGGGCGGCAAGGTGGTGTTCTGCGACATCGACCTGGAGACCTTCAACCTGGATCTGGCCGATCTTGAGGCCAAGATCACGCCGCGCACACGCGCCATCCTGCCGGTGCACCTGTTCGGCCTGCCGGCCGACATGGACGGGGTAAACCGCCTGGCTCGCGCGCACCAGCTGTGGGTGGTGGAAGACGCGGCCTGCGGCTTCGGCAGCCGCATCGGCGAGCGCCACGTCGGCAGCTTCGGCCACGCCGCGGCCTTCAGCTTCCACCCGCGCAAGGCCATCACGACCGGTGAAGGCGGCATGGTCACCACCGACAACGACGAGCTGGCCGTGACCCTGCGCCGTCTGCGCGACCACGGTGCGGCCATGAGCGACCTGCAGCGCCACCTGGGCCCACGCCCCTACCTGCTGGCCGACCACCCAGACGCCGGCTACAACCAGCGAATGACCGACATCCAGGCCGCCCTGGGCTCCGCCCAGATGGACCGCGCCGCGGCCATCGTGGCCGAGCGCCAACGGCTGGCGCGGGTCTACGACGAGGCCTTCGCAGGCCTGCCCTGGCTGCGCACGCCGGCCCATGTGCAAAACATGACCCATGGCTACCAAAGCTACCCTTGCCTCTTTCAGCCCGAGCCCGTCACGCGCGAGTCCATTCCCCGGGTCAACGCGCGCCGCAACGACTGGATGGACCGGCTGCTCAAGGCGGGTATATCGACCCGCCCAGCCACCCACGCGGTGCACATGCTGCAGTTCTACCGCGAGAAGTACCGACTTTCGCCGGCGGACTTTCCCCAGGCCTGGGCGGCCAACGACTGCAGCATCTCCTTACCCCTCTTCCACGGCATGAGCGAAGCCGAGCAGGCTTACGTGATCGATCAGGTCCTGAGCTCGAATCCCTGATGTGCGGCATTGCGGGTCTTATTGAACTCACCGGTGACGCTGTGTCGCCGGTCATCCTGCAACGGATGACCGATGCCATTGCCCATCGCGGACCCGATGGCGAAGGCCACTGGATTGAGGGGCCGGTAGGCTTCGGGCATCGGCGCCTGGCCATCATCGACCTCTCGCCCGGTGGGCACCAGCCGATGATCAGCGCCGACCACCGCTACGTCATCACCTACAACGGCGAGATCTACAACTTCCGCGAGCTGCGCGCCGAGCTTCAGGCGGCGGGCTACTGGTTCCGCTCGCAGTCCGATACCGAGGTGCTGCTGCATGCCCTGGCCCATTGGGGCACCGATGCCCTGGCCCGACTCAACGGCATGTTCGCGCTCGCCCTGTGGGACCGCAAAGAGCACCGGCTGCTGCTGGCGCGCGATCGCTACGGCATCAAGCCGCTGTACGTGGCGCAGCAGAACGGGCGGCTGCTGTTTGCCTCAGAACAGAAGGCGATCCTGGCCCATCCCGGCTTCCAGCGCCAACTGGACAAGCCGGCGCTGCTGGAATACCTGACCTTCCAGAACATCTTCACCGACCGCACCCTGCTGCAGGACGTGCAGCTGCTGCCCGCGGGCCACTACGCCACGCTGGACCTGCTGCAGCCGAACGCACCGCTGGCACGCACGCGCTACTGGGACTACCGCTTTCGCGAGCCCGACCGGCCGGCCCGGCGCGAGGAGTACCTGGAAGAACTCGACCGCCTGTTCCGCCAGGCCGTCAACCGCCAGCTCGTGAGCGACGTCGAACTGGGTGCCTACCTGTCGGGCGGCATGGACAGCGGCTCGATCACCGCGGTCGCTGCCCAGTCCTTCGCCAACCTGAAGACCTTCACCTGCGGCTTCGACCTCAGTTCCGCCTCGGGCATCGAACTGGCTTTCGACGAACGCGTCAAGGCCGAGGCCATGTCGGCCCGCTTCAAGACCGAACACTACGAGATGGTGCTCAAGGCTGGCGACATGGAGCGTTGCCTGCCGCGGCTGGCCTGGCACCTGGAAGAGCCCCGCGTGGGCCAGAGCTACCCCAACTTCTACGCCGCCCAACTGGCCAGCAAGTTCGTGAAGGTGGTGCTGTCCGGCGGCGGTGGCGACGAGCTCTTCGGTGGCTATCCATGGCGCTACTACCGCGCGGTGGTCAATCAGGACTTCGAACACTACATCGACCAGTACTACGTGTTCTGGCACCGGCTCATCCCCAACACGGTCCTCTCCAAGGTCTTCGCGCCGATCTGGGGCGACGTGAAGCACGTCTGGACGCGCGACATCTTCCGCGACGTCTTCCTCACGCACGACAACGAACTCGACCGGCCTGAGGACTACATCAACCACTCGCTTTACTTCGAGGCCAAGACCTTCCTGCACGGTCTTTTCGTGGTGGAAGACAAGCTGAGCATGGCGCACGGACTCGAAGCGCGCGTGCCCTTCATGGACAACGACCTGGTCGACTTCGCGATGCAGTGTCCGGTCAACCTCAAGCTCAACAACCTGGCGGAGGTCGTGCGCATCAATGAGAACGAGCCGGGCGGCAAGGCGATCAAGTACTTCGAGAAGACCCGCGACGGCAAGCAGATCCTGCGCGACGTGATGGCGCGCCACATCCCCCCCAGCGTCACCCAAGCCGAGAAGCAAGGCTTCTCTTCGCCCGATGCCAGCTGGTTCAAAGGCGAGAGCATCGACTTCGTGCGCCGCAAGCTGCTGGGAGGGCATTCCCGCCTGTACGACCTGCTCGATCGCGAGACCGTCGCGGGTCTCGTCAACGAGCACCTCGAAGGACGCCAGAATCGGCGCCTGCTGATCTGGTCACTGCTCAACGTCGAACAGTGGCTCGCCACGACCCTGCCATGAGCGGCCTTCAAATCGAGCTGATCGAAGGACCGGGCGACGAAGCCATCGAGGCCTTCGTCTACCGCGATCCGCGCGCGCTGATCTATGCCAGCCCCGGCTACATCGGCCTGGTGGCGGCAGAAACACAATCCACCCCCTACTGGCTGACCGCGCAGGATGCTTCGGGCCTGCGCGCGGCCTTGCCTCTGCTGGTCAAGCGCGGCGCCCTGGGCCCGGTGGTCAACTCGCTCGCCTTCTATGGCAGCAACGGCGGCGCCATCGTTCCCGATGGCGATCGGCAGGCCTGGCTGGCCGTGGTAAGCGCCTTCGACGCCTTCGGCGAGCGCATTGGCGCCGTGGCCTCCACCCTGATCACCAACCCGCTGGTCGCTGACCACGCGCTCTATGAGGCCCATCTGCCGCACGAACTGCGAGACGAGCGCATTGGGCAGTTCACGGTCTTCCCCGAAGATCGGCAGGCGACCAGCCTGATGGCCTTGTTCGACGACCCTCGCCCGCGCAACATCCGAAAAGCCCAGCGCAGCGGTTTGACGGTCTCGACATCCCGGTCAGACGATGCCATTGCGTTCCTGCACGCTACCCACGATCAGAACATCCGCTCGATCGGCGGACTGCCCAAGCGCCTCGGCTTCTTCCAGCAGATTCCCCAGTCGCTGCCGCGCGACGCATGGACCATCTACCTGGCCGAACTCAATGGCGATCGCGTGGCCGCGTTGCTGCTGCTCTACGGCAATCGGACGGTGGAGTACTTCACGCCCTGCGTGGTCGAGCAGCACCGATCTTCCCAAGCCCTGCCTCTTCTGATCCACGACGCCATGGTCGACGCCATGGCGGCGGGCTATCGCCAGTGGAACTGGGGCGGAACCTGGCTGACGCAGGACGGCGTGTACGCCTTCAAAAAGAAGTGGGGTACACGGGACATCCGCTACCACTACTTCACCCGGCTGCGCTCCGCCGAGCTTCGAGACGCCACGCGCGAGACCTTATTGCGCGAGTACCCCGGCTTCTACGTTTTGCCGTTTTCTGCCCTGGCGTCTGCCGGAGCGAACCAGGAGACAACATGAAAGACATGGTCATCGTGGGCACCGCGCTGTTCGCCGAGGTGGTGCGCGACTATTTCCACGAGTACACCGACTGCCGCGTGCGCGCCTTCGCCTGTCACGCGCAATACAAGTCCCATGACACGTTCGGAGGACTGCCCGTCGTGACGATCGAGGAACTCGATCGTCACCACCCGCCGGGCGAGGTCGAACTCTTCGTGGCCATCGGCTACCGCAAGATGAACAAGCTCAGGCAGGCGACCTACGAGGAACTGAAGGCTCGAGGCTATTCCTTCGCCTCCTTCATTGCCCCCAACGTCAAAACATGGAGCAGCAACCGCTTCGGCGAGAACGTGTTCATCTTCGAGAACAACGTCATCCAGCCCCACGTGC
>VFQP010005954.1_pt1 | contig 10292 bp, 11 predicted proteins | sample 3512351 | NCBI WGS metagenome assembly VFQP01 (sample SAMN10412372, study PRJNA504923) | tailings metagenome | isolation source: Relicate 1 Philex TSF1 revegetated site | place: Philippines: Tuba, Benguet | collected 2017-08-29
CACCGACCGCCATGCCGCACCCCCTCCATTCGCCCTTGCACGCAGGCGAGCGCTGGGCGTACCTCGGCCCCAACAACCTGCAGCTCTACCCCGCCGCGCACCGCCACGCCGCCAACCGCGCCGTGTACAACAACGTGGCGGCCTGGAAGCTGTTTGAGGAGACGGTGCGCGTGCTGGAGGAGGCGCTGTCGGCGCGCGGCGGCAAGAAGCACGCGCTGGCGCACGTGCCGCCGCACCCGCGCGGCGCGCTGCCGGCGCCCGGCCGGCACCAGGGCGGCCCGCTGGCGGGCATCACGGGCCTCAGCGCCGTGGGCGAGGCGGCGCACGCCGGCGTCAGGGCCGTGAGGTCGGCGGCGCAGGCGGTGGCGGCCGTGGTGGTGGGCGCGCCGCGCGGCGGCGGCGGGCACGCCGGGTCGGGTGGGCTGCTGGGCCACCTGGGGCTGCTGCCGCGCCACCGCGTGCACCCGGCGGTGGTGGAGAGCCACGCCGTGGCGCCGGCGTACGCCGCCTCCATGTGAAGGAGACGGGGCCCGGGATGGCCAGGTGTCTTGTTCAGGCAGCGTGGCCAGGGGGCGGGGTTGACCACCCTGCGTGGGCGATGGCGCCGGGCGCCTGCCTGGGTCCTTGCCTCTGCCTGCTGCGCTCGCTGCTGGAGGTGTTGATGCTGCAACGCCACGTTGATCTCCAGGCCGGCTAGCTCCGTCTGACCCAGCTTTCACCACGTGGGGAAAGGTTCGCCCTGGAAGGGGGGACCTGGACAGAGCTGCGGAAGGCAGAGCCGTGAGCTGTGCAATGGCGCCGCACGCCAGTGGCCACCGCGGCGTGCACCGCGGCTTCATGCGGCTCCTGGCCCAGCTCGTCGCGCAACAGCACAAGCAGCAGGCGCAAGGCGGGGAGCAGGCAGCAGCCCTGTTCGCGGCAGCAGCACAGCCTCTGCCGTACCAGCCAAACCGTCACCTCTGGGAAGGAAGTGCACAGAGCCTGTCGCTGACGCCGCTGCAGTCCCCACGCCCTACCGCGGCGCCATGTCCACGCTGTACGCCGCCACCGACCCCACCCTCACCGGTGCGCGCCACAGCGGGGTACACCGCCCGCCTCGCTCTTTGTGCGTGGCTTTGGGACGAACGAAGGCTCCCACCACGCTCCCCACCGACCGCCATGCCGCACCCCCTCCATTCGCCCTTGCACGCAGGCGAGCGCTGGGCGTACCTCGGCCCCAACAACCTGCAGCTCTACCCCGCCGCGCACCGCCACGCCGCCAACCGCGCCGTGTACAACAACGTGGCGGCCTGGAAGCTGTTTGAGGAGACGGTGCGCGTGCTGGAGGAGGCGCTGTCGGCGCGCGGCGGCAAGAAGCACGCGCTGGCGCACGTGCCGCCGCACCCGCGCGGCGCGCTGCCGGCGCCCGGCCGGCACCAGGGCGGCCCGCTGGCGGGCATCACGGGCCTCAGCGCCGTGGGCGAGGCGGCGCACGCCGGCGTCAGGGCCGTGAGGTCGGCGGCGCAGGCGGTGGCGGCCGTGGTGGTGGGCGCGCCGCGCGGCGGCGGCGGGCACGCCGGGTCGGGTGGGCTGCTGGGCCACCTGGGGCTGCTGCCGCGCCACCGCGTGCACCCGGCGGTGGTGGAGAGCCACGCCGTGGCGCCGGCGTACGCCGCCTCCATGTGAAGGAGACGGGGCCCGGGATGGCCAGGTGTCTTGTTCAGGCAGCGTGGCCAGGGGGCGGGGTTGACCACCCTGCGTGGGCGATGGCGCCGGGCGCCTGCCTGGGTCCTTGCCTCTGCCTGCTGCGCTCGCTGCTGGAGGTGTTGATGCTGCAACGCCACGTTGATCTCCAGGCCGGCTAGCTCCGTCTGACCCAGCTTTCACCACGTGGGGAAAGGTTCGCCCTGGAAGGGGGGACCTGGACAGAGCTGCGGAAGGCAGAGCCGTGAGCTGTGCAATGGCGCCGCACGCCAGTGGCCACCGCGGCGTGCACCGCGGCTTCATGCGGCTCCTGGCCCAGCTCGTCGCGCAACAGCACAAGCAGCAGGCGCAAGGCGGGGAGCAGGCAGCAGCCCTGTTCGCACAGCCGCGGCGCCACCTGCACGCGTCTTCACCACCACCGTCATCGCCTCATCAGCAGTGTGGCGCGCCGCTGCAAGGAGCGGGAGGGCTCCTCTTGCTGCCCCCGCTCGCCTGCCCCACACCAGGGGCAGCCCCAGGGCCACACGCGCAGCAGCAGCCAGGCGTCGCGAGCTGCAGCTCTGGACGCGCACCGCATCGGCAGCACCATCGCGCCTACGGGTTCGCCGCTGCAGCGGCGCTGCAGACCACGCAGGTGGACGCTGCACCAGGTCGCGCACCCAGCCCGCAGTTCTCACAAGGCGCAGCAGCGGCGCAGCAGGGCCAGGCGGCGGAGCCGCGCATGGAGATCTACACGCTGTGGATCGCGACGGGCAACCTGCGCGGCGCCGGCACGCCCTCCCCCGTCCGCGTGCAGCTCATCGGGACGGGCGGAACATCCGAGGCCGTCGTGGTCGGCGGGGACGACGCGGACGGCACGCTCGAGCGCGGCTCCACGCGCCAGGTGCAAGTGCGCGTGCCGCCCACGTTCGGCGCGCTGCGGCGCGTGCACGTCGAGAAGAAGGCGCAGCTCTCGGGCGACGGGTGGTACCTCAAGCACATCGAGGTGCAGACCAGCGCGGGCGACCGCGTGCTCTTCCCCTGCGACGCGTGGCTGGGAGAGAGCGACTGCGGAGGCTACAACGGTGAGCGGCCGCGCGGCATTGCACCAGCTGCGGGGGGGTCTCCTCTCGTCGCACCCGCGTGGTGTCGTCGGTGACGCCGCCGTGGTGGTGGTGGCGCGGCGCAGGGCCCTCGGAGCGCAACCTGCTGCCGGCCATCCTCAACCTGGCGGCGGAGCAGCCCAGCCCGGTGCGGGTGCGCGCGTCGGGCGTGGCCATCCCGCACCCGGAAAAGGTGCTCAAGAGCAAGACCAAGGGCTACAATGCCGGCGGCTATGGCTACGGGGGGGAGGACTCGTACTTTATCGTCGACAACGGGTGAGGCCTTGCGCTTGCGGACCACCGGGGCGTCGGGGCGTGCTGCTCCCTGGCTTGACGGCAGGGCGCAGTGGCGGGCAGCTCGGGCGCAGGAGGCGCAGGAGGAGCAGGGGGATGAGACGGGTGCGCTTGCGCTGCGCGGCGGGTTCCGGGGCGTCAGGGCGTTCAGCTCCCTGTGCTGAGGGCGGGTGGCCAAGGGGCAGCGCTCCGGAGACAGCTGCGTGCTGGTGCGGTGTGGGCTGCGAGTGGGAGGAGGCGGCGCCGGGAGCAGGAAGCCGGCACGCCGGGGCCGGGGGCCAGGGCGGCGCGCCGTCCTCTCAACCTACACCCCGCTGCGTGCTGCCCTCGTGCGTGTGGTGGTGCGCAGCAAGGGGCTGTTCAGCATGGGCGTGGCGGACGGCGTGTACATGTGGCGGGAGCTGGGCATTGACTCGGGGCTCATGTCGCGGCGCTTCATGGAGGCCTGCCGCGAGCAGATCCAGGAGGGCGAGGAGGACGTGGTCAAGAGTGAGTGGGCGCGCTGACGCCAGGGCCGGCGGGCACGCGCAGGCCGGCCCAGGGTGGGGCCGCTCTGCTGGGGCGTCGGGGCCCGCGGCGCGGGGCTCCGCGCCCCTCCTTCGTGCGCAGCAGCAGCGCTCCGTCTGGGCCGCGCGGAGCGACGCGACGCGACGTAGCCGGCGTTGCCGCAAGGCCAGCGCAGCCGCCAGGGGCCGGATGGATGGCAAACGGCGCATGCTGACCGCTCCAGCGGTACTGGTGGTGGGTGCATGCCATGTGACGCTGGTGCCTCTGCCGCCGCCGTGCCGCTGCCGCAACGCGCAGTCCTCCACCGCGCGGAGCACCAGGTGGCGGCGGCGCAGCTGCAAGGCAGCGCCACCGTGTGCGTGGTGACCATCAACCTGGTGACGGGCCAGCTGCACTCTGCCAACCTGGGCGACTCGGGCTTCCTGGTCTTTGCGCCCACGCACGTGAGTGGGCGTGGGGGAGGCGGCAGCAAGGGAGGCGGGGGCAGGGTGTGTCACACCCCGTGCGTGTCTTGTGGGGCCGGGGCTTGGTGACGTGGATGGAAGGAGGGCCTTGCTTCACTCTTGTCGTCTGGTGGAGTGGCCGTCGTGTCACGTGGTGCAGGGCATGGGGTACGACCTCAAGTTCCGCACCAACCAGCTGGAGCACTCGTTTGGCTGCCCCTTCCAAATAGGGCACCACGCCAACGCCGACAAGGTGCGCTTTGCTTTCCCCCTAGGGGCCAGTGGCTGAGGCGGCCCGCGCACGTGCGAAGCCACACGCGCAGCTCTGGCTGCCTCAGGGCAGCGAGTCAACCATGGCAGGAGGCTGTGGCGCTGCTGCGGCGCAGCTTGATTGCCGTGCACGTGACGAGTGTGCCGAGACACGTGTCGTCGTCGTCGTCGTCGTCGTCGTCGTCGTCGTCGTCGTCGTCGTTGCATGGCCATTCAGAACGAGATGTCAAGGTGCTGCAGCCCCCACGAGTACGGACGGGGCGTGTGTGCGCGTGCGCAGGTGGAGGACAGCGACCTGGCGTCCTTCCACGTGCAGCCAGGCGACGTGATTGTCATGGGGTCGGACGGGCTGCTGGACAACATGGCCGACCTGGACATCTCCAGGGAGGTGGCGGCCATGGTGCGAGAGGTGAGCCCTGATGAGCCTTGGGCGCTGCCGCTGCCTTGTTTTGGGAGGCGTGGGTGGGCGGGTGGTTGCTGAGCTGGACTGGACATCTCCAGGGAGGTGGCGGCCATGGTGCGAGAGGTGAGCCTGACGGCCCCTTGGCGCCACCTCGGTTCACGCGGCGGGGGTTGGGTGGGTGGGTGGGCGTGCCGTGCCAAGCATGCGCTCCGCCGACGCCGTTTTGTGGGCAGGGCTGCCGCGCAGCGAAGGTGCCTCCCAGGCGCCTCTGGCTGGGTGACGCGGGCGCGCTCCTGGAGTCCAGGCCCTCGCCGCGGCTCTTCACGGTGCAGCTCAGCCTGAGGGGCGCGCTGCTGCGTCGCGCGCGCACCGCGCCGCAGGGCCGGGGCAGCAGCTGGATGGCGCAGCGGCTGACCAAGCTGGCCTTCGACGCGTCCATGGACAAGCGGCGCGTGACGCCCTACTCCAAGGGCGCCTCGGAGGCGTTTGACATGGTGCGGCGGTTGGGCGGCGGTTGGGCGGCGGTTGGGCGGCGGTTGGGGGGTTGGCGCCGCTCGCTGGGTGGCTGCTCGCCCCGCACCTCCAGTCGCGACGCGCAGAGTGGGCGCGAGAGTGATTTGCGGTTTGCGCGGGTCCCATGGCGCCATCAGCGCAGCCGGCGACAGGTGTGTGGCGTGCTGCGTGCTGTGGGCGTGCTGTGCAGGTGTACAGCGGCGGCAAGCCCGACGACATCACGGTGCTGGTGGCGCTGGTGGGCGCGCCGGCGCTGTGAGGCGCTCGCGGCCACAGCTGCAGAGGCGCACAGCACGTGCGTGCCGTGGTGGTACCGGGGGCTGCGAGCGTGGGCTGCGAGAGGACAGAAGCTTTGGGCGCGCGGCGGCGGCGGCGGCGCGGCGCGGGCGCTCCACTCCTGTGCGCTGGCTGCCCTGGTGGACGTGCTTGCCGGGGCTGTGGGGGCGGGCGGCGAGCGAGGCGTCGCTGGCTGTGCTTCCCGTGGCGTTCGGAGCAGCGGCGGCGGCGTCTGCGGCAGCATGGTGGCGGCGCGCGCGGGCGGGCCTGGAGTCGGTGTGTGCGGAGCAGTTGCCGCGTGCAGGCGGGCGCGGGCGGGGCGGCGGCCCGCGTGCGACGTTGGGCGCTGCCAGCCTCTGCCCCTGGTGGCGCCTAGCAGAGAGGCGCGCTGCTGAGCCGTCGCGGCGGGACGGGGCCGATGCGTCGCACGCAAGAGGGACTGGGTGTGCGTTGGGGGGGACGGTAGAGCTCTGCAGCACCGGTCGCGGTGTGGTGTAGGAGGGGGCCGTGTGTATTCGTGTGCGGCTGGTGCAGGCGGCACAGCAGCTGCAGGAGGTGTGTGCACAAGCGCGAGAGCGTCTAGCGCGGGTCCTTCAGGTGTCGCGCGTGCGGCCTGAGGGGAATGCGGGCGTGCGGAGACAGAGAAGAGGCCGCGTGCTGCTCCCTGCGCCGCAGCCCCACTCCCGTCGCCCGCCACGCTGGCCCACCTGCTGGCGCGCGCCCACGACTGCCTTTCCTTCTTTGCTCTCTCACAAGTCCCACCTGCGCTGGACGCTCCAGGCAGGATTCCCAGGGCTGGCTGCCTGGCCCCTCACATTGCTAGCTGGTCCTCTCCCTTTCCTCTCCTCTCCTCTCCGTGATTCCCACGCTACTGCGGCGTCGTCGACGCGCCACCCCGCAGCTGTCCCCGTCCTCAGCGCGCCCAGCGCGCGCCACGCACGCGACACGAAGATCTCGCCGTAACTTGCAGTGCTATGCCCCCTCACCACCCTGCATGCATGCCGGCGGACTGGCTTCCTTGACCACCACGTGTACGAACAGGCGCTGCGTGTGCTATTGCCCCCGTACGTATCTCTCTCTCCCTGTGTGTGCGTGGTGCGACGCACGCCCCGTGTGTGTGTTTGGTTCATGAGAGGTTGAGCGGGAGGGGCGCCACGTCCGCGCGCTTTGCCCACTGCCCTCCTCCCTCCCCATTTTGTACCACAACTGAGCGCCCCCGCCAGGCCGCATCGCCACGCCACTGCGTGCGAGCGAGCGCGCCCTGTGAGAAGGGACCGAGGGCGAGCACGCCACTTCCCCGTCAGGCGGCCCCGGCCTCGCAGAAGGGGCCGACGCGTAGCCTGTGCTTCGCGCCGGCACGCGTGGCCCAGCGCTCCACAGCTGCCGCGCCGTCCCGCCGCCCTCCTGCCTCCCGCACCCGGCCAGCGAGCCCTCCTATTCCCGCGCGCCGCGCCTGGCGCGCGCAGTGTCTCGAGTTGCGGTGCGCGGCGGGCAGGACGGGGGCGGGGAGGGTGGCCGCGGTGCGCTGGTCGCGCGCGCTGCCTGCGGCGAGCGGGCGCGGTTTGCGGCGGAGGCTCCTGGGCGCGCGCGCGCAGCGTCGTTTCCGTGTGGTGGCTGCTGCGGCGTGCGGTGGCGACCTTCCTCCTCTCCACACGTCCCTCACTCACGGCCCACTCCACAGATTACTCGTCGCGTCCCGTGTGCCCTCGGCGCGGTGGATGTGCGCTCCCACGCATACCCGTTGGCCAGCGGGCCAACCCACCTCCTGTGCCCCTCGTTGGCTGATCCGCCATGGAGTTCCACGCGCCGCGCCGCGTGGAAGGGGCAGGAAGCGAGAGAGGCGCCGGAGGGGAGAGGCTAACCGGTGGGGAGGCTTGGTGGAGGAGGAGGACGCCCGCACGCACAGAAGATTGTTTGGCAGGGGGGCGGGGGGGCGGAGCGCTGGGGCGTTGGGCTACACGCCGAGCGCTCCTCCGGCCCCGTCCCTGCCCCTGGCACCCTGACGCTGCCACACCCTGCATGTTGGCGCTGCGGCGGTTTCTTTCCCCTCTCTGTTGTGGTGTTTTTTGGGTTTCACCTTGGTGGACTCTTCCGCTGCCCGAGTTCTCCTTCTCCCCCGTTTTAGCTAGGAGGGGCGCACCCTCACACAAGCACTTGGCCATGCAGGGCCGTGGCTGTGCAGGGCCGCGCGAGGGGCTTTGTGCCAGGCTGCAGCAGAGTGAGGGCAGGGAAACCGTGCGCCTGAGTCGCCGTGCCTCGGTGTGCCGCGTGCTGCGCGTTGCGTGGGCGCTCCCGCGCTGGCTTTCTTTTTTGGGGTCGGGGTCGCGCAGCGTCGCCGGGGGCGGGCGTGCGGGGCGCTGCGCGTGCATGTGTGTGAGAGGCAGCGCCTGCCTCCTCCTTCTTTGCTTCAGCGTGAGCGGGCAAGACGTTAGCGCGCGCGTCTGCAGCTGCGGTGGTCGAAGAGATATGCGCGGCGTGGCCAGAGCGCAAGCAACAGCTCGTTGCAGCACAACAGAGAAGGCAAAGCACGCGGCAGAGGCTCAACTCGGCGTCACGTCATGACGCTATCAAGACGGGATTCCTGGATGCCTTCAGGGGGCGGGGAAGATGGCGTTGATGCGCTGCAGCACCTCGGGCGTCAGCTTGGGCACCACCTCCAGCGCCTTCATGTTCTCCTTGACCTGCGTGCGACCAAGAGGGCACAAGAGAAGCAACAAGGGGCTGCTCGCGGTGCTCCGTGTGAGCGTGTGAGCTCGGTGCGGCACCGGTTCAGAGCTCTGGCAGAGCGCCAGAGGGGACGGACAGCGAGCCGCGCATGGGCTGATGCCGGGGCCCGGCAACAGGCGAGCGGGCGCTCCACTCGCCTGCTCCACCTTGGTGGCGCCGGTGATGACGGTGCTGACGCGGGGGTTGGCGAGGCAAAAGGCGAGCGCCAGCTGCGCCTGCGTGCAGCCCAGCTCCTCGGCGATGGGCTTGAGCTGGTCGGCCTGCGGGGACGATGGCAGCAACAGGGCGGGAGCAGCCTCAGGGCGTGAGAGCACTTGATTCTGTGTGGGCCCAAAGGAGCAGTGGGCAGCTGCGGACGCGGTGGTGGGTCTCCGGTGCGAGCGTCCCCCCACACACGGCTGCAGGGCGGCAAGGCACAAAGTGGGGGCCCCTGCCGCCGCCAGCGACGAGAGTTGCGCTGCTGCCCGCTCGGCTGCGGGGGCTCGGCGTGCGTGTCGTGACTAGCGTGTACGCGCCGCCAAAACAGCCACAGCCGCTCACCTGGTCCAGCTCGTGGCGCTTCTCCACCAGCTTGCGCTGCGCCAGACCCTGCACCACCATGATCACCGCGCCCAGAGAAGTGCGACAGGTGAACAGGGCGGGCACCATGCGCGCAGGCGCTGCACGTCTGCCCCCCGCCCCGCAGCAATTGCTGCACGTGATCTGTATGCGAGTGTCCGCACCTTGTACGACTCGACAGTGAAGCGGCTGCCCTGGGGCACGGCGCCGCCGCTGTACTTGCCCGTGAGCACGCCGGACGCCAGCGGCGACCACGTGGTCAGGCCCTGCGCCGGACCACGCAAGCAGAGAGGCGCGCGGCGCGCCGCCGTGAACACCACCTCATCTGCGACGCGATCCACGCGTCAGAAGCGCGCTGGCGCAGCAGCAGGAGGGCTCCTGGTCGCAGGTCGCAGGAGCCTTGGCACGACGTGCACGCGAGTGTGGCTGCGGGTCAGGCTGCGGGCACGAGGAGGTGGTTGGCGCGCCCCGCTGCGAAGTCACGACAGGGCGGGATCAGCGCGCGCGGCGCACCAGGCCGCTTGGCGTGTCGTACAGGTCCTTGAAGTCGGCCTCCACCTGCATGCGAGTGTGGCGGGGGTTGGCATCTGGCTGCACACTTCGGCAGAGCCGGGAGCCCAGCTGGTGCGGGGCGCATCAGACGCACAGGCGCCGCCAGCGACGTCGTCGCCGCCGCCGCCCTGCCAAGGCGTGCGTTCCTCCCATCACGGACACGCTGACGGCGCAGTGCGCCGGCGCAGCGGGGCTCTAGTCGCACCTTTTTGCGCGCTAGGAGGTTGTACTCGGGCTGCTCAAACTGGGGCGGCACCAGCCCCAGCTCCTTGGCCACGGCCTTCGCCTGAGGTCACGAGAGGGAACGAAGAGGGAGGAGTGGGGGACCAAGCATTAACCAGAGAGACAGCGCCGGGTGGGTGATGCCGGGTGATGCGCCCGGCGAGGGCTGGTCTGCTAGCTCTCCCAGCGCTGGGAGGAGTGGGCGGGAGGGAGGGATGGGAGCGTCGTCGGGTGTGGGTTGGGGGGGCGGGGGGGCGCGCCGCACCTCGGCAATCTGCTCGGCAGTCCACTCGCTGGTGCCCCCTGCGAGGCGGGGCGTGACGGGCCACAGGCACGCAAGCGCGTGCATCCGGTGAGGACAACGGGGCGCCGGCGCGGCACTTGCCCAGCGCGCAGGCAGTTCCCCTCGCCGGCGCCTACGCTGCAGGTGCTCCGCTCCGCTCACAGCACAGAGCAGAGACGCGCAGTCCAAGGCAGGCAAACGCTCACAGTAGAAGGCCCAGCCCTGGTCGATGACGAAGTTCATGGCGCGCACCACCTCCTCGGCGGATACGTTGGGGTCGTGCCGGCTGCGTCACACGCCACACACGTGTCGCAGCGCAGCGCAGCACGGGTCGCACGCAGCTCGTGCGACTCAGCCTCCGCCACGGGAAGCGGATGTGGTGCGGCGGACCGCAGCACAGTGGCGAAGGGTGGTCCACAGGCAGCATGGGCTGCCCTCCCTGCCTCGCTGCGGATGGTTGCTTGCTGCTCGACGCGGGC
>VFQP010005955.1_pt1 | contig 10292 bp, 12 predicted proteins | sample 3512351 | NCBI WGS metagenome assembly VFQP01 (sample SAMN10412372, study PRJNA504923) | tailings metagenome | isolation source: Relicate 1 Philex TSF1 revegetated site | place: Philippines: Tuba, Benguet | collected 2017-08-29
TTACGGTCGCCTGAATAATCTCTTCATAATTGTTATACAGTCGGAACGACTTCACACCAGCGTCTTTGAGCCTGAAGATGCATCCATCGCCTTTTTGCACCCCGACGGTGAATCCGCTCAGCCCGCCTGGCGCCACCAATCCACTCAGGCTCTCATGCACATAGATCCCAACCGGAACGGTGGCATAAGCAGGGGTAAACGTATAAGTCTGCTCTCGCTCCGGGTTGCGGAAGATCATTTCAATCACATCGGCATGACCGCTTAACAATTGCTGCTGCGCCTGCTCCCAGGCGGTCGAGAGCAGCGTCACCTTGACGCCGGTCCGTTGCTCCCACAGCTTCCAGTAATCAACCACGATGCCCACAGTATTGCCATTGGCATCCTTGAATAAATAGGGCGGATAATTATCGTCACTGATCACGGTGATGGCATTGTCTTCTGCCCATACCGTAGACGCGACGATGCCTACGCCCAGCAGGACGCAGCAGAGCAAGCGGCAAAACCAAGACAGAACGCGATAGACACGGCGCCGTGCAGGCCTGGCTGCAAAGTTATTCATGGGTAATGAGGTGTACACCCTGCAATTGGTCAAAAAGACGGTTATGAGTATTATCGACAGAATAATACAAACATTTACGACAATTGTCTTTTACAGTACGTTAAATGGGCACAGACGAACGCGAACTCCAATCAAAAAAGGCGCCAGAAAAATCCTGAACGCCTTGCTGAAACAGTGTTAAGAGCAGTTGCAGCGGATGCTACACATCTGGTGCACCGGCTTTGATTTTTGCGATCCAGTCTTCTACCTGGATAAAACCAGCCGCCTGGGCCTTTTGGGCATCCTCTTCAGAAATCACATCCTGCACAAACTCCAACCGTTTCCACTCAGCCAAAGGCGTTTTACATTGGGCACTGGGCACATAGCGTGAAGCACTGTCTCGTGTATAGCGGTGAATATAGCGCGGGCAGTTCTGCCACAGCTCGGACAACGTCACTTTGACCACAAATTCAGCCTCCTGGTACAAAGCCAGCAGCGCAGGGTCTGTGGATACCTGGCTCACTCCTTGCAAGCGTATGCGGTGCGGGCGCTCAAAAGACATAAACAACATGCCAATATCTGCATTCTCGACCATATTGCCAACCGAAAGCTGCATACCATTACCGTTGTATATCGGGAAAATCAGTGTTTTGTCATCAATCACGCGCACAAAACCAGTAAAGCCACCTTTATATGAGACGGTTGGCCGTCCGTTATGATCCACCGTAGACAGGAAAAACATATCCAGCGACTCTATAAATCCTTTGGCATCGTCATCAATCTCCGTCTTGCAGGCGATTTCTTCAATACGGTCGGCCAGCTTCCTGGTGCCTTGCTCATCCTGCACCTTGCGGTGTGTTTCTCCAAACAAACGACTCATATTACCCCCTCCAGACTCATGAATAATGTGCGTTGCCAGACCTTGCCAAGGTACTGGACGCTGAGTTCAAACTCACCTCAGACGGGACTATTGTAGGAGCTTCAGGCAGGACTGTCGTTAAAACACCCGGATTAACCGGAAACTCCACAAACGTTGCGTTTTATCCGGATGATCCAGCGTAGACCAGGCGGTGCCCAACTGCACCGTGTAAGACTGGCTGGCATCATAATGCAGCTGCGGCGTCAGCCGGTAGCGCCAGGTGCCGCCACTACTCACTTCCTGGTTCAGTTCCAGGCCCAAGGTCAGGCGCGGCGAAACGTCATAGAAAACGGTGTTATTCAACAAATAATCCACTTGAGCACTGCGGTTGATGTCGTGCACACGCAGACCCAGCATACTCAACGACGACCATTGGCCCTCCCATTTCAAGGCATGAATATACGTCGCATCAGCAGACACGGCTTTAGTATGCTTATTGACGTCGACAAATGCCTGCCAACCGTTGGCCATGCCTTGCGCTTCATCAATGTTCAATGTTTGCTGAATCGCCACTTTATAACGTTCGTGGCTGGCATTCTCAAACGGCAGCTCGATCTCAATCGCCAGGTCATCTGCCAGGCCGTACTCTAACTCTGGCGCCCAATTAATATCGCCGGTATAGGGGTTATAGTCGCCCAGCGCATTGATTTCCATTTCGCCCTGCCTGACGCCCAAAGGACGCACCAGGTCGTAGACCATGGGCTCCGGAATGCGAGACAGCCGCGTACTATGCGCAGCATCAGGCTCGGCAAAGCGTGGTTCAAGATTGATATCGGAGGCGTAAAGCGGCGAACAGGCCACCAGGCTGGCAACCAACAGAACATCAGTGCACTTCATCAATATATTTACATCAATAAAAATGCCATACTAACACGCTGAGCGCGTGCAATAAACGTTGGTTTATTTCCAGAGGCTGTAAGTATTCCTGCCGGTATGCTTGGCCTGGTAAAGCGCCATGTCCGCTTGTTTAAGCAGTTGCTTTAAGGTGACATCCGATAAAGGATCATACAAGGTGAGCCCAACACTCAGGTGCACGGCGATTTCATGATCATTAATCAGCATCGGCACATTGAAAATATCCAGCAACTTGGTTGCGACTTTGACCAGGCCTTGCTCGGACAATTGATCTTTGACCACAATCACAAACTCGTCCCCTCCGAGACGGCTGACTGTATCCATGTCACGGATATTGGATTTCAACCTGACAGCGACCGCTTTAATGACTTCATCGCCCACATCATGACCATACTGGTCGTTAATAGCTTTGAAATGGTCTACATCCAGCGCCATGAGGCCGAATCTTTTGTGATCACGTTTGGCTTCTGAGTGTGCATAATTCAGGCGGCTTTCGAGCAGACGACGATTGGGCAAGCCGGTCAGGCTGTCCATTAATGCACCCTCGGACAAATAATAACGCTCCTGGGCAAAGAAGTAGGCGATGCCGCCTACCAGCAGGCTTAACAATACACTCAAGACGATACCGAGGCTGCGCCCGGGCAGGTCATGGCTTCTTTTATTCTCAATGGCCCATTCCCATTTGCCATTGGGCACTCCGCTTTGCTGAATGAAGATGTTTTTCTGGCTAAACAACGCCGCATCGCCATGAAACACGCGCTTCTGATCCGCAGTCCTGATCGCAAATGATAACTGGGGATTTTGCACATTCTGAAAAGCGGCTTGCAAAAAACTATGGGTATCAATCACCGTCGACATAATGCCCCAGTAGTGACCATCGACAAAAATCGGGAAGCGGTAAATCATGCCGTTACCGCCCTGTATCAAATCCAACGGGCCATCCAGCACGCCTTGACGAGAGTCAATCGCCAGTTTCACTTTAGGCCACTGCGAGGCAACCTCACGATAATCGATGCCAATAATCTGCTCATTGCCCTTTTCAGGATAGACATAGGTGAGCTTGTAATTCACAGCCACGGCCAGGTTTCTGACATGATGCGCATTGGACCAGAGATCAGCGAGTATCGCCTGCATCTTCTCCTGCTCTAATTCGTTCCGGTAGACCTTGATAAAACTGGACAAGCCATTAGAAATAAATAGCAGGGAATTTAATTCACGATCCAGCTCAGCACGCAGCAGACTTCCATAAGACGCGGCTTCAAGATAAGCTTCGCCCTCAGCTTTCTGGCGCTGGTAATCCAGCAGGAAATGCCAAAACAAAAAAGCCAACATTGCCGCAAATGCAGCAATCAGTTGGCTTTTAAATGTTTGGCTAAGTTTCGGACGCACTGGCTCACTTCACAAAAAGGTTCCATTTTGCATTCTACGCTAAGCTCATCCGACTCCTTTTGAGAAAGAGCAATAGGTTTACTCTTTAATCATTGAAAATGATTCACGCGATCACTATCTCTTCAAGAAGTGTTATCACGAAGATCATTGTGCGTTAAAAATCAACGAAACCAATGGCAAACGCCATCATAATCAAGACGGCGATCAACAGGGTCAACGCACGTCCTGGATCCATACCCCAACTCACGCGGTAAAGACCGGTACGAAAAGCATGGATTAAAGCAAGCGTGAAAATCACTATCAGCAGCGTCCCCAGCATATCGCCCTCCTGCAATCAAGCCTCCACGACAGCACGGTCAGCGAGAGGCATCTAATGGTTGAAGCAAGGAATAGTTACATCTATTACAGGCTTCATTATGGCGCATCGCCTGGCGAAAAACGAGGTGACTTATACTGAATCCATTGTAGGAATGATCGGACAAAGATGTGAGACGTAAGCGCCCACATACTTAACAGGCTATCAGCGTTCCAGGGACGCTTTAAAAAGTGAAATAAACAGCCATTTACTGATGCTGTGCATGAAATTCTGACAGGCGTATCAGGCACATACGGATAAAAAAATCGCCTGCGGCTCAGTAATGTGAAGTGTCCTCTCAATATCCTTATGGAGTTTGATATGTCTACGATTCATATCCTGCATCAGCATGACCAGGCTCAGCAACAGATCAACCCGCACCCTGCATTTCCAGAAGAGACACATAAACCGATCAAACCGGACCCTGACACACCTTACGAACCAATAGAACCTGCAGAGCCAGACGTGCAACCCGACATCATCGATGATGTTTAACACTGGCTGCAAAATAGCCGGCTTTGGTCAACCGGAATGCTTCATGTAGCGGATCGACCCATTGTTGTGTTTTGGCATAGGCAGTGCCTTGTAACAAGTCCTGCTGGCTTTTCTGTTGTGCATACCATACCCCGCTTAATTGCTTAACGTTCAAGGCTTCTCCTGCCAACCGCTGAAAATGATGTACAAAAATATCCAGCAATAAGCGTGCACTCCCCTCAGCAGGCTGCATGCCTTTTTGCCTACCCTGATTTGTATATTGATTCATTTGCATCTCGCCATGCATCTCTTATCCTCCAGAAAATGTCAGCAGCAACAATGCCAACAGCAACAAACCAAAGCCACCACTTGGGAAATAACCCCAGTTTGCACTATGGGGCCAGGCGGGCAAAGCACCAATCAGTGCGATAACGAGAATAATAATGAGGACAGTGCTGAACATCATGCGCTCCAGTCATCGATTCAAACCGGCCACAAAAGCAAGCCTGAATACCAAAGTGAGTAAGGCTTCATCATGCCGTCATCACCTGATGCTGACCATGACACTGTGGCTGAATTTGCTGTAGGAATGAATAAGGCACTTTTTTTTCATCGTCGGCATAGCTGGTTTTTCCTACAACAAGTGCATCTGGCGCTGATAAATACCCTGGCCTTATTTTTGTACACTCTCTGCACATCATTAAATGTGGCGAATGAGATGGATACAGCGGCGTTCAGCTTAAGCGTTCCCCTGTGGGAAATCGTGATTCGAGGATCTATCGTCTATTGGTTCCTGTTTTTTATTTTCAGATCCATCTTGCGCCGGGATATGGGCAGTGTCGGCGTCGGGGATTTTTTGTTTGTGGTCATTGTGGCCGATGCCTCCCAAAACGCTATGAGCGGGGATGCCAAATCGATCCTGGACGGCCTGGCATTGATCAGCGTATTGGTTTTCTGGAATCTGTTGATAGACTGGCTGAGCTATAAAAACGAATGGGTCAGACGCGTGATGGAAGCGCCGCCGCTGGTACTGGTCCGCCACGGCGTACTGCAAACCCGTGCCATGCGACGCGAATTCATTACCAAAGACGATATTCTGGCCAAGCTGCGAGAAGAAGGGATTGAGCATTTATCCGCAGTAAAACAAATGCAATTAGAGTCAGATGGTCAGCTCAGTATTATTCACGACGATAAGTAACAATGACTTTCTTCAAATTAACGTTTATTCTCACGCTGTAAAAGTGACGCAGCTTCATGTGCCTCTCACCGCCTCAAGATCGATATTCAAATAACACTAACGAAAAGAACTATGCTTATCATTCTTGCACTCCGCGCCCGTTCCATGACCTTCAGGTTGCATACACCTATCCCATGACCCATTGGCCAGCCACTACACGCTGGCCAATCTGTAAGGATAGCGATGAAACTGACTGTTGGAAGGAGGCATCACATGGATCACCTATTAAAGAAAAGCTGGCGTAACAAAAAAATTGTCACTGGCATTACCGTTCTACTGATTGCCATCACCGCCTCCATTTCCATCTTTCTATCTTTAATCATTGCCCATAACCAGGCGGTTTCAAAAGAAACCAAACACCTGCGGGAAATCACTTCCGGCGTATTAATGCGCATGAGCACTACACGGCAACAGTTTGCCAATGTGGTGAATTACTTTTCTTCTATCGCCGAACAGGACGCTTGCCTGCCACAACAGGTACAAAAGATGCAGGAATTCAATGTGTCAGGATTCTTCTTGCAGGGCGTGGCACATATCCGTGACAACAAAATCCTCTGCTCATCTATTTCCGAATTGCTGGATGGGATGGAACTCGGTCAGCCCTACCGGACTGAGCCCGATGGCACCAAGGTATGGTCCAACATCAAGATTGCAGACTGGCAAGACCGGCATCTGGTGATTTTCGAAAAATCCGGCTGGGCCATCATGTTTGTACCCAGCCACGCCATAGAAGCCCTGGATAACTCCGAGGTTGCTATCGGCGTGTTCAGCATTCAGTCGCACCGGCTATATACCAGCAAGGGAGAGATTGCAACAGCCTGGCTACAAAGATACCAAGGTAAGCAAGCACTTACTTTTATTGATAAAGAGCGCCAGATGCTGGTGTATATTGCACCCAACCAGCTGAATGTCACCGCAGTGGTGGCCGCCATCCCACTTAAGGATATCAATGATGATATCGTGACTTTTATTCAAATCCTGATCCCGCTGGCCATCATTGTCGGCCTGTTATTGGGCGGGCTATTTGTCTATATGCAGCGCACCAGGTACTCGACTAAATCGGCCATTTTGCGCGCGTTAGCAAATGATGAGTTTTACCTGGAATATCAGCCCATCATGCATTTGCATCACAATACTTGTGTCGGCGCCGAAGCATTGATTCGATGGCGAACGCCGGATAATACCTTCATCAGTCCGGACACGTTTATCCCCGCCGCCGAAGCGGCAGGCGTCATTTGCCAAATCACGCAACGCGTGTTTGAACTCGTGGCGAAAGACATGCGCAATGCATTTAATACCCATCAGGATTTTCATGTCGGCATCAATATTTCCTCGCACGACATTCGCTCAGGCCACTTATTATCACTGATTAAAAACCTGACCAAATCCAGCGGAGCATCAGGCGGGCAACTCCTGATTGAAGTCACCGAACGTGGTTTTCTCGATGATGACGATGCGCTCACGACCATCAAGGATATTCGCGATTGCGGTGTACGTGTAGCGATTGATGACTTCGGGACGGGTTACTCCAGCCTGTCTTACCTGACCAAGTTCCAGCTGGATTACCTTAAGATCGACAAGACTTTTGTCGACTCCGTGGGCACCGACGCGGTCACCAGCCACGTCGCTTTTCATATTATTGAAATGGCGAAAACGTTACAGCTGGATATGGTGGCTGAAGGCGTGGAAACGGCAGCGCAAGCAGAAATCCTGCAAGCACGTGGTGTCAAATATGTACAGGGCTGGTTATTCTCAAAATCACTCAAACGAAAAGATTTTTACGCTTACCTGGACAAACACCCACCGATCACACAGGCCACTTAAGATAGAAAAAATCTATTTTAAAACGTAAGCAAGCGCTCACACCATTCGTAATTATTTTCGAGACTGACGGATTTCAGTCAGCGTCTGTGCAAGTTGAGATTTTAACTGTTGATTGTCCCCGGCCAAGGCGAGCCCTTTCTCGGCAACCGTTTCTGCCTGGGTGATGTGCTTTTGTGCAAGCAGCACATTGGCTAAATTATTATAAGCGGCGGCTGAAGCAGGATGTACGTCGGTCATATGCTGGAAAGTGGCCGCAGCCAACGGCAAATCATTGTCGGCATAGGCCGCATTACCCAAGCCCATCAATAGCACCGGGTGATCGGGCCACTGATTGACGGCGGCCTGATACGCTGTTTTTCGCGCAGTTACTGAGGTGTTCTTCTCATAAGCCACCAAAGCCTTGGCGACATCGTCTGCGCCTACGCTGACGGGCAACCTGCCTGGGGCTAATGCCACAAATGCCCAATGCTCACTCCGTGCCCATGTGCGCTGAAATGCACTGAGCGACATTTCAAAACGCTCATAAGTACCTGAGCGCAACCACAACAACTCTTTATCCAGATCATAACCAACGACGACGGCATAATGCCAGGAGGGGACCCACGAAAAACCAAGGTTCTGCATGACTACCACCACATTGCCCGCAGCCACCTCCTGCATCACAGCATCCAGTTGCGGCGGGATTTTTACCGCCACTGCGCCGTGCCGTCTGGCAGCAGCCAGCATTTCAATCTGCAGGCTGCCCTGACGGCTGGGTACATATACCTCAGGGGTCAGTTGCGCTGGGGTCACTTGAATATTGGCCGCCCCCAATGCCGTTGCCAGCGCGGCCGGGCCACACTGGTATTGTGCCTGCGGGAAAAAAGGCGTGTCCGTCAGTTCGGCATGGCGTGGCAACTGGGTATTGTGCGTGGCTTCACGCACCCCTGTCGCCGCACATGCGCTTAACAGGCACAAAAAAGCCAGCAGGCTTAGGTGGCGCAAACTGGCTTTGATGGCACTCATAGACATATCCAGAGGTACGGTCTTAACGCACTGAACGTGTGAATGGGAAGATTTTTGTGAAGCCTAAAATATCAGTCAGCAACAATACAAAGAATACGAGCACAATCGCACCAATAATGCCGCCGCCAGCAGGTGCTTTATCCAGTTGAGAGGCGAGGTTATTCGCTTCGTCATCGGTCAATGCCGCCACGCGTGATTTGGCTTCTGCAGGATCAATACCACGCTTCACCAACTCAGACTGCACCTCATCGCGTGAAAGCATCTCTACGATTTTGGCTCGGTCTTGCGCGCCTTTGGCCGATATCGTCGATTCAGCGACTTGATCAGTGCCAATCATGGCTGCCTGTACAGCTTGCATAGACCCAGTAAACAAGAGCGAAGCTGCTAAAAAAATACTTAAAAAACGTTTAGCCATCATCATGATCAGTTCCTTTATGTAGAGATTGAATTGGGCACACTTACCACCGTAAAACTACCTCAGGCGCACAAACTATAGCCGCCCCGTGAGCGCAAGAATCAGCAATATCAGAATGATCAAGCTCAGGCCGCCACTTGGGTAATAACCCCAACCAGCACTGTAAGGCCAGGTAGGCAAGGCACCGATTAAAGCCAAAATCAAAATCACCAGCAGCAGGGTTCTCAGCATAGCATGTACTCCTCAGGCAAACGATTGCCAGTGATACTGTCAATCAGCGTATTGGTATTAAATGCGTGAGGCTCCATCATGCGGACAAACCATCCCTAATAACATGTCACAACGGCTGAATTTATTGTAGGAATAGTCCGATACAGGGATTTGTTTGGAATAAAACCTTGCTAGCAACATGCAATGATGGAGAAAAAGACCATCCCCTATCCGGCCGGAATTCTCCCAAACACAAGCATAAAAATATAACAGACACGCAAAGAGTTCTCTCATTCCGCCATGCAATGCTTTACTATCACATACAATTTAATTTGTATAAAAGAATGTATCCTGGGAGAGAATGGATGAGGTTGAATGCCGCAACACATCCATGTTCAGCATGATCAAACAATGCATTTTACTCATGGCAACATACCTGTCATTGTCACTGCCTGCGCAAGAAATTCTGCCTGGTAGCTTGTATGCCGCAGACAATTTGCAACGACTACATTTTTCAGCACAGGAAACCGACTGGATAAAACAGCATCGCAATATACGTGTTGCAGTGAGAAATGGCTGGATGCCGATTGAGTTTCAGTTAGAGAATCAAAAACATAAAGGCGTTTCGATTCAATATCTGCAAAAAATTAGCCAGCTCACCGGTTTGAAATTCACCATTGTCGATTACCACGACAACATCACCAGCAACGAGGCTTCACTCGTGACCGGTATCCGCGGCAAGCAGATGCCCGTGGGCTTCAGCCTGCTGGCCACGCCTTACCTGGAAACGCCTAACGCCATTTATGTCGCGTCCCACAATAAGCTTTACCAGAGCGAGATTCAACTGGACCAGCTGACCCACAAAACTGTGGCCGTTTTCAGAAACGGGCCTTTATCTCAAAGGCTCAGCGAACTGGTGCCTGGCATCAAAATCAAACTGGTCGATATTGCAGATGAAGCCTTTGAATACCTGGATGCCGGGCTGGTAGATGCTTACGTCGGCAATGAGCTGGTACTTGACTACCACCTGGACTTCCACAAAATAAAGGCCATCAGGAAAAGTGGTGTCAC
>VFQP010005956.1_pt1 | contig 10291 bp, 8 predicted proteins | sample 3512351 | NCBI WGS metagenome assembly VFQP01 (sample SAMN10412372, study PRJNA504923) | tailings metagenome | isolation source: Relicate 1 Philex TSF1 revegetated site | place: Philippines: Tuba, Benguet | collected 2017-08-29
AACCGCCACGCTGCGTACCAGATCATGCAGGCGCCGGACCGCTTCCTCACGGTTCATTTCGAGACTGCGGTGCTGCTGCGCCTTGATTACCACCACACCGTCGCGCGTAATGCGATGGTCATGCAGTGCCAGCAAACGCTCCTTGTGATCGGCGGCCAGCGAGGACGTGCGCACGTCATAGCGCAGGTGCACCGCGTTGGACACCTTGTTGATGTTCTGCCCGCCCGCGCCCTGGGCGCGGATCGCGGTGATCTCGTATTCGTGGTGGGGGATAAACAGGTCGTCGGCCATGCGCCGCATCATAGCAACGCATGGCGACGAGGTGTGTGTCGGACCGAGGCCGCAAGCGTGTCAGGGCGCCGGCGCGATGTTCTGGTTGGTGCGGAACAGGTTCTGCGGATCGTAGGTCCGTTTGGCACGCGCCAGCCGATCGAAATTCGGTCCGTACGCCGCACCGACGCGCGCCGATTCATCCTCGGTCATGAAGTTCACATAGACGCCGCCCGTGGCATACGGTGCGCTGGCGTTGAAGAAGTCGCGCGCCCAGGCAATGCAGGCCGCGTCTTCATCGGCACGGTCCCAGCGAGAGTGGACATTCATGACGTAGCGCGCGTCGCGGTGGTTGTACGCGGTGGCATCGGCTGCCACACGGTTTGCCACGCCGCCGACCTGGCCGATAAAAATCTCGGCATTGGCCGACGGGCCGCGCACCGCGTAGTCGGTCATCAGATCGATGGCCGCATCGTCGAGCCGCGTGAAATTGTGCGACTTCCAGTAGTTGCGCGCACCCGGGGTCAGCAGCGGATCGAACGCCTGTTGCCAGGCGGTGTATGGCATCTGCCCGACATGCTCGCCGACGGTCTGGCCGAACGCGCGCAGCGGATCGATCGCCTTGTCGGCGGAGTCCGGGTCGCCGGTGTAGAACGCCGCCAGCACCACCACATCGGTGCCATGCGCGGACGAGGGCAGGAACGGCAGCGGCGGCGCCTTGCGCAGCACCACCCAGACATTGAGGTTGTCGGGCATCGCGGTTTCTGCAAAGGCGCGATACTGGCGCAGCACCGACTTGCCTTCGACGCCGGGGAACACCAGCAGGCCCGCCGTTACCAGCGGCCCGACCGGATGCAAGCGGAACTGGAACAGCGTGACCACGCCAAAGTTTCCGCCACCGCCACGCAGGGCCCAGAACAATTCGGGCTCTTCCTTCGTATCGGCCCAGCGGCGCTGGCCATCGGCCGTCACGACCTCGCAGCCAAGCAGGTTGTCCACGGTCATGCCGTACTGGCGAGTGAGCCATCCGAAGCCGCCGCCGAGCGTGAGCCCCGCGACGCCGGTGGTCGAATTGATGCCCAGCGGCGTGGCCAGACCCAGCGCCTGTGCTTCATGATCGAAGTCTCCCAGCGTTGCACCGGGGCTGACCCACGCAACGCGTTCGCGCGAATCAATATGCACACTACGTAGCTGCGACAGGTCGATCACGAGACCGTCGTTGCAGATGGCACTGCCAGCGATATTGTGTCCGCCGCCGCGCACGGCAAGCACCAGGCCATGGTCACGCGCGAAGTTCACCGCCTGCATCACGTCGGCCGTACCCGTGCATTGCACGATGACCGCGGGCTTGCGGTCCACGGTGGCATTCCAGACGGTGCGCGCAACATCGTAGCCCGCATCGGCGGGCAGCAGCACCTTGCCACGCACGGATTTGCGCAGCATGTCGATATGGTCGGCGGCTAACGTGGGCATGATGGGCACCTCCGTTCTCAATCAGCAGTGGCAGTGGCAGTTTGCTTCCGAAAGAAAACACCATGCAAGGCACGCGCCAGTTGGCGCCGAGCGGCGTGCACGCAAGGACTACGTCAATCATGTGCCTGCTTACGACATACATGGCGAGGTGTTTGGTTGCATCGATGAGGCGGCGTACACGTGACACGATGGGGTCGCATCTACGAGTTTTCAGAGCGGTGTCCAATGGATGCCGCTGTACCTACCCCTTCACACAAACCACCTGCCGCAGCGTGTGGACGACTTCCACCAGGCTGCGCTGCGCCGCCATCACCGCGTCGATGTCCTTGTAGGCCATCGGGATCTCGTCGATCACGGCTGCGTCCTTGCGGCATTCCACATGTGCGGTGGCTTTCATCTGGTCCGCGACCGTAAAGCGGCGCTTGGCCTCGGTGCGGCTCATGGCGCGGCCCGCTCCGTGGCTGCATGAGCAAAAGCTTTCTTCATTGCCGAGCCCGCGTACGATAAAACTCTTTGCGCCCATCGAGCCCGGAATGATGCCGAGTTGTCCTTTCTGCGCAGACACCGCACCCTTGCGCGTCACGAAGATGTCGGCACCGAAGTGGCGTTCCTTCTGCACATAGTTGTGGTGGCAGTTCACCGCGTGCTCGTCAACGCCGAACGGCTTGCCGATCACGTCGCGCGCGGCGGCAATCACGGCGGCCATCATCACTTCCCGATTGCGGCGCGCGTATTCCTGGGCCCAGCCGACGGCTTCGACGTAATCGTCGAAATGCCGGCTGCCCTCCTCGAAATAGGCCAGGTCGTGATCGGGCAGGTTCGCGATGTGCTCGCGCATGTCCTGCTTCGCGAGTTCGATAAACATCGTGCCGATTGCATTACCCACGCCACGCGATCCACTGTGAAGCATGAACCAGACCCTATCGGCCTCATCGAGACATACCTCGATGAAGTGGTTGCCGGTGCCAAGCGTTCCCAGATGCACATAATTGTTGGTCTTCTCCAGCTTCGGATACTTCTGCCGAATTCTGTCGAAACCTGGCACCAGGGTCTTCCACATCTCGTCCACCTGATGCGGTGCGCGATGACTCCACGCACCGGGGTCGCGACGACCCGGTGCTCGACCATGCGGCACCGCGCGTTCAATCGCGCTGCGCAACCCGTGCAGTGAATCCGGCAAGTCTCTCGCCGTCAGCGTGGTGCGCGCGGCCATCATGCCGCAGCCGATATCGACGCCCACTGCAGCCGGAATGATCGCGCCCTGCGTCGGAATCACGGTACCGATGGTCGAGCCCTTGCCCAGGTGTACATCCGGCATCACCGCCAGATGGCGGAACACAAACGGCATGCGCGCGGTATTGCGCAACTGGCGACGCGCATCCTCTTCGACAGCGACGCCGTTCGTCCACATCTTTACCGGCTTGCCGTGCGCCAGTTCCAGAAGCTGGAAGTCATCTGCATCTTTCATGCTGGAAGTCTAGCGGCTCGCACCGGCTTGCTGCCAGCCTCCGCTGAGATTGAACCGGTCTACCACCGCATTGAGCCGCGAAGCCTGGCTCTTCAGGCTCTCGGCCGCTGCCGCACTCTCCTCGACCAGCGCGGCGTTCTGGCGGGTGGTGTTGTCGATTTCGGCCACCGCTTCGCCAACGTGACCTACGCCTGCCGCCTGTTGCTCGGTGGAACTCGATATGCGTCGGATCAGTTCGCTGACACGGCGTGCCTTGGTCACGATATGCGTCATGCCGCCGTGCGCGGCGGCCACCTGCTGCCTGCCCTGCTCCACGCAGGCACTGCTTTCGCCGATCAATGCACGAATCTGGCGTGCGGCCGTCGAGGTGCGATGCGCCAGTTGCTGTACCTCGGTAGCAACCACCGAAAAGCCGCGCCCGGCTTCGCCGGACCTGGCCGCTTCCACCGATGCATTGAGCGACAGGATGTGAGTCTGCAATGCAATGCTGTCGATCAGTCCGGTGATTTCCGCGATGCGATCGGCAGACGCCGAGATGCCATCCATCGTCTCCACCACGCGCCCGACCGCGTCACCGCCTTGCGTGACCGCGTCGGACGTTTCACCGGCCAGCGCGTTGGCTTCGCCAGCAGTCTGCGCGGCACTCTGCACGGCGGCGTGGATCTGCTGCATCGAGCTAGCGGTCTGTTGCACGTCCCACGCCTGCCGCTCGGTGCGCTCGCTGAGGTCGATGCTGCCACTGGCAATTTCCGATGCCGCATCCTCCACGGCCATGGCGGCCGTGCGCACCTCGGACATGGCGGTGGCCATCCGCGCGATGGCCGCCTTCAAGGCCACGGCGGTGGGAACGCTCACCGCGACGTCCTCCACATCCAGGCAGATTCGCTCGCCACTATCTACCTGGGCAACGAGCGCCGCTAGTTCAGCGCCCTCCACGGCGGCACGCCTCAGTTGCAACGCCAGGACAATTTCGATTCCGGTCTGCACCACCACGTACACCGCATGCAGCACGACGCGCGCGAAATCGGCCGACGAGGTGCAGTAGAACGGAAAGTTGAATGCCTGCAGGCGATCGAACAGGATATGGTGGCCCGCAAACAGGGCCGCCGCGAACACCAGCGGGCGCCAGTCGCGATAGACCAGCAGCAGGCCCAGCAACACAAACACGCCAAAGTGGAATTCGGTGGTGCCGCGCGACAGCTGGATATGCAGCACGACCATTCCCACATTGGCAGTGGTCAGTACCAGGCCGCTGACACGCGTGCCGCGTGCGACGGCAAAGACTGCTGCACCGGTCGCCACCAGTAGCGCGACGACGGTCAGCGCCAACGTCAGCGCGTAGTAGTGGACGCCGATGGCCACGGCCGCCGCCGCTGAGCACAGCAAGGTCAGCAACATCGCCATGTCGGCCCAGCGGGCAATTCCGCCTAGCGCGGCCTGTCTGGATGTCAGCGGGGACCCCGGGGCACCAATTTCGGCGGAGTGGGTACGGTCAAGCAACATGTTTCCTTCCTTCGGCGTTCAGATTCGTGCCCGGCACACAGGACGCCGGGACGCACTAATCGCTTAACGGGATCAGATTACGGATGCTTGAGGGGTCAACCAGATGCAAAGATGCGCCGCCTTTCGTAGCGTGCTTGGCGACCGGAACCCGAAGCTGCTAGAACAGAAGCCCGGCATCAAATAGAAAAAGGAAGCGCCATGAAGCGACTGCTTGCAAACCTGATGCTGGGCATCGGCCTGATCCTGGCCGGCTGCACCTACTACGGCTACCCTCCTGCACCAGCTGCGGGCCCGACCAGCTATGACCGCTCGTTCTTCGCCGCCGCCGATGCGTTGCGCGACCAGGGCGTGGCCATCACGGTACAGAACCAGGCAACCGGCACCGTCGCCGGCAACTACGGCAGCACGCCGGTCACGGCCACCGTCGCCCAACAGCCCGACGGCAGCGTGCGGGTGCAGTTCAGCGCGACCGATTCCCGCGATCCAGCGCTGGTCGACCGGATTACACAAAGTTATCAGCGGCGGATGGGACGGTAGGACTGTTGCGGCGGCCGGCCTGCTTTGCGAAGTCAGCCATTGTTCCGCAATGGGGCAACACAGCGGTTTTTGAATGCCAGGGAAGAAAACCTTGGCGCGCCCGGCTGGGATCGAACCAGCAACCCCTGCCTTCGGAGGGCAGTACTCTATCCATTGAGCTACGGGCGCGATGTGGACTTGCGTGACAACGGGCGAGTGCCGTCGTCGGAAAGTCGCAGAGGATACCCGACTTGCGGAGGCGCGTCCATGCGGGATGCGCCGGGGCATGCCACGCTTGGCCGGCAGAGGTCTCTGAGTCGCCGCTTTTGGTCCCCGGGGGCCATGTCTTGGGTCTATAATCGGCAGCTATTTGCGTCCTACTAGAGACGTAACGGGGTCGGAGACAGCCCCGGATGCAAAGACCGACAGATTCATCCCCGAAGACAGGGCCAGACAAGCAAGCCGCCCCCAACGTGCTGCGCACCAGGTTTCCCGCAAAATCGAGAGTTCTGTATGAGTGACGTCCACCAAGTAAACGACCACCACGAGTCGCCAATCAAGACCCCGAAGCAGTTGATCGCTGTCGTGATCGCCGCTTTCCTGATACCGATCATCGTCATCATCCTGCTGGTCAACTTTGTCGGACACGGCACCCGCGAAGGCGCTGGTTCGACTCAGTCCGTGGAAGCGGTGAATACCCGCATCGCACCGGTCGCATCCCTCGAGATCAAGGATCCCAACGCCCCGCGCGTCTTCAAGACCGGCGAACAGGTGTACAAGGAAGTCTGCGCGGCGTGTCACGCCACGGGCGCTGCTGGCGCGCCGAAGTACGGTGTGGCCGGTGACTGGTCGGCACGGATCGGCCAGGGTTTTGATGGCCTGCTGAAGGCCGTGCTGGCCGGCAAGGGCGCGATGCCCGCGCGTGCCGGCACGTCGCCGGATGACCTGAGCGACTATGAACTCGGTCGTGCCGTGGTCTACATGGCCGATGCCGGCGGCGCCAAGTTCCCGGAACCGGCAGCACCGGCCCAGGGTGCTCCGGCCCAGGCCGCCGCTTCGGCACCGGCCGCGACCGCGGCTGCCGCACCCGCTGCTGCGCCCGCCCCGGCACCGGCCGCCGCGGCTGCTCCGGCTCCGGCAGCTGCTGCCGCAGCACCGGCTGCTGCATCGGCCGATACGGGCAAGAAGGTCTACGAACAGGTTTGCGCTGCCTGCCACGCCGCCGGTGTTGCCGGTGCGCCCAAGTTCGGTGACAAGGCTGCCTGGGCTCCGCGCCTCAAGGAAGGCATGGATGTTGTGCACAACTACGCGCTCAAGGGCAAGGGCGTGATGCCGCCCAAGGGTGGCTACGCCGGTCCCGATGCCGATGTGATTGCCGCGTCGGACTATATGGCTAACGCTGCGAAGTAAATCGACAGCTACCAAACGAATAAGCCCGCGAGTTGATCGCGGGCTTTTTGCTTTTTGGGGGACGCTGGCCCTCTCTCATTATCAGCTGACGCATGAGAGGGAGAACGCCATAGCGGCTTCAGACGACGCGCGAGTAGCGGACCAGGGGGATGACTTTTGCATCGTCGCGCAGGTAGCGATCGAAGACCATTGCCACGCGGCGTACCAGCAGGCGCCCCAGTGCCGTGATCTCGATGCGCGCCGGCGTGCGGCGTACCAGGTGGTCGGCAGCCAATCTGTCGAGATCGGCAATTTCCGCGGCGAAGGTGTCTGCGAAGTCGATGCCGTGTTCCGCTTCCACGGCGGCGATGTCGAGCGTGCCGTTGCACATCAGCGCGCCGATGATCGCGCGGCGCAGATGGTCTTCCGCGGACATCCCGAAGCCGCGCACGATCGGCAGGCGCCTGGCATCGAGCGCCGCGTAGTACTCGTCGGTGGTGCGCGCATTCTGTACATAGTGCCCCGCGACCGCGCCGATCGCCGATACACCAAGCCCCAGTTGGTCATAGCCGGCATGCGTGGCGTAGCCCTGGAAGTTGCGTTGCAGCCGGCCTTCGCGCTGCGCAATGGCGAGGTCGTCGTCAGGCAAGGCAAAGTGGTCCATGCCAATGTAGACGTAGCCGGCCGAGGTCAGCCGCTCGATCGTCGACACCAGGATGTCGAGCTTTTCTCCGGCCGCAGGCAGCGTGGCTGCGTCGATACGGCGCTGTGGCTTGAACACATGTGGCAGGTGCGCGTAACTGTAGACCGAGAGCCGATCCGGGCGCAGTTCCAGCACGCGGTCGATGGTTGCGGCAAAGCGGGCCGTGGTCTGGTGAGGCAAACCGTAAATCAGGTCCATGCTGATCGACTGGAAGCCCAGCCGTCGTGCGGCCAGCACCACACTGCGGGTCTCCTCGTATGACTGCACGCGGTGGATGGCTTGCTGCACCTCGGGGTCGAAATCCTGCACGCCCAGGCTGATGCGGTTGAAACCAAGCTCGGCCAGCAGCGCCATTCGTTCGTCGGTCACACGGCGCGGATCGATTTCGATCGAATGCTCGCCTTCCGGCAGCAACTCGAAATGCAGGTGTAGCGCGGCCATCACGCGGCGCATTTCATCGGGATCGAGGAACGTTGGCGTGCCGCCGCCCCAATGCGATTGCATGACGGCGCGGCGCTCGCCAAGGCGTCCGGCCACCATCGCCATTTCGCGCGCCAGGTAGTCAACGTAGCGCGCGCTGCGGCCGTGATCCTTGGTGATGATCTTGTTGCAGCCGCAGTAGTAGCAGATGTTTTCGCAGAACGGGATATGGAGATAGAGCGACAGCGGCGCCGGTGATCCGGCGCGGCATAGGTCGAGCGCCTCCAGGTAACCGGCGTCGTCTACTTCCGCGTTGAAACGGTCTGCGGTCGGATAGGAGGTGTAGCGCGGGCCGTTGCCATCGATGCGGCCGGCCAGGCTGCGGAAGTCGGCAAGCGCGTGGCGGTCGAACGCCGTGTCGGCAGGGCTGAATGTGGGGGCGGACATGAGGAAGCTCGTTTTATGGGCGTGGATAGCCACCGATGCTATGCCTCCCCTAATCCCTCAACCTTGACGCGCATCAAGACCACGACGCGCCTGCGCCGGCCAGCCCCGCGAATGGGGGGCCATTGGTCTTGTAAAAGTCACGCAAGCGTCATGAAGGGCCGATAGTCTCGGCCCCGGCCTCGCGGCTCCAGCGCGTCAGCCCGTTGTCGCTGCACAGCACGTTCCCTTCTTTCACCCGACTCCCTCCCGCTGCCATGCGCCCAGCCTTGCCGCAGTCGAACCTGTCATGCCTGCCAACGGCAGGCCGCCGTCGCACCCTGCAATGGCTTGGTGCGTTTTCCAGCGCTATGGCGCTGCCAGCAGCGCTGGCACAACCGGCTACGCAATCGTCACGCCGCCAACTGGTGGTTGGGCACCTGGTCGATCGCACGGGCCCGCAGGCCGATCAGGCGCGCGACTACCTGGCAGGCGCCAAGGTCATGTTCGATGCCTTCAACGCATCCCCGGCAATCAATAGCGGCTTGCGCATCGTGCACGTGGTGCGCGATGCCGATGCGAATCTGCGTGGCGCCGTGGCACAAGCGGTAGCGTTGGCCGACAACGAACGTGCTGAGGTGCTGTTCGGACCCGCTGACAACCTGTTGCCCGCGCTGGCGAGTTCGTCCGAGCTGACCCGGCGCGGCGTGCAGATCGTGGCGCCGCTGTCGGGTCTGGCCATGTCGGCCGAGAACATATGGTTCACGCGCGCCGACTATCAGTCCGAACTCGACGCCGCCGTACGCCAGTTGCACAGCTATGGCCTGAGCAGCATTGCGTCGCCCGACTTCGCGGCCGGCACCCTGGGCGCCGGCACGCCGTGGCTCGCGCGGCTCGAAAAGGAGATGTCGACGCGTGCCGTGACACTGGGCGGCAACTTCGATGACAGCGCGCGACGCATTGCCTCCGCGCGTCCCGGTGCGGTCGTGGTGGCTGGCGACACACTGGCCTATGGCAGTCTGGGCCGCGCACTGGCAGCACAGAACTGGTATGGGTTCCTGGTGGGATTGTCCGCGGTCAGCCCGTCGTCGGCGCGCGAAATCCTCGGGAGCAACTATGCCGGCGGCATGGTGGTGACGCAGATCGCGCCTGGCCCGCAGGAATCGACCTTGCGTGTAGTCAAGGAACACGTGGCGCGCATGAAGCAGTATCTCGATGAACCACCGTCGCCCGCCACGCTGGCCGGCTATATCGGTGCAGCGTGGCTGGTGCGCGCGGCCGCCGGCGCAAAGGGACCGGGGCCGCTCGAATTGCGCCGCGCGCTGCAGGCGCGCATCGACGTGGGCGACTTCACGCTCGATTTCACGCGTGGCTTGCGCGGGTCCCAGTATGTGCAGCTGGCTCCTATCGGCAAGAGCGGCCTGCCGCAGCGCGCCTGATTTTCTGGCTATGCGCGCGGCAGCGTGATGCTGACGCGCAGCCCGCCTTCGAGCCGGTTCGTCAGCTTCAGTTCTCCGCCATGGCGCGCCACGATATCGGCCGCGATCGACAGGCCCATACCCACGCCGCCGGTGGCACGGCTGCGTGACGACTCCACGCGATAGAACGGTTCGAGTACGCGTTGCAACTCGGCGGGCGGAATGCCGGGGCCGTTGTCGCAGACATCGATCGTGACACGCTCGGGGCTGTCGGCCAGGATAATGTGCGCCGCACCGCCATAGCGGTGCGCGTTCTCCACCAGGTTGACCACCGCACGACGCAATTCCGTGGGGTACGCCAGAAGCGGTGCCGCTTCGCCGGACAAGCGCACGTCCTGCCCGATCTCCTGCGCATCGTCGACAACCGCCTGCAGCAGGGCCAGCACGTCCACGCGCTGGCGCGGCCCGGTGGCGTCGTCGCGCTCGCGCAGGTAATACAGCGTGGCGTCAATCAGGCCATTCATCTCGGCCAGGTCCTGGCGCAGCCGATAGCGTACGTTGTTGTCCTCGATACGCTCGATGCGCAGGCTCATGCGTGTGAGCGGCGTGCGCAGGTCATGCGACACCGCTGCCAGGAAACGCGATTGTTGCGCGAGCTGCGTGCGGATGCGTTGCTGCATCAGGTTCAGCGCGCGCGTGGCTTCACGC
>VFQP010004398.1_pt1 | contig 10290 bp, 9 predicted proteins | sample 3512351 | NCBI WGS metagenome assembly VFQP01 (sample SAMN10412372, study PRJNA504923) | tailings metagenome | isolation source: Relicate 1 Philex TSF1 revegetated site | place: Philippines: Tuba, Benguet | collected 2017-08-29
TACCCCACCACCAGCCCCCCACAGCACACTCACTCGGCCCCATCCTCGTCGAGCAGCCGCGCCAGTTGCGCCGAGGGCACCAGGTCCACGTCCACCATGGCCACCAGCGGTGTGGAGGCGCCCAGCAGCGCGGCGTTGCGCAGCGCGTTGATGGGCAGCAGACGCGCCAGCAGGCCCCCGGCGCCGCCCTCCACGCACTCGCCCAGCAGCAGCAGCCGCAGCACGCAGGCGCCGCCGTCCGCCTCCACCCTGCGGCATGCGCGCGCGCACACACACACGACGCGGTGAGCTGCTTGCCCCCTATTTGACGCGTGGAGGGCCCAGGGATCATTGCAGGTGCCATGCCATGCGGCGGCGGTGACGACGACTGCAGCAGGAGGGAGAAAAAGCGCACCTGTCGAAGAGCTGCTGCAGCGCCGCCGCTGCCTCGTCCAGCGGGGCGCTTGGCTGGTCCGGCGGCACCGGCACGTACACGGCGGCGGAGAGTACGCCTGGCCACGCCTGGCACTGCGCCGCCAGCGACGCCAGGCGGGAGAGCGTGGCGGCGGTGAAGAGGCTGAGCGCGCCGTCGTCCGCCGCGCCCCGGCGCCCTGGCACGCGCTTGCCCGACCACCACACTCGGTGCAGGTGCAGCCTGCGAGGGTGTGGCGTGCGGAGTGCGGGCCGTGGTGGAGCTGCTGCGAGGTGTCCTGGCAGGGCGTGCAGTGGGCGTGCTGGGTGCCGCACCTGGGGACTTGGCCCTTGAGGAACGCCTCAAAGGTGGAGGCGGGGTGCTGCTCCCAGGGCTCCTGCCCGTTGAAGCAGCGCTGCAGCAGTTCCGCCTCTTGCGGTGCTGGCGTCGCTCCGTCGTCGCCGGGCCATGCCGCCGAAAGCAAGAGCAGGAGCAGCAGAGGCGCTGCCCTCAGCGCGAATTGCTTGTCAGCGCCGTGTGCATGACGCCCTGTGCTGCTCTCCTGGTGCGGCATGGCCCGAGCGGGCCATCCCGCACGCCCGCAGCGAGCCTCCTGCAGTGCGACACGCTTGCCGCTGCGGTGTGTGTGTTGCGTTCAGGCTGCTCTGCTCCTGGTCTGGGTGCCCCTCTGCAGTCGGCCGTTTTGCGAGATCGCCATGCGGGAAGGGCAGCAGCTAGTGGCCAGAGCAGCAAGATGGACGGCTTGCTGGGCTACGCGTCGCCCTCTCCGTCATCAGGATCGTCCACAGGCTCGTCCACCAGCGGAAGCAGCAGCGACGCATCGGCCGGCGGCGCCAAGCGGCGCAGGACGCGTGCAAGCAGCCACCAGGAGCAGCAGCCGCAGGCAGAGGGCGAATGGCAGCCTCCAGGTGTGTGTCTGCGCAGTGCGCCCTGCTGCAGCGCCCTGCACAGAGCACCCTGCTGCAGCGCCCAGCAGCACGGACGCACCCGCAACGCAGTGAACGCGTGCGCGCGGCCGCAGCTCTCCAGCAAGGGCCCTCAGGCCTCTTCAACGACCCAGCGCACCACCAGGGCCGCGCCCGACGCTTCCCGCACGTCGAAGGGCAGTACCCCACCACCGTCTACATCCCCGGTGCGTGTCAGCTCCGCGAGCTCCACCCCACCGAGGCGCAGGTGTGCTGCGCGGTTGCTGATGGCACACACACGCCTCGCTGCGCATGCACGGTCACAGTTGAGCTGGACCCCGAGCAGGCCCAGGCGATCGACCGCCTGGTGACGGCCCTGCAAGGCCTGGTGCCGACGCTTCACCCGCTCCTGCCGCACCGCACACCCGCCGCAGCCAGCAACGGCGACGCCCCGGCTGAGGCTGCCGCCACCGCGCCGGGCGCAGCAGGGCCTGCCGCAACAAACGGCGGCGCGGGGGCGCAGTGGGCCGCGCCGGGCAGCGAGGCGCTGGGGTGGCACGTGAGCCTCTCGCGGTGCCTGCCCGTGCGCTACGCCGCGCGTGAGACCCTGATGATCGGGCTCAAGGACGAGCTGCAGCGGCGGCTGCAGGACGCCAGGTGCGCTCCACTCGCCGTGCAGGCGCGTGCGCACGCTGTGGAACGCTGCAAGCGCTGACCGTGCGGTGCTGTTGATCCCGCTCCTGGCCGCAGCTTCCACGTGGCGCTGGAGGGCGTCTGCTTCTTCGTCAACGACGACGCGTCGCGCACCTTTGTCAGCCTCCCCGTTACCGCCGGCAAGGCCAAGGTGCGGCTTGCTTCAGCGCAAGCTGGGCACCTGCCTGGAAGTGGCCGCTTGCATGGCCAGGCGACGCCGCTCGCCAGCGCTGTGCGTGCGCAGGTGTGCGAGGCCATCCGGGCGGTGGACGCCGCGTTTGCGTGCCACAGCCTCCAGACCTTTTACGAGGTGAGGTTGCGAGGGCTGGAGACATCCCTCCTACGCTCACATGCTGCACACCAGCTGCCCTGCTCAACGCCTGAGGTGGCTGTGCTGGCTACGTGTCCCTGTGGCGCAGGACCCTCGCCCGCACATCTCCGTCGCGTGGGCGCTGGGTTCGTGCGTGCCTGAGCTGGAGGCGGCGCTGCAGGGCTTGCAGCCCAGCGGTGGCGGTGGAGGTGGCGGTGCGCCTGCAGCTGACGGCTCTGGCGCGTCTGGCTCGTCTCTCGCGCAGCTGGCCGCGCTTCGGATACAGCACTCTGTGTCGCGCGTGCTGTGCCGCTTTGGCAAGCACGACGAGCTGCTGTGGAGCGCTGCTGGCTCTGCCGCCGAGCGGGGCAATGGAGGCCCGGCTGCAAGACGTGCCTTGCGGTGATGATTGCACACGGCGCCTCAACGTGACGCCACGTGCACACGCGCCCACGAGCTTGTGTGGCGCTCGCAACACCTCTATGAAGCAGCTCAGGCAAGACCTAACCAACGGCTCAGCAGAAAGCCGCATTGCGGGTGGTTGAAGCGCAAAGCGTCCCTCCTGCTCATGTCATGCCACACCTCGGGCGCCCAGTTCGCACACCCTCTGCTCCTAACCAAGCAACGCGCCCTGGCGCGCTGCTGCCTGCTGCTACAGGTTGGCGTGCTGCACCCCTGCAGCACGCCGCCGCCAAGCCCACATCTCTCCCTTTGCTACCACAAACCAGCCCGAGACAAGTCGCTACACAAAAAAAACTACAGAACTGCTCCGTCGGGCCCACCGCCCCCATCAGGGCGCTAAGCGCAGCACGTGCCCCAGCGTGGCGCCCTCCGCCGGCATCTCCATCGCCACCGTGTGCGCCGCGGCCGCCCCGCCTCCTCCGCCTCCTCCTCCTCCTCCTCCTCCTCCTCCTCCCGCGCCACCCTCCCGCGCGGCGCTCGACTGCCCGCCGTCCGCCCGCACGCCGGTGAACAGGAAGCGCAGGTCCTGCGGCAACCCAGGGCGCGGCAGCGTCGAGCAACGTCCATCCCATGCTGAGTGGGGTGCAGGCGCACGTCAAGTGCAGCAGGCAGCAGCCCAGCCGTTGATGGGGCGGCGGGTGAGCTACGTGTGTGGACCAGGCGCGCACCTCCATGCTGAGCTTGGTGCTGGTGGCCGTGCTTCCTCCCTCGGACAGCGCGGCAGACACGAGCTCCCGCTTCTTGTTCTGCAAAGGCGGCACATGGTCACACACGCACGCGCACACACGCGCACGCAGCAAACGATGAGAGCAGGATGCCGATGGTCATCAGAGCCGGGTGTCGGCGAGCGCAGTGAGGGGGAAAGGGGGGGGGGAGGGAAGGAGTGCCGCGCGGCGCACCTGCATCTCAATGACGCGCTCCTCCACGGTGTCCTTGATGACGATGCGCGTGACGTAGACGGTGCGCTTCTGGCCTGCGGGGGGACAGCGCAAGCGTCGGGGGCCGCACCACACGCACCCAACGTCAGTGCACACACACGCAACCTGCCGCCGCAGCCGCCTCGCGCCACTTTGGCACCGGCGCTCCTCACGTTTACGGTGCGCGGGCTCGCCTGCTCCTCTGCCGTGAGGCCCCACCACGCGCCCACAGCACACGTCTCACCGATGCGGTGCGCGCGGTCGATGGCCTGCTCCTCCGTCGTGGGGTTCCACCACATGTCCATGAGCACCACGTGGTTGGCCACCGTCAGGTTGAGCCCCAGCGCCGCCGCCTTGAGCGACACGAGCAGCACGTTGACGTCCGACCGCTGCTCAAAGTCGCCGATGCTGCGCTCGCGCTGCGCCACCGCCATGGCGCCGTCCAGCCGCCGGTACAGGTGCCCCGCGCGCGTCAGCGCCACCTCGAGCACGTCCAGCATGCTCGTCCACTGGCTGAACACAATCACCTGCGCACCAGGCGCCAGCCAACCAGGTGCATTCCCGAGGTGGCCCGCAGAGCCGCTCGACTGGGTTCCACCCGCACGCGGAAACCTGCGGAGCTGCTCCTCGCTTTTCGCTGGGATCGAGCGCCATGGAGCGGAACGACTGCCAAAGCGTTGCAGGCCGCACCTTTTCGGGCCGGCGGCCGTCGCGCAGCAGCGGGCCCACGCCGCCGGGCCGGCCGGGCCCCGGCGCCGCCGAGGCGCCCACGCTCTTGAAGGTGCGGGCCAGCGCCTTGTCCGACCGGCTGCGCGCCAGCAGCACGTTCCTGCGCACCCACCGCGCCAGCGCACGCGCGAGAAGTGATGCCCTCGAGAACACGCACTTGGGCACTGCCGGAGGTGAGGTTCCGCAGGGTACCCCCGAAGAAATAAACCATGTGGCTGCGAGGCGTCGGTTGACTCACGTGGCGCTGGGTGGTGTCGCGCCTCCGGTGGCCGCCGGCGCGCTGCCGCCGCCGTTGCGCCGCTGCACCTCGGCCAGCAGCGCCAGGAGCTTGTCCACCTTGGTGCTGCTGCGCCACGCGCCGGCGCCTGCACGGGGCGTGGGCGCACAGCACGCGCAGCACGCCCCGAGTGTGCATGGGCGGCGCTCGTCTGTCTCACGCGCTGCAGAAGAAGACCGTGTCCCCCGCTGCTCGTGGTGAGGGCAGACTGGCAGCAAGGGAGAAAAGGGCACGAGCACTCACCCTTGGCCTGACCGGACGCCGCGGCGCCGGCGCCGCCCGCGCCCGCCGCCGCGCTGCCGAGCGCCGCCTGCAGCGCCGCCTGAGGGAAGGTGTCGCTGGGGCGCACCACGGCGCTGCAGCTCACGCACATGAACTCGTCCGTAGCACCTGCGCCCACCATGGGTGGCAGCAGCCGCACAAAGCCACTGCTGTCCATCCCAAACCATGCAAAGCATGTGCGGCAAAGGCACCTCACGCTGACACGGCTTGCTGGGTGCTGAACCAAGCCGCACGGAGCAGCAAGGCCCATGAACGCCGCGCAGAAGCGAGCAAGACGGCGAACAACAGAGCGCCGCACCGGTGCCGCCGTCTAGCTGCGTGGCCAGGCAGTCGGCGCAGTACACGTGCCCGCAGCGCGCCACCGCCGGGCGCTCGGGCACGTCGCGGCACGCCGCGCACGCCTCGGAGCCCGCCAGCTGCAGCAGCCGCTGGCACTCGCCCGCGCCCAGCCGCCGCGCCGCCGCCACCTCGGCCGCGCTCGCACCACCCCCTGCCGCCTCCGCCGCCGCCACCACCTCCGCCGCCGCCGCCGCCGGCCTGCCGCCGCCCTTGCCTCTCCCCACCCCCGACGCGGACGCCGCCGCAGCGCCGGGCGCCGCGCCGGCGGCGGGCGGCGTGTAGTTGGCGGCGACGCCGCCAGAGAGAAGCCACGGGTGGTTGCAGGCCTGGCGCGCGCGCAGCAGCCCGTGCAGCATGTTGACGTACTGGTGCGCGCCGCCCATCTGCTTGGCCTGCTCGAAGCTCTGCTGCGAGCTGCGCGCCACGGCGAGGTAGAAGTCGCGCTCGTCGGGCGTGGCGAAGTCGCACGTCTCCATGCGCTGCTCGCGGGGCGGCAGCGCCACGATGGGCTCGCCGTGGAGCTGCGTGTGCTTGGTGCGGCGCAGCAGCACGGCCTGCGAGAGAGCACCGGGGGGCGCCCAGCGCAGGCGCAAGGGTGCGGGTCGAGTGCGCCGCCGCTGCAGGGGAGCACGAGCATGGCCTGCCCTCGATGGCCGTGAGCGGCAGAAGCGTTTTGCGAGGTGCTTGGCTCTGCGCTCCTGGCAGAGCGTGGCTCGCCTGCAGGACGGCTTGCAGGATCTTGAAGCCCGCCTCGGGCTGCAGCGCGATCTTGTCCTTGATCAGCGCCTTGAAGGAGCGCTTGTCGTCGTACGGCGCGTACCGCAGGAACCGAAAGTACGAGTACAGGTCGTCGATCTGCAACGGCGCGCGCACCACGCACGCACCACTGCAGGTCATCTCGGCACGCCAGCCTGCGTGCGCCGGCACGCCTTACGCGCCTGCTAGCTGCGCCATTTCGCGTCTAGGCCAAGGGCGCCCAAGCAAATACGATGCAGGCTCTTGACGGAGGGACAAGAAGGGCGTGGCTAGCGCGCACCGAGTTTTGGATGGGCGTGCCCGACAGGCACCACCGGTAGTCGGCGGCCAGGCCCCACGCCGCCTGCGCCACCAGCGTGTGCGGGTTCTTGATGCTCTGCGCCTCGTCCAGCACCACCCGGTGCCACGCCACCTGGAACAGCAGCCCGCCGGCGCCCTCGCCGCGCTTGCCGCCGCCGCCTTTGCCACTCGACGGCGGCAGCAGCGCGAGCGCGCCGTACCCGCCGCCCAGCTGCTGCTGCTGCTGCTGCACGGGGGAGGGCCGGGCGCTGCCGCCGCCGCCGCCGCCGCCGTTGCTGCTGCCTGGGCGGGCGGCGGCGGCGGCGCCGTTGAGGTGGGCGTGTGGGGCGCGGGCGTCGGTGGAGGCGTCGGGGCTGAGGCTGCTGGTGGTGGTGGTGGACGCGTGGTGGGCGTCCGAGGAGGAGGAGGGCGGCGCCGAGGAGCCGTGGTCGCCGTGGTGCGGCGGCGGTTCTGACTTGACGACGCCTGGGGAGGGTTCTGACTTGACGACGCCTGGGGAGGGCTCCGACTTGACCGCCTGCGTTTTGCCACAGTTTCCACGAGTGTCAGCGCTGGGTGGGGCAGGCCATGGGCAGCTCGGGCCGGCCGCGTGGGGAGAAGGACAGCGCGCTGCCACACGTGCGCCCTCGCCACGAACTCGGGTCGTCGGAGAGGGGTCGTCGTCCATAGTCCCGTCGCCGACGGGAACGGGGGCGTGGGTCAGGTGGAGCCCGGTAGGTGGGAGTCTTTGTCCCCAAGCGGGCCTTAAACACGCCCTTGCGCCCGCGCGCACGCACCTGCTGCAGGCGCGCCGCCATGGGCTGGTCCTCCACATCGCTGTCGTCGTCGAAGAACACCGTGCTTGCCGCGCCGCCGCCACCGCCAGCGTTGAGCGCGCCGCTGGACCCCACGCCGCGGAGCCCGCCGCCCTGCTGCTGCTGCTGCGCGGCGGCCGCGGCGGCCACCGCCGCCGCCGCCGAGGCGGAGGAGGCCGAGGCGGAGCGCTTGTGGAGCGCCGAGGCCGGGCACTCGGTGGCCAGCGTGCCGTACGTGGTGAGCACCACGGCGTAGCGCGAGAGCTGCAGCGCGCTGCCCGCCTTGTCCTAAACAGGCAACAAGGGGCACGGGCCAGCACGCTACACGTCAAGACCCAAAAAAGGGGCACGAAAAGGGGCACTTGTGATCCCAGGGAAAGCCTGCTCCCACTTATCGCGGCCTCCGTCTGGATTCTGTCGTGATGCAACCCGCTGGCGGCACCGCGCCGCCGTGCCCTGGGAGGAGGTGCGACTTTGTGCGTGCACGCGCCTTGCCGTGGTAGATGTGCACCGTCATGTTGGTGGTTTGGCGGTTGACCTTGTCGCTGATCTCGCGGTACCACTGGTGCAGCACCGTGGTGGGGCACACCACCAGCGTGCCGCCCAGCAGCGGCTGCTGCTGCGGGGACGCGCCGCCCGGCCGGCCGCCCCGGCCCCCCGAGCCCGCCGCCGCCGCCGCCGCCCAGGGCTCGGGGGTCGCGCTGCGGGAGCCGGCAGGCGGCGACGCGGCAGCGCCTACGGGCGCGCCGTCGTCGCTTCCACCCTGCGTCACCGCCACCACCACCACCAGCACGAGCGCGTCGAGGCACGACCTCTTTCCCATGTCCCTCGGCGCGGTGGCTCCGTGCGAGCAGATGCGCCTCACATCGCCAGACCCAGGTGGCGCTGCTGAGGACTATGGTTGCGATGCTCCCCTGCACCGCGCAACAAGGCCTGCTGTGTGCAGGAGCTTTTCCCTGGAGAGGGCAAAGCGAGCTGCGCGCGGACGGACCTGGAGCTGCTCCAGCGCGCGCCGTTGCCGCGCCACGGGGTCGGGGCCATTGGTGACGATGAGCGAGATGGTGCTGACGGTCTTGCCCAGGCCCTGGTCGTCGGCCAGGATGCCGCCGCTGGGCTTGCCCTGCTCGCGCTTGGCCATCCACGCCAGGGCCATGCGCTGGTGCCGCATCGGCGTCACCATCAGGGACTTCTGCGGAGCGGGAGGCCCAAGCACGCACGCGTGACCACGCCAGCGACGGCTGTGTGGTGCTTCTCTGCAGGTTGGCTGCAGGCTGGTTTGCTGGTCGGGCGAGCGCGGCTGAGCGCTCACCGGCGGAGGCTCCAGCTCGTCGGCGCCCTCCAGCAGCAGGTTGTCCATGATGGCACGCATCGCGGCGTTGTGGTCCACGCCTGCGGCACAGCAGAGCGATGCCGCCTGGGGGGTGGATGCGGGCCGAGGTGTGCGGCAGCACTCTCAGCCTCCACGCACGGCAACAATTCCGCCCGAAGCGAGCGCGACGACAACGTGTGATGGATGAGCTACGAAGCCGCATGCGCGCGGCGCCCTCAAGCGCGCCCAGGGCGCTGGGCGAGCGAGCATAAGAAGATCCCCCGACGGTGCCGGCCCCCCAGGCGAGCTGCGGCGCGCTCACCACCGTCCTGCTTGTCCTGCTTGCCGCCCCCAGCAGCGACGGCGCTGCCATCGGCCACCCGCTGTTTCTTCGGGGCGGGCTCCCTGCTCGCTGCCCCCGGCGGAGCAGGAGGAGCCGCCGCAGCTCCCTGAGGCACCATCTATCTAGTGCGTGCAGTGCTTGTATGCTCAGTGCTGCGCTCCTACATCTCGCGCCGCTGCGGCTCTGCGTGTTGCTGCGCTCTGCGCCGCCCCACACGCGCGCATGAGCGCCCCAGGGCACGCACCTGCGCCTCCGAGCGGCACGACGTGGTTGACCGAGTTGAGGATGGAGCTGGGCAGCACGCGCCTGACGCCCTGAGGAGCCGGCACGGCGGGCGGCGGTGGGGGCGGAGGTGGCGCCGGCGGCGGCAACGCTGGGCGCGCTGCGCTGCTCTGCCCGCCCAGGCCAAGGGGCGCCGGCGCCGCACGCGCCGCGCCAGCAGCGCCAGGCACGCCTGCGACGCCTCCTGTGCTGGGCCTGGAGAGCTGCTGCAGCGAGAACTCTTGCTGCAGCGGATCCTCGCATGACGGCCGTGAGGAACTCAGCAAACGCGGGACCATACGTTGGGAGGAATCGCGCTCTTTCATTTGCAACGGGCGACTTCATCACATGTCACGACGCCGACGACTGGGCGCACCCTCAGCGGGTCGAACACCAGATGGAGTCCTTAGCCGCCGGACGCGGGTCGAAAGGAACTTGGTCTTATATGCTGCGATTGCGCTGTGACGGCTACTTGCCGGGCTTCGGTCCAATTTCAGACTGGTCGTTCGACGGCGCCGCTCGCTTGGCTTCGGTCTCCGCACTTTTTGAAAAGCGCTGGTTCGACCTGAACCTTGGACACTGGGATTCAGTTCGCTTTGCCGCGGACAGCGAACTGATCGGACGCGCTCGTCTCCTGCTGGGCCACAACTTCCGGATAGATCGAGTCGTCTCTCTTCTTTGCCTCAGTTCCGGCAGGAGCCTGACTGGCGCCGAGGAGACGGGCCTCGGATCCTCGGTCAGAGCACAATATCGCGCCCAATGGGAGAAGTGGCATTCCACACTTCTGCCGGGCCAAGCGTACATGGCCTTCCCGCAAACACAACGCAAGTTCGACGCTCCGGCGTCGATGCTGGCGAACCCGGTCGGAGTTTATCCTGACCCGTGCGACGGGGTGAGTGCGTGATGTCAGGCCGAAACATCTAACGGTCCGAGCTCTAAATCGTTCATCAACCTCATTGGGGCACGCAGATGGACACTCTCTTCTCTCCAAAACACTGGGTTTCCGGCCATAAAAAGCACGTTGAGGACAAGGATCGCAGGAGAAGAAACGCACTCAAATGCCTGCGATTGATCAGTGACTCTTTGCCGATGAACTCTGTTGTCGATTTTGGATGTGGAATTGGCTCTTGGTTGGCGGTCGCCCGCGAGCTCGGCGCAGCTGACATTCTTGGCATAGAGGGCGAATGGGTACGACAAGCCG
>VFQP010005957.1_pt1 | contig 10286 bp, 6 predicted proteins | sample 3512351 | NCBI WGS metagenome assembly VFQP01 (sample SAMN10412372, study PRJNA504923) | tailings metagenome | isolation source: Relicate 1 Philex TSF1 revegetated site | place: Philippines: Tuba, Benguet | collected 2017-08-29
CCGAACAGGCCGTATCATGGGCTTTAGAAACAGGCTATAGACTAATAGACACGGCGGCTATGTACAACAACGAAACCGAAATAGGCAATGCCATCAGGCAAAGCTTGGTACAACGATCCGATATTTTTGTGACTACCAAAGTTCATAACGATGACCAAGGCTTTGACCCAACCTTGCGGGCATTTGATAAAAGTTTGCAAAATCTTCGTATCGACTATATCGACCTTTATCTGGTACATTGGCCTATTCGAGCTACACGCAAAGAAACATGGCTGGCACTCGAAAAGCTCTATAGCGAAGGGCGAGTAAAGGCTATTGGTGTAGCTAATTATTTAATCCCATTCTTGGATGAACTCCAAACGTATAATTCGATAGTTCCTGCTGTAAATCAGGTTGAGTTAAGTCCTTATTTGTTTGACAAAGATTTGGTAGAAGTCTGTCAAAATAGGCAAATACAGCTTCAGGCGTATACTCCGCTGGTACGAGGCTTACGCATGAACGACCCCAAATTACTGGCAATAGCCACACAGTACAGCAAAACACCTGCACAGATTATCTTGCGTTGGGCTATACAACATGGTATTTCGAGTATTCCTAAATCAGCTAATTTGAAAAGATTACAAGAAAATTTCAATATTTTCGATTTTCATATTAGCCCCGAAAATATGTCTTTTTTGGATGGATTTAATGAAAATTTGCGGGTTGTAGAAGACCCCATGGACCTTTTTTGATAATACCTGCACTACTTTTAGGCATTATCCATATAACCAGACAGTTACCAAACGTACAAAATCTATTATTTAGGTTTTGTACGTTTTTTTTTCTCACAAAATGGTCTGAAATTTGTAATATCTTTCCATTATATCGTAAAAAACCATTTTATATGAAAGTACTCTATACGGTACTCATTTTCACTTTGCTAATAGGATGTAAAAGTATGAACAACGATACAAGCATTCCACCTCCCAGTATTATGCGTATTTTGGTTCTTGGCGACTGGGGACGCTACGGCCAATATGCCCAAAAGCAGGTAGCCCAACAAATGAATAATACCGCCAAAAATGAACCCATTGATTTTGTTATTGCTACTGGCGATAACTTTTATGAAGATGGTGTAAAGGACTTAAACGACCCCCACTGGCAGCAGTCTTACGAACAAATTTATACAGGCGACAAAATTCAGAAAGATTGGTTTGTTATTTTAGGTAATCACGATTATTCGGGCAACCCAACGGCAGAACTCAACTATCATCAAATCAATAAAAGATGGAATATGCCTAGTAGGTATTATTCTTTTGCCAAATCGTTAGCCAATAACACCTCTGTTCGTTTTATTTTCTTAGATACAACGCCATTTATTAACGAACATCGAAACAATAGTGCTAAACATTCAGATATATTAAATCAGAATACCAATGCTCAACTAAAATGGCTCGATAGTACGCTATATGCTAGTAAAGAAACATGGAAAATTGTGATAGGGCATCACCCTATTTATTCGGCAGGAACAGGCAGAGGAAATCAGCCAGAAATGATTGATTTGATTAAGCCCCTCTTAGAAAAGTACAAAGTACAACTTTATATTGCTGGCCATAGCCACAATTCGCAATATATCAAACGCCCCGATAGTAAAGTGGATTATATGGTGGCAGCGGCAGGTGCTTATGCCAATGATATGGTCAGGCCCAACCCTGACTTGCTATTTGGCACAAATCAGCCTAGTTTTTCTATGTTAACAATTACCCCAACTTCGCTTAAAAGCAGTATTATAGATACTACTGGTACGGTAGTATTTCACAAAGAAATAATCAAATAACAAGCATATTTTTCTAGTACCATTAATCATAACTTTATGAACTATATTTCCGAATCGCAGTATCTTGAAGCATTAAGTGTAATTAAGCAATATGAAAAACAAAATATTGCACAAATTGCTAGCCCATCGGGCTTATCTACATCACTTAACTGTAACAAACATTTGAAAGACTTTATCGAAAAACACCACATTAATAGCCTAGACGAGCTGTGGGCGTATTACCAAAGTAAACAAATGATGACCTGGGCTGGTTTTGGTAAAAAGCTATTAATTGAGGTAGAAAATACCCTCAAGGAAAAAGGCTACCCTGTTTAGTTGTTTAGTTAGTGGGTGGGTGAGTTGTGAATGAGTGATTGAATCAACTAATTTGATTAAGCATATATTAATCAACAAGTTAACAATGCTTATACATTCGTTATCATTCACTCATCCACTAACTCACAACGCCCCCACAATTTATTTCCGAATCACGGCTCCGATTTCTTTCTCAAAAGCAGCCATCAATCGTTCCATTGTTTTGTCGATTACCTTATCGGTCAATGTTTGTTCGTTATCTTGCAAAATAAAGCTTACCGAATATGATTTTTTCCCTTCGCCCAAGTTTTCGCCTTGGTATACATCAAATACATTGATTTGGCGTAAAAGGTTTTTCTCGTACTGTCTAGCAATTTTCTGAATTTGGTCGAAAGTAACTTCTTTATCTAATACCAACGACAAATCACGACGAACCTCAGGGAATTTTGATAATTCAGCAAATACAACATTTTCTTTGTATTGTTTGAACAAATAATCCCAGTCAAAATCAGCATAGAATACCCCCTGCTTCACTTCGGCGGCCTTCGCTACTTTGGCTTTTACCAAGCCCAAACTAACAGCCTCTTTCTTGTTGATAACATACTGAATACCATACTCAAAAGTAGCAGAACCCTCAATAGGTTTTGTTTGGAAGTCTTTAAATCCAAGTCTATTCAATACCTTATTCACAATATTTGCTAATGTATGAAAAGCCACTTTATTAGCTTTTTCTTGCCAAGTTTCGGCTACAGTATTGCCAGTAAGGTACACTGCCAAATGGCGTTTTTCTACATATTTATCATTGACTTTGTGGTAAGTTTTTCCAAAGTCAAACATCCTCAAATCTTTCTGGCGACGATTGATATTATAAGCCAAAACCTCTAAACCCGAAAACAACATTGACTGACGCATTACGGCCAAGTCTTCTGAAAGACGATTTAGGATTTCAACATTTTCGCCTGTCAAATCAGCCTTGATTAAATCGGCATAAGCTGGTTTGGTCAACGAGTTGGTAATAATTTCGGAGAAGCCATTCGATGCCAACAAGGTAGCCACTTTGGCCTGTAATTTTTCACGGTCTTTGGCAGGGAAATCCGACAGATAGTCTGTACCCAAATGCTCAGAGAGTTCAATATTGTTGAAGCCATAAATACGCAAAATTTCTTCAATTACATCGGCTTCACGTGTTACATCAACACGATATGGAGGTACGATTGCAGTAAAACCGTCTTCGGTTTCTGCGGTAATCTGAATATCCAACGCTACCAAAATACTTTTGATTAATGCTTTATCCAGCTTTTTACCAATCAATCGGTCAACATTTTTGTACAAAACAGGTACTACAAAATCTTGGATTGGCGTTGGATAAAAATCAGTAACCTCCGACGCTATAACCCCACCAGCCATTTCTTGAATCAATAAAGCGGCATATTTCAACGCATACAATTTCAGATTGGGGTCGGTACCACGTTCAAAACGAAACGAAGCATCGGTTTTGAGACCATGACGCTGAGCCGTTTTTCTAACAGAAGTAGGATCAAAATACGCTACTTCCAGATATACCCTTGAAGTAGATTCTTTGATACCTGAGCCTGCACCACCAAACACACCTGCAATACCCATTGGTTCTTCGGCATTACAAACCATTAGGTCGGTTGCAGCGAGGGTTCTTTCTACTTCGTCGAGAGTAGTAAATTTTGTACCTGCTTCAAGCGTTTTTACCACTACTTTTTGTCCCTTAATAGCATGCCAGTCGTAGGCGTGCATAGGCTGCCCCAAGCCATGACAGATATAATTGGTAATGTCTACGATATTGTTGATAGGACGCAAACCAATTGTTATCAACGCTTTCTGCAACCACTCTGGCGAATCTTTTACGGTTACGCCATCGATGGTAACACCACAAAAACGAGGGCAAGCTTCGGCATCTTCTACCACCAACTCAATGGGGAAGTTGTTGTTTTCTACCTTAAAAGCCTCTATCGAAGGAACTTGTAGAGGGCGTTGTGTTACAGCCTTAATATCGCGAGCCACCCCCAAATGCGAAGCCGCATCGGCACGATTTGGTGTCAAACCAATTTCGATAAGAAAATCTGCTTCTAAATTAAAATATTGGGTTGCAGGCGTACCATTCGGCAGGTCGGTATCGAGTATCAAAATACCATCGTGCGAATGTCCAATACCGATTTCGTCTTCGGCACAAATCATTCCTTCCGAAAAATGCCCATAAGTCTTTTTTCTATCTATGGTAAAAATGGCCTTTCCTTCTTTGTCGTACAGAGTTGTACCTACAGTAGCCACAATCACTTTTTGTCCAGCATCGACATTGGCAGCACCACACACAATTTGAGCGGGTGTTTCTTGGCCAACATCTACTGTAGTAAGGCTCAACTGTTTTTCTTTCACCATAAATCGCTCGCAGGTAAGCACTTCGCCAACCACAAACCCTTGTAAACCACCAGGGATTGAGTCGTGACGTTCGATACCTTCCACCTCTAACCCTGTGCCAGTAAGGAGGGTATCTAACTCTTCGGGAGATTCATTGATTTCGATGAACTGTTTAAGCCAATTAAGTGATATTTTCATCAGATTGTATTTTTATTATTAGCTATTTGTATTAAAATCCTAGCAGGATATTGTTTTTCAGTCCGCAAAGTTACACGTTTTACGCTTTTAGTCTTTGTTTGAACAAAACAAAAACAACGCTAGGTATTGAAATTACCCCGGCATAGCCTTGTATACTATTATATTACTACATATTTACCTCAATTGGTAGCTGTTCTAAAGAGGTTTTCTGTAGCAGTAAGGTACTGAGATTGGTCTGTTTTCTAAATTTTAACCCACCGCTTTTACATTTTCTTACAAAAAATCTATAAACTTTTTTATCTTGCTATTCAATCTAAAGACATTCAATTAATTACGCCATCATTATGAAGAACTTATCCATTGCAGAAAAAATGAACCTACCATGGGTAGAATCGCCCTTTTTCTATGATTTATTGAAAAAACGTTCACTTTCGCAAGAAAACGAAGCCTTAGTAACCCATTACCATGAAGAAGGATTTATTGTATTGAGAAATGCCGTGAATCATCCGTTAATTGATTCCGTTATTAGTGATTTGCAAGCGGAGTTTCCTCAAAACCTTGGCGAACAGCCTGCGCGTCACCAAGATATATGGAAAAAATATCAATCTGTAAAAGAACTAGCTAGCCAGCCTCAGATATTTGATGTATTGCGATTGTTGTACGAACGGGAGCCAATACCTTTCCAAACCCTTAATTTCAAATTTGGTACACAACAACGTGCCCATTCCGACACCATCCATTTTAGCTGTATTCCTGCTCGATATATGTGTGGAGTATGGGTAGCCCTCGAAGACACCAATGCCAACAACGGCCCACTATTCTATTACCCTCGTTCGCACCGTTCCAAAGAGTTTAATTATTTTGATATTGGTATAGAACCCGAAAAAGATTATGCAGAATATTGGAAATATGAGGATTTTATGGAAGAGCTTATGGAGGCTCAGGGAACTCCCAAAGTAGAAATTCACATGAATAAAGGAGATGTTTTGATTTGGTCGTCTAACCTGATTCATGGAGGTACACCTATTCGTGGCGGAAATGTTACCCGCTGGTCGCAGGTGTCACATTATTACTTTGAAGATTGCGTATATTATAGCCCACGCTTGTCGGATATGTTTGCCAATAACCTCAACCTACGGCATGTTATCAATATTGCCACTGGCGAGGTAGTACAACACAGCGAAAACGGCAAGCCTATCGAAACTATCAATACTGGTGATTTTAAATATGCTATTAGCCATAATTTTAGTATTCCTGTACTTACCAAAGAGATTATCAAACGTATTATTGGTAAAAAACCATTTTAAAAATACCTAATACTGCTCTTAGCAAATAACTCGACTATCTGCTAAGAGCGTGTTTTTGTTCATTATAACTTCAATACCAACTGGCTTTTATCGGCCTTTGCGATTTTCTTATAAAAATCTGTAAGTTCTTGGTAATCTTTAGCTTCAAATATGCCATTATTTCTTACAAAATGGCGAGTATAAATCAGCTTGCTATCTTGCAATGTATATTTAACAGTAAATGTCCCAAATTTAGATTGGAACGTTTGTGTAGGAGGCAATACTTCTACAGCCTGATGAGTAGGCAACATAATAGTAACTTCGTCGTGATGGGTAAAAGTATCAAATAGCTCGATAGGGTTAGTTCTAGCAACTCCTGTATTTTTAGGGATAAAATCTTCACTTAAAAAAATATCAGGCGTAACAAATAACCTTGAGCCACTTGCTGTGGCTATTCTTTTTAAATTGGCCTCGCAAGTAAGTTGAACCTTCGGTACTTTACTTTTTTCTCGTTGCCAATTAAGCTTCTCTAAGCTAGCACTGGGCAAAGCCAAATATTTGGGTAGATATTCTATTTGCTTTTCGGTGTTATTGAGTTCCATTATTTCGGCAAAAATATCTTGTAATGCTCCCGAAAACGAAATATCTAAAGTAGCTCTAGCTGTTCCTGTGGCATCTAGTTTAATCGTAGCTTTTCTGTTAGCAGTATTATTAGAGGCAGTCAGTGCAGGCGTTTTTACCAAAACACCACCTTTGGGTGTTGCCAATAATGTATGTCGATTACTCGTAAAGTTAGAGAGATACCCAAAAGGATTGGTTTGTGAGGTACATTCTAGCCAAATCGTATCGGACGACATAGGCACACACAATATAACATGGTTAAATTGCTGAGAAGGAAAATCCACTAAAATATCGGGTTCGTGATGCCCTGCCCGAATCGACGCATAGTACGATTCTATACCAATCGTTTTGAGGAGAGCTTTGGTATAGTTGCTCAAAGCCTTGCAGTCGCCGTACCCTTTGTCGGCTACATACTGAGCCGCAAAAGGTTGTAACCCTCCTATTCCCAACTGAATACTGATATAACGTGTTTTTTGCTGAAGGTATTCATACACCTTTCTAACCTTGCCCTCTTTAGTAGCTTCGGCAGCAGTAAATACCTGAATTTCAGCAACAATACTTGGCGATAACTGGTCACGGTTTTGGTTTAATAGATTATCAAATACCCCGACATTCTGCCATGTGGTATAGTCGCCCCTATAGCCTTCCATTTCAAAAACACTTGGCGATGCCATAACTCCAGGCCCTTTTTTGACCCAATTAGGGGTAAAATCCTCGCCTTCATGCACTTTCAAGTTACTTACCGACCACGTATAGATCGTTGTTTCGGCTTGCTTACTGATTTGAGCTGCCGCAATCCCATTCAGTTCTTTGTAACGCAAAGGTAGATTATAGGGAACTTCTATGGCTAAGGTATTTTTCTGAATCGCTAATTCTGCGGCATTGGCATGAGGAAACCAGTGTTCATAAATAGCCAAATTTTTGTCGGTAACTTCGTACGAATACTCAACAGTAAAGGGGAAATCTGCATATTTGAACTGAGCTAGCTTGTACCTTAAGTCATCAAATAAATTGGTTTCGCTAATATTTCCTAAGTCTTGAATTTCTTCTTTTTTAAGTTTTCTGAGTTTTTCGCCTGAAGCACTGTACAATATACCTTCCAGGCGATTTACTTTGGTAAGCTTATCGTAGGCAACCACCAATGTACCTTCGTCCATGCCTTGTTCATCTAAAATAGTCACTACTATATGTTTTTTGCGAATTCCCATCCCTGCGTTTTTAATCGACAGGGTAGTTTCGCTAATTTGGACAACCGCATGAGCGTTTTCTAATAAGGCTGATGGTATATTACTAACACCCCACTGTGCATTGGCAGATAATCCCATGCAAAAAGCAACTACTATTAATAGGTATTTCATCATCATTTATTTTCTTTTTAAAACAACCATTTCGCCATGCTTTTGCACAATCTGCTCGTAGAACTTACGCAAAGCTTGGTATTCTTCAACAGCATAAAAGGCCCTTCTCAACTGAATACGGCTAGCTACAATCAGCACGTTGCTGTCGTCGACAGTAGCCGAATAGAAGAAACGACCGCCATCGTTGGGTAAGGCAATGTGCATACCTTTGGGCAGTTCTTCTATGGTATAATCGTTACCTAATTCAAATTTGCACGAAATAATCTCTTCTTGTGGATACGTAAAATCTACAGGAAAAGTACGTTCGGGGCTACTCAAAGGGGTGATTTTGAGCCCTTCTTGTAAAAAGGGTAACAAATAAACTTTATCTGCTACTTGGTTAAAAGCGTCACTGATTTGGGTATTAATTACAATTTTGGGCATTTGGCCTTGATTATTATTTTCAAACCCTTCAAAATCAATTTGGGTATTAGTCCACTGAGGTTGTTTTTCTAACAATTCTTTCGAGAGTTTTTCTTTTCCAAGAATCCCCATTTTTTCACGAAGAGCAACTCCATGATAGCCATTACCCGACAATACCATAGTTCCTTTTACCAAGCCATCTTTGGCTAGCTGCATTTTTATGTCTACTAATTCAATACTTTTTTCAGGAGTAGTAATAAAAACCCAACGGGAATGCCTAGAAACCAGAAGTCGCCCCTCATAACTCATACAATAAGCAGGCAACATACCCCAGTTTAGTATTTTACTGGTAGCATCCAAGAAAACACTTTTACCCTGTATATTGACGTAAACAATGGCATAATTAAAGCGAGTAATCATGGGGTAGTCTTTCCAGATAAGGCCGTGTTCGCGAGTACTTAGTATAACGGGGTTGGCCTCTACTCCTACTTGTCGAAGCAGTGCTATTAACAATAAATTTAGGTCAGAGCTATTGCCTCTTTTATTCTCAAAAACTTGTTTCAACGCCGAACTTGTATAAAGGCTTTTCTCGCCATTCCATGTAAAATTTTGCTGTACAAAACGAAATACCTCTTTGGCCAAGCTTAGTGTATCTAGCTTTTGGCCTTTCAGTAATTCGGTAGTTTCGTTAAAAGCTCCTATTTTTTTAATGGTTGCCCCAAAATTGTCGTCCTGTAGCATATCGTTGTCTAAAACCTCCCAAGTTTTTGAAAACGACTTAGGCTTAGACATCCCTCCCAAAATATACTCAACTAATTCAAAATGAATCATACGTCGGTAGTCATCAATATTGGCTACAAAATTTTCTTCCTTTTGAGCAGGAATATTGTTCATAATCCAGTGATAATTATGATGTTGATTACGCTCTTCGTAAGTTTCTGTAGCAAAAAAACCTTGGGTAGCTTGTGTAATAATTCGATAAGAAAAATTATTAGGATAACTAAATTTATATTCGCTTTGAACCGTAGGAATATCTGTTTGCAAAACACAATCTTTGGGTTTGAACGGATACGGTGAATGTATCGTATAAGAATATTCGATAATTGAACCTTCTTTTACTTGCGGCAAAGTAAAGGTTACTTTTTCATAGGAATCACTTCTTTTGGCATGAAACACATCCTTTTCTGCTAACTCCTCTGTTACTATCTGTTCGTTCTCCCAGTTGTATGTTTTACCCTTAACATCCTCGATACTTTCATAACGGGTGTCGCTATTTCGTCCATAAAGATACACCGTCACTGTACTTCTTTTGTAGGCAGATTTTTTGAGAATTTTTATTCGCATACAATACCTATACGAAACCTGATAGCCTTCAGCACCTTCATAGACAGCCCCCGAGCCATAATCATTGATTATATAAGCCTCGGCCGTAGAATCTTTGGCATATACTTTTGCTTGAAGCTCTTGTGCTGTAACCAACGGAAATGTTGGTAGGTCTTGAGCTAGTACGATTTGTGAAATAAAGATAAAAACAATTAGTAATATGCTTTTCATCGTGAACGTGAATAGGAATGGTATGTTGAATTGTTATTTTTTCTTGAGAATCACTTGCTGAGCTCCTTTCTGTGAAATGTATTCATAATACGATTTGATATGCTGGTATTCTTCGGCAAAAAAGACTGCTTTCTTGATAAATTGCTTATTCATCAATAGAATAACATTGCTGTCTTGTGAATTAACCAAATAGTTAAAACTTCCAGCGTCTTCTGGCAAAACTAAGCGAAAAGATTTAGGTAATTCTTCTATAATATACCCGTCAGGCAGAATAATCTGAATGGTATAGAGCTCGGTAAGAGGTGTGGCAAAATCAATAGGAAACTTTCGAGAACTACTCTGGAATGGATTTTTTTCATGTCGTAAATC
>VFQP010005958.1_pt1 | contig 10283 bp, 9 predicted proteins | sample 3512351 | NCBI WGS metagenome assembly VFQP01 (sample SAMN10412372, study PRJNA504923) | tailings metagenome | isolation source: Relicate 1 Philex TSF1 revegetated site | place: Philippines: Tuba, Benguet | collected 2017-08-29
ATGGAATGCGTGACGAAGAGGACGGTGAACTTGGTGTCGTCCCACAACTGCAGCAGCTCCTCCTGCATCTTGCCGCGCGTGAGCGCGTCGAGCGCTGCAAAAGGCTCGTCCATGAGCAGGATCTCCGGCTCCATGGCCATGCCTCGCGCGATCGCCACGCGCTGCTTCATGCCGCCGGAAAGTGTGTGCGGGAAGCTGTCGGCGAAGCCTGAGAGGTTCACCTTGGCGATATAGTGCATGGCGCGTTCATCTGCCTCGCGCCGGCCCATGCGGCCGCTCGCCGTGAGCGCGAAGGTGATGTTCTGCCTCACGGTCTTCCAAGGGAGCAACTGGTCGAACTCCTGGAATACAAGAACTCGGTCTGGCCCAGGTTTCGAGATCGGTGCGCCGTTCAAGCGGATCTCGCCCTCCACTGGCCGGATGTAGCCGCCGACGGCCTTGAGGAGTGTCGATTTCCCGCAGCCCGAGGGGCCGACGATCACGAAGCGGTCTGAGCGGTGGACGTTGAAGCTGACCCGGTAGGTCGCGGTGACCAGATGGTCGCGCGTTCGGTACTGCAGCGTCACGCCTTCAACGGCGAGGAGAAGATCAGCGTCGCGTTTATCGTGCATCGATCCAGCCATCATAATCGTGGAGGGCGGGTCAGCTAGACCCACCCCTGCCAGAGCATCGCTTATTGGCGCTGAGCGATCAGTTGCCCTGCTGATCGTGCATTTCGGGAAAGAACAGCTCCTTCCATGACGCAGGCTTGTTCTTGAGCGTGCCGATGCTGTTCATGAACTCGGCGTACTTCATCACGTTCTCGGGCGCGGTCGTGTACTTGATGTCCTTGTCATCGAGAATTGCGACGAGTTCGTCGATCTCCCAACCTTTGCCGCCCATGGATGCGAGCAGGACCGCGGCAGCGCCCTTCTTGTCGGCCGCGATCATCTGCATGGATTCCTTGAGCGCGGCGAGGAAGGCGCTGAACACTTTCGGGTTGGCTTTCTGAAAGCGCTCGGTGGTCGAGATCATCGTGAAGGTCGTCGAGCCGCCCATCACATCGCTCGTCGTCTGGATCGTGCGGATGTTCTTTTCCTTGATCTCGCGATGATGGAATGGCGGCGAGGTGTAGTGAGCGGTGATCTGCTTGTTGCCGGTGAGCATCGCAATGACGCCATCGGGGTGGGTCATCGACACCGTGTTGCGGTCGAAGCGGAAGGCCTGATCCTTGCCGTACTTCTGCAGCGCGTGCATCTGCATGATGATGGACGGGATCGAGACCTTGACCGCGGTGACGGCGATCTTGTCTTCGGACTTGATATCGTCGAGCGACTTCAGGTACTCCGCGCTCGTATTCAAATACATGGGCATGGAGCTCATGCCGGCAGCCGCCTTCACCTCGACCGGCGTGCCGCGCGTGCGGTCCCAGAGCGTGAGGAAAGCCGGCGGGCCAGCCGAGATGAAGTCGGCGGAACCCGACAGCAGCGCCTCGTTCATCACGGAGGGGCCGCCGATATTGGCCCAGTTCACGGTCACCGGCACGCCGGCCGCCGCCGAATGCTTCTCGATGAGCTTGTGTTCTTTCATCATGTGCAACGGCAGGAAGCCGAAGCCGCCCGCGCCGAGCGGGATGCGCAGCTCACTCACCTCCGCCTGGGCGGCAATCGGCACTGAGGCGAGCGTCGCGGCGAGGATCAGGCCGCAGATGCGTTTCATCATTTCTCTCCCTCGAGTTGTTTGATCTCAGACCTGCTTTGGGTCGGCCTCAGAAGGCTGCTCGATTTATGGCACGAGCTTATCGGCATCCGGTACCCGCATTTCTGCATACTTCGCTCCGATGTAAAGCTGATATAGCTCGCAGGAAGGCGAAGCTCGTCGAGCGGCGGGGCCCGGGCACCTCGATCAATCGACAATTTGACAGTCCTCAGACATGACCAGCCGACCGGAAATCACAGCAACGCTCGCCGGGTTCATTGCCAGCACGCAATTGAGCCAGCTCCCCGAGCGTATTGGACACGAAGCCAAGCGCTCGATCCTCAATTTCATGTCGACCGCCCTGGCCGGCTGCCGAGAGGATGCAGTGGAGATTGCGCTCAGTTCGCTCGCAACGTTCGCGGGGGCGCAGCAGGCAACCGTCATCGGCAGACGCGAACGTGTCGACGCGCTCAGCGCAGCCTTCCTCAACGCGGCGAGCGGCAACGTCTTCGATTTCGACGATACCCACCTGCGGACAGTCATCCATCCGACGGCGCCGATTGCGCCCGCCCTCCTTGCATTGGCTGAGCTGCGTCGCTTTTCGGGCGCGGACCTTCTGCTCGCCTTTGCGCTCGGCGTTGAACTCGAATGCCGCGTCGGCAATGCGCTTTCGCCCGAGCACTACGCGCGCGGATGGCACATTACCTCGACCTGCGGCGCTCTCGGTGCGGCCGCCGCCGCCGGCAAGCTGCTGTCACTCGATGCCGAGCGCCTGGTGTGGGCGATCGGCGCTGCCGCGACGCAGACTGGCGGACTCGTGGAGTGCCTCGGCACCCCGTCGAAGAGCCTGAGTGTCGGCAATGCCGCGCGCAACGGGCTGTGGTCGGCACTGCTTGCCGAGCGCGGCTACAAAGGTCCACCCGCGCCACTCGAGGGGCGGCAAGGCTACTTCAGTGCTCTTGCTCCATCGGCGATCGATTGGTCGGCACTGACGCACGGCCTCGGCGAGAGCTGGGAGCTTCTGGCGAACACCTACAAGCCCTATCCCGCGGGTATCGTCGTCCATCCGGCGATCGATGCCGTGCTGGCCTTGCGCTCGCAGCACGCAATTGCACCAGAGACGATCGCGCGCATCGTGGTTCGTGGCCATCCGTTGCTTGCCGCGCGGACGGATCGACCGCACGTGACGACGGGTCGCGAAGCGCAGGTCAGCGTGCAGCACAGCGTGGCGGCGGCCCTTCTGTTCGGGGAGGCTGGCCTCGCTCAATACACGGATGCCTCTGTCCGCGATCCTTCTGTGCTGGCTCTGCGGGCCAAAGTGGAAGTCGAGCGGGACGAGGGCATTGCCGTCGAAGCTGCGACGGTGCGTATCCTGACCGCCGATGGAAAGGACCATGTCATCACCATTCAGGCCGCGCGCGGCAGTCTCGGAAAGCCCATGAGCGATCGAGATCTCGAAGAGAAGTTGCGCACGCTTGCTGCCGGCTGGTGTGCCGGCCATGATGTGCAGCCGCTCATCGACGCCGTCTGGAGCTTGGATCGCGCCGAGGATGCAGGGGCGCTGCTCGCTTTGACTGTGCCGGCAGGGCACTAGCAGAACAATAAAGGAGGAACGATGGATCTCGGGCTCAAGGGAAAGAACGCGGTCGTCACGGGCGGGAGCCGCGGCCTTGGCGCGGCCATCGCCGAAGTTCTCGCGAGTGAGGGCATGAATGTCGTACTCATCGCCCGCGATCAGAAAGCGCTCGAGGAGAATGCGGCTGGTCTACAGTCGCGCCACGGTGTCCGCGCCGTACCGCACGCAGCGGATCTCACGTCCATCCCCGAGATCGAGCGCGCGGCCGCTGCGGCCGCTGCGGCATTCGGCACGGTCGATGTCCTCGTGAACTCCGCAGGCGCGACGAAGCGAGGCGACTTCTTCACGCTCACGGACGCGGATTGGGATAGCGGGTTCGGCCTCAAGTTCTTCGGCGCTATGCGCATGAGCCGCGCGCTCTGGCCAAGCCTCAAGAAGAGCCACGGTGCGATCATCAACATCGTGGGCGTCGGCGCGCGCATGCCGAGCGCGGACTTCACGATCGGTGGCTCGGTGAACGCGGCCTTCCTGCATTTCACAAAGTCGCTCTCGACGATCGGCACCCGCGATGGCGTGCGGGTGAACGCCATCAACCCAGGCGTCTTCGAGACGGGGCGTCTTCAGCAGTCCCTGCGCTCTGCGGCCGAGCAGGCCGGTGTGCCGATCGAGAAGGCCGCAGACGTCCTCCTCACGAAGCTTGGCGTGCCACGCTTCGGCAAACCCGAGGAGGTGGCGCGCCTCGTTGCCTACCTGGCATCCGGGCACGCCGCCTATATGAACGGCGCCGCGATCGAGATCGATGGCGGCTCGCAGCGGAACATCTGAGCGGGGAACTCCTGATGAAAGTAGCAGTCGTTGGCGCCGGCATTCTCGGCGCGAGCACGGCCTATCACCTCGCGCGCGCAGGATGCGCCGTCACGATGGTCGAACGGGACGATGAGGGGCGCGCGACAGCGGCCGGCGCCGGCATCGTCTCGCCCTGGGGCTCGCCGACGGTGGATGAGCACTACTACGCGCTGCTCGCGCATGGCGCGCGGTACTATCCGCGGCTCGTCGAGATGCTCGCCGAGGACGGCGAGACTGATCTTGGTTATGCCAAGGTCGGTGGCCTCTACGTGGCCGCCGATGAAGCCGAGCTCGATGCCGCCGAGCGGCGCGCGCGGGCTCGCGCAGTCACGGCGCCGGAAGCCGGCAGGATCGAACGTCTCTCGCCTGCCGACGCGCGGCAGGCATTCCCACCTTTGCGCCAGGATCAGCCGGGGCTGTACGTGTCGGGCGGTGCGCGCGTCGATGGTCGGCGCATGGCGGCAGCCATGCAGAGGGCCGCGGTCAAGCATGGTGCGCGGCTGCTGAATGGTTCGGCCGAGCTTGTGATGCGTGGCAGCCGTGCGGCGGGCGTGCGTGTCGATGGCGAGCTGATCGAGGCCGATGTCGTGGTCGCGACGGCGGGCGCCTGGGCGCCGAAGTTCCTGGAGCCCGCGGGTGTGCAGCTCGCAGTGGCGCCGCAGCGTGGCCAGATCGTTCACCTCCGCCTTCCCGGGACGGAGACGGCGCACTGGTCGATCCTGCAGCCGCTCAACAGCTACTATCTGCTGGCCTTCGAGGATTCGCGCGTCGTCATCGGTGCCTCGCGGGAGACGGGCTCGGGGTTCGACTATCGCCTGACGGCGGCCGGCGTCGCGGAGGTGCTCAATGCGGGGCTCGCCATCGCGCCAGGACTCGCCACATGGACCTTGCATGAGGTCCGCATCGGCTTCAGGCCTCTCGCCGATGACTATCGCCCGAAGCTCGGAAAGGCGCCGGGCATCGACAATCTGATCATCGGGAATGGGCTCGGCCCGAGCGGGCTTTCCATGGGCCCGTTCAGCGGCGCGGAGCTGGCAAGGCTGACGCTCGGCAAGCCGACGGAGCTGTCTCTCGACCCTTATGCGGTCGGTGGGACTTGAACCAGCGCGCTACCAGATGGTTGCGCCGCTATCGACGGGGATGACCTGGCCTGTCGTGATCGCCGCCTCGTCGGATGCGAGATAGACGGCCAGGTTGGCGACGTGAATCGGTTGGCCGAGGCCAAGCAGGTGCGAGGCCGCAATGCGCTCAGTTGCATTGCCGCTGCCGTCGAGCATCTTCTTCACGCGGTCGGTAAGCGTCACGGATGGCGCGATCGCATTCACCCGGATCTTGTGCGGGGCGTACTCGACGGCCATCGAGCGCGTCAGTGCGGTAATGCCACCCTTCGCCATGGTGTAGCAATCGCGTCCAGGTAGCGCCATGAGCGCGACGATCGACGACATGTTGATGATCGCGCCGCCGCCCGCCTTGATGATGTGCGGTATGCCGATTTTCGAGCAGAGGAACGTGCCGTACAAGTCGAGCTTGATGGCGCGCCAGAATTCCTCGTCCGGTGCTTCGGTCACGGGGCCATCGGCAGGCTGAGCGCCGCCGGCATTGTTGTGCAGGATGTCGAGCTTGCCGAAGCGGGCGACTGTCTCGGCCATGGCGGCTCCGACGCTCGCGTGATCGGTAATGTCACAGCGCACGAAATGTGCGTCGCCGCCGTTGTTTGCTGCGTGCTGGCGCGCAGAGGCCGCTGACGCCTCTCCGGCGGCACTGTCGATGTCGGCAATGACCACTTTGGCGCCTTCCTCGGCGAAGCGCTCGGCGGTCGCGCGGCCGATGCCGCCACCTCCTCCGGTAATGAAAGCGACCTTGCCTTTGAGACGGCTCATGGTGTGTTTCCCATCGATGCTCAGGGGCACTTCCTACGCTGCGCCGCGGTGGGGCTCAAGCGAGAGAGGGCACCCTGACATCGGGGATCTATACGAGCTTGGCGTCGAGCGTGATCTCCGCCTTCATGAGCTTCGAGACGGGGCAGTTCTCCTTGGCCGTCTGGGCGAGCTCGGCGAACTGCTTCTGGTCCGTGCCCGGAACCTGGGCCTTGAGCTCGAGGTGGATCGCGGTGATCGCGAAGCCGCCGTCCTTCTGCTCGAGCGTGACGGTCGCAGTCGTATCCATCTTGGTGGCGGTCAGATTCGCCTTCCCAAGGATATTGGAGAGCGCCATCGTGAAGCAGCCCGCGTGGGCGGCGCCGATCAACTCCTCGGGGTTGGTGCCCTTTACGCCCTCGAAGCGCATCGCGAAGCCATAGGGGTGATTGGCCAGCGCGCCGCTTTCGGTACTGATCGACCCTTTGCCGTCCTTGAGGCCGCCACTCCAGCTCGCACTGCCCTTCCGATTGATTTTCATGGGTTCGGTCTCCTTGGATTGGGCGAAGGCCGGTGCGACCCCGCCTCGTACTGAATGGGGATTTGGGTCAGGGAGTTCCAGGGGGCTTCACGGCGTTGCTATCGGGCGGGCGTTCCGGGGGCTGTGGATACGGCCTTTCACCGGCCTCGGTCGTGTGCGTTTTGTCCGCTCTGGTCCGGCGGCTGGGCGTCGCTGTCGAGGGCCTCGAAAGCTGCGCTTGCAGCTTCGGGGTGTGCCACGCCGCGAGCGCGTGCCGTCTCGTATTTGTCCTGAGCCGCGAGGGCGATGCGCCAAGTTCGCCACCACAGGTAGAGTGTCGGCCAGAGCGGGTGGGGGGCGGCAACCTGAGGGGAACTGGTGTTCAGCGGGGCGTCTCTCATGCGCGTCTCCTTCGCAGGCCAGTGTGGCTCGGCCGGATGGGAGATCCGGTCGCGAAGAAGCTGTAGGCGACGTCCGTCAAGCCGCCGTTCAGCGGCGCCTCGCCAGCGCTCGCGAGCAATTGACGCTCGCTTGACGCGGCGACCCTTAGAGTGGGCCCTCGAGCATTCTGAACGCGAAGCTCCCCCCGCGAAAGGGCGATCAGATGCATGGGTTCAACCCGCTCGGCCTCAGGGCGTTGAGGCGCATCGTCGAAGAAAAGGCGCGGGCCAAGACCGACCCCCGGCGCGGCTTCCGCAACCTGTTCGGGTCCTCGGTCGTGCTTTTCACGGGCGATGGTCTCATTCAGGAGCCGAACGGCGACCGCGACCTCACGGCCCTCATGAAGAGGCTGACGAGCCAGAGGAGCGGCGCACCGGACCAGTTCTGGTCGGACCTGCTCCCCGCCCCAGCCGGGGGAACGGGGACAGTGGCGACCTGGGAGAACCCGGGTATCCCGTCGGGCTACACGTATCTCCTCCAGCTCGTCGCGCACGATCTCGTTGCGAGCACTGTCTCGCTTTCGACGATCATCGGCCGCACGGCAGTCGACAACGCGCGCGACAATGCGCTGATCCTCGATACGATCTATGGCGACGGGCCGGAGCTCACGCCCGACCCCTACGAGGTGGATAAGGCGCACTTTTTCAGCAAGGGGCTCGTCCCGCGCACGCGGCTGCGCCTGAGTCCGCGCCGCCCACCCATACCGGGAGCAGCCTTCTGTCCGCACCGCGATCTTGCCCGCGGCACGGGGACAGCTGGTCTGGCCGCAGGTAAGCCCGTCTTCCTCGTCGAGGATGAGGAGCAGGACGCTGACAACCCGAAGCCGTCTCCGACCGACACCATGATCGCAGACGAGCGCAATGATTCACACGCTCTGCTCTCGCAGTTCGCCGTCCTCTTCCACATGCTGCATAACATCGTGATCGACACGCTCTCCAAGCGGCCGCTGCACAACCCGAAGGATTGGTCAGCCGGCGAGCTTGCCTGGCGCCGCTTCCTGTGCGCGCGTCTCGCGGTGACGCTGATCTACCGCCGGATCATTCGCGACGATCTCCTGCGCAAGATCCTGCACGAGAAGGTCTATGCAGCCTACGCCAATGAAGGCCTGCGGCTGGACAAGGGCAGCGGCATCCCGCTCGAGTTCTCACACGGCGCATTCCGGTTCGGCCACGCCATGGTGCGGGACAGCTACAAGATCAACGATCCGGCCAAGGCACCTCTGCTCACCGACTTCGCCATCCGTCAGGCACGGCGGTTTCCTTATGAATTGCCGGTGAGGCAAGACTGGCTGATCGACTGGCGGCTCTTCTTCGAGGTCGAGCCAGGTACGACGCCCAACTACAGCCGCCGCATCGGCCCGGACTATGGGCGGGTCATGTTCTCGGACATGATGTTTACGTCCGAGCCCGGCCTCGGTCTCCCATTTCTCGACCATCTGAGCTCTGCTTATGCGGGCATCTGGTCCGTGCCGCGCTTGTTCGAGCGGCTCGCAAAGGAACTACGGAATTCTTCACTCGCCCATTTTTTCACCTATGACTTGTGGCGGTCGCCGTTCTTGAGCTGGCTAGGCGAGAGCGACAGCTCGAGGCGCTTGTCGGACATCGACAAACGGCGTCTCGCCAATGATCCTCCATTATCGTTGTTCGTACTTTTTGAAGCTGCACACACGATCAAGAATGGTGCCCCGGTGCGGGAGGGCGGCGGTGCGCGCCTCGGCCCTCTCGGTTCTCTTATCGTTGCGGAGACGATCTTTGGGGCACTCGACGAGAAAGTCGAATTCGAGAAGGCGTCGACGCTCAGCGATGCGCTCCGCGACTGCTGCGCCGAGCTCCTCGACGATCGTTCAGCACTGGACGATGTGGCTGTCGGTTCCGGCGCCGGTCGCCGCGATATCGCCGAGATGAAGGATGTCATTCTGTTCCTGGCCGCGAAGGGTGCATTCGCGGCCTGACGTGAAGTGAGCCCGAGAAGACAGGAGACGACCATGCCAAAGCGTATCGTGCCGCCGTCGAGCGAATTGCGGTGGGGGCTGCTGGTCAAGTCATGGGCGACCGGCAAGAACTACCTGACGCCGGAGGACCCGCCGATCCCCATGCCCCATTCGTTCGCCGAGTTCGAGGATCTCTGCAACAACAAGCTCAATCTCGGGCTTCAGTTGGAGGGCTTCAAGGCCATCGTGTTCGTCCAACCGAGCATGGCGTGCATCACGATCCGCCTGCCGCCGAAGGAGATCGTCGAGTCCAACGAAGAGGGCTTCTCGGGGCCAGGAACCTACGAGCTCCCGGACTTCTACAACCAGGTCTACGGTCGCCTGCCGAACATCGGCGACACGAAGGAAGACAAGATGAGGTTCCACGCATTGCGCATCGGTGACTACACGATCAGCATGTGCGCCTGAGGCGCAACACCGAGTCGGATCTGCTCAGGCGTGCACCGTGGGGCGCGCAATTGCCGGAGAGAGATCCGTCACGGGAGCACCTGCGCCCGCCAGTCCCTCCCGCAGGTGCTCCCAATCCTCGTTGCGGCGCATGGGAAACAGATGCAGGAACCATCGCGCCATGGTCTCCTCGGTCGCTTGCGAGGAGCCGCACCAGCGCTGAGCGACCAGGGAGTAGAATCTCTTGAGCTCCTGCCGGGCCTGCTCCTTCTCGCCGAGATGATAGAGCGCCGAGACCTTCCAGCCGAGCTCGTTCGGAACGCTGCTCGTTGCCTGCTCGGCGGCGGACAGGGACGCCGCGTAATTGCCGCTGATGTGCTCGACGATCGTCCGGTAGCGCCAATGAATGGGCATCGGGTCGACCATGTGGCTTACGGCGTCGCGCATGAAGGCGTGCGCCTTGTTCGTATCACCGGCGAAAGCAAAGCCGAGGCCCGCTGACGTGCTCGTCCAGGGATCGTTGTCGTTGAGCTCGTGGGCAAGCTCGTGGTGTGCTGCGGCCTGCTCATGCTGGCTGGCAAAGGCATGCGCCCAGCCGAGCGCCAGATGCGCGCGCGAGTCCACAGGGTCGAGGCGGGCTGCTTCGCGCGCATAGTTGAGCGCGTCCGTCGTCCGCTCCATGCTGCGGAAGATGCCCGGGTGCACGAAATGGATCGTGTTCTGGAGCTGGGCGAGGCTCGAGTAGGCGGGTGCAAATCCAGGGGCCTCGCTTATGGCCGCGCGGAAGAGCTCGGCGGCGCGGTGCCAGTCCCTGGGGTCGAAGCTCAGGATCAGCGCCTGCCCACGCAGCCACGTGTCGAAGACTTTGAGCCCTTCGTCCGGCTTCGGCGAGATCGTCGACATGCGCTCGGCCGACACGTTGACCTTGAGTGCCGCCGCCAGCCGGCGCATGACCGTCTGCTGCGCGTGCATCCACTCCTCGGCCGAGAG
>VFQP010005959.1_pt1 | contig 10282 bp, 9 predicted proteins | sample 3512351 | NCBI WGS metagenome assembly VFQP01 (sample SAMN10412372, study PRJNA504923) | tailings metagenome | isolation source: Relicate 1 Philex TSF1 revegetated site | place: Philippines: Tuba, Benguet | collected 2017-08-29
TGGTTCGTAGCCAAGTACTCTATCCAACTGAGCTACAGCCGCAACCGAGAAAAGAGATTATATAGAAGTTTTCAGTTTTGTGAAGCCCCCTCGTGCATTTTTTTCATGCGAGGCGTTCGACGGGCTCAACTTCCTATAATGAGAGCCCGATGAAGTGATCCGGACCATGAACAAGGCTTTTGTCAAAGAGTCGTCCAGCGATGACGACGATGATCTTCCCGAAGGCGCCACGCCGCTGCCCGCCGGTACCAAGAACTACATTACCGCTACCGGTTACCAGCGGCTGCGCGACGAACTGATGCACCTGATCGATGTGGACCGTCCCGACGTCGTGCAGATCGTGTCATGGGCCGCATCGAATGGCGACCGCTCGGAGAACGGCGACTACCTCTATGGCAAGAAGCGCCTGCGCGAAATCGACCGCCGCATCCGCTTCCTGACACGCCGGCTGGACAAGGCCGAAGTCGTCGACCCCTCGCTGCAGGGCGACAACGACCAGATCTTCTTTGGCGCGACGGTGACCTATGCCAACCAGTCAGGCGAGGAAACCACCATCACGATCGTCGGCATGGATGAAGTGGACCTCGACACCAATCGTGTGAGCTGGATCTCGCCGATCGCCAAGGCACTGATCAAGGCGCGCGAAGGCGACACCGTGCCGTTGCGCACGCCGGCCGGTGTCGAGCAGATAGATATCCTGGAAGTCAGTTACCCGCCGAAGGATACGGCGGCGTCCTAGCCGTCGTTGCGGTCGCGGAAGATCCGGATCACATCCGGATTACGCCGCAATGCCCGCATGACATTGGCCAGATGCAGGCGGTTCTGCACCTGGATCACGAACTGCATGTAGGTGGCTTCCTGATGACCGCCCTGCTGCTGCTCCATCGCCACGTGCGCCACGTTGGCGTCGGCAGCGGTCAGGTCGGCCGCCACGCGTGCCACGATGCCCTTCACGTTGTGCACCATGACCTTGATCGACACGTCGAACGCGCGCGTCGTCTTCTTGGCCCACATGACCTCGATCCAGTGCTCGGGATCCTTGCTGTGCAGACGCTTTGCCACCTTGCAATCCTGCACATGGATCTGCAGCCCTTCACCCTTGCCCAGATAGCCAACGATCGAATCGCCCGGAATCGGCCGGCAGCACGCCGAGAAAATCATCGACATCCCTTCGTCGCCGGTGATCGGCACCGCGGGCGCCTCCTCTCCGGCAAACGTCTGCACGGCAGCCAGCAGCGCGCTGTCGACGTCGCCGGACAGTTCCTGCAGCAGGATTTCCATCCGGCGTGCCACTACCGCCGGCACGCGCCGGCCCAGCGCCAGGTCGGCAAAGATATCCTCGCGCGCCTTGTTGCCAGTCCACTGGATCATGCGGTCCCACACCGACTGCGGCACCGCCTTCAGTTCGATGCCTAGCTGGCGTGCGGACTGGTCCAGCAGACGCTCGCCAAGCTGGATGGCCTCGTCGAGCTTGGTGGTCTTCAGGTAGTGGCGAATCGCCGCGCGCGCCTTGCCGGTCCGCACGAATGCAAGCCACGCCGGATTCGGCTTCGAGTAAGGCGCCGTCACCACCTCGACGATGTCGCCGCTCTTGAGCTCCGTGCGCAGCGGCAGCAGCTCGTTGTTGATCTTCACGGCCACGCACTGGTTGCCCAGGTCGCTGTGCACCGCATAGGCAAAGTCCAGCGCCGTGGCCCCACGCGGCAGCGCGCGGATATGGCCCTTGGGCGTGAACACGTAGACGGCGTCCGGGAACAGGTCGATCTTGACGTGTTCGAGGAACTCCTGCGAGTCGCCGGTCTGGCTCTGGATATCGAGCAGCGACTGCAGCCACTGGTGCGCCTGCTGCTGGATATCGTTTGCGTGATCGGCCTGGTGCTTGTACATCCAGTGCGCGGCCACGCCAGCCTCGGCAATCTGGTGCATGCCACGCGTGCGGATCTGGAATTCCACCGGCGTACCGAACGGACCCACCAGCGTCGTATGGAGCGACTGGTAGCCGTTGATCTTGGGGATCGCGATGTAGTCCTTGAACTTGCCGGGCATCGGCTTGTATAGGCCATGCAGCGCGCCCATCGCCATATAGCAATGCATCTGCGTTTCCACGACCACGCGGAACCCGTACACATCGAGCACCTGGGAGAACGACAACTGCTTGTCGTGCATCTTGCGATAGATGCTGTACAGCGTCTTCTCACGCCCGGATAGCTCGGCCACGATGCCAGCATCGGCCAGCCCCGCCTGCGCGGCTTCCAGGATGCGCCGCACCACTTCGCGCCGGTTGCCACGCGCAGCCTTTACGGCCTTCTCGAGCGTGGCGTAGCGGAACGGCGAGCCGACCTTGAACGAAAGCTCCTGCAGCTCGCGGTAAATCGTGTTGAGACCCAGCCGATGCGCGATCGGCGCGTAGATCTCCATGGTTTCGAGCGCGATCCGGCGCCGCTTCTCGGGCGGCACGAAATCGAGCGTACGCATGTTGTGCGTGCGATCGGCCAGTTTGACCAGGATCACGCGCACATCGCGCGCCATCGCCAGCAGCATCTTGCGGAAGCTCTCCGCCTGCGCCTGCTCGCGGCTCTGGAATTCGAGCTTGTCCAGCTTGGTCAGGCCATCGACGAGTTCGGCGACCTTCGGACCGAATTTCTCGGCCAGCTCGCTCTTGGTGATGCCCTGGTCTTCCATCACGTCATGCAGCAATGCCGCCATGATGGACTGCACATCGAGTTTCCAGTCCGCGCACAGCTCCGCCACCGCCACCGGATGCGTGATGTACGGCTCGCCGCTCTGCCGGTATTGGCCCAGGTGCGCCTCATCGGAAAACTGGAACGCCTCGCGCACCAGCGTCTGGTCGGCCGGCTTCAGGTACGCCAGCTTCTCCATCAGTCGCGTGATCGAGATGACCTGCTGGCGCGGCGGCACCGCGGGCTGCGACGTCGGCCCGAAGAAATGCCGGTACGACTGTGCGAGCACCGCATCGATAAACAGGTCGCCACCAGGCGTGGCCGGTACGGTGCCCGCCACGGGCTCGGCTACCAGGTCATTGGCCAGCGCGGTGCGCGCCTTGCCCTGCTGGATCGGCGGGACGACGGCACGCTCGCCGACGACATTGTCGCCAAGCGGATCGGGCAGATTGGGGGCACCGGTACGGGCAGTCACTTGAGATTGTCCGAAGCGCTTACGTCCGGAGACGGCAATTGGTGCGGGAGGCGGGATGGTGGAAACCGGAACGGTTCCGGGCAGCGGTGCACCGGGCGCCACAGGCGGGATCGATGCTGCCACGGGTGCGGGCACGAGCGGCCCGCTGCCAGCCTGCGCCGACGACACGCCACGCGGTATCCCGGTATCCGGGATACCAGGCGGTGCGATGGCGGGATCGGTCGGCGACGATGGCATGGCGGCGGCCCCTGGAACTCAACTGGATGCGCGGCAGGACGCGTACGCAAGCGAAGCAGGAATGAACCACGGGCCGCCCTGGCAATCAGGTCGGTACCTTCTTCAGCATCTCGATGCCAACCTGGCCGGACGCGATCTCACGCAGCGCCACCACGGTGGGCTTGTCCTTGGCCTCGACCTTGGGCGTGTGACCCTGCACGAGCTGGCGTGCACGGTACGTCGCGGCGAGCGCGAGCTCGAAGCGGTTCGGGATGTGTTTCAGACAATCTTCGACGGTAATACGCGCCATATCAAATCCACCTTGGGACAAAACCTGTTCGACAGGCCGGTATTTTACAGCACGCGGCCGGAACTCACCCGGCCGCACCCTTGTATCAGTGAATTCCGAGCTCGATGAACAGCTCGGCGTGTCGTGCCTTTTGCGACGAAAAGCGCAGACGGGTCGCATGAACGACGTTTTGCAGCTGCCTCAGCGCATCTTCGAACACCTCGTTGATGATCACGTAATCGGACTCCGATGCATGGGCCATTTCACTGCCGGCGGCCAGCAGGCGGCGCACGATCACGTTCGGCTCGTCCTGACCCCGCTTCTTGAGGCGCTCTTCCAGCGCCGTCAGCGACGGCGGCAGGATAAAGATCTCCATGGCATTCGAAAACCGCTGGTGCACCTGCTGGGCACCCTGCCAGTCGATCTCCAGCAGCACGTCGTTGCCCTGGGCCATCTGCTGCTCGATCCAGACGCGCGACGTGGCGTAGTAGTTGCCATGCACCTCGGCCCACTCCAGAAATTCGCCGCGATCGCGCGCGGCACGGAATTCCTCGACCGTGGTGAAGTGGTACTCGCGGCCATTCTGCTCACCGGGACGCGGCTTGCGCGTGGTATGCGAGATCGACAGCCGGATGGACTGGTCCTGCGCCAGCAGCGCATTGACCAGCGTGGATTTGCCGGCGCCTGACGGTGCCACCACCATGAACAGGTTGCCGGGATAGACGGTGTCGATGGCGGTGTGGGTCGTTTCGCTCATGATCTTATTCGAGGTTCTGAATCTGTTCGCGCATCTGCTCGATCAGGAGCTTGAGCTCCATCGAGGCATCGGCGAGTTCCTTGGCGGCGGCCTTCGAGCCCAGCGTGTTGGCCTCGCGGTTGAGCTCCTGCATCATGAAGTCCAGCCGCTTGCCCACCTGGCCGCCCTTCTTCAGGATATGCCGCGTTTCATTGAGGTGGGTCTGCAGGCGCGCCAGTTCTTCGGCAATATCGATGCGGATGCCATAAACCGTGGCTTCCTGGCGGATGCGTTCCGCGATCTCGTCGCGGCCCATGTTCGGCATGCCGTTCGGCGCCGCCAGGTTGAACGCCTCCTGCAGGCGCTCGGTCAGTTTTTCCTGATGATGGGCGATCAGTTGCGGAATCATCGGCGTCAGGCGCTCGACGATGGCCAGCATGGCGTCGATACGCTCTTCCAGCGTCACCTTGAGCGCCGCGCCCTCGCGCCGGCGCGCATCGAGCAACTGATTGAGCGCCTCGCGCGCGGCGCCGGCCACGGCTTCGCGCAACGACTCCTGGGACAGTTCCGGCTCCACTAGCACGCCCGGCCAGCGCAGGATCTCGCCCATGCGCATGGTACCGGCGCTTGCGAACGTGGCCGCCACGGTGGACTCCAGCGCGCGGATCTGGTCCAGCAGCCCCTGGTTCAGCGCCAGCGTGGCGCCGCCGGTATCGGTGCGCTGCAGGTTGATACGGCATTCGAGCTTGCCGCGCGACAGCTCGCCCATGAGCATCTCGCGCAGTGCGGGTTCAAACGCGCGGCACTCTTCGGGCGCGCGGAAAAACAGGTCGAGAAAACGCGAATTGACAGTGCGGAATTCCACCGATACCGAAGCGGTGCGGCCGCTGGGTTCGCCCTGGGCGTTGGTCAGCGGTGCCTGGCGGGTAGCCAGGCCATAGCCTGTCATGCTGTGGATCATTGTCGTTTATCTCGCGAAAGAGTCGAAAAATCTGAATTCGGCAGGGGTTGGCGCAATGGCTGGGCCGGCATCCGGCCAGCCGGATCGGGCAGCCCGCAAAATGCCCGGAAAATCAATGGCAAACAACGGTCGAAAAGCGCGGATATTTGGCAACAGTCCCCGCCAATGATTTCTTTACAAGTGACCGATTAGACCGGAGAATCCTTGGGCAAATGAGGTCCCGAATCCTATGACAGAGTCCAAGGGCGCCAACCCACCCAAGAGCGCGCCGCTCCCGATCGGCACGCTGCTCGCCAACTACCGTATTGTAAAGAAGTTGGCCAGCGGGGGGTTCAGTTTCGTCTACCTGGCCACTGACGACACCGGTGCCCCGGTTGCCATCAAGGAATACCTGCCGTCGTCGCTGGCGCGCCGTAGTCCGGGCGAGCTGATTCCGGTCGTTCCCGATGAAAACGCCGCGTCGTTCCGGCTTGGCCTGAAATACTTCTTCGAGGAAGGGCGCTCGCTGGCGCGCATTTCTCATCCCAGCGTGGTTCGCGTGGTGAATTTCTTCCGCGAGAATTCCACGGTCTACATGGTGATGAACTACGAGCTGGGCAAGACGCTACAGGAACATATCCTGCAGGCGCGGCAACAGGGCAAGCCCAAGGTATTGCGCGAGCGCTTCATCCGCAAGGTCTTCCACGACCTGATGAGCGGCCTGCGCGAAGTGCATATCCACAAGCTGCTGCACCTGGACATCAAGCCCGGCAATATCTACCTGCGCGAGGACGAATCGCCGATCCTGCTTGATTTCGGCGCGGCCAGGCAGATCCTGACCATGGAGAACGCACGCTTCCAGCCGATGTACACGCCAGGATTCGCGGCGCCCGAGCTGTATGGCAAGCACTCCGACCTTGGGCCCTGGACCGATATCTACAGCCTGGGCGCCACGCTTTACGCGTGCATGGCCGGCATGCCGCCGCAGGAAGCCAACCAGCGCGAGAAGGAAGACCGCATGGCCGAATCTTTCGCGCGGCTACGGGCCACCTACACCAACGGCTTGGTTGACCTGGTGGAGTGGTGCCTGCGCCTGACGCCATCGGAACGGCCGCAAAGCGTGTTCCGGCTGCAGAAGGAGCTGCGTGACCAGAGCAATGCGCTGGGCGAGCAATCGGCCGCCGCGGCGGCTTCCGTTGCTCCCGCGGAACCTGTCACCGAACGCATGAATGCCACGAGCCGCTTCATGACATTGCTGCGCCGCCGCGAAGAAAAGAACGCCGACAAGCCCGTCCACGCCGCGCAAAACGGCGGAAGCGTCGACTAACGCACGAACCCAACACGACTTACCGCAATGCGATTCTCCGTCTACCAGGAAAGCCGGAAAGGCGGCCGCCGGATCAACCAGGACCGCATGGGCTACTGCTTTACGCGCGACGCCCTGCTGATGGTGCTGGCCGACGGCCTGGGCGGCCATGCGTTCGGCGAAGTTGCCGCGCAACAGGCGCTGCAGACCCTGGCTCGCCAGTTCCAGTTGCAGGCACGCCCGTCGATCCGTAACCCTGCCGATTTTCTGCAGGATACGATCATGCTCGCGCACCGCGAGATCCATCGCTATGCCGAGGCCAACAAACTGGCCGACGTGCCACGCACCACGGTAGTCTGCTGCCTGATCCAGAATGGCCAGATCCACTGGGCGCATGCCGGCGACTCGCGTTTCTACCTCATGCGCAAGGGCGCACTGCTGACGCGCACGCGCGACCACTCGAAGATCGAGAACCTGTTGCAACAGGAGCGCGTGCTGCCATTCGAAGTGGCCAACCACCCCGAGCGCAACAAGCTCTACAACTGCCTGGGATCGCCCAACCTTCCGCTGATCGACATTGGCGGCCCGGTACGCCTGAGTCCGGGCGATGTGGCGCTGCTGTGCTCGGACGGCCTGTGGGGCGTGCTCGAGGAGCAGATCATCGTCGACAAGGTCACGCATCTCTCGGTGGTCCACGCAATTCCCGACCTGATCGAACAGGCGTTGGCCAATGGCGGCGAGGGTGCCGACAACACCACCGCCATTGCGATGATGTGGGAAGCCGACGCCACGGCGCAGAACGACGACGCGGTGCTGACCGACACCCTGCCGCTCAATGCGTTCACCACGTCGATCCTCGAACGCACCGGCAACGAAACCGACCTGCTTTCGGAAGAGGAAATCGAACGCTCGATTGCCGAGATCCGCGCGGCGATCGACAAGACCAGCAACCTCATGCGCTGAGGCGTTCCGCCGGCAATCGGCGGAAAGTCGACGGGATGCGGCGGGCACACAATGCCCGCCGGCGTTAGAATCGCGGTCTCACCCGATTCCGACAAAGATTCCCCATGCGACCCAGCGGACGCGCAGCCGATGCACTGCGACCCATCACCCTGACCCGTCAATACACGCGCCACGCCGAAGGCTCGGTACTGAGTGCCTTTGGCGATACAAAGGTGCTGTGCACGGCCAGCGTGCTGAGCAAGGTGCCACCGCACAAGAAGGGCAGCGGCGAAGGCTGGGTCACGGCCGAGTACGGCATGCTGCCGCGCGCCACCCATACCCGCTCCGACCGTGAAGCCGCCCGTGGCAAGCAGACTGGCCGCACCCAGGAAATCCAGCGCCTGATCGGCCGCGCCATGCGTTCGGTATTCGATCTGGCAGCGCTGGGCGAATATACGATCCATCTTGATTGCGACGTGCTGCAGGCCGACGGCGGCACGCGTACCGCCGCCATCACGGGCGCTTTCGTTGCCGCGCACGATGCGGTCAGCCAGATGCTGCGCAACGGCCAGCTTGCCGCGAGCCCGATCCGCGATTTCGTCGCGGCGGTATCGGTGGGAATGGTCGATGGCGTGCCGGTGCTCGACCTCGACTACGCCGAGGACAGCAACTGCGACACCGACATGAATGTGGTGATGACCGGCAGCGGCGGCTTTGTCGAAGTGCAGGGCACGGCCGAAGGCGTGCCGTTCAGCCGCGCCGACCTGGACGCCATGACGCGCCTGGCCGAAGCGGGTATCGCCGATCTGGTACGCCACCAGAAGCAGGCGCTCGGGATCTGATTGCAGGAGGAATGACGATGCAACGCCTGGTCCTGGCCTCCAACAATGCCGGCAAACTGCGCGAATTCAGCGCACTGCTGTTGCCGCTCGGTTTTGACGTTGTACCGCAAGGCGAGCTCGGCATTCCCGAGGCCGAAGAGCCGTACGCGACGTTCGTCGAGAACGCGCTGACCAAAGCCCGCCATGCCAGCCGCCTGGCCGGCATGCCGGCGCTGGCCGACGACTCGGGCATCTGCGTCGACGCGCTCGACGGCGCGCCCGGCGTATATTCGGCGCGCTACGCGCACATGGTAGGCAAGCCAAAATCCGATGCCGCCAACAATGCGCACCTGATCTCGCAACTGGCTGGCAAGCTGAACCGCCACGCGCACTATTACTGCGTGCTGGTGCTGGTGCGCCATGCCGATGACCCGCGCCCGATCATTGCCGAAGGCACGTGGGCCGGCGAAGTGGTCGACGCCCCGCGCGGCGCCGGCGGTTTTGGCTACGACCCGCATTTCCTGCTGCCCCGGATCGGCAAGACCGCTGCGGAGCTCAGTGCCGACGAGAAGAACAGCATCAGCCATCGCGCGCTTGCGCTGCAGGGGCTGGTGGCACGTCTGCAGGCCGCGAGCCTCAAGGCCGGCGCATGATTCCGATCATTCCCGCCGGTAGCGGCAAGCCGGCCGCATCGACGCAGGTCTCGCCGGGCGAGCACCAGCAGCTATGGCTCAAGCCGGGCCAGATTGCCCTGCCCGGCTCCCCGCCGCTCTCGCTTTATATCCATATTCCGTGGTGCGTGCGCAAGTGCCCGTATTGCGATTTCAATTCGCATGCGACGCCGGGTGGCTCCGACACCCACGAGATTCCTGAAGACGCCTACCTCGACGCATTGCGCGCGGATCTTGAACAGTCGCTGCCACTGGTATGGGGCCGGCCGGTCCACACCGTCTTTATCGGTGGCGGCACGCCAAGCCTGCTTTCGGCGGCCGGCATGGACCGCCTGCTGTCGGACATTCGCGCACTGCTACCGCTCGATGCCGATGCCGAGATCACGATGGAAGCCAACCCCGGCACCTTTGAGGCTGAACGGTTCGCAAGCTATCGTGCGAGCGGCATCAACCGGTTGTCGATCGGCATCCAGAGTTTCAACGATCCGCACCTGCAGGCACTGGGGCGCATCCATGGCGAGCGCGAGGCCCGTGCGGCGATCGATATCGCGCTCAGGCATTTCGACAACGTCAACCTTGACCTGATGTACGCACTGCCAGGACAGACGCTGGATGAGTGCGTGCGCGACCTCGATGCGGCGTTGTCTTATGGCACCACGCACCTGTCGCTCTACCATCTCACGCTGGAACCGAATACGTTGTTCGCAAAGTTTCCGCCTGCACTGCCCGATGAAGATCTTGCGTACGAGATGCAGGACCTTGTTGAAGCGCGCACGGCGCAAGCCGGCTATCGGCACTATGAGACTTCCGCTTACGCGAGGCCGCATCGGGAGGCGAAGCACAATCTGAACTACTGGCGTTTTGGCGACTATCTCGGCATTGGTGCCGGCGCGCATGGCAAGCTGTCATTCCCGCACCGCATCCTGCGCCAGATGCGCCACAAGCATCCTGCCACATACATGGCCCAGGCCATGGCCGGAAACGCAGTCCAGGAAGCGCACGACGTCAGCGCCGACGACCTGCCCTTCGAGTTCATGCTCAACGCGCTACGGCTTACCGATGGCGTATCGGCAGCGAGCTTCCATGACTACACCGGCCTGCCGTTGCACACGATCGGCAAGCAACTGGCAGCAGCGGAACAGAAGGGTCTGCTGGAAGCGGACCCCACCATGATCAAACCGACCGAACTGGGGCGCCGCTTCCTC
>VFQP010005960.1_pt1 | contig 10280 bp, 11 predicted proteins | sample 3512351 | NCBI WGS metagenome assembly VFQP01 (sample SAMN10412372, study PRJNA504923) | tailings metagenome | isolation source: Relicate 1 Philex TSF1 revegetated site | place: Philippines: Tuba, Benguet | collected 2017-08-29
ATGCGAATGACGGGGGTGGATAGAAAACCGCGGGCCAACCGCTTCGCATGAACCGCTTCGCCTGAACGTGCACGCCCACGGCCCGCCTCTTTCGCGATGCCCCCGAAGCGGCTTCAACCACTCGGCGTTAACCCTGCGGATGCCATCAGCCCCTGGCTTGCCTGCATGGCCCTCGCCTCCGCGTTTGGGTTTGCTTCGAGCGCCACCCAAACGGGTTGAGTTCATTGTGCTGAAGAATTGGCACACGTCCGCTCTGATGGAGCCACCTTCCTGAGCTACTTGCACACCGTAGCGAATACTTAGGAGGCATGTATGAAATACACTGTTGAGATTGCGAAAGATGAGAACGCACACGAGCTTAAATTTCTGTTCGAGCAATTCACCATCGAAACCGGCTGCGCCGCTCTTTACGACGACGACCATTGCGGCGACCACGTTGCAAAACTGATCCAGGCTGGACTGGGATTCATTCTGCGGAAAGAAGGCAATCCCATCGGGATGATAACCTGCCATCGCATCGATGCGGGTTACGCCATGCTCGCCGACTTGGAGACGACCCACACTTACGTCATCGCTGAGGAACGAAGCTACATAGCAATCTCGGCGTTGTTGAAGTTTGTCGAGGAGCACGCAGTGAGAGAAGGGGTTGGTGTCCTCTTCAGCCAGTGTGATTTCCGGACAGCGGTCGTAGGCGATCCCGGAAACAGCGAACGCGTCCAAAAACTCTACAAGCTGAGGGGCTACCGCGGGCCCATCGGCGTCATCTACTCGGCGCCGCGGTGCGTCCCCGTTGGGACAACGTTCCTCTTCAATGGCATCGCGGCCGACGACATTCGGCCGCTCTCCCCGGCCGGCCGATATCCAACCGGCGCATCAAACTCGTTCGGCGCGCAAGCTAGCGTTTGAGGTCAATGCGCTTCTAGCTCAATTGGATAGAGCATCGGATTTTGAGGCCCCATCGCTGGAGGTCTTGCTCCGGCGATGGGCAGCCAGCGGTGGCGTTACGGCAGCCCCTCCTCCGCCGTCCGCACCATGGCAGCGATCACCGCCGCATAGACCGATGCCACGAACCCGGTCAGCACGTTGACGCTAATGACGATGCCGATCAGCCGGGCCCATTCCTGGCCCATGACGGCGGTCAGCAACGTGACGATGAAATCGTCGAACGCCTGCTTCAACTGGAAGAACAGTTCGCTGACCTGGCTGACGGACGGCTTCTGCGGAAGCTCCCAGACGAGCTTCCAGCCGATGTCCCCTACGCTGGCCGTTCCGAGAATGCCGTAAGCCGCCAGCGCCGCGATGCCAGCCGAGAACGCGAGACCGAGCGGCGGCGCCAAGCGGAAGTATCCCCAGCGCCAGGGTTGCGCGCGGAGCGATACGGACAGCGCTCGCAGCGCGCTGGAGCCGGCGTAGGTCGTGAGGCCGAAGACGACGGCGACCCAGAACAGCCGATGGCTGTCGGTGCCGGCGAACGTGAACAGCGCTGCCAACCCGGCGAGCACGCCCTTCATGAGCGCCTCGACCGTGCCCACCAGCCCGACCAGAAGAATGCGCGGCGTGCGGGCGCCTTCGAAATAGAACGGCAGCTCGAAGGAGAGCCGCTTCGTTTCGAGACGCAGGCCGAGAACGAAGCTCAACGCGGCGGTGAAGCCAGCGAACAGGAACGGATAGTAGTAGCCGAACATCGCAACGCCGGCGACCGCGGCGATCTCGGCTGCCATGATCACGGCGTTCAAGAGAATGCGAAGAATGATCATCGGTGTTGCGGCGCGATCCAGATACAGATGTCGGACTCACGCGGCAAGCCTCAAGCTCCCTCAGAGTCCGGAACGTCCGCCGACCTTAGCGTGTAGACTTGCGCTGGACCACGCCTCTCACTCGAGAGACGAAACCGTTGTCTCCGGTTTGCAACGGGCGTCGCCCGATCTCGCCATGGTGGCGTTAAACGGGAACGTGCGGCGGAACATGCGGAACTCGCCGCCGGTGTCACCCGCGATCTGGAGCTGCTTCTCGACAGAGTCTCCGCCCGCGTCGACGAGGTAGGCTTCGACGACGTAGGGCTCCGTGCCCTTGGCCAGCTCCAGCTTGCCTTTGAAGAGCGTGACGGCGCCGCTCGCGTCACCGGCATCCAGCTTCAGCGCGGTCGCGCCGCAGCGTTGCTCCGACCCGGTCACCTCGACGCCGCACCATCCCGTTGCGCAGCGCGCGACATCCAGGGTGAGCGTGCAAGGCTTGTCGCCGCAATCGGGTCGCCGTGCAATCTCGTACGTGCGGCCCTCCCAGCGTCCGGAGATGTCGATGACCGCCTGTTCCGGTGCCGGCGCTGTGGTCGCCGCATCGTCGCCCGCGAGGACGGCGCCCGCCGCAGCTAGAACACAAAGTGCAGCGAAGCTCGAAACGATCCGAATGCCCCGTGTTCTCATGCTCATGACGCGAAATCGCACCTCCCATAAATTGATCACGGAGCCGATGAAATCAGCGGGCGCGGGCGAATTTGTGTCGCGCATTCTCTTCATTGCCGCCATTTGCCTCCTGATCTCCCTCGCTGTCCCGACAGGACTGGTGGCGCTGGTCGAGGGCGCCGGCGCGATGCCCCTTCCCTTCAATCTCCACGTTGTCGATCAGCGGCTTCCCGGCATCTTCAAGCTGCACATGCTGGCGTCGGGCGCGGCACTCGTCCTCATTCCTCTCGTCATTGCGACACGCCGCACGCGCGCTTGGCATAGGCCGCTCGGCCGCGTGACGGCTGCGCTCGTGATTGCCGGCGCGCTGACATCATTCCCAGTGGCCTATGAAAGCACGTCAGTTTTTCCCGCCCGGCTTGGTTTCGCGGCGCAGGGGATCGTCTGGCTCGGACTAGTGATCGCCGGTGTCATCGCCATCCGCCGGAAGGAAAAGGCGCGGCACGCTGCGCTGATGCTCGCCATGGCGGCCGTGGCGTCCGGCGCGATCTGGGTGCGGCTCACGACCGCCGTCGTGGCGTCTTGGGGTCTCCCCTTCGATCCGATTTATGCCTGTGCCACCTGGCTGGGCTGGCTCGTTCCGCTGGCCCTCGTCGTCGCGCTCGCACCAGTACCGCTTTTGCCGAGGCGGACTGCTTCACCCCGGGCTCTCGCCGCCTGAGGCCGGCTCTAGTTCCTTGTTCTATCGATGCTTCTTATTGGAAAACCGGTTCCCACTTTTCCGGAAGCACTCTAGGTTCGAGCCAAATTCTCATCCAGGGTGCTCGGGCCTCCATGAAACCCTCCAAAGACATCGCGCGGCTGATTGAAATCATGGCGGCGTTGCGCACGCCGGTCACGGGATGCCCGTGGGATCTCGAGCAGACTTTCGCGACGATCGCGCCCTACACCATCGAGGAAGCCTACGAAGTGGCCGATGCGATCCAGCGCGGCGATCGCCACGACCTCAAGGACGAGCTTGGCGATCTGCTGCTGCAGGTCGTCTATCACGCTCGCATGGCCGAGGAAGAGCACGCGTTCGCATTCGGCGATGTGGTGGAGGCCGTGACAACCAAAATGATCCGTCGCCATCCGCACGTGTTCGGTACCGAGGAAGAGCGCGCTGCCGGCGCGGAGCCTGGGTTCTGGGCGCGTATCAAGGCCGAGGAAAAAGCCGCGAAACCAAAAGCTGACAAGGCCAGCGCGAGCTTCCTGGCCGACGTTCCGGCGGCGCTTCCCGCGCTCACGCGGGCGATAAAGTTGCAGGACAAAGCTGCGCGCGTGGGCTTCGATTGGCCGTCCCTCGCGCCGGTGTTCGACAAGATGCGCGAGGAGCTTGCGGAGCTGGAGGACGTGGCCGCTCCCGCCGATCCGCGCGGCGCCAATCCGGACCGGAGCGAAGCGAAGGCCGCGAAGATCGCGGAGGAGTTCGGGGACCTGCTGTTCGTGATGGCCAACGTGGCCCGCCACCTGAAGCTCGATCCGGAGGCGGCGCTGCGGGCTGCCAACGACAAGTTCGTGCGCCGCTTCCAGCACATCGAGCAACGTCTGTCCGAACAAAACCGTTCGCCCGAGGGCGCAACTCTTGCCGAGATGGATGCGCTCTGGGACGAAGCGAAAGCGCGCGAGCGCGGCTGAAAAAACAAGAGGCGGAGTGCGCGTTGCGCCTCCGCCCCAAGTTCAGAATTCCCGCTGCCGAATTCGCCGGTTCTTCTTTAAATGTCGAGCGTGTTGTCGCGCTCCCACTGCGTGAAGTGGGTGGTGTAGCTGTTCCACTCTTGCGTCTTGAGCTTGATGTAGGCGTCGGAGAACTCGTTGCCGAGCGCAGCCTTGAGCCCCGCGTCCTTGTCGAAGTAGCGGATCGCATCGAGCAGGTTCAACGGCAGCTTCGGCGCGTCCTTCACCGTGTGGCCGTCCTTGTACATGTCGATGTCGAGACGCTTGCCCGGGTGAGCGTTGCGATCGATACCGTCGATGCCGGCCGCGATGATGACGGCCTGCAGGAGGTATGGGTTCGCCGCGCCGTCCGGCAGACGCAGTTCGAAGCGGCCCTTGCCCGGCACGCGAACCATGTGCGTGCGGTTGTTGCCGGTCCAGGTCACGCTGTTCGGCGACCACGTCGCGCCCGAGATCGTGCGCGGCGCGTTGATACGCTTATAGGAGTTGACGGTGGGGTTGGTGATCGCAGCGAGCGCTTCGGCGTGCTGCATGATACCGCCGAGGAAGTTGTAGCCCTGCTGGGAGAGGCCCATCTCGTCGGAGTTATCGTAGAACTTGTTGGTCTTGCCTGTCGGTGCGTCCCAGACCGAGATGTGCGCGTGGCAACCGTTGCCGGTCAGGGTCGGGAACGGCTTGGGCATGAAGGTCGCCCGCAGGCCGTGCTTCTCGGCGACCGACTTCGCCATGAACTTGAAGAACGAGTGCCGGTCGGCAGTGGTGAGAGCGTCATCGAAGTTCCAGTTCATTTCGAACTGGCCGTTGGCGTCCTCGTGGTCGTTCTGGTACGGGCCCCAGCCCAGTTCCAGCATGTAGTCGCAGATCTCAGCGATGACATCGTAACGGCGCATGAGAGCCTGCTGATCGTAGCAGGGCTTGGCCGCCTGGTCTTTGCCGTCGGAGATCGCGGTGCCGTCCTGATTGACCAGGAAGAACTCGCATTCGACGCCCGTCTTGACCCGAAGGCCCTTCTCGGCCGCCTTGGCATTGATGTTCTTCAAGACCACGCGGGGCGACTGGGCGACGTGCTTGTCTTCCATCACGCAGTCTGCGGGAACCCAGGCCACCTCCGGTTTCCAGGGTAGCTGGATCAGAGCGGCCGGATCGGCCATGCCGAGCATGTCGGGATGAGCCGGCGTCATGTCGAGCCAAGTCGCGAAGCCCGCGAACCCGGCGCCGTCCTTCTGGATGTCACTGATCGCCGCGGCGGGAACCAGCTTGGCGCGCTGGTAGCCGAAGAGATCGGTGAAGGAGATCATGAAGTAGCGGATCCCGCGCTCTTTGGCGACTTGAGCCAAATCCATGGCGCTTCCCCCGGACACGTTTGTTTGTATGTTCATGCTACATGTTCCTGAACACTTGAGCCTTTAGAATTTGCCTTGGCCTGGAATCCAGCCCGTTCCCGCCAGAGGGACGCGCGCCATGGCGGCGGCCTCAATCGTGAGCGCACAAAGATCTTCCGGCTCGAGGTTGTGAACGTGGTTGTGCCCGGCTGCGCGTGCGATGGTCTGCAGCTCGAGCGTCATCACCTTCAGGTAGTTCGCGAGACGACGGCCTGCACGCACCGGATCGAGGTGCTTTGCAAGTTCCGGATCCTGCGTCGTGATGCCCGCGGGATCGCGTCCCTCGTGCCAATCGTCGTAGGCGCCGGCCGTCGTATTGAGCTTCTGGTATTCGGCCTCGAGGGCCGGATCGTTGTCACCGAGAGCGACGAGCGCTGCGGTGCCGATCGCAACCGCGTCGGCGCCGAGAGCGAGGGCCTTGGCGCAGTCGGCACCATTGCGGATGCCGCCCGAGACGATCAGCTGGACCTTGCGGTGCATGCCGAGATCCTGCAGCGCCTGCACGGCCGGACGGATGCATGCGAGCGTCGGCTGACCAACGTGCTCGATGAACACCTCCTGCGTGGCAGCCGTGCCGCCCTGCATGCCGTCGACGACGACGACGTCGGCGCCGGCCTTAACCGCGAGCGCAGTGTCGTAGTAAGGACGCGCGCCACCGACCTTGATGTAGATCGGCTTCTCCCAGTCGGTGATCTCGCGAAGCTCGAGGATCTTGATCTCGAGGTCGTCGGGACCGGTCCAATCCGGATGGCGGCACGACGAGCGCTGGTCGATGCCCTTGGGCAGAGTGCGCATCTCGGCGACGCGATCAGAGATCTTCTGGCCGAGCAGCATGCCGCCGCCGCCGGGCTTCGCGCCCTGGCCAACGACCACCTCGATGGCGTCGGCACGGCGCAAGTCGTCGGGGTTCATGCCGTAGCGCGAGGGCAGGTACTGATAGACCAGCATTTGCGAATGGCCACGCTCTTCGGGCGTCATGCCGCCGTCGCCGGTCGTCGTGGACGTTCCGGCGAGCGTTGCACCACGGCCGAGTGCTTCCTTTGCGTTGCCCGACAGCGCGCCGAAGCTCATGCCTGCAATCGTGATCGGGATCTTGAGCTGGATCGGCTTCTTTGCGTACCGCGTGCCGAGCGTGACGGCCGTCGAGCACTTCTCGCGATAGCCTTCAAGCGGATAGCGCGACATGGAAGCGCCGAGGAACAGCAGATCGTCGAAATGCGGAAGCTTGCGCTTCGCGCCTGCACCGCGAATGTCATAGATGCCGGTTTGAGCGGCACGGCGGATCTCCGACAGCGTATAGTCGTCGAAGGTCGCGGACTTGCGGGGAGTTGTGGGAGGATTATGGTAGCTCATCAGTATGCGTCCGCGTTATCGATGTTGAAGTTGTAGAGCTTACGAGCAGAGCCGTAGCGCTTGAACTCCGACGTCTTCACGCCGTTGACGCCGGCCTTCTTCAACAGCGCCGACAGAGCGTCGTGGTGCTCAGGGCGCATTTCCTTCTCGATGCAGTCCGCACCGAGGCTCTTCACGCTGCCGCGGACGAAGAGCTTCGCTTCGTAGATCGAGTCACCCAGCGCATCGCCGGCATCGCCGAGAACGACGAGGTTGCCGGTCTGCGCCATGAAGGCCGACATGTGGCCGATGTTGCCTTTGACGACGATATCGATGCCCTTCATCGAGATGCCGCAGCGCGACGACGCGTTGCCCTCGATGAGGAGCAGGCCGCCACGGCCGGTGGCGCCGGCGTATTGGCTGGCATCACCCTTCACGACCACCCTGCCCGACATCATGTTCTCGGCGGCGCCGGGACCGGCGGAGCCATGCACGACGACGGTCGCCTGCTTGTTCATGCCGGCGCAGTAGTAGCCGACGGGACCGCGGATATTGACGTTCACGGGAGCATCGATACCGACGGCAACCGCGTGCTGACCGCGAGGATTGATAACCTCCCACTCAGTTTCGTTGGTGCCTTCCTTGAGCTCGTGCAGGCTGTGATTGAGCTCGCGGAGCGGAGTTTTCTCCAGATCAAAGGACCTCATTTTAGCGCTCCCAGAAATAGACAGTGGCGGGCTCCGGCTCCCAGACTTTTGCGTTCTCGATGCCGGGAAGGTTGGCGAGCGCGCGGTATTCGGATCCGAAGGCGACGTATTGATCGGTTTCGGCGAGAACAGCCGGCTTGCAGGCGATGGGATCGCGCACGACGCCGAAGCCGTTCTTGGTGCCGACGACGAACGTGAAGAAGCCGTCGAGGTCCTCGAGGCTCTTCTCGAGCGCCTGGCCGAGGTTGAGGCCCTGGTTCATGCGCCAGGTGAGATAGGCGGCAGCGACTTCGCTGTCGTTCTCGGTCTCGAACGTCATGCCGTCGTGCTTGAGTTCGCGACGGAGGTTGTTGTGGTTCGAGAGCGAGCCGTTGTGCACGAGGCACTGGTCAGGGCCGGTGGAGAACGGATGGGCACCGAGCGTCGTCACGGCGGATTCGGTGGCCATGCGCGTGTGGCCGATCGCGTGCGTGCCGGTCATCTTCGAGAGCGCGAACTGCTTCGCCACCTCGGTCGGATATCCGACTTCCTTGTAGATCTCGATCGAGTCGCCGCGTCCCATGATGCGGACGGTCGGGAATGCCGAGCGGATCGCTTCGCGCGCGGCGTCGGCCTTGTCGGCGGGGCACGTCAGCACGGCGTGCGTCGACTTCACATCGAGCGTCACGGAGCTGCCGATCTCTTTTTCGATAGCTTTCGCGAGGCCGGCAAAATCCTTGTCCGGCGTCGGCGACTGAAGCGTGATCTTCGCTTTGCCCGACGCTGTGGCGCCGTAGACGGCGAATCCGGCCGAGTCCGGCCCGCGCTCGCACATTGTGGCGAGCATGCCCGCCGTAAGTTCGCCGAGGCGAGGCTCGAGCGCCTTGTCCTTGATGAACAGTCCCACAATTCCACACATCGGCTGGGCACCCCCTGATGGTTTGTTATTATCTTGAATAAGAGTAGCAGAAACTTTCCTGACGTTCAACTGTCATGAAAGAATTATTCCTGCAATTAAATTTTTGTGTTTCCGCGCAGCCATTTCTCGTAATTCACGCGCGCGATCCGGTAGGCATCGGGAATTGAAAGAGCCCAAACGAAGAGGCCAAGAGCCGAGCGCCCGATGAAGGATTGATCGGGGGTCGTCGTGTGCCAGGACACAAGCGCGAGCAGCAGCGCGAAAAATGCGAAGCCAAAACCACGTTGCGGCTGGCCGACAGCGACATGCCCGGCGCCGGGCATGACGACAGCCAATGCAAGAACCGTGTAAGGGTTGATGGGTGCGCCATTTTTCGTCATGCGACGGCGCTCTCCTGCGGAAATGCCGCCGATTTCAACGTTTCGAGTTGGGCGAGCGCGAGTTCAAGATCTGCGGCCGGCACTTCCGCATCATCGAAGACTGCCTGCCGAAGCAGCAAATGCTCACCTCTTCGGCCTTCGCTGGCTTGCCGAATGATGCGCAGACCTTCGCGAGTGACGGCCACTTCCTTGACCTTCGGGTCTTTGAGGATAGCCGCGATTGGAGCTGCGAGCCGATCGAGAAGGATCGCAGAGCGCAGATTTTCGCCCCGGACGATCACCTCCTCGGGAAACCCCGACGGCGGTTCGATCACTTCATCAAACTGTCCGGTCAGGCTGTAGAATTCGTAGTTGTTTGGCCGAACGAGCACCGCGAAGCCGCCGATGCGAGGCAGCTTGTCGAGCACGGTGACTTGCAGCCAGAGCTGCGGCAGCCGGCGCATGGTCATGGTATCGGCGATCAGCCGCACGTCGATGTTGCGGTCACCGACGCGGCCGCTGAGGATCGGGAAGTCGTCACCCTCGTGCTTCAGGACATGACGATCAAAGAGGCGGATGCAGCCGTCGAGCAAGCCGCGGCGGCTCGTTCGCAAGGCGTTGTGATCGCGAATTGCGATCAACGCCAGAACGCCACCGATGGCAGAGACAATCAATGCTGTCTGTAACAAGGACACGAGCTCACAACTCTCTTAGGGATGCGTTGTGTGGACCGAACGCGCGAGCATTCCGGTAGAACGAAGCGCGGGAAGTGTTTCCCCTTCCCGCGCTCCGAGTGACGTCGAGATCAATAGCCGACCGGCTTCGGCCAGGGCATCGTGAACTGCGCGCCACGCTTCACGAACTTGTAGCGATGGAACGCGAACCACAGCGACGCGACGATATAGAACACCAGCATCGCGATGAGCTGTGTGCCGTAGCCCAGGAACACCGCGAAATACGTCGCGGAGCAGAGCAGCAGCAGCACCAGGGCCGGAAGCGGATGGAACGGGTGCACGTAGCCCCGCTTGATCGAGCCGAGCGGCCACTTCTTGCGGAACATGATCACGTTGACCGCCATGAACGTGTACTCGAGCAGACCCGACAGGATCGAGAACGTGATCACCTGATCGAGCGGCGCGAAGTATGCGAACACGAGCGCCACCGGCACGAGGAACACAATCGAGCGGTAGGGCGTGCGGTACTTCGGATGCACGGCGCCGAACACCTGCGGCAGATAACGGTCGCGACCCATGGAGAACCATGCGCGCGAGGCGTCATTGATGCAGCCGTTTGCGGAAGCCAGCGTCGAGAAGATGGTGCCGATGAAGAGCAGCACCATGAGCACGGTCGAGTCCGTTAGACGCGCGGCGTCGAACAGCGGTGTCACAGCCTGGCCCAGGTATTCCCACGGCATCAGACCGACGCAGACGTACCAGGTCATCGTTGCTGCAATGAGCAGCGTGATAATGCCGGTCATCGTGCCG
>VFQP010005961.1_pt1 | contig 10278 bp, 9 predicted proteins | sample 3512351 | NCBI WGS metagenome assembly VFQP01 (sample SAMN10412372, study PRJNA504923) | tailings metagenome | isolation source: Relicate 1 Philex TSF1 revegetated site | place: Philippines: Tuba, Benguet | collected 2017-08-29
TGTCCACGTAGAAGGGGTTGGCCATGATGCCCATCACCACGTCGCTGATGCGGTAGACGCCGATCAGCGCAAGGATGAGCACGGCCTGTTTGCCGTAGCGGCGCAGGAAATCGGCAAAGGGCTCGATGAGCGCGCCGCGCAGCCACTCGGCGGCGCTGCGCGCGGGCGGCAGTTCCACGCGCGCGGGCTCGCGCGAGAGCAGCACGGTCACCACGCCCACCGCCATGCTCGCGGCCATCACGAGGTAGGCGGTGCTCCAGCCGGCCTGCTGGTAGCCCGCGCCCGCGATCTCGTTGCGCGCGGCCAGCCACAGCACGCCCGCGCCGGCCCAGATCATGGCCAGCCGGTAGCCGGTCTGGTAGGTGGCGGCCAGCGCGCCCTGGCGCTGGGCGTCGGCCGACTCGATGCGAAAGGCGTCGAGCGCGATGTCCTGCGTGGCCGAGGCAAAGGCCACCGCGAGCGCGCACCACACCACCACCTCCAGGCCCTGGCGCGGATCGGCCAGCGCCATGCCCACCAGCGCGGCCGCGATGCACAGCTGCGACAGCAGCAGCCAGCTGCGCCGCCGCCCCAGGGCGCGCGTGAGCAGCGGGATCGGCAGCCGGTCCACCAGCGGCGCCCAGCACCACTTGAAGCCATAGGCCAGGCCGACCCAGCTCAGGTAGCCGATGGTGGTGCGGTCGATGCCCGCCTCGCGCAGCCGGAAGCTCAGCGTGCCCAGCACCAGCAGCAGCGGCAGGCCGGCCGCGAAGCCGAGCGCGAACATGCGCAGGCTCGCGGGCTCGAGGTAGACGCGCAGCGCCTGGGCCCAGCTCGGGCGGGTGGGAGGGGCGGGCTCGGGGGTGGCGTGGTCGGGCGGCATGCGATGGGTGGTGTGTGGCCGTCACGCACGGGTGATCGGCTTTGCCTATTATTCGCGCATGTGCCTGCTCTGCGACCTCAAGACCCGCCTCGCTCCCGAACCCGCACGGCCCCGGCCCGACCACGTGTGGTCGGCGCGCCGCGCCTTCGTGCTTGCTGCCGGTGCCGCCGCGGCCGCGCCGGCGCTCGCCCAGGTCGACGTGGGCCAGGGGTCGGCCCTGCGCAACCTGGTGCCTGCCGAGCAGCTCGAGAACGCCGCCGACAAGCAGTACGACCAGATGATGGCCGAGGCCCGGGCCAAGGGCGCGCTGGCCCCCGCCAGCGACCCGCAGCTCCAGCGCCTGCGCAACATCGCGCGCCGCCAGATCCCGCACGCCGCGCCCTGGAACGACCGCGCCAAGCGCTGGCAGTGGGAGGTCAACCTGATCCGCAGCGAGCAGATCAACGCCTTCTGCATGCCCGGCGGCAAGATCGCCTTCTACACCGGCATCCTCGACAAGCTCCAGCTCAGCGACGACGAGGCCGCGATGATCATGGGCCACGAGATGGCGCATGCGCTGCGCGAACACGCGCGCTCGCGCGTGGCCAAGACCAACGCCACCGGCATGGGCCTGTCGATCGCGGCCCAGCTGCTGGGCCTGGGCCAGCTCGGCGACGTGGCGGCCAACCTCGGCACGCAGCTGCTCAGCCTCAAATACAGCCGCGACGACGAGACCGAGGCCGACCTCGTGGGCCTGGAACTCGCGGCGCGCTCGGCCTACGAGCCGCAGGCCAGCGTCACGCTGTGGCAGAAGATGGCCGCGGCCGGCGGCGGTGCGGCCCCGGGCTTCCTGTCCACCCACCCCAGCGGCCCCGACCGCATCCGCCAGCTGCAGGCCAACATCCCCAAGGTGCAGGGCCTGTACGAGCAGGCCCGGCGCGGCTGACACCGGGGTTGACACCGGGGTTGAGGCCGCGGCTCAGGCCGGCGCGGCCGCCGGCAGGGCCCAGCCCATCTCTTTCGCCCACTCGGCGATGAAGCGCTCGGTGCTGCGGCCCTCCTCGGCCAGCCAGGCCAGGAACTCGGCCACCGCGGGGTTGCGCGCCGAGGCCAGCGCCGTGTTCGCGTAGTAGCGCCGCTGCATCGCGCCCTGCAGGCCGAAGGGCGCGGCCAGCCGGCCGGCCCCGATGTCGTCGGCCACCAGGAACAGCGGCACCAGCACCACGCCCAGGCCTTCGGCCGCGGCCTGCAGCGCAAAGTACATCTGCTCGAAGTTGAGCGCGCTCGCGCCCGCGGTGGGCGCCAGGCCCGCGGCGCGCTGCCAGGCCGACCAGGGGTAGGGCTCGGTCGCGTAGTGCAGCAGGGTCTGGCGCGCCAGGTCGGCGGGCGTTCGCAGCCCGCCCGACTCGACCAGATCGGCGTGGCACACGGGCACGATGATTTCCGTCATGAAGGGCACCGAATGGCAGCCCGCGAGCGGCTCGAGCGCGCCGCGGATCGCGATGTCGTAAGGGTGCTCCTGGAAGTTCACCGGTGCCAGCGAGGTGGTGAGCCGCACCTCGGTCTCGGGGCGGCGGCGCTGGAAGCCCGACATGCGCGGGATCAGCCAGCGCATGGTGAAGGTCGGCGGCGCGCTCACGCCCAGCGCCGTCGGCGCGGCCTTCTGCGTCATGTGCATGGTGAGCACGGCCAGCCGGTCGAGCATGGACGTGAGCTCGGTCGCGAAGGCGCGCCCGTCGGCCGTGAGCGTGAGCTGCGAGGCCGCGCGGTGGAACAGCGCGGTGCCCAGCCATTCCTCGAGCAGCGCCACCTGCCGGCTCACCGCGCCGTGGGTCACGTTGAGCTCGTCGGCGGCCTTGGTGAAGCTCACGTGGCGGGCCGCGGCCTCGAAGGCGCGCACGGCGTTCATGGGGGGCAGGCGTCTCATCGGGTGCTCGGGTGGGGCGGTTTTAGCGTGAGTTTTTCTCACGCTACGCCAGCTTTGATCGATTGCTGGACAGGGGCTCGAAGCCGAGAATTTTCCCCAAGGCAGCAGGGAAAACCGATGTTCCCAGGAGCCCGGGAAACCCGCAAGCCGTTCGTGAATTTTTTGCACCGCAACATCCACGCCGCACCGCCATGAAAGCCGCCCCGTTCGAATACATCCTGGCCGACTCGCTGGCGCACGCGCTCGAGGTGCTCGAGCGCCACGGCCACGAGGCCAAGCCCATCGCCGGCGGCCAGAGCCTGGTGCCCATGATGGCCATGCGGCTGGCGCGTCCCGCGGTGCTGCTCGACATCAACCGCCTGTCCGAGCTGCGCCAGCTCGCGGTCCGGCCGGACGGGGTGCAGATGGGCGCGACCACGCCGCAGCGCGTGGTCGAGCACAGCGCCGAACTCGCGCGCGCGCTGCCGCTGGTGCGCGACGCGCTGCGCTGGGTCGGCCACATCCAGACCCGCAACCGCGGCACCGTGGGCGGCAGCCTGGTGCACGCCGACCCGGCGGCCGAGCTGCCGCTGGCCGCCGTGGTGCTCGACGCCTCGCTGCACCTGCGCAGCCGCGCCGGCGGCGAGCGCCGCATCGCCGCGCGCGACTTCTTCCTCGGCCCCATGTTCACCGCCACCGGCGAGACCGAATGCCTGGTCGACCTGCACTGGCCCGTGTGGTCCGGCGAGGGCATTCGCACGGCCTTCAGCGAGGTCTCGATGCGTCACGGTGACTTCGCCATGGCCGCGGCCGCCTGCCAGCTGCAGCTCGACGCCGACGGCGTGTGCCGCCGCGCGAGCTTCGGCCTCGGCGGCCTCGACGGCACGCCGCGCGCCTTCCCCGAACTCGCGCAGCAGCTCGTGGGCCGACGCATCGATGCGCGGCTGGCCGACGAGCTCGCGCACGCCGCCGTGGCGCAGACCGAGCCCGGCACCGACCTGCACGCGAGCGCCGACTACCGGCGCCACCTCGGCGTGGTGACGCTCTCGCGCGTGCTGCAGCAGGCCGCGCAAGGCCACACCGCCGCCCTTCAACCCTGATACCGCACCCGCCATGGCCACACCGCTCGTCTCCATCGACATCGCCGTCAACGGCGTGATCCAGCCGCGCACGGTGGAAGCGCGCACCACGCTGGTCGACTTCCTGCGCGACCACCTGCACCTCACCGGCACCCACGTGGGCTGCGAGCACGGCGTCTGCGGCGCCTGCACGGTGCTGCTCGACGGCGAGCCGGTGCGCTCGTGCTGCCTGTTCGCGGTGCAGGCCAAGGGCATGGCCGTGACCACGGTCGAAGGCCTGGCGCCGCAGCGCGGCCAGCTCTCGACGCTGCAGGACGCGTTCTGCGAAGCGCACGCGCTGCAGTGCGGCTACTGCACACCCGGCATGCTGGTGGCGTGCCACGCGCTGATCGAGCGCACGCCGCACCCGAGCGAGGCCGAGATCCGCGAGGCCATCGGCGGCAACCTGTGCCGCTGCACCGGCTACCAGCAGATCGTGGACGCGGTCAAGCGCGCCACCGCGCCCGGCGCGGAGGTGTCGAAATGAGCGCCCCGCGCCACCCGGCCTACGAGGCCTTCAAGTACATCGGCCGGCCGCGCCGCGCGGTGGAGCACCGCCGCTTCGTGCTGGGCCAGGGCCATTTCGCGGCCGACGTGCACCTGCCCGGCCTGCTGCACGTGGCCATCGTGGCCAGCCCGCACGCCAGCGCGCGCATCGTGTCCATCGACACCTCGCCCGCGCTCGCACTGCCCGGTGTGCACGCCGCGCTCACGGGCGAGCAGATGAACGACGCCATCAAGCCCATGCTGCCCGGCGTGGACGCGCCCAGCGTCACGCGCTACCCGCTGGCGCGCGGCGTGGTGCGCTACGCGGGCGAATGGGTGGTGGCCGTGGTGGCCGAGTCGCGCGCGCTGGCCGAGGACGCGGCCGAGCTCGTGCACGTGGAATACGAGCCGCTGCCGCACGCGGTCGACCCCGAAGCCGCGATGGCGCCCGGCGCGCCGCTGGTGCACCCCGCGCACGGCAGCAACGTGATCTGGCAGCGCCGCTTCGACTGGGGCCCGGTGGACGAGCACTTCGCGGCCGCCGAGCACACGCTGGCCTACCGCGTGCGCTGGTCGCGCAGCGCCACGGTGCCGATCGAGACCTTCGTGGTCACGGGCCTGTGGAGCGACGCCACGCAGATGCTCGACGTCTGGGCCTCGATCCAGATGCCCAAGTACCCCGACCTGCTCGCGGCCTGCCTGCAGCTGCCCGGCAACGCGGTGCGCGTGCACTTCGACGTCGACGTGGGCGGCAGCTACGGCGTCAAGCGCGGCCTCAAGCACAGCATCCTCGTGGGTTACCTCGCGAAGCTGCTGGGCCGCCCGGTGCGCTTCCTCGAGGACCGGCTCGAGAACATGCGCGGCGGCGACATGCAGGGCCCCGACCGGCTGTTCGACGTCGAGCTCGCCTTCAACGGCGACGGCCGCGTGCGCGCCATGCGCATGCGCGCCCTGGAAGACATCGGCGCCTACTCGGGCCGCTCGCCGCTGCAGCTGGGCAAGCCGGTGGGCGCCATCGTGGGCCCCTACACGATCGAGAGCGTCACCTACGACGCCTGTGCGGTGCTCACGAACAAGACGCCGCAGGAAGCGGTGCGCGGCTTCGGCCAGTCGCCCACCAACTACGCGATCGAGACCGGCATGGACAAGGTCGCGCGCTTCCTGGGCATGGACCGCATCGAGCTGCGCCGGCGCAACCTGATCCCCGCCAACGCCTTCCCCTACCTGATCCCCAGCGGCACGCACTACGACTCGGGCGACTACGAAACCGTGATGGACAAGGCCCTGGCCGCCGCGCCCTACGCCGAGCTGTGCCGCGAGCGCGACGCGCTGCGCGCCCAGGGCCTGCTCGCGGGCATCGGCCTGTCGACCTGCCTCGAACCCTCGGGCGGCAATTCGGCCTTCGAGCCGCTGTTCAACCCCAAGAACCTCACCACCACCTGGATGGACGCCTGCCTGGTGCGCATCGACCTCAACGGCGCGGTGACCGCGCTCATGGGCACGTCGAGCGCGGGCCAGGCGCACGAGACCCTGGTGTCCACCGTGGTGGGCGAGGTGCTGCAGCGCCACCCCGACAGCATCCGCGTGCTGCACGCCGACTCGCTCAACGCCCTGCCCTCCAACAGCCCCGTGGGCAGCCGCATGGCGATCATGCTCGGCGGCGCGGCCGCGGGCGCGGCGCGGCTGCTGCGCAGCAAGCTGCTGGCCATCGCGGCGCACCGCTTCGGCGTGGCGCCCGAGGCCCTGGTGTACGAAGACGGCGACGTGTTCGTGCAGGCCGATCCCGCGCGCCGCATCGGCTGGGCGCAACTGGTGGAAATCGCGCACCGCCACTACCACGAGATGCCCGCGGGCATGGAGCCGGGCCTGCAGGAGAAGTTCTGCTGGGAGGTGCCCACGGGCGGGCAGCTGCCCACGGCCGACGGCCGCGTGCAGATGTACCCCTGCCACTCGTTCGAATCGCACCTGGTGCTCGCCAGCCTCGACCCGCAGACCGGCCAGGTGCGGTTGCACCGCTACGTGGTGGGCCACGACTGCGGCGTGATGATCAACCCCGACGTCGTGCACGGCATGACCCTGGGCGGCGTCGCGCACGGCCTGGGCGCGGCCCTGTTCGAGAAGTTCGCCTACTCGCCCGAAGGCCAGCTGCTGTCGGGCACCTTCATGGACTACCTGCTGCCCAGCGCCGCCGAGGTGCCGGCCATCACCATCGTCGACCACTGCACCCCCTCCCCGCTCACCACCTTCGGCCAGAAGGGCTCGGGCGAAGCGGGCTACCTCGGCGGCCCCGCCGCCATCGCCAGCGCCGTCAACGACGCGCTGGCCCCGGCCGGCGCCGCCATCGACGCCTTGCCCATGACCCCGCAAGCCATCTGGCGCGCCCTGCAGGCCGCGCGCCCCACCAGGAGTTGATCATGAGCTGTCTGTGCATCCAGCGCCATCGCGTGCCCGGCGTCCATGGCGAGCTGTCGGTCCAGATCCAGGGCGACCTGCAGGACCCCGTGGTGCTGATGGGGCATTCCATCCTCACCTCGAGCGCGCTGTGGGAAAGCCAGGCCGTGCAGCTGCTCGCCCAGGGCTACTGCGTGGTGCGCGTCGACGCCACCGGCCATGGCGCCTCGGCCGCCCCGATGGCGGCCGTCACCATGAACGGGCTGGCGGCCGATGCGGTCGCGGTGCTCGACGCGCTGGGCATCGAACGCGCGCACTACGTGGGCCTGTCGCTCGGCGGCATGAGCGGCTTCGGCCTGGGCATCCACCACGCCGACCGCGTGATCAGCCTGGTGCTGTGCGCGGCGCGCGCCGACGCGCCCCCCGAGGTGGCCGCGCCCTGGAGCGAGCGCATCGAGCAGGCGCTGCAGAGCAACAGCTGCCAGCCGCTGGCGCGCGCCACGGTGCAGCGCTGGTTCGGCGACCGCTACCTCGACACCCACCCCGAGGTGGCCCAGACCTTCCGCCAGCTCGCGGCGCACACCACCGTCTCGGGCTTCATCGGCTGCGCGCGCGCCATCCAGGGGCTCGACTACCTGCCCCGCGTGCACACCATCGCCGCGCCCACGACGCTGATCGTCGGCGCGCGCGACGGCGTGCTGCCCGAGGCCATGCGCGACATCCAGGCGCGCATGCCGCGCGCCTCGCTCGACGTGATCGCCGACGCCGGACACCTGCCCAACATCGAGCAGGCCCGCGCCTTCAACGAGTCCCTGCTGCGCCACTTCCGCCGCCACGGCCACTGAGCCATCCCTTCGCCCACCCCACCGGAGAACCCATGCACCCGCACCTGCTCATCGAAGCACAAGACCGCCTGCTGCGCATCACGCTCAACCGCACCGAAGACAACGGCGTCTCCGACAGCATGGCCAGCGCGCTCTCGCAGTTGCTGCTCACGGCGCACGAGCGCGCCGACGCGGTGCTGCTGCGCAGCGCCGGTCCCGACTTCTGCACCGGCCGCGTGCGCGACGCCGGCACCACGCCGCCCACCGCCGAGGCCTACCTGCGCCGCGACGAGTACGACGGCATCTTCGGCAGCTACCAGGCCATGCGCGGCGCCAAGGTGCCCGTCATCGGCGTGGTTGAAGGGCGGTGCATGGGCTTCGGTGCCGCCATCGCCTCGCTGTGCGACGTGAGCTTCGCCAGCGACACCGCCACCTTCAACATCCCCGAGATCGGCCACAACGTGATGCCGACCATGGTGATGTCGGCGCTGTACGACCGCATGAACCGCAACGCCGTGCTGTGGATGGCCTACAGCGCCGACTTCATCGCCGCCGAACGCGCGCTGGCCTACGGCCTGGTGAGCCAGGTGGTGCCCGCCGCGCAGCTCGATGCCGAGGTCGAGCGATTCCTGGGCCTGCTGCTGTCGCGGCCGCGGCCCGCGCTGCTGGGTCTCAAGGAATACCTGCGCGTGGCGCCGCGCATGGACGAACAGGGCGCGATCGACTACGCGCGCAGCCTGCACTCGATGGTGAACACCGCGAGCGCCATGAAGAAGAAAGCCCACTGACCGCCCCCGAGACCCGCATGAACATCACCGGCAACCGCTCCATTCCCAGCCCGCGCGAGCGCGTGTGGGACGCCCTCAACGACCCCGCGGTGCTGCAGCGCTGCCTGCCCGGCTGCGAGTCCGTGGTGCGCGCCGCGCCCGAGCGCTTCGAGCTGGTCATGGCCGCCACCATCGGCCCGCTGCGCGCGCGCTTCAACGGCCAGCTGCACATCGACGACGCGACCGTCCCCGCCTCGTGCACCCTGCGCTTCGAAGGCCAGGGCGGCGCGGTCGGCTTCGGCCGCGGCAGCGCCGACGTGTGGCTCGACCCGGTCGCCGAGGGCACCGAGCTGCGCTACAGCGCGCAGGCCCAGGTCGGCGGCAAGCTCGCGCAGGTGGGCTCGCGGCTGATCGAGAGCGTGGCGCGCAAGATGGCCGGCGACTTCTTCGAGGCCTTCACGGCCCAGCTCGCCGCGGCCGCGCCGGCGCCGGCCGCGGCGGCGGACCTCGCACCCCGCGCCGTGCCACATACCCCCACCCCTCCAAAGCCCGTGCGCCGGCTGTCGGGCGGCTGGCTGCTGGCGGCGGCCCTGGCGGGCGCCCTGGCCGCCGCGGTCGGCCTGGCGCTGGCGCATTGAGCCGATTTGCGCGACAACCCACCCCCCTAGAGGAGACACCAACATGAAAACCCCTGGCATCAACCGCCGCACCCTGGTGCTGGCCACCGCGGGCGCCACGCTGGCTTCGGCCGCCGGCGCGCAAGGCCGCGCCGCGCGCGCCGTGAAGATCGTGGTCGGCTTTCCGCCGGGCCAGGCCACGGACATCGTGGCGCGCCTGCTGGCCGACCAGCTCAAGGGCGTCACGGGCGACACCTACATCGTGGACAACAAGCCCGGCCAGGGCGGCAGCATCGCCATGGGCCAGGTCGCCAAATCGCCGGCCGATGGCAGCGTGATGATGCTCACCCACATGTCGGCGGTCGCGGCCACGCCGCACATGTACAAGTCCGTGCCCTACGACGCGCTCAAGGATTTCGAGGCCGTGGGCCTGCTCGGCGACCTGCCTTTCGTGCTCGTGTGCCACCCCTCGCTGCCCTTCCAGAACGTGGCCGACCTGGTGCGCTACGCCAAGGCCCACCCGGGCCGGCTCACGCACGCGTCATCGGGCAACGGCACGGTGTCGCACCTGGCCATGGAAGCGCTCAAGCGCCGCGCGGGCATCGACATGCTGCACGTGCCCTACCGCGGCAGCGCGCCCGGCCTCACCGACGTGGTGGCCGGCCAGGTCTCGGTGGCGCTCGAAACCGCGGCCGCGGTGCGGCCCTTCGTGCAGTCCGGCCAGCTCAAGGCGCTGGGCACGGGCACGCCGCAGCGCATGGCGGCCTTTCCCGGCGTGGCCACCATCGCGGAACAGGGCTTCGAGGGCTTCAGCGCCAGCACCTGGCTCATGCTGATCTACCCCGCCAACACCGACAAGGCGCTGGTGCAGGCCACGTTCGAAGCCATGAACAAGGCCATGCGAACGCCCGAGGTGGAAGCCCGCCTGCTGCAGATCGGCGCCATCCCGCGCTTCAGCGCGAGCCCGGCCGAGGCCGCCGCCTACATGCGCAGCGAGTACGCGCACTGGGGCGAGGTGGTGCGCCAGAGCAAGGTCACCCTGGACTGAAACCAACGGGCCCCCACGCTCCGCCGCTGCGCGGGTCGCTGCCCCCCGAGGGGGCTGATCCGGCTTGGGGCGGCCCGGCGCCGGATCGCGCGGCTCTAGCCGCGCTCCCCCACGTAGGGGTTGAAGCGCCGCTCCTGCCCGAACGAGCCCTCGGGCCCGTGGCCGGGGATGAACACGGTCTCGTCGCCCATGGGCCAGAGCCGCTCGCGGATGCTGGCCAGCAGTTCGGCGTGGTTGCCGCCCGGGAAATCGGTGCGGCCGATGCTGCCCACGAACAGCA
>VFQP010005962.1_pt1 | contig 10275 bp, 7 predicted proteins | sample 3512351 | NCBI WGS metagenome assembly VFQP01 (sample SAMN10412372, study PRJNA504923) | tailings metagenome | isolation source: Relicate 1 Philex TSF1 revegetated site | place: Philippines: Tuba, Benguet | collected 2017-08-29
GCGCTGCAAGGTATCGGGCGTGAGGACGGCACCGGCAATCTCTTCCTGGCCGTCTACCCCGTCGGTGTCACCGGCCAGTGCATGGATGCCCGGGCTGCCGCGCAGCGTCAGCGCCAGTGCCAGCAGGAACTCCACATTGCGGCCGCCGCGGCCCTTGCCGCGCACCGTGACCGTGGTCTCGCCGCCGGACAGCAGCACGCAAGGCGTGGGGAACAGTTCATGGCCGGCCGCTTCCAGGGCAATCGAACCGAGCACCAGTCCCACGTCGCGGGCTTCGCCTTCAATGGCATCGCCCAGCAGATAGACTGGCAACCCAGCATCGCGCGCCACCGCGGCGGCGGCTTCCAATGCCATGCGTGGTGTGGCAATCAGCGTGGTGTCGATGCGCGGCAGCCGTGAGTCACCAGGCTTGATGGTCTCGGCCGCTGCGGAGCGCAATACGTTCATGATGTGCGCGGGCACCTCCAGGCCATACCTGCCGATGATGTCGAGCGCATCCTGCCGTGTGGTTGGGTCAGGCACGGTGGGGCCCGAGGCGATATCGATGGGGTCATCGCCGGGGACATCGGACAGCAGCAGGTTGCAGATCCGCGCCGGATGGCACGCAGCGGCCAGGCGTCCGCCCTTGATGCCCGACAGATGACGCCGCACGCAGTTCATCTCGGTAATCGTCGCCCCCGACTTCAGCAGCGCCCGATTGATGGCCTGCTTGTCTTCGAGCGAGATGCCCGCCAGCGGCAACGGCAGCAACGATGAGCCGCCGCCGGAGACCAGGCTGACTACCAGGTCGTCTTCGCTAAGGCCGGCCACCAGTTCCAGCATGCGGCGCGCGGCGGCATGGCCGGCGGTGTCGGGTACCGGATGTGCGGCCTCGACGATCTCGATGCGTTCGCACGGCACGGCGTACCCGTATCGGGTGACCACCAGCCCTTCCAGCGGCCACGGCCAGGCCGCTTCGAAAGCCTGCGCCATGGCTGCCGATGCCTTGCCGGCGCCGATGACGATCGTGCGTCCCTTGGGCGGTTCGGGCAGGTAGCGCGCCAGCGTCAGCGATGGCTGCGCGGCGGCGATGGCGGCGTCGAACATGCTACGCAGCAGTGCGCGCGCCTGTTTGGTATCGATGCTCATCGTTATCTGCCTTCAGTGCATCAGGCCCGCGTGGGCATCGGCGGCACGAGACAGGCCCGCGCCAAGCGACGATGGCGTCTGCGCGGGCTCGACCAGCACTTCGGGGTTGTCCACGAACTTGCCGTCGAGCGCATCCTCCAGCTGCTTCTGGTCGATGGCGCCTACCCAGCGGGCGATGGCCAGTGTCCCCACCGCGTTGCCGATTGTGTTGGTGATGGCCCGGGCTTCGGACATGAAGCGGTCAACGCCGAGCAGCAGCACCATGCCCGCGACAGGGATCTTGCCCATCGATGCCAGGGTGGCGGCCAGCGTGATAAAGCCGGAACCGGTGACGCCGGCCGAGCCCTTGGACGTCAGCAGCAGCACGCCAAGCACCACGAGCTGGTCCATCAGCGTCAACGGCGTGTTGGTGGCCTGGGCGATGAAGATGGCGGCCATTGTGTAGTAGATGCACTGGCCATCAGGGTTGAACGTAAGACCGGACGGCACGACCAGACCCACTACGGGCTTGGACACGCCGGCATTCTCAAGCTTGCGCATCAGTTGCGGCACGACCGATTCCGACGAACTGGTGCCCAGCACCGTAAAGAGCTCGTCACGGATATAGCGCAGGAACTTCCAGAGACTGAACCCGGATATGCGCGCCACGCCGCCAAGCACGAGCACCACGAACAGGAAGCAGGTGACGTACATCGTGCCCATCAGCTTGGCCAGCGAGACCACCGAGCCCAGGCCATACTTGCCGACCGTGAAGGCCATGGCACCAAACGCGGCCAGTGGCGCCAGGCGCATGACCATGCCGACGATCGAGAAGATGCCGTGCGTGAACGAATCGAGAAAATCGACAACGGGTTTGGCGCGCGGGCCGATATGCGACAACGCAATGCCGAACAGTGTGGCGAAGACCAGGATCTGCAGGATGTCGTTGCGGGCCAGCGAATCGATCACGCTGGTCGGCACCATGTTCATGAGGAAATCGATGAACGAGTGCGGCTTCTCCGCGGCATGGGTGTAGTTGGCGATGGCCTTGGTGTCCAGGTGCGCGGGGTCGACATTCATGCCGGCACCTGGTTGCACCAGGTTCACGACGATCAGGCCAAGGGCCAGCGCAAACGTGGAGAGGATCTCGAAGTAGAGCAGCGCACGCACGCCGACGCGACCCAGTTCCTTCATGTTCTCCATGCGTGCAATGCCGAGTACCACGGTGGCGAAGATGATCGGTGCAAAGACCATCTTGATGAGCTTGATGAATACGTCGCCGAACGGCTTGAGGCTGCTGCCGAGCTCGGGATAGAACACGCCGAGCGCAATGCCGGCGGATACGCCGAGCAGTACCTGCACGTACAGCTTGCCCAATAGCCTTTGAATCATGGCTGTCTCCTGCTGATTCGAGGTGAGTCGCTTGCGGTCCGGGGCTCTGGAGGCCGTTTTCGGGGACAGCAAGGGAGCAGGCGCGCACGCATGGGCGCGCGCCTGCCGGCAGCCCGGCCGTAACCGGGCGCGAAGGTGCTACAGGTGAGGCCCGGGCTGATGCGAGGCCCGGGATGGCGCCTCAGGCGGCCTTGGCCTGCTTGTTCGCAGCCAGGAAGTCGCAGACGGCCTTGGTCACGTCGACGGTCTTTGCCGTGCCACCGAGATCGCCGGTATGCAGCGCGGGGTTGGCGGTCACGGCTTCGATGGCGGCCATTACGCGTTGCGCGGCGGCGGTTTCGCCAAGGTGTTCGAGCAGCATGACCACGGACCAGAATGTGCCGACCGGATTGGCCAGGCCCTTGCCCATGATGTCGAATGCGGAACCGTGGATCGGCTCGAACATCGACGGATAGCGGCGCTCCGGATCGATATTGCCGGTGGGGGCAATGCCCAGGCTGCCGGCCAGCGCGGCGGCCAGGTCGCTGAGGATGTCGGCGTGCAGGTTGGTGGCCACGATGGTGTCGAGCGTCTTCGGACGGTTCACCATGCGTGCGGTGGCGGCATCGACGAGTTCCTTGTCCCACGTGACGTCGGGGAAATCCTTCGCTACCTGCACCGCGACTTCGTCCCACATCACCATTGCGTGGCGTTGCGCGTTGGACTTGGTAATCACCGTCAGCAGCTTGCGAGGCCGCGACTGCGCCAGCTTGAATGCGAAACGCAGGATGCGCTCCACGCCCACGCGCGTCATCATCGAGACATCGGTGGCGGCTTCGATCGGATGACCCTGATGCACGCGGCCACCCACGCCCGAGTACTCGCCCTCGGAGTTCTCGCGCACAATGACCCAGTTCAGGTCTTCCGGTGCGCAACGCTTGAGCGGGCCATCGATGCCGGGCAGGATTCGCGTCGGGCGCACGTTGGCGTACTGGTCGAAGCCCTGGCAGATCTTCAGGCGCAGGCCCCACAGCGTGATGTGGTCCGGAATCTGGTTGTCGCCAGCCGAGCCGAACAGGATCGCGTCCTTGTCGCGCAGCGCGTCGAGGCCGTCGGCGGGCATCATCACGCCGTGCTTGCGGTAGTAGTCGCCGCCCCAGTCGAAATCCTCGAACTCGAAGCGGAAGCCGGCGCCCGCGGCGGTCAGTGCTTCCATGACTTCACGGCCGGCCGGCACCACTTCCTTGCCAATGCCATCGCCGGGAATGGTTGCGATCTTGTAGGTCTTCATCTTTGTCTCCTGGTCTGGTTTCAGATTCACCGCTGAGTGCGTGGAACGGATTCTGGACGCTGGACGAGGTTCTGGATCGGCACTAAAGTTAAACCATTCTTAACTTGAAGTTAAAGACGATATGGCATCGAGCAGCGCCATCCAGCCCACCGAACTGGGGTTCTTTGCCGCCGTGGCAACGGCGGGCAGCCTGAGTGCGGCCGCCCGTGACCTGGGCATTACCACAGCGGCGGTCAGCAAGCGCCTGGCGCAGATGGAGGGCCGTATCGGCATGCCGCTGCTGGTACGCACCACGCGCCGCATGAGCCTGACCCCGGAGGGTGAGGTTTTCCTGGAGCATGCGCGCCGGATACTTGGCGAGATCGACGACCTTGAACAGTTGCTGACCAGTGCCAAGGGACGCCCCAGCGGCCTGCTGCGCGTGAACGCCACGCTCGGGTTTGGCCGCATGCACGTGGCACCGGTGATCTCCGAGTACAGCCGGATGTACCCCGATGTGGACGTGCAGCTGCAGTTGTCGGCAGATCCGCCACCACTGTCCGAGGACGCGTTCGATGTCTGTGTACGGTTCGGCGAGCCGCCCGATGCGCGCATCGTGGCCCGGCGCCTGGCGCCAAACCGGCGCCTGCTGTGCGCATCGCCCAGATACCTGCGCGAACACGGCACGCCGCAGACGCCGGGCGATCTGCCGCGCCACAACTGCATAGGCATCCGGCAAGGCAGCGATGCATACGGTGTCTGGCGCCTGAGCCCAGTGAAGGGCGCCAAGGCGCGTACCGAAGCAATCCATGTCCGCGGCAGTCTCACTACCAACGACGGCGAGATTGCCGTGAACTGGGCGCTGGAAGGTCACGGCATCGTGCTGCGCGCCGAGTGGGATGTCGAACGCTATCTGCGCAGCGGGCGGCTGGTGCAGGTGCTGCCGCAGTACGCCACGCCAGAGGCGAATATCTATGCGGTGTACCAGCAACGGCACCAACTGTCGTCGCGTATCCGCCTGTTCGTGGAGTTCCTGGCGCAGAAGTTCAGCGCGTTCGGGCGAGGGGCGTGAAAAGCTTCCATCTCCCGCTGTGCGGACCGTGAGGACCGTGCGAAAGAGGGGAGACCGCCAGGGGCATCACCAGAGCTCGTGGATTTGTAGTTCTTACCGGTGGGCTGTGCGAGCCGCTGTCGATTGCGTCCAATGCCGGCATCGGCGCGCTGCCTGTGCGAGAATCGCCGCATGCCTACCGGCGGAGCAAGCATGGTCCACGACCCCACCTCGATGGCGAGGACATTGGCTGACAATTGCGCGAGGGAACCGATTCATATTCCTGGCGGCATCCAGCCGCACGGATTTCTCATGAGTGTCGACGACCACGGTATCGTCGTGCAGGCCAGCCGCAATGTCGCGCTGCTGTCCGGCACCGAGGTCGACGCGGTGCTTGGCAAGCCGCTGGCCGAACTGATCGGTACCGGCGCGAGTCTGGTGCTCGATGCGCTCGACATGCTGGAAGCAGAAGGCATTCCACTTTACGCTGGATCGATCGAAGATCCGCGTTGCACGCGCGATGGCGCGCACACGTACTCGCCACTGGCTATCGTGGTCCATGCGCACCAGGGCTTGCGCATTGTCGAGCTTGAGCCGGCGCACGGCACCGCCGACGTATTCGCGTCGATGTATCCGCTGGTGCGTACCTTTATCAACCGGCTGCAGGGCGTTGATGACGTGGCGGGGCTGGCCCGGCTGGCTGCCGAGGAAATCCATCGCATCACGGGTTTCGGTCGCACCATGGTCTATTCGTTCGACGAGGAAGGGCACGGCCACGTCATTGCCGAGGCCGCCGAACCGGGCTACGCAACCTACCTGGATCAGCGCTTCCCGGCCTCTGACATCCCGGCGCAGGCAAGGGCGCTGTACGTGCGCAACCGCATCCGGCTGATTGCCGATGCCGACTACGTGGCCGAGCCGCTGGTGCCTGCATTGCACCCGGCCACTTGCAAGCCCACCGATCTGACGTTTGCATCGCTGCGCAGCATCTCGCCGGTACACGTGCAGTACATGAAGAACATGGGGACATGGGCCTCGATGTCGATGTCGATTGTGGTGCGTGGCCGGCTCTGGGGTTTGATCTCGTGCCATCACCATACGGCGCTGCTACCGTCGTTCGAGGTACGTACGGCGTGCGAACATGTCGCGCAGGTGTTGTCGCTGCAGGTGGAGGCCAAGGAAGATCATGCCGAGGCCGACTACCGGCTTGCGCTACGCAGGCGGCAGACGCAGTTGCTGGCCTCGATGGCCAATACCGACGACTTTGTCGAGTCCATCGCCGGCGATACAGAGGACCTGCTGGCACTGGTAGGCGCCACCGGTGCCGTGGCGGTGTTCGAGGGACGCATCGCAAGAGTGGGCGATGCGCCCGACGACGCCACCATCGACAAGCTGCTGGCGTGGCTCGATACGCGCAGCGAGGAGGTCTATGCCACCGACCAGCTCGCCGCGGCGTGGCCAGATGCCCAGGCATGCGGCATAGGGCCGGAAGCATCGGGCATGCTGGTGGTATCGCTGTCACGCATGTTCCGTAACTATGTGATCTGGTTTCGCGCCGAAGTGGTGCGCACGATCCGTTGGGCGGGCGATCCGCGCGCCAAGTTGTCGTCATTGTCCGCGTCGCTGTCGCCGCGCGAAAGCTTCGAGGCCTGGACCCAGACGGTACGAGAACGCTCGGCGCCGTGGCGGGCGGCCGAGCTCGAGATTGCCGCGGAATTTCGCGGCGCGCTGCTGGGTATCGTGCTCAAGCGGGCCGAAGAACTTGCACAGCTGGCGCTGGAGCTTGGGCGCGTCAATCGCGAACTGGAGGGTTTCTCGTATTCGGTCTCGCATGACCTGCGCGCACCGCTGCGCCACATAGTAGGCTTTGCCGATCTCTTGCGCGAGCTGGACCACAGTCGCCTGTCCGAGCGCGGCAAGCATTATGTGGACCGGATCATGGCGCAGGCGCGGTTCGGCGGCAAGCTGGTCGACGACCTGCTGGCGTTTTCGCAGATGGGACGGGCGGCCTTGCGCCCGCAGCGGGTCGACCTGCGTGCGCTGGCCGAGCGCCTGCTGGGCGAGGAGTCGAAAGATATCGGCACGCGGCGCCTGCAGTTTCAGGTTGGCGCGCTGGGCGTGGTGACGGCGGATCCGGTACTGATCGATGTGGTCTTGCGGAACCTGGTCGCTAACGCGATAAAATTCACCGGCACACGCGGTATCGATGAAAGTGGTCCGGCTGCCATCATCGAGCTGGGCATGATACCGGGCGATGGCGCGTTAGCGGGGCAGGATGTGTTCTACGTGCGCGACAATGGCGTCGGGTTCGACATGCGCTATGCCGACAAGCTGTTTGGCGTGTTCCAGCGCCTGCATCGGGTCGAGGAGTTTCCCGGTACCGGCATTGGGCTGGCCAGCGTGCACCGGATCGTCGAACGCCATGGCGGCAGGACCTGGGCCGAAGGCGAGCCGGATCGTGGCGCCACGATCTGGTTTTCGCTACCGCGCGATTTCGTGCCTGAAGGTACGGCCGGCGTCAACGAGACGGTTGCGGAGGCTGCGGCACGGCTGGCGGCCGTATCGTCCGGCCAGCCATACCGGCCGGTGTTGAAAGATTTAACGAACGTGGAGAATGAGCGTGCTGAGGCCGATCCTGCTGGTGGAAGACAACCCTGACGATATCGAGCTGACGCTGATTGCGCTGCAGAAAAGCCGCCTCGCCAATCCGGTTGTCTCTGTGCGCGATGGCGCCGAGGCGCTGGATTTTTTGCGCCGCGAGGGCGCCTACGCGGACCGCGCGGAGGAGAATCCGGCGGTCATCCTGCTGGACAAGAAATTGCCCAAGGTGGACGGCCATGAGGTGTTGCGCGAGGTGCGCGCCGATGAGCAACTGCGCCGCATTCCGGTGGTGATGCTGACGTCGTCGCGGGAGGAGCGTGACCTGCTCAAGAGCTATGACATGGGCGTGAATGCCTACGTTGTGAAGCCGGTGGAGTTCGACGATTTCATGGATGCCATCAATGACCTCGGGGTGTTCTGGGGCGTACTGAACGAACCGCCGCCTTATACGCGCTAGGCGCGATGCTATCGGGCCAGCGGCAGCCTGACCCGGAACGTGGCACCCTTGCCCAGTCCTTCACTGTAGGCGTTCACGGTGCCGTTGTGCATCAGCACCAGGTTCTTCACCATCCAGAGTCCGAGCCCGAGTCCCGGTGCGCGGTTGGTGCGATCCTGATGGGCCTGCTCGAACCGTTCGAAGATTCGCTCGAGCGCCTCGGGCGAAATACCCACCCCTGAATCGCGCACCGACAGCACTGCCTGGCCGCCATCGACTGCCACGGCCACTTCCACGGTGCCACGCTCGGCAAACTTCAGCGCATTGCTCAGCAGGTTCAAGACAATCTGCTTGAGCCGGTTCTCGTCGGCCATCACCATGCATGGCGCCGGATCGGACACGATCAGCGAGACCAGCCGCGCTTCGGCGTCGAGCCGCAAGTCTTCTGCCACGGTGGCGGCGAGCGCCGCCATGTCGAGTGGTCGCAGCTCGACAGACAGCTTGCCGGTGGCAATCGCGCCACTGTCGAGCAGGTCATCGACCATGCGCGCAAGCTGGCGCGTATTGCGCTCGATGACCTGCGCCGCCCGTCCCACGTGGGCCGGGTCGGTGCCACGTTCCAGCAGCGTGGTCCACCACAGGATGGCATGCAGTGGCGAACGCAGCTCGTGGCTGACCGCTGCCACAAAGTGATCCATGGCGCGTGCGCCGCGCTCGCTCACTTCGCGGGCACGCTGTTCCTCTGCTGCAATCGCCTGGTAGCGCAGTTCGGACGCCTTGCGTGCCGTGATGTCGATCGTGAAGCCGAACAGCGTTTGGGCGCTGCCGTCGAGCAGATAGCGCGCCACGCCACGCGACATCAGCCAGTGCATGGAGCCGTCGCGCCAGTTGACGCGATATTCGACTTCGAAATGCGTTTGCGAAGCGATGGCGCGCTCCATTGCAGCGCGGACAAAGCGGCGGTCGTCCACATGCATCAACTCGCCGAACACGCGCGCTTCGTCAATGGTGTCTTCAGGTGCAAGGCCCATGTTGGCCTTGCACTGGTCGGTGCAGTTGATGGTGCCGGTTGCGATGTCGAGCTGCCATGCACCTACCTTGGCGAACGCAAGCAGTTCCTCCTGCCGTTCGCGATGCGACTGCAGTTCGGCATTGGCTTCGTCGACCAGCAACTTGCGCAGCCTTGCCTGCGAGCGCAGCTTGGCATTTTCACGTCGACTTTGTTCGGTCTGCACGATCTGGTCGGTGACATCGTTGACCTGCAGAATCACGACCATTTCCCCGCCGCCAAGCTGCTGGCGCGTGGCCCTGGCTCGCCAGTAGCGCTCGCCATCGCCGTTGCCGGCGGGATAGCCGTCATAGCGGATCAGCGGAGAGAGACGCGATTCGCCCACTTCCAGAGCGCCCAGTGTGGCCTGCAGCCACTCGCGGCGCGCCAGCATCTGGGCTTCCGAGAGCGTCGGGTTGATGTCGAAGATCGATTTGCCGACGACATCCTCGCGACGCCGACCGGCCATCGCCAGATAGCACGCGTTGGCCGCGATCACCTCGTGGTGGATATTGAGGACGAGATAGGGCTCCGGTAGCGCCTCGAACAGCGCGGTCGTGTCCACGGATCGTGGTTGCAGGATGGTCGGCTCCACGCCCGGCATGGTGCTCACCATCTAACGCGCGTTTGCCGCGTCGGCGGGAACGCGCGCGAGCAGGTCGTCGAATGCACGCTGCGCGCCTGCGCAGGCGAGGGCGATGTCCGAACTTTCGCGCACGCTGGCACGCAGCGCTTGTAAAAATTGCTGCCAACGCGGTCCTGGCGTACTGCCGGCACCCAGATATTGCAGCGGATGCGGCGCCAGCCGCCCGGACAGGTTCCGGTACAGCACCGTGCCGCCAAGCTGGGAGCCCTCTATCACATAGCACAGTCCCCATCGGTACGCGGCGTCATGGCTCAGCGCAGTGACGTCGATCTCAGGGATCGCGACCCCGCCAGCGCGCGTGGCCGGGTGCGCGAGATCCTGTTCAAGCACCGGCATGCGCGCAACCTGCGCAAGCCGCGCGGGATCCTGTGGCCCATCGCCGAAGCGCGCGAGCCAGCGCTCCAGCGGAGCCAGCCAGGCGCGCAGGATCAGCAGGTGGTCCCGATAGTCGTCGAGCGTGGGCGCATCATGGGACAGCGGCATCGCGCGGTCCAGCGCGTTGTGTCGTCCGGCGGTGGCGGCGCGCAGCGCAGCCAGTACATCTGCGGAAGAGGCCGTGCGTTCAGTCACTTGGGTGATGGTCCCGGGAACCGCGCAGTGCATCCAGTTGATGAATGCCATCGGACTGGCGCACGGCGACGTCAAGCCAACATGGTACAGGAAGTCATACCTTGCACGGCGTGCTGCAATCGGGGACGCGACTGCACCAACACGGTCTACGCGCTGGGTCGCTCCATAACGTGTC
>VFQP010005964.1_pt1 | contig 10273 bp, 13 predicted proteins | sample 3512351 | NCBI WGS metagenome assembly VFQP01 (sample SAMN10412372, study PRJNA504923) | tailings metagenome | isolation source: Relicate 1 Philex TSF1 revegetated site | place: Philippines: Tuba, Benguet | collected 2017-08-29
CAGCACCTGGCACGGGCGCGGGCTGCACCCACAAGGGCAGGTTTGCTGTCAGCCCCTTACTAACGCTCTTCCTGGCGCCCCGCAGGTGGACCAGGCCGCCCTGCCCGCCGCCCTCGAGGCCCGGCTCAGGCGCGCCCAGCAGGCGCTGGATGCGGGCTTGTCCCCGCACGAGGCAGCCATGGCTGCGGACGGCACGCGCCCCCTGCCGCGACCTGCGCCTCCAGTGGCAGCACCAGCAGCGCAGGGCCCGCCCGCCGCTCCTGCCGCGCTCCAACCCAGCCCTGCGGCCCCGCCGGTCCAGCCTTCTCCGCCCAGCGGCGCGCCTCTCAAGCCCCAGGCAAACTACCTGGCCCCTCCCCCGCCCATCCCTCCCCTCTCGCCGGTGTCGTACCCCTACCTGTACGCGCGGCAGCCCGAGCAGCAGCCGCGCCAGCAGGGGGCCGCCTTCCCCGTCGCAGCGCCACACGCGCCCTGGGCGCAGGCGAGCGCGCCTGGCCCGCACCAAGCTCAGGTGCTGCCTGTGTACGCGCAGCAGCAGCAGCAGCAGCAGCAGCAGCAGCAGCAGCAGCAGCAGTCGCCCTGGACGGCAGGCGCCCTGCTGCACAGCACGGGCGCGGCCCGGCCCCTCGGTGAGGCCACTGAGCACCCCTGGCCTCACCACCCCACCACCACCACCGCCGTCACCAACACCGTTGCTGGCCAGCCACAAGCTGGCCGCTGGCCGCACGACCCCCAGACCTCGTGGCGCGCCAGCCCCACGCAGCAGTACCAGCCCCTGGCCCTCGACTCTGCAGCTGGACAGCAGCACCTCTGGGCGCGGCACACGCCAGCTCCCCAGCAGCAGCCTCTGGCCAGCCACACGTCTCCAGCGCGGCCCCGCCGCCATCACCACCGCATCGAGGGGCGCGGAGGGCCCTGGCCAGGGGCGCACCAAGGGACCCAGGCGCCAGGCCAGCCCCTGGACAGCGCCGCGCGGCCAGGCACGCCCTCGGTGCAGTGGGCGGCCGGCTCCAGGGGCCGCACGCCCCTTGCGCCACCCACCTGGTACCCACCTCCCCCCCCGCTGGACATGCGGGCGCCCGTGCTGCAGCCCGTGGGCCAGCCCGGGCGGGAGGACGAGTGGCCGCAGTGCGACCCGGGAGCGGAGGGCAGGAGGAGCGGCGCCGCAGCCTCCGCCATCGCGGTGAGCACTCACAGTGCTCGAGGCACTGTTGATCGCACCACGCCTGCCGACTCTCTGGACTGCCCGCAGACAGTGTGCCTTGTGGAGCGCTTCACTTGTGGCGAGGCGCAGCTGCATGAGTACGCCCTCGCCGTCATCACCATTGAGCGCAACACACGGCTGGCGCGCCACATGCGCTCCGCCTGGCTGGGCGCGCACATGCGCCTCAGCCTGGCCAAGGCCGCCCTGCCAGGTGAGCGAGCGCCTGCGTCCATTTCGCGTGGGCAGGCAGAGCAGAGAGGACGGCCGCTCTGGCATGACGCCGTGCAGTCTCTCTCTCTCTCTCTGCATCGCCCACCTCCCCGCGCAGGCACACCCGTGTGGTACATCCCTCCCGGCCTGCCCCTGGAGCAACTGGGGCTGCACGTCAACGGCCCTCACCCTCCCAAGAGCGCCGTGCAGAACGTGCTCTTCTACCTGGGCTTGGCACGCAGGTGACGCGCGCACGCACGCTGCACACACGCGCACGGTCACCAAGGCGGCCAGGTGCATGCTGCAACATGAGGATCCTTCTGCTGCTCTGCGTGCGTGTGGCGCAGGTCCCACCCTCAGCAGGCGTGCCCCCTGCCCCACGCCGACCTCATTGTCCCCAGCCTCTTCCCGGGCAGCAGAGTGCAGCCTCCTCCGGCCACGGCCGCACCGCCGCCAGACCCGCAGGACTTTTCCTTCTACCCTCAGCACGCTCCCCTGCCCTCGTCCACCCCCCAGCAGCCGCCGCCACTCCAGCGCCTGGCCTCCTCCTCCAGCAAAGCCCAGCGCTCTCTCAAGCCTCTGGCGCTGTCGAGCGGGCTGCGTCCCGCCTCGGCCGCGCAAGCGCACCACGGCCCGCACGGCGCGCCCGACCACCACCACAGCGCCACGGAGGACGTGCTGGTGGACGCGCTGGTGCACCAGCTGGCGGCGCACTCCGAGCAGGGCACCAGCTGCAGACAGGTGGGCAGGTGGCGCAGGCAGGACGCACAGCAGCCGCGAGGTCAGGGTGCCTCCCAGCGCGCCGCGCAAGTTGTAGCGTGCTGGGTTCCTGCTCTGGCGGTGCGTGCAGGTGGTGGAGATGTGGGAGCGCGTGGAGGCGGTGCTGGGCCAGGGCTGCAGCCTGTGGGACGACATGGACGTGGCCGTCATGCAGGTGTGGCCTCGCAACTGAGAAGGAGAGGGGCGCGCAGCCCTGTCGCAGCGAGAGCACTGAGTGGGGGCCCGCTCCCCTGCGTCCGGCCACACGCAGGACATGCTGCTGCACGTGGGCCTGGCCTCCGCCCCCGTGGCGCACGCGCACAGCGCGGCCTTCTTCAAGAGCAAGGTGGCCATGGCCTTCATCGTGTCACGCCTCTACGCGTGGTGAGGGCCGCTGCACACGCCGACCACGCTGTAGGGAAGCGCGCCGCAGCGCCGTCGTCAATCACCCGAGACATGTACACGTGCGCTGTGCGTGCGTGCGCAGGGGCGCCGTGTGCGCGCTCTTTGGGCCGCAGCTGTCTGAGCGTGTGGCCAAGAAGGCCGTCACGCCGTACGTGCAGTGGGTGCTGTCGCGCAACAAGGACGTGCGGGACCAGCAGGGGCGCACCGTGGACGAGGTCGCCAGCACGCCACTGTGAGCTCTTCATTGCTGTGCTGAGCGACGCTCTGTGGGTGCGAGGAGGAGGGTGAGTGCAAACGCAACACGCCCTCACCCTCTGCGCCCCGCATGCGCGTGCAGGTCTCCCTGGTCCCAGCACACCACGCAACCCGCGCCAGGCGGCAGGGGGGGCAGCAAGCCCTGGGAGGCGGGTGGCCTGGAGGAGAGCGAGTACGACACGGCCGCCTCGCCACGCATGGCCATGGGAGGGCCGGCGGGGCAGCAGCTGCGGCCCTGGCACCAGCAAGTGAACCTGCCGTTCTCGTCGCCGTCCTCCATCTTTCCCTCCCAGTGGGGCAGCGCCTCCGCGCCCCAGGCCGCGACCCTGGACGGCCACGCCCAGGCGCCGCTCCACACCACCACCACCTTTGCGGCCGCTGGCGCGCCGCCCGCCGGCTATGCGGGCCTCCCCCCCACCCACTACCATGGGCCTCCTGCAGCTCGGCTCAGCGAGCCAGGCCTTGACGGCGTGCCGCCCATCCAGGTGAGCGCCGCGCACCTGAGGGAGCGATGCCTTGACCTGACCTGTCACGCACGACAAGCGCAGAGAACACGTGTGCGCCTCGCACCCGCCTCGCACCCGCCTCGCACCCGGGCTGCAGGCGCCGCACCCCGGCCTCGCCAGCGCCCGTCCCGCCGCCCTGCTGGTGCAACAGTCGTCAGCCTTCAGCCTGAGGCAGAGTGCTGCTGAGCCTGCCTTTGGAGGGCAGCAGCCAAGCGGGAGCCGGAGCGCCCTGGTGTGGCCCCCGCCAGGCCACGTGCCGTTCCAAAAGCCGGCAGAGGACCCCGACGTGGTGTCGGGCGCCAAGCGCAGCGCTGACGAGGAGACGTACCGCTTCTTCCTGCAGCTGTACCAGTCGCACACGTGGCAGACGGGCGAGGACGGACCCCCAGGGACAGGGCGCCTGCATCGCATCCTGAGCGGACTGGGGCTGGTGCGCTACCGCCGGCCGTCCATCAACCACGCCGTGTGCGCCGTCAAGCGCATGGTCGCCACCCTCGCCAGGTACCGCCCGCGTCTTGCCTCGCGTGAGCGGTGTGCGCGAGCGCCGCGCCTGGGCGCCATGAGCTTTTTCTCTCATGAGCCGTGTGTGCCCGCAGGCCGGGTGCGGGTGCCAGGCGCAGCAAGCCCCCAGACGTGCAGGCGCCGCCCACCCTGGCGCCCTCGGACCCCCTCAGCCTGTCGCCCCTCCCTGAGCTTCCCTACCTCTTTGCACTCGAGGTGCCCGAGGCGGCGCAGCAGGCGCAGCGCGCCCTGGAGAGCAACGTGACCGCCCTGGGCGGCGGGGCGGACCAAGTGGTGCAGGCGGCTACCCAGAGAGCGCAGGCACGTGCCTGCACTCGTGGGCGCGAGAGCTTTGCAGCTGCTCTCGACCCGAGGCTGTTGTGGTCACCTGCTCGCGGCAGTGCCCTGGCTATGCCCTGCCTGCAGAAGCAGCTGCAGACGCGGCGCGTGGGCCACGCCCTGCAGTCCGTGTTCATGGAGGAGGCGCTGGGAGGCGGCGACGCCCTGGAGGAGAGCGACTCGCAGCGCACCGCGGTGCAGGTGAGGGGGGAAGGGTGGCTCGTCGGGGACAAACACGCGTGCGCGCGCAGCCCCGAGGCCAACACGCGCGCGTGACGTGCACCTTCTCGCGCGCAGCGGCGGTGGGAGCGGCTGGTGGGCCGGCTGGCGGCGCAGGTGGCCTGGCGCAAGCTGCAGACGCTTTTGGCTTGGGTGTCGGGCCTCCTGTCCTTCAGCGAGGGGTGCTACGAGCGGCACGCCTGGTGCAGCGACGAGGTGCGGCGGTCTGCACGTGTTGCACCCGTTGCACCTGCCTGCCTCCAAACGCAGTCTGTCAGTGTGTGCCTTTGCCCCATCCTCTCCGTGTGCGCAGGTGGTGGAGACGGATCGGCCCAGCGCGTCCTCGGTCTTGGCCCCGCACCAGTCGCGGGGCGGCGACCGGGGCGAGGGGGAAGATGACGACAGCCTCTTCACCGACGACGGGGTGCGCGCCGACGAGTGGACGCGCCGGCGGTGCTTGCTGCACATCGCCAACCTGCTGCCCCAGCTCAGGGACCCGCAAGGTGCGCTGCGGACGTGCTTGCGCGTTTGCGGCCTTTGCGCCCCTGCGTGCTGCTGAAGACTGGCTCGCTGTGCTCCCACCTCGTGCGACGAGCAGGACCCGGTGCGCTGCAGCTGGCGCTGCCGCAGTCGCCGACCGACCTGTCGTGGTGGTGCCGCGCCGAGCGCTCCAGCGTCTTCCTCGACGCCTCGGCTTCCGTGCTGTGGCAGCTCTCCGAGCTGTGCGAGCAGGCGGCGGTGGAGCGGCGCGGCGCGGCCGCTCGCAAGAGCGAGCGCGTGCTCATGCGCGAGGCCATGGTCGGCAAGGACGACGACCTCGTGCTGGACGCCATACGCGCGGTGAGGGGCGACGTGATGGGGTGGCGCTGGCGTGCCGGGGAAGGGCGGCTCGCCCGGCCTGCACAGCCCCCGGCGCCTCAACGAGCCCAGTGTGTGTGCTTGCCCTGACGCACTGTGTGCGTCCGCAGCTGCCGCTGCCGCTGGCGCACGCCTACTGCCGGCGCCTCTTCAGCCGTCTGTGCTGCCTGATGCTGGGCGTGGCCGCCGTGCACCACGCCAGCGAGGAGCATGACGCCGACGCATCCGACGTCGCCGGCCTGCGGTGAGTGGTGGGGTGCTGGGACTGCGCTGGCCGAGCTCGCCGGGCGACCGCCGCTTTGACACCACCACACGCGACGATGCCGCGCGCGGGGCGCAGGGTCGCCGAGCTGCTGCTGCTGCTGCTCAACCGCGTGCCGGGGGCGGCGGCGCACCTGCACGACACGTTTGACCACCGGCTCTTCCACACGCTGCGCACGCCTCAGGTGCGCGAACGTGCAGCTCTCTCGTCTCTGTGCGCGCCGCCCTGTGCATCACTCTCAAGCCCTTTCCTCTTCCTCCTGCAACGCTTTCCTGCGCATGCCCGCGTGCAGATGATGGCGGCGCTGGCGCAGCGCTCCACCGGCGGCCCGCAAGTGCTGGGCGACATGTGCACGGCGCTGCTGGCCGAGATCCAAGGCGAGGTCCACCAGGCCGACCCCTGGCACCGGCCCTCCAGCATGTGGCGCCCCGGCCTGAGCCAGGCGCAGGTGCACAGCCTCGCCAGCTTTGTGGGGCGCAACAAGCTGCCGGGCGTCATGCTCTGATGAATGAAGCATTTGCACTGGGTGGGAGCCAAGCGTCAAAGCTCGCCGCGGCTGTTGGGCAGCTGCTTCTGCCGGCCACGCCGCTCTTGCCTGCTGCCCGCTCCTCCGCCACCTAGCCCCACCCGCTTGCGGCGCGGGGGCAGCTTGATGGTGAGGCCTTGCTTCTTGGCCTCCTCCCGGATCCACGCCCAGCCCTGTTTGCGCCGCTCCTGCTTGGCGGCGCGTGCCAGCTCCTGCCTCAACACCTGCATGGAACGGCGCGTGCAATGGGGCGGCCGCTGGAGACAGCTTGGAGTGCCCGCGTACGCCTGTCAGCAGCCCCTGCCACGCACACGCTGCTTCGCTGCGCACCTCGATGGGCACGTCGCCAGGGCGCCGAAAGGTCCGCTCGCCGGGGCTCAGCTCCACCTCGTACACGGACTCCTGCTTGGCCAGCAGCCAGTCCTTGACCTGCACACGGCGGCAGGATGGGGCCTCATGTGGGAGCGGGGCGGCCTCGTGCCACGCCCGCTGCCACGCGTGCCAGTGCTGCAGCACCGCCCACCTGCAGCGCGTCCGCCTCGTTCGCGCACGTGATGACCACGGCGTTGTTGTCCACCACTGAGAGGTCAGCAGGGCCTTGCAGGTGCAGCCCCTGCACCACGTCGCAGGCCGCAGTGCGCCCGTGAGCGAACGAGGCCAGGCCGTCAGCGGCGCACCCAGAGATTGCCCACCATTGCTGCTCACCCAGTCGCGGGCAGGGCCCCACGCCTTGGTGGCCTTCTGCACGTCTGCCTGCACGCGTGAGAGGCACGTGCACGCCCTCGGCATCAGCCCCCAAGAAGAGAAGGGCGCTGACAACCCACGAAGAGCGTCACCACGGCGTGTTCTCCACGCGCCAGGGCTCGCCTTTGTGCGGCCCTTGCTGGGGCGGAGCTTGATCAGCAGCAGCACGGCGAGGGGGGCTGCCGAGTGGTCGAAATCGACAGCAGCGGCGGCCGTCGACAGCGGGTGCGCCTCCTCTTGCGCTTGCCGCGCTGCCTCTCCTCCTTCTCCCGCCGATGGGCTCCCGCTGCCACTGGCCGCGAGGAGTGCGGCGCCCAGGAGCGCCGCGGAAGAGAACAGGAACGCGGCGATCCATGGGCCAGCTGCTGCTCTTGAGTGAGTGCTGGGCCGGGGCGGTGCTGGCATCCTCATCAACTGTGGCGCTGGTTTGGCGCACGGCGGCTCGGACACGTGGGTGCGGGCCACGGTCCTCCACACAGGGGGGCGTCAAGAGTTAGCAGCCTCCTCTGCTCTGACTCTGTGTTCCTCTGCTGTGATGATGAGGCCCTGTGCTGCAGCGGCGCTGGTGCGGGTCCTCCGCGCGCACCGGACGTGAATCACGGAGCAGCCTGCGGTCGCGAGACTTCCAACCTGGTGCCGTGGGCCGTTCCCTCCCCTGCGGCAGTTTCTGCGCCCGGCTGTCGCCGGGGTGTTTTCAAGCGTTCGGAGTGCCGGGCCGATGTCCTCCCGCGCTGGCGCCCCGGACAGAGCGTGCTGATGCGAGCTGCAGTCACCTCGAGGTGAGCGCTGCTGACAGCTGCTCGCGAGCTCATCGCCTGGCGCATCGCATCGCTCATTCGCCATCTCTTGCTCCTGCCCACGCATTCCCTCGCGCAGGCACCTGGGCAGGCACGCACAGCTGCTAGGCTCTCGGCCGGCATCAGCACCCTTCCCTGCTCCGGCCCGCCAGCAGCGTCAGGCGATCAGCTAGCGAGCGCCCCGCCGCCCGCGCCCGCCGCACCATCGCCATGGCAGGCGTGCACCTGGTCGCGACGGTGCAGACGTACCCGGCAAAGCTGCAGGAGTGAGTGCTCAGCGGGGACTTCCTTGAGGGATTCCACAAGGCGCGCGTGTGGGAGAAGGAGCGAGCAGGTGCCTCGGCATCACCGTGTGCGGCATCACCGTGTGCATTTCGCAGGCTGCTGGCCTCCCCGCCTCCTCATTTCGTCTTTTTCAACGCCGACCCAGACCCTGCCACGGGCCAGCCGTGGTGCCCCGACTGCGTGCGCACGCACACGGCCGTGAAGGAGACGATTGCAGCGGCGGCCGCCAGCCTGCTGGAGGTGCAGGTGCGTGTGTTCCCTTGGGCGAGCACGTGCGTCTGCGGCCGCCCGGCGGGATGGGCGTCGACGTCGCGGTGGGCACGTTGGTTGGACCCGTGTGCGCAGGTCGGGCCACGCCCGGTGTGGAAGTCCCCGGACCATCCATTCAGGACCGACCCCAAGATCAAGCTCACGGGGTGAGGTTCTGTGTCTGTGCGATCGTGCATCATGCTGAGCATCTCGCGATGGTGGAGGCAACTCGCTCTTCTCCTGGACCATCCTCTTGCGCCCACACCTATGCCGCCATGATGGCATGCCACACACACTGTGACAGGATCCCCACGGTGCTGTACGTGGACGCGTCGGGCGAGGAGAAGGCGCGGCTGGGCGCCGACCTGGAGGCCACGCGCTCCACGGACGAGGCCACAGCGCTGCTGCAGGAGTTCGTGTCCGCCGCCAAGGCGTCCACCGCTTGAGCTGGCTTCTCCCTGCCAGCTGGCTCCTCCCGCGCTGGCGCCAGTCCATGACCTTGTGTGCATGACTCGTGAAAGTGAGGGAGGCTCGCAGCCGTTGCACAGCGCTCGAAGGCGCACAACAGCACACGCGCTCAGCACAGCAACACACACACACACACAGCGCGCGCGCTTCGAGAGCAAGCGAGAGCACGATGATCGCGTGCTCAGCGAGGAGGGGAGCTGCCGTCGCGCTGGCCCTGGCGCTGGCGCTCAGCACGGCTTCAGCGGCGCGCGTGCCTTTCGGCGGCTCGCTGTTTGGCTCTCTGTTCGGCGCTGGCTGGGGCGGCGAGCAGCAGCGATCCAGGGAGGTGGCACCCCGCGTGGAGCAGGACCTGGGCCCCGTGAAGAACGCCAAGCCCCTGATCGGCATCCTCACGCAGCCCTGTGAGTGCGCGCAACGACGGCGACGGCTGAGCGGGGCCTGGGGCGGAGAGCGACGCGACGGCGGCCTGGGGATTCGCATCTGGCGCGAAGGCGTGACGAGCTGCCTCACCTCAGACCACAACACGCCGCCGCTGAAAGCTTTGTGGCGTGCTTGTGGTGGTGCGCGCTTGCGTGCTGCGCAGGCTCAGAGTGCCCCGGCAAGTGAGTGTCACCGGGCCAGGAGCGCGATGCGTCCCGCCGTGTGTGCGGCGGCGATCGGACCGGTTGTACGCCGCCCGCTGAGGGAGGGAGGGGCAGCAGCGCGTGGCGTGTGCAATCACTGTTATATGTCAATCCCAACGCGCTCAGGTCTTACATCGCCGCGGGCTTTGTCAAGTGGATTGAGGCGGCGGGCGGGCGCGCCGTGCCCATCCGCTTCTACGCCTCGGACGACGAGCTCTACCGCATCTTCAAGAGCATCAACGGACTCGTCTTCCCCGTGAGCGCTGAGCCATCCGTGCTGAGCACTGCAGTGGCCCCAGGTCTCGCCGGCAGCACGCCACCGGGGCCCCGTCGATCAAAGCAGCGCGACTCAACTGAGCTCTCCTGTGCACACGACGCAGGGTGGCCTAACATGGCTGTGGCTGGACGCGCCGTACGTCATCACGGCGCGCAAGCTGTTCAACTGGGCGGTGGAGGCCAACAACGCCGGCGACCCCTTCCCGGTGCGTGTTGCGCAGACCTCGTGCCTTGCAACGGCGGGTTGACAAACGCTGCATGCCTGCAGCACTGTCCTGATCGCTCTGGCCCCTGCGGCGTGCGTGCGCGCAGATCCACGGCACTTGCCTGGGCTTCCAGCTGCTGCACATCCTGGCGTCCAACATCAGCCGCAACGTGCTGCTGGTGGACACGGACAGCGTGGCGCACCCCACCACGCTCAAGTTCTACGGGGACGCCGCCTCCACCAGCCGCCTCTACAAGGAACTGCCAGTGCGTGCGGCGGGTGTATTCATTCGCCCACCGCCACCTCTTCACGTCCTCACGCGACCACACCGCTGACCTGCCCCCCGTGGCCCCGCGTGTGTGCGTGCCTGCGCAGCCGTTGCTCAAGAAGGCGCTCGAGTCGCCCGAGTACAACATTGTGCTGCAGAACCACATGTACGGCCTGCCCCCGGCCATGTACAAGCAGCACCCCGTGCTGGACGAGTGGTACACCATCACCTCGACTACGCTGGACCGCAACGGCACCGAGTACGTGTCCACCATGGAGGGCAAGAAGTACCCCTTCACCGGTACGCCTCTCGCG